>JGI24815J26687_1000065_pt1 | contig 19666 bp, 16 predicted proteins | sample METZYME_3_150m_FD_26687 | JGI IMG/M metagenome (IMG submission 26687) | reverse complement strand
ATTTCGATGAACGAAATGACTGCCTGCGGGCGCAATGAATGGCCACCAATCACTATGGTCGTTTTCCGCAATTACCAGTGGGGTGCTGAAAAACGAAATACCATCCTCTGGTATAACGACAACTTCGTTGGTACCGAGTTGAACGTCGGTGTGGAGTACGCCAAGGTCGCCGAGGCATGCGGCTTGAAGGGAGTGAAGGTCCGAGACATGAAAGAATTAACCGACGCTCTGAGAACTGCCATCCAAGAACAGATGAATGAAAACACAACCACGTTTATCGAAGTTGTTCTGAATCAGGAACTGGGCGAACCCTTTCGGCGAGACGCCATGAAAACACCGGTTAAAGTGGCTGGAATAGATATGGCTGACATGAAACCGCAACAGGTCGGCTAAGCCAACTGACAGCTGCTGATCGGGTAGGCGCCTGTTCAGTCGTTGCACCCCTCGTGTGCAGGTTTGCGTGACTCCCGTCCGACTCAGACCACGCGGCGATACAGTATCAGCGCACCACCAAAAAACAGCAGTGTCGGCAGCGTCGCACCGATAAAGGGGTGTACACCGTAAACAAGTACGATATACCCCAAAGCCTTGTTCAAAACAAAAAACCCCAGCCCGACCATGATTCCCAGGAAGAGATTCCGTCCAAGACTACCGGCACGGGCATTGCCGAATACAAAAGGTACAGCGAGTATCAACATCACAGCCGTAGACAGCGGCAAAACTACTTTACCCCAATAGGCCAACTCGTATGCCCTGGTATCCTGAGCGTTTAATTTCAGATGCTCGATATACTTCTTAAGTTGCAACAGGGGCAACTGTCCCGGCTGCACCAAGAAAACCGACATCATCCCTGGCGTCACTTCTGTTGCCCAGGCCGACTGAACAGCATGAAGGACATCAGCACGGCCTTTCTCATCGATGATCGTCTTGCTTACGTCGTTCAGCTGCCAACGATCTTGGTCGTAGTGACCACTACGCGCATAGGTCAACGACACCAGNCGATCNTGGTTCTTGCGATCAAACTCAAAAATCTTGATCCGTAACAGACGAAGATCGGGCATCACCTCCGCAACGTTGACAAACGTACTCTGGTCGCGCATCCACAAGCCAGAGCTGTATTTCTGCTCGATATCCTGCTCCAATGCTTCGGCCCGACCACGCTGCGCCATCGTCTCAGTGAAGGGACTCACAAATTCTCCTATTACTAGAGACAGCAGGACGAAGATAGCCCCGACCTTAAGGACTGAACCTGTGATCTGGCCGAGAGAAACCCCACTGGCCCTCATGACGGTCAGTTCGGAATGTCGCGCNAGTACCGAAAGCCCAAGGATCGCCCCAACCAGGCTGGCCATCGGAAAAGTGTCGTGGATAATCCGTGGTGTTGTGAGCACAACAAACCGCAGCACATCAAGCAATCCATACGATCCGGAACCCAAGTCAGCCAGTTGATCGATAAAATTTAAAAAAGCAAATATCCCGGCTAGAACTGCTATCACCAGCAACGACTGTTGAACAATACAGCGTCCGATATAGATATCGATTAGTTTCACCAGATCATGACCGGGCAGGCGTTCGGCGCAGGCTCAGTAGAGACCGGTTAACCGTNTTACACCAGAAAAGGTAAATCGCTGCCACGGCGAACACCAGGTGCAGTATCCAAAGTCCGATGACGGGGAACAACGCNGTGCTATTGCGCATAGTAGCCACGGCAAGGCCGGCTACATTGGTATAACAGAAGTAGATCACCAGCGCCCCCATGATTGCGGGCAGTCGACCCCGACCGGGACTGATATGGCCAAGCCCCAATGCAAACAGAATCAGCACGGGTAAGACAACAACCTTTGATAATCGCCAATGCAGTTCCGACCGAACCCATGGCCTGTTGTAGTTCTGCCACAGGTCCTGATTGCGCCAACCGCGCAATGGCACTGGTGGCTCTGGCACCAGATCGGGCAACAGGCGAATCGAATAAGACTCAAATTCAATCACCCGGTACGCTGGATCGCCTGGCACACCTTCGTAGCGGACCCCGTTCTCCAGAACCAGGAAACGATATCCGGATTTGCTGTCCTGCTCCTGCCGTGCAGTCGCCGCCACTACGACTCCATCCTGACTCGCATCAGACCCATATACAAACACATGTTCATACATCGACAGGTTGTTGTCTGCCCTTTCTACAAAATATACCCCCCGGCCATTCCGTGTTTCTGTAAACACACCGGCCATAATGCCGCTGACCTCTTTGCCCGTACGAAATTCGTGTTCAATTGCTCCCCCGACACGAACCGCCAGTGGCGACAGATAGAACGAAAACCCGCCTACAAAAACACCCGACACTACCAATAAAAATGCTGCTGGTTTGAGCAGATAGCCAGGACTGTACCCGGACGCTGCCATAATGATGGTTTCGTTGTCACGGCTCCAGCGGTCCAGAACCATTAGGATGGCGACAAAGACCATTAATGGGAGGATGGCATCCATATAAGTCATCACTTTAAGCAACAACAGCAAAAAGATGCTGCCGACAGGAATCATGCCTTCTGCTGCTTGGCGGAGGAATCCAAGTGCCCGAACAACAATAAAGATCATCAGCATAACCAGCGTTACAGCAACGCTGGTCAACAATGCCTCCCGGACAAATGCTCGTCTAAGAATCATTTGTACAATTGCAACCTTCTTTTGACAGAATCATGAATAAACCACCACAATACTGCTTCATTTTGTGAATATGGCAAGTGCCACTGCTACTGTAACTGATCTATCACAGGGACCCCATGAAAATTAATCTTACCAGCGCTAACCCTATAAACCTCAAAACCGACTGTCTGGTTGTCGGAATTCTAGACGGTGGAAAACTAACTGCAAGTGCCAAAAAAGCCGATAAAACGATGGGTGGCATCATCCAGCGTCTGGTCGACGACGGNGATATCAAAGGTACCAGCGGCTCAATTCTGATGATTCCTGGCCATCCCAATAGACCGGCTCGGCGCGTGCTTACCGTAGGTTTGGGCAAAGCCCACGAATCCGGTGTTGCCGAATACAAACAAGCCGTGGACAGTGCAGCCACTGCACTCGCACGGTTACCCATACGCAATGCCACAGTGACCTTGGCCGAAACTGCAGTTGCTGACCGGAATGTCAGTGAACGCCTGCGGCTCCTCGCCTACGCAGTGTGCGATGCCACTTACCAGTTTGATCAGACAAAAAGCACGAAAGAGCGCAAACGGCCGCTCGCTCGTGTCACATTTTCTGTCGGTTCAAGAGCAGCTTCGGTGCGGGCCCGGCGAGCCATCCGCGAAAGTCAGGCGATTTCAAATGGTGTAAAACTGTCTCGAGATCTCAGCAACCTGCCCGGCAATATNTGCACACCAAGTTACCTGGCGGCCCAGGCACGAAAACTGCAGCGAAGCCATGGATTGAAGGTTACCGTTCTAGATGAGAAACGTATGGAACAGCTCAAAATGGGATCCCTGCTATCGGTCTCCCGGGGCAGTCGCCAACCCGCAAAGTTCATCATCATGGAACACCGGGGTGCCGCACAAAATCAGCGCCCGGTGGTTCTGGTTGGAAAGGGACTCACATTTGATGCTGGTGGAATTTCGCTTAAACCTGCAGGCGGTATGCAAGAAATGAAATACGACATGTGTGGCGGTGCCAGTGTTTTCGGCGCCTTAAGTGCAGTTGCCGAACTGGGGCTCCCACTTAATGTAGTAGGAATCGTACCCAGTAGCGAGAACCTACCCGATGGGGCTGCAAATAAACCGGGTGATATCGTCACCAGCATGTCCGGTAAGACCATTGAGATACTTAATACGGATGCGGAAGGCAGGCTCATATTGTGTGATGCGCTGACCTATGCAGAACGTTATAAGCCCGATGCAATTGTTGATATTGCCACCCTAACCGGTGCTTGTGTGATTGCCCTGGGTCACCCGGCAAGCGGCGTGTTCAGCAATGACGACACTCTCGCTGATCAACTGCTCGAAGCGGGTGAGCAAACGCGTGACCGTGCCTGGCGATTACCGCTGTGGGATGAATATCATGAACAACTTAAGAGCGGTTTTGCCGACATCGCNAATGTCGGTGGTCGAGGTGCCGGTGCCGTCACTGCCGCCTGTTTTNTATCACGATTTACTGAAAAGATGAAGTGGGCCCACATGGATATCGCAGGTACTGCCTGGAAGACGAACACCAAGACCGGGNCGACGGGTCGACCAGTGCCTCTGTTGACACAATTCTTAATTAACCGATCGACAAACTAAAACTGTGATCTGATGGCTGCCGTGCGTATAGATTTTTATGTTCTTGAAGCAAATGCAACTAACGGGCGCTTGAGGCTCGCTTGCAAAATTATAGATCGTGCTTATCGAAGTGGTCATTCGGTCTACCTACGAACTCGTGATGACCAAGAATCGGACCTGCTCGATGACCTGCTATGGACATTCTCACAAAGCAGCTTTATNCCGCATGTCCGAAACAATGACAATTCCGATCTCACGGCCCCGGTGCGTATTGGCCATCACCCACCCCAATCGGGATCTGCAGAGGTCGTGGTGTCTGTAGCAGATCAACCCGTTGAAGATTATTCCAATTTTGTGAGAATCGCCGAAGTTGTTGGTTTTGATGAAATCGACAAACAGTCCGGTCGGTCCCGATTCAANTTCTATCGGGACCAGGGGTTGGAACTTGAAACNCATCGGATCACTCTTTGATCGAAGATTTCGAGGCAAAACAACATGACATCAAAAGATCAGGAAAAAGAACTGATTCGCGAACTAAAAGAACTCGGTCGACTGCTTGACCCCGAAACAGAAACAGCCCAGGACGAAGCCACAACATCTGATCAGACCCAACTGGACACCGACGAAATCCAGACAACATCTGAATTGGCAGCACCGGTGTTCGATCTAACTGAGGATTTGGATTCTCCTGAGACGGTTGACATGTTCAGCACTGAGTCACTTGTTGATGACCCTGCTATGATAAGTCACTCGGAACCCGAGACTGCAGAATTGTTGCACGATGCTTTAACCGGCACCGAGTCCCCCTCGCCCATGGATAGGGCTCGAGAACAACCTTCGTCACCCATATCCCAGGCTCCCGTATCCACCCCGTCACCTGATGCCGGCATGAGTCGTGAATCCATTGCAGAACTCTCGCGTGAGCTTATCGATACGGTAGAGAAAACTATTTCCCGCAGGTCCGGCGAGCCTCTGGATGAAGCCTTGCGCGAAAAACTGTTGTCCGACGTTTCTCAGCAGCTTTCTGCGTGGCTTGAGAGCGACTGACGGGCCAACTTCGAGACTAANCCCGTTGGGCTACAGGTCTTTGCCCTATAATTCGCCGGTTTTCAAACGCGATACCATAAAATCGAAAATCCTGGCATGACAAACGATGTCTGACGTTGAATTAAGCAAGAACTTTGATCCCCACAGCATGGAAGCCATGCTTTACCAAGAGTGGGAAGCCGGGGGCTGTTTCGCACCGACCGGTATCGGTGATGCCTATTGCATTGCGATACCACCGCCAAACGTTACCGGCAGCCTACACATGGGTCATGCGTTTCAAGACACTATCATGGATGCCCTGATTCGCTATCACCGGATGAGTGGCAGAAGTACCTTGTGGCAAGCCGGTACCGACCATGCCGGTATCGCGACACAGATGGTGGTCGAACGACAGCTGGAGGCCGAGGGCGTATCGCGACACGATCTGGGTCGCGAACAGTTTATTGACAGAGTCTGGCAATGGAAGCGTGAGTCCGGCGGTACGATCAGCCGACAACTCCGACGAATGGCCGCATCTTTAGACTGGAGCCGGGAACGATTCACGATGGACGATGCCCTGTCACACGCCGTGCGCCAGGTGTTCGTACAGCTTTACGAAGAAGATCTGATTTACCGTGGCAAGCGCCTGGTCAACTGGGATCCAGTGTTACACACCGCACTTTCTGATCTGGAAGTAATCTCGGAAGAAGAGCAGGGGCACTTATGGCACATTCGTTACCCCTTGTCCGACAACTCAAGACACCTGGTGGTTGCAACCACTCGGCCCGAAACGATGCTGGGTGACAGCGCCGTAGCAGTACATCCCGAAGACGAACGCTACCGCGATCTTATTGGTAGTCAGGTACGATTACCGCTTGTGGAACGGATGATTCCAATCATTGCGGATGATTATGTGGACCCCACTTTTGGAACCGGTTGTCTCAAGATCACACCCGGTCACGACTTCAACGACTACGAAGTCGGTCAACGCCACGACCTACCGGTCATCAACATGCTGACGCCCGATGCAGCTATCGATCTGGAAGACTCGGAGTACCATGGTCTGGATCGTTACGATGCTCGAAAGCAGGTCGTCTCAGATCTTGAAGAACGAGGTCTGATCGAAAAAATCGAAGATCACACACTGATGGTGCCGCGCGGTGATCGATCCGGAGCCGTTGTAGAGCCCTATCTAACAGATCAGTGGTATGTCCGCACCAGGCCTTTGGCTGAGCCGGCTATTGAAGCAGTTAAAGACGGCCGAATCCGGTTTGTACCGGACAACTGGAGCAGGACCTACTACGAGTGGATGAATAACATTGAAGATTGGTGCATCTCGCGGCAAATCTGGTGGGGCCACCGTATTCCGGCGTGGTATGACGACGACGGCAACATCTTTGTTGCTCTGGACGAATCATCCGCGCTGGAAAAGGCAGCATCGTTTCACGGCAAAAAAGTCTCGCTGTACCAGGATGAAGATGTTCTGGATACCTGGTTTTCCTCGGCACTGTGGCCATTTTCTACCCTGGGCTGGCCCGAAGATACCGCAGCAATGAAAGCGTTCTATCCCACCAGTGTACTGGTCACAGGTTTCGACATCATCTTCTTCTGGGTGGCCAGAATGATCATGTTTGGTCTGAAATTTACGGGGTCCGTCCCTTTCCATGATGTGTACGTTCATGGTCTGGTACGCGATGCCGACGGTCAGAAAATGTCGAAGTCAAAAGGCAATGTGCTTGACCCACTGGATCTGATCGATGGTATTACGCTTCCGGCACTGATAGAGAAACGAATTTCAGGGCTGATGCAACCNCAAATGGCCAAGCGCATNACTGACGATACACGCAGACAGTTCCCCGAAGGCATCCCATCGTACGGAACCGATGCTCTACGCTTTACTTTTGCCAGCCTCGCAACCCAGGGCCGGGATATCCGCTTTGATCTAGGTCGGATAGAGGGATATCGTAACTTCTGCAATAAACTCTGGAATGCCACCCGGTTCGTGTTGATAAATACCGAACCTCTGGAAACTAACCCAGGTGCGACGGGTCAGCTTGGACCAGCAGAACACTGGATCATCTCCCGATTGCAACAGGTGGCAGGTGATGTCAGTCACTCTGTATCGCTGTACCGTTTTGACCAGGTGGCACAAACGCTCCACAGCTTTGTCTGGGACGAATTCTGCAGCTGGTACCTNGAGATAGCCAAAATTGAACTCGGCGATGACGATCTGTCAACAGATCNCAAACTCGGGGTAAGGCAGACCCTTGTCCAGATCCTGGATGCCTCCCTCCGATTGCTGCACCCTATTATGCCGTTTATTACTGACGCCCTGTGGCGCCGTATCGCACGTCGCGTCGGAACTGCCGGGCCGACAATCATGACCCAACCATACCCGATTAAACAAACAGAGCTGATAGACCAGAAATCGATCGGCAATCTGCAATGGGTACAGTCGGTGGTCTCGGCGGTACGAAATATTCGGGGTGAGATGAATATCGATCCACGTCGCTCGCTGCCTGCTTTGCTCCGGGGTGGAGACAGTACCGACGCAGAACGTTCGGCAGCATTTAACAGGCTGATCGTGGAACTGGCGCGTTTGGACTCTCTAGATTATGTCACTGAAGATTCACANATTCCGGAATGTGCTACAGCTCTCATCGGGTCACTGACCGTTCTGGTGCCCATGGGTGCTGTTATCGATCGTGAAGCAGAGCTGGAACGACTCAGTCGTGAGATTGGAAAATTGAACGAGGATCTGGCACGCACGCAGGGTAAGTTGTCCAACCCGAATTTTGTGGACAAGGCACCAGTTGACATCGTGGCCAAGGAACGAGAACGTCTAGAATCCACCCGCAGTGCAATTGCACAACTTCAAGCTCAGCAGAGCCGTGTAGAACAGTTGTCTTCCTAGACACCCAGCATGGTTATAGCAGCGCTAACCATCGCCACGGCTGCGGTCTCGGTCCGCAATACAGTTTTGGCCAGAGTGACGGGCACGATATCGGCGTCACTAAGCAGTTCCCATTCGCTCGGACTGAACCCTCCCTCGGGTCCAACCAGCAGAATTAACTCATCGGCCGTTACCTTTTGAACTGCGGTGGGATACCCCCCCCGGGAATCTGCAAGCCAGACGACACGCCCAGCCTCGCCACCTGTATTAAACATCTCTGCCAATAGTTTTGGCTGATGGAGACGNGGANCCCAGGGTCGCCGACTCTGCTTGCAGGCTTCGAGGCATGTTTTCTGCCAACGAGCCGCTGAGCGGATACTGAACTTCGCAACACTGTGATCACACAATAGTGGTGTGAAATCAGTCANGCCAATCTGCGTGACCATATCCAGCATCACTGCCTGACGATCACCCTTCGGCAGAGCCGCCGCCAGATGTACACGAACACGACCCTCNATCTGGTGAGCATAAGCNGTCAAGTCAAGCGCAACCCGGGTTCGCCGCTCGCTGATATCCACAATTTTCGCTTTTGCTGTTGTCCCGAGTCCGTCGAAAACAACGATTTCACCGCCAATCCCCAAACGACGCGACCGGGCTAGATGCCTCGATTCATCTGCTACNAGCACCGNAGATTCCGGTCTGGCATCCAGATTGGGCGCATAAAACCAAGGCAGCGTCTTCATCTTTCGTCCCTAAGGTATATATCGTATCGAACTGCCTTACCGCTTACCTTCAGATCAGGAACTCGCCCTAAAGCAGGCGCATAGCGAGACCGCTTAACCACTACTCGTTGACGTGCATGGATGCATGCAAGGCTCCACAGTTCATCGGCATCGAGGTCATCACCCACCAGTCCACGAAGCAGTGTCGCCTCTTTACGTGCAGTCGCAGAGTTAATGGTTCTTTGCGGAAACATGGGATCAAGATAGATTACATCAGGGCGGGGTAATTGTTCGATAGCGACACGACTATCTGCACAAATGAAGCGGATACTTTTTCGCAGTGCTTCAGCTGCAGGTTGATTCAGCGCCGCGATCAAGAGTTCGGCCAGTACTGGCGATCGCTCTATACCTGTCACTCGCCTATCTAGACTGGCCAGATGAAAGGCATCGCGACCAAAACCCGCGGTCGCATCGATTACTGTCTTATTGGTTCGACCTATGGCGCGCGCCAGCAGATCACGACCTCGACTGGGGCGCCGCAAATTTGAACACACCACCTGGACTGGCAGTGTACGAACCTGTCTACGATCACGAATCGCCAGACGTTCTACAGAAACCTCGAGGACAAACTGCTGACCAGCATCAGCTTGTGTAACCAAAGGTAGATCTAGTCGTTCGGCGATCTCAGTTGCGCGAATAATCGCCTGATTCTGCACTGGCTGTACGACGATATTACTCATTGGCTTCCGATCGGTCTGGACTTTGACAGGGGTCGGCTCTTAAGCTACAAACTCTATCAACTTGATTTCGATAAACAGAGAATATGGACTATGGGATTCCTGAATGGCAAACGAGCGCTGATTACCGGTCTCGCCAGCAACCGGTCCATAGCCTGGGGTATTGCCCAGGCTATGGACCGGGAAGGGGCAGAACTGGCTTTGACCTATCAAAATGAAAAACTCAAACCCAGAGTTGACAAATTTGCCCAGTCATTAGGCAGTACAGTGGTACTGCCTTGTGATGTTGGGAGCGACAGTGAGATCGACTCTCTTTTCGATGAATTGGCGAAGCACTGGGACGCTCTCGATATTCTGGTGCACTCGATCGCATTTGCACCTACAGAGGAACTCGAAGGACTCTACCTTAATGCTGTTACACGGGACGGCTTCAACACGGCTCACGAGATAAGTTCTTACAGTTTCGCTGCCCTGGCGCGTGCGGCCCAGCCTATGATGTCGGGGCGCAACGGGGCACTGCTTACGTTGACCTACATCGGCTCCCAACGTTCGATGCCGGGCTACAACGTAATGGGTTTGGCAAAAGCGAGCCTTGAAGCCAATGTGCGCTACCTCGCTCAGTCTTTGGGCAGTCAGGGAATCCGAGTTAACGGTATCTCGGCTGGACCCATCCGGACGCTGGCCGCATCAGGTATCAAAGGGTTCCGTAAAATGATGGGATTCTATGACGATACAGCACCGCTGGGTCGCGGTGTCACAATCGAGGAAGTCGGCAATGCTGCTGCCTTCCTGTGTTCAGATTTGGCCTCCGGTATCACCGGCGAAATCACCTATGTAGACGGTGGATTTAATACGGTAGGAATCAGCCCACGTCACGCTGATCTTTAGAGTAACTCTTCGTGGATCTGAACTTTTGCTACTTGACGCAACCCCTGACGCCAACCGATCACCATTTCCCCGCCCCATCGCGACAATAAGACTTTCTCAACTCCCAATCGATCTTCTTTTGACGCGTTTGCGGGGTCTCCGAATTCGACACGCTCGAGTCGATAGATCGCGTATCGTGCCGGACTAATTCGCTCTCCACCATAGACAATCTGTCCGGATAGCGGCACAAGTGCCGCATAGACGACACGGGCAACAACTTGCTCAAGTGGTTCCAGCAGGGTCTCAGTTGCCTCGGGAAGGCGGACACGGGCCAGCTTGTGTGCTATGAGCAGTTCGTCCCAGTCTGCGCCGGATTTCAGGCGTGCCACCAGATCTTCACCGGCTTTTTCCATTCTGTCCGATGCTTCCACTGCGCGAAGCCTTTTTTCTAACTCTGGCCTGGCCTCATCCAGATCAAGTTGACGGCGAGCACGATAGTCAACTTTGCGCACGGCAACAAGGTTGTCCTGGTCAATTTCTATCAATTCACTGTTCAGGCCATCAATCAAAACCTCGTTACCGAATGCAGCGTCCCGAACTCCCTGAAATTCAGCAATGCCGGTACCAGCATCCTGGGTAAACCACTCACTGCGCATTACCTTTACGCCCAGGTAATCAGCAGCAGGTTCCAGAGAATCGGGTTGTTCGAATACTGTACTGCCAAGGATTTCGGCCAATTCATTAAACTGCTCCTCCGCACGGAGACGGCGGACTTCGGCCTTGATTTCACTCCGGACCTGATCAAGGGACTGAACTGTAGATTCAGTAATCCTGTCCAGGCGAATCACATGAAACCCGTATTGCGTTCTCACCGGCTCACTGATCTCCCCTTCTACCATTTCGAAAACAGCATCTTCGAACGGTTTGACCATGGTGCCCGGTCTGATCACGCCAAGTTCGCCACCGCGTTTCGCAGAGCCTTTATCGTCTGAATTGACTTCGGCCAGACTGGCAAACGATTCACCGCCGCGGGCGCGCGCAACGATTTCTGATGCACTCCGACGCACCTGATCAATCTGCGNATCTNCTGCATCCGGGCTGACTGACAGCAATATGTGGCTGACGCTGCGACTGCCGGGTTGCCTATAGCGGTCGGGATTGTCCTCATACATGCGCAAGATATCTGCCTCATCAACATCCAATTTTGCGCCCAGATCTTCCACTGATAACTTCAGGTAGTCCACCTGAATAGAAGCAGGCTCAAAGTACCCATCTAAGTTTGCCTGATACTCTTTTTCAATTGCCGCCTCAGAGACTTGTATATCATCCAGAAAATTATCGAACTCTAGCGTGGTATAGGACGCTATACGGCGCTGATCCAGAAGTTTCCATGCTTTATCNATCGAGTTTCCACTGACAATGGCTGACTGNCCAAGTCCTCGAACCAGTTGGTCGACGACGCCCTGCTGGCGCTGATAACTCTCGTAACCCTGAATGGTCATTCCAGCGTTCTGAACNAGAAGCTCATATCGGTCACGGTCAAACTGACCGTCGGTATGGAAAACTGCAGTATTCTGTATNAGTGCTGCCAGTTGGGCATCACTGATTCGAAATCCACTGGCATGAAGGGTCTCGTTCTGTAAGGTGGTGTCTATAAGCTCCTCTACGACCTGGCGTTTGAAGGCGGTACTGCTGAATAGTTCAGCGTCAACGTTTCTCCCCATCATCTGGACCAGTCGTCGACGGCGATCACTCATTGCCTGCTGATACGTCTGTTGATTAATTTCGATCTTGTCAGCAGTCGCAACAATAATCTCGGATACACCTTCAAAATAGGACCCGATTCCCCACACTGCGAAGACAAGGATAATGACACCGGCGACGGTCCAGCCTATGACGCCGGATGCTTTTTCTCGAATTGTAATCAGCATTGTTGTTGTTTCTCAGCCTTGTTAAGGAACGAAAACCGAAAACCTTCCTGTTCCCAAGAAGCAGTTTTGTTGCCCTATTGTATTAGGTGGGCACAATCAAGATGAATCCTCATCGGTTCGCAGTGTACGGAATCCACCAGGCGCCCACAAATATCTGCGTACGCCTGGTTTTCAAGTAAATGGCGGAGCGGACGGGACTTGAACCCGCGACCCCCGGCGTGACAGGCCGGTATTCTAACCAACTGAACTACCGCTCCGGCGTTCTAGCAAAATGTCCGTAAGACAGCATACCGCAGGCCTTGGTGGGTGCTGCGGGGTTCGAACCTGCGACCTTCGCCTTGTAAGGGCGACGCTCTGCCAGCTGAGCTAAGCACCCGGAAAGGCGAGCGAGTTTACGGCATCCTTCAGCTGTTTTCCAGCTTTGAACTTCGGCGCACGGGACGCTGAAATAGTGATGGTTTCACCCGTGCGGGGATTCCGGCCCGTCCTAGCAGAACGGTGACTGACCGAAAATGCACCAAATCCAACCAGAGAAACCGTACCCCCCCGTTGCAGTGTGGTGGTGATGTTGCTGAAGACAGATTCTACGGCGCTGGCCGCATCAGATTTACCCAGACCCGTACTGGTTGCTACTGCGTCGATCAATTCGGCTTTATTCACTGGTGTATCCCTCATTCAAGTTGGTCGTGACCACAGCTCGAACATCGCGTTGAGCTCAATCAGCCTCAGTTCGGAAATTCCGTGTAAACACCGACTGAACACGTACAGCAAAATGTTTATACCAAGGGCTGATTTTCGGTGTCAAATTGGCAGCACCCGATAAAACCACCCCGATGCCGGCTACATTTTGATAATTTAGAGGAAGAATCCGCTGAAGATGACTGATTTATAAGTTGAATCTACAGATTTATGTGCATCAGATAGGTCATAAATGGACCCCGCGATTAGGCCAGGACTGTCAGTGGGCCACGGGCCGATCCTGCGTGATTTGACCGTCTTCATTGGCTGACTCAACGTTTGCCTCATCAGCAGTCTCATCGATTGATTCTGGGAGTCTTTCAAGCGCAAACGCAAAAACTTCATCTATCCAACGAACTGGTTTGATCTCCAGACCCGCCTTCACATTGTTGGGGATTTCTGCCAGGTCCTTTTCATTTTCATGAGGAATCAATACAAATTTGACGCCGCCTCGATGTGCGGCCAGTAACTTTTCTTTAAGACCCCCTACAGGCAACACTTCACCCCGCAACGTGATCTCACCCGTCATGGCAAGATCAGAACGCACTGGGATGCTGGTAATCGCAGACAATACCGCCGTACACATTCCAATCCCCGCACTTGGCCCATCTTTAGGTGTTGCTCCTTCAGGCACATGTATGTGCACATCCTGCTTCTGGTAAAAACCCAGTGGTATGCCGTACTGCCTGGATCGGGTGCGAACCACAGTCATCGCAGCCTGAATCGACTCCTGCATAACATCTCCTAGCTTACCCGTATAGCTCTGCTTGCCTTTACCGGGCATCACCGCCGCTTCTATTGTTAGAAGTTCTCCACCGACTTCGGTCCATGCCAGACCAGTCACCTGCCCGACCCGGTTTTCATCTTCTGCTTTGCCATAACGAAACTGACGGACACCAAGATATTTCCGTACGGACCGACTGGTGACTGTCACAGTCCGTTTTATTTCGTTGAGAAGCAGTTCCTTAGCAACTTTGCGGCAAATCTTGGCGATTTCCCGCTCGAGCGACCTCACACCAGCCTCCCGGGTATAGTAACGAACGATATCTACCAGGGCAGATTTCCGGAAAACGATCTCTTCATCGTTAAGCCCATTGTTCCGTTTCTGCTTTTCGACGAGATAACGCGTTGCAATATTGAGTTTCTCATCTTCTGTGTAGCCGGAAATACGGATGATCTCCATCCGATCCTGTAATGGACTGGGTATGTTCAAGGTATTGGCTGTTGCTACAAACATGACCTCAGAAAGATCGTAGTCGACCTCGAGATAATGATCACCGAACTTGTTGTTTTGCTCTGGATCGAGCACTTCCAGCAGGGCAGACGACGGATCGCCTCGAAAGTCCATCGACATTTTGTCGACTTCATCAAGCATGAACAATGGATTCTTCGATCCTGCTTTTGCCATGTTTTGAAGAATTTTCCCCGGCAGTGACCCGATGTAGGTTTTGCGGTGACCACGAATTTCAGCCTCGTCGCGCATTCCGCCCAGTGATATGCGCACGAACTTACGATGTGTTGCTCGCGCTATTGATTCACCCAGTGATGTCTTGCCGACGCCTGGCGGTCCAACCAAACACAGAATGGGTCCTCTGATTTTTTTGATTCGCTGTTGTACGGCCAGATATTCCAGTATCCGCTCCTTGACTTTCTCCAGTCCGTAGTGATCTCCCTCAAGAATCGATTCAGCCTTGGCCAGATCCTTTGAGACTCGGGTCCTTTTCTTCCACGGCACCTGCACCAGCCAGTCGATGTAATTTCGGACCACCGTCGCTTCCGCTGACATCGGTGACATCATGCGAAGTTTTTTCAGTTCTGACTCGGCCTTTTCCAGTGCCTCTTTGGACATGCCGGCTTCTTCGACCTTTTTCTGCAGTTCATCCATTTCATTGGGCGCGTCTTCCATTTCGCCGAGTTCATTCTGAATCGCTTTCATCTGCTCATTCAGGTAATACTCGCGTTGACTTTTTTCCATCTGTTTCTTGACTCGCCCACGAATTCGTTTCTCGACCTGAAGGAGATCGATCTCGGATTCCATAATGCCCAGAATATGTTCCAGCCGCTCACGTGAACTGGCATATTCAAGGATCTTTTGTTTTTCTTCGTTTCTTAACGTCAGATGAGCGGCGATCGTATCGGCCAACCGGCCGGGTTCCTCGATGCCGCTCAAGGATGTCAGCACTTCTGGCGGAATTTTTTGGTTGAGTTTGACATACTGTTCAAATTCAGTAACCACCGTTCGGATCAGTACTTCAGCCTCACGCTCATCGATCAGTTCATCATTGATTTCAACAGCGTCGACTTCAAAAGTCTCTTCGGATTGAACATATCTGACGATTGCGGCTCTGGCTGTTCCCTCTACCAGAACCTTTACGGTGCCATCGGGTAGTTTTAGGAGCTGCAGAATATTGGCCACAGTACCGACCTCATAAATGTGCTCAGGTGACGGGTCGTCATCTGCAGCATCATGCTGGGCCGCGAGAAATATCTGCTTGCCAGATTCCATAGCGTGGTCGAGTGCTTTAATCGATTTCTCCCGACCGACAAAGAGCGGTATCACCATGTGCGGAAAGACCACAACATCACGTAATGGCAACATGGGATAGCGAACCTGTGGCTCCAATGCTTCAGTATCGTTATCGTCAGTCATGTCTAGTCCCGTGTGTTCTGATTCCGTTTAAAGCACGGCAAACCAGTCGTGCACTGGTATCACACCTAATCTGGGGGCTTCGCCCTCTTAATTCAAGGTGAAATCGTGTCTCAACTCAAATTAAGATTGCTGTGAAATGTTTCGTGGTTCTTCTTCGAAGACATATAGCGGTTGAGAGCTGTCTTCGATTACGCTGGAGTCTACCGTCACCTTGGTCACATCGTTCATTGATGGTAATTCAAACATGGTCTCCAGCAATGCTTTCTCTAGTATTGAACGCAGTCCGCGCGCACCAGTCTTTCGATCCATAGCCTTTTTTGCAACAGCTTTTAGAGCATCCTGTCGAATTTCAAGTTCCACATTTTCAAGNTCAAATAGTTTGCCAAATTGCTTGATCAGTGCATTTTTGGGCTCGGTCAGGATGGTCATCAAGGCTTCTTCATCCAGTTCTTCGAGGGTTGCGATTATCGGCATGCGTCCGACAAACTCTGGTATCAGTCCATACTTGATCAAATCCTCGGGTTCGAGATCAGGTAGAAACTCGCTCATACGGGCATCATTTGAGATGCTTTTGATGTCCGCACCAAAACCGATACCTGACTTTTCAGAGCGCTGCTGGATGACTTTCTCGAGTCCCGAGAATGCACCTCCACAAATAAACAACACATTTCGNGTATCGACCTGTAGAAACTCCTGCTGCGGGTGTTTGCGACCACCTTGNGGNGGTACCGAGGCTACAGTGCCCTCGATCAGTTTAAGTAGCGCCTGCTGAACGCCTTCCCCAGAGACATCACGGGTAATAGATGGGTTATCTGATTTACGCGATATCTTGTCTATTTCATCGATATACACAATCCCAATCTGCGCTTTTTCCACATCATAATCACACTTCTGGAGCAGCTTCTGGATGATGTTTTCAACATCTTCTCCGACATAACCGGCTTCTGTGAGAGTGGTTGCATCGGCAATCGTAAACGGTACATTGAGTTCCCGAGCCAGTGTTTCGGCTAGAAGTGTTTTACCTGATCCGGTCGGCCCGATCATCAGAATGTTGCTTTTCGAGATATCGACTTCGCCTACAGCTTCTGCGTTCTCAATCCGCTTATAGTGATTGTATACGGCCACTGAAAGAACTTTCTTTGCCTCTGTCTGGCCGATGACGTAATCATCCAGCCGCTCACAGATTTCCTGCGGGGTCGGATAAGCTGCCTCGCGAGNGTCCTCGGCTTCTACATCTTCGGCCTCTTCACGAATAATCTCGTTACAGAGTTCTACGCACTCGTCACAGACAAATACCGATGGGCCAGCGATCAGCTTTCTAACTTCGTGCTGGCTCTTTCCACAAAAAGAACAATAGAGAAGCTTGTCACCTTTGTTGTCGCCGTCGTTCTCGGCCATGCTACCTCCCCTATATCAATTGTTAACTCTGTAATGANCCACCCAGGCTAGATCTTCAGGCACGTGGGTTGTGTTCAAAATCAGCTTTGCCACCTATGTAAGATGCAGTCTTTATAGTGTGATTGCAAGGGGTACACAATTGAGGCTCTTTGCGTGATAATAATTAGTCTTCGCGCTGGCTAATTACTCGGTCAATAATACCGTATTCTGCAGCCTCGTCTCCGCTCATAAAGTTGTCCCGCTCAGTGTCATTCTGAACAATATCGAGATCGCGGCCGGTATGATTGGAAAGTATCTGGTTTAACCGTTCACGTATTCTCAGAATCTCTTTGGCGTGAATATCAATATCTGTGGCCTGACCCTGAAACCCGCCCCAAGGTTGATGGATCATAATTCGTGAATGCGGCAGTGCAAATCGCTTTTCCGAAGTGCCGCCAGCAAGTATCACTGCACCCATGCTCGCAGCCTGACCCGTGCAAACAGTGCTGACGTCAGGTCTAATGAATTGCATGGTATCGTAGATGGCAAGACCAGCATTCACCTCACCACCGGGACTATTGACATAAAGATGAATATCCTTGTCCGGGTTCTCTGATTCCAGATACAGCAGTTGCGCTACAACCAGGTTGGCCATATGGTCGACAATCTGGCCGACCATAAATATGACCCGCTCCTTGAGCAGACGAGAGTAGATATCNTAGGCACGTTCGCCTCTACCAGTGGTTTCGATGACCATCGGCACCAAACCGAGATTCTGGGGTGCCGTCAAGGCAGGTTGCTTGGAATAATCTGTCACAGTATCACCTCTGTCAGTATGATCGACCCGGATCACGATTGCATAGTGTCAGGTACAGTCGGGTTCATTAAGTCCTCAAAGCTCACCTCGCTATCAGTGACGTCGGCGTCGGTCAGCAACGCTTCCACAACATGGTCCTCGACAACTGCGGCCTCAACCTGTGACAAGCGGCTCCTGTCTTCACTGTACCACTTAATGAACTGTTGAGGATCATCATAGCTTGACGCCATGTCCTCTAGTCGCTGGCGAACAGCATTATCGTCTGGCTTTATTTCTCGCTGTTTTACGATTGTATGCATAACTAACCCNAGTCGTACACGTCTTTCAGCTGAATTCCTGAACTGTTCTGGATCGACTGGTGTATCTGCAGGTAGACCCTGCTGCTGCATCTGGGCCNGGGCAGCCATAACCGCACGCTCAGTTTCTTCTCGGATCAAGGCCTCTGGCACTTCGAAATCGTTCCCCAGGAGAAGAGCCTCCATCACCGCTTCATGAGTGTCACTGCGAATTTTTTGTGAACATTCCTTCTCCAGGTTTTCCAGAATTTGGTTGCGGAATGCCTGGTCGGTCCCCTCTTCCACACCAAAACTTTTTATGAAGTCCTCGTCGATCTCAGGTAGTTTCGGTTTTGCGACTTCACGAACGTCGACACTGAACTTTGCCGGTTGTCCTGCAAGTTCTTCATTTGGGTAATCTTCAGGAAAGGTCAGGTCGACTGTATCTTGGTCACCTGTCTTCAGGTCAGTTAACTGCTCCTCAAACTCTGGAAGCAATGTACTTCCCCCCAGTATAACGGGATAATTTTCCGCTTCCCCACCTTCGAAAGGTTCTCCATTCACAGTTCCTTTGAAGTCAATCAGCAAGCGGTCACCCTCCTTGGCTGCTGATTCATCTGCCTCCCAGATCGTTCGACGTTTACGCAAAGTTTCGATTGTTCGAGTCACATCTCCCTCTTCTGGCTGACAGGATTTACGAACAATCGACGTGCCGGCAATGTCAGTTCGGGGGATCTGGGGAAACACTTCGAATGTGGCCACATATTCAAGATCCTCGCCGCGTGTCATCGTCTTGGGTTCAATCGATGGTGGGCCNGCGGTTTCAACAGATTCCTGCACAACGGCATCATGATAGCTTGAACTGATCAGTTCTTCGGCTGCTTCATGCAGGACCTGCTCGGAATATCTCGCTTCAACCACCTTGAGCGGAACCTTGCCTGGCCGGAAGCCTGGAAGTTTTACGGTCTTCGCCAGCGTCGACAGCCTTGACTGAATATTCTGATCAAGATCTGCTGCAGGGATTTTGACTGTCATTTTCCTGCCGATTGCGCCAGTATTTTCAACAGAGACATCCATACGATGGTATTCCTGATTGTAGAAGGTGAACTATGATTAATTACTTGGAACGCTGGTGCGAAAGGGGAGAGTCGAACTCCCACGGGTTACCCCACTGGCACCTAAAGCCAGCGCGTCTACCAGTTCCGCCACTTTCGCATCTGATCCTGTACATATTTCAGAATAAGGCCAGAAGCCGAATTTGATCATACCTGTTCTCAGCAATTTCAATTTTCACCAGTTCTGGTGGGCCGTGCAGGGATCGAACCTGCGACCCGCTGATTAAGAGTCAGCTGCTCTACCAACTGAGCTAACGGCCCTTCGTGTCCTTCAGTG
>JGI24815J26687_1000064_pt1 | contig 19671 bp, 9 predicted proteins | sample METZYME_3_150m_FD_26687 | JGI IMG/M metagenome (IMG submission 26687) | reverse complement strand
TACTGTTGGGGAGCGTCGGTATGGGCATTTACGAGGTCAAAGCCTGAAGCGATTCCATCGTAGTCTCCCTTCTCTCTTGCGGCATATCCTCCTTCCTCCAGTTCTTCGCCGTAACCGTGGTGGTCATCTCCCTCTTCAGTTAGCTCAAGGACGTTGACCCTGACTTCGGAAGTCATGTGCAGACAGTCATTGGGACACACCTTGACACATGCCTTGCAAGCGGTGCAGGTCTCCCAGATGATTCCTATGCGGCCGTTGTAGTTACCTGGAACGAACAGCCACGGCTCTAGGTCCTCCAAACGCTCGTAGGGGTACATCACAGTAACTGGTCGCTCGACAAACGGCATGACCTGACTGGTCTCGCGGTCGGGGGCGAAGCTCTGCCCGACGCTCGGGTGATTCGAACCGACCCTGAGCATGGTAGTAGCGTCAACCATGGTCGTAGGCTTCCCGTGGTAGTTATTCTTCAGGATGCTCAACTTGCCAACGAAAGGAACAGTCCTCAGAGCGGTTTTGAGAGTCATCCACATTGGCCTGATGACTAGATTACGGAAGTTGGGGGTGGCGTGAGGGTGTCCTGTATTAGCTTTGTAACTCATCTTCTCACCCCCTAATCTCTGTGGCTCCCCGGTGATGCTTTGACCACTGCTTGCGTACTGTACGGCCTCCGCTGAATCTCAAGTGCCTCCTTGTCCTCATCGATTGCGAGGATGACAAACAACCCTCCTGAGATCAGCGTGACTGCCACAGGGACCCAAAGTTCCCATGGTTCGCCGGTCCAGAACTGCAGACGCAGGAAGACAGCGATGACGAGATTAAGCATAGAGAGTGGTAACAGATAGCGCCATCCAAACTCGAGAATTTGATCAGTTCTCACCCTATGGAGAGAAGCACGAATCCAAACGAAGACTGCGAATAGCAGCCACGCTTTGAGAAGAACCCAAATCATACCTGGTATCAGTGAGAAGACTGTTGTGAGGACGCCGCCAACAACTGGGAGACCAGATAGCGTATGCTGGAACGGTGCTTCCCATCCTCCGAGGAAGAATAGTGCGAACAGGATGCATGCCGCGTACGAGCGCATGTACTCGGCTGCGAACATCAGTCCCCAGCGTATGCCCCCGTACTCCGTCCACCAGCCCTCTACGAGCTCAGCTTCAGCCTCGGGCATGTCGAATGGAATACGTTCGACCTCGGCAATCATCGTGACTAGGAAGAGCAGGGCACCGAGTGGCATCAGGAAGATGTTCCAGACGTTACCTTGGTCCTGCCCCATCTGGAAATCGACAATCTCAATGATGTTGAACGAGCCGCTCAGCACCGCAACTCCAAGAACCGTAATCAAGAGAGGTATTTCGTAAGCGGTAAGTTGAGCTGCAGAGCGCATACCTCCAATCAGCGTGTACTTGTTGTTTGATGCCCAGCCGGCGAAGAATACACCTAGAGGAGCTATCCCGAATATCGCCATCATGAAGAGTAGTGAAAGTTCAGGATTGGCGGCGTAAATATGTGGCCCAAACGGGACGAATGCGAACACCATAACCGTGGTCGCTAGGATGATTACTGGGGCGACCTCGAAGACTACCTTGTCGGCGTTCTTCGGTACAATGTGTTCCTTGGTAGCGAACTTCATGAAATCAGCGAAGGCCTGGAAAAAGCCGGGAAGTAAAAACCAGTATCCATGGTAACTACGGTTGTTGACTCGTGCAATCGTCTCAAGGTCGTGCGAGTTTCCCCATGTAGAATTGAGTGCTTTCACTGCCCAGCCGATGGGGACACCCATTCCGAACGGTAGCTGCTTCCACCACTCACCAGCGGTGACACCGCTCTCACCCACCCACAAACTCCTGAGAGTGGTGGTGGCACCGAGTCTGTCCATCAGTCGCCCGATAAATTTCCTCTCGATATACGGGATGGCTAGCATGGTGAGCATCATCGTGGTGAAGACTACTGTGCACATAATGGTGGCATGCATGAATGACTCAAGAGCGGGTTGAATGCTAGCGAATCCACTCTGCATGTTGAAAATTGGACCTAGGGTGATTGGTTCCTGCCATGCCCATGTGCTTGGAATCGTCACCTGCATGTCGATATCGTTGGAGGGCATGATGTTGTGCACGTTATCCATCGACCAACCGGAGAAGGACTCGGACCATCCCACCACATCTAACCAGTCTCTACTCGCCATCATATCACCTGTCAGTCTCTCCTATGCATGGGTCGAAGGAGCCCATGATGGCTGGTATGTCGGCGACCTTGTAGCCAATCATACACTTGGCCGCATATGGAAGCGTGATGAACATAGGAGACCGTATCGATACCCTGTACGGCTGCTTTCCACGGCCCTCACCACCACCTGCGATGTAGAACATCGACTCGCCCCTGCTGTCCTCAAAGTGATGTGCACCTGTGGTCCCCTCTGGGGCCCGAGTAGGAGCCTTAGCGAGAATCATTGGATCTTCGGGCTCATGATAGGTGTCAGCGCCGCCGGGCATCTTGTCTAGTGCCTGCAAAACAAGTGATGCGCTGACACGCATCTCTTCGACTCTGACTCTGTAGCGGTCGTAGCAGTCAGCTCCCTTAATCGATGAGCGTTCGACCGGAGGCGCCCAGTCGAGTTCGCTGTACACAGAGTAGGGATGAGCCCAGCGGATGTCGTAGTTCACCCCCCCAGCACGAAGGTTAGGACCTGAGACTCCATGGTTGATCATCTCCTCTGGCTTGGCATAGCCAACTCCTTGGCTGCGCAGCAGAAACACCGTNCTCTCGTCGAACAGTGCCTCGTACTCCTGAATCCTNTTGAGGAATAACTTGAGTTTNGCTCGGGCACGCTGTGCGAAGCCATGAGGTAGGTCACGCTTGACGCCACCAATGCGCGGGAAGTTGTAGTGCATCCGGGAGCCGCCCAACTCTTGTAGGAGATCCATCATCATCTCGCGCTCACGCAAGCACCAGACCATCACGGAGAGGTTTCCGATATCGGGCCCGTAAGCCCCCAACCACATCAGGTGGCTAGCAATGCGCTGCAGTTCTACTGCCACCAAGCGAATGTACTCGGCTCTCTCGGGCACCTCAACCTCAAGGAGATCTTCGGCAGCGTAGATGTAGGCGTGAGACCACGTGTTGGCGCTAGCGTAGCAGAGTCGGTCACAGTAAGTCGTAATCTGAGTAAAATCGCGTGCCTCGCAGATTTTCTCCACACCTCTGTGGATATATCCAAGGTCAGGTTCTGTGTCAACAACGGTCTCGCCATCGACCTTTACCTTGAGGGTCCAGAGGCCGTGCGTCATGGGGTGCTGCGGGCCCATTGAAATCCACATCTCCGCCATTTTCTCACCTCACTTAATTTTGCCAACGTCTGCCGGCTTGCGCATGAATCCCTGGGCGTCGTCGTACATTTCTTCGAAGCCGTGATAGCGTAGATGGTGTTGCTTCTGTAGAGGATGGTAACCCTTCGGGGTCTCATGTGGCTGCAGCACCCTTCTCATCCCCTGGTGGCCATCGAAGTCGATGCCGACGAGATCCCATGTCTCCTTCTCGTTCCAGTCCGCCCCTCTCCAAATGTCTTGAACGGAATCCACCGATGGAGTCATTGTGTCTGGGATATAGACATGAATCTCAATCTCAAGGGGGATACTGGCTCCNCTGAGTCTCGAGGGATTCACAATAATCGGTCGAACTATGCCGTCCTTAATGGGAGGGTCCCTGACTCCGGTCCTCATTAGATGGTAGACCACCTCCCACTTCCTCTCCTCATCTCCTTCGGGCCAGTGGATTCCGGTGACCATGGAGCAGTAATCGACGGCGTGCTCGGAGTAGAGATTCTCGGCGAGGGTTCTCCAACTACTTGGTAAGGCGTTGATGACCACTACGTGTCGCGGATTGGTGCCACTAGAGCGTTCTGCTACCTCGGCATCCACTCCCTCAATAACGGACGCTGCAACAGCCAGTGCCTCGGCCGCTGCCTTCTGGAAATCTGATGAGACAATATTACCCATGCTAGAACCTCCTACTCGTCTCCCAAGATTAACGGAGATGTAGACGGCGGTATGGAGTCGCCGGGGGCCGCACCAATTCGGATGATCTTCTGTCGCAGCTTGTCGAAACCATCTATCAGGGCCTCGGGCCTTGGGGGGCATCCGGGTATGTAGACGTCTACTGGAATCACGGTATCGACGCCTTCGAGGATGTTGTATGACTGGAAGTAGGGGCCACCGGAGATGGCGCACTCTCCCATGGCTATGCACCACTTCGGCTCTGGCATTTGCTCCCACAGTCTAACAATGGGGTCGGCGAACTTCTTGCTAATCGGACCGTTGACAAGTAGGACGTCGCACTGCCGGGGACTGGATCTGAAGAAGACTCCGAAGCGTTCAGCATCAAATCGACTAGCTCCCGCCGCAGCCATCTCCAAAGCACAGCACTTGATGCCCAAATGGAGTGGGAACAAGGACTTACGTTGGCCCCAGTTGAACATCCTGCCGGCTAGTACTCCGATGATATCCTTCATCCGACTGGCCTTCAGAGCCTCATCGGTCACGTCGCCTACTACATCGACCAGCATCCTGCTGTTGAAGAGTGAGTAGTTCTGACCCTCNTCTGACATTAACTCACCTTAGATGTAGATTCTTCCTCGCTTGCGGAAGACGTGCCAGACTCCCAGNCCCATTAGCACGATGAACGCGGTTAGGGTGGCTAGGGCACCGAGGATATCTTCNCTCAGCATACCATCCTGTATAGCAATGACACCGCCAAATGCTAGGAACATGAAGGCGATGTCGAATACGAGGAAGATGATAGCATACCAATAGTACTGGAAATGGAAGTTGATGTGAGCATCTCCCAAAGGCTCAGCACCGCACTCATAGGTGCTGTCCCTGCGGATGTACAGGCTCTGATCTGTTTCATAGCCTGGAAGGAGCCAAGAGCGCATCTTTGTTGGGTCATTGGGAGATTTTCTCGGCCTCAAAACTGCTGCTGCAATGAANCTCCCCACTGGGAATCCAATCCCTACAAGCGTCATAACAGCAACAGCGAGATATGCTTCGGGAACTGAAGTCATGGTGACACCCGACGGTCCCCTTAGGGACCGACGGGTCATTGCACCTGAATTTCGGCAATAAGCCTATCCGGACTCGACTTTGGAGTCGCAACTAGTCCTCNAACTGATTTTCGAGTGCTTCGACTATTCGGCGGTTCTCCGAACGAGAGCGAAAGAACAGTACGATGACCAAAATTGCGCCCAGAACAATAGACCCGTAGACGAGCGCCTGAGCCATTTCCTCAGACAGGCCGATGAAGGTCGATGGCATCTGTGAGGTCACTGTCAAATCNATGGGTTCACCAGCGACTGCAATTCCCTCGGGTTGCACAGTGACNGTGAACATGTAGGTATCATCGTCAAGCAAATCGCTAGGTGGCGTGACACTCACGTGAACCTCTTTTGTCAGTCCAGGTTCGAGTTCAAACTCATCGAAATCGACATTGACAGCCCAACCCCTAAGAGATTCGCTGGACAGGACTTGGACATCTTCGACAATNTTGCCATGATTAGTGATGTAGAGGATGAAATAGGCCTTGTCCGGGTATTCGGAGGTCTGCTCATCCTCGCCTTCGAGGGTGAATCTGAGATCGTGGATGGTCCTCACCTCGACCACGATATCGACCGAAGTGCTCTGAGCTGTATTTCTCTCCGAAGAAGCACTAACCTTGACCACGCCAGAGACGCCGTTTGCGACTCCTTCGAGGACGTCGATATGGACCTCGACGAGTACTCTCTCTCCCATCCCCAACGTCACTGTCCCATCGATCTCGACGCCTTCAATCGACATCGTCCTGAGTACTGACGACTCCATGCCGATGACGGTAATCACGGCTTTGTCTCCACCAGGATAGTCGCCTGTGTTCTCGACCCAGAATGCGGCAGTCATGGAACCACCCGGAGGGAGGGTTGCTTCGATCTGATCAGGTACTTCACCAGGATTCTGAGGAGAGATTGCCATTGCGTAGTTGAAGTTCGAGACCACCACACTGACAGTGTGCTCATCCACCACGGAGGTCCCATAGATAGCTATCCGTGCAAGCACGCTGACCGAATCAGCGTCCTCCTCACCCTCAACTAAGATGTCGAGATAGACGGTCTGCTTCTGGCTGGGATCGAGGATAATTTGTGAGATTGTGTTTCCTTGCGAATCAGAGAATGACGACTCCCACATCGGAGAGTTGCATCCTGTGTTATCTCCTGGGTCGCAGGCCTGTAGTTTGAAAGTGTCCTGAATGTTTCCTGAGTTGGTCACATCGATGGGGAACTGGATTGTCTGTTCCGTTCGGCCTGTCTGCTGGGTCGAGAGTATCGAAGTGGTGACGCTGTGACGCGCAGCCACTGACACTGTGAGGTCCTTGGTGTCGTAAGGGGTGCTACCTCCACCACGTCCGACTGTGAAGGTAATGACCGTGTCCTCAGCCGCGCTAGCGTCCTCGGGAACGAATATCTCTGCAGACACTGTCTCTTTGTTATTGCCGGAGTGTGAACTGCCAACAGTAACTGAGGTCTGAGAGAACGAAATCTGCCATCCTGGAGGCAATCCTGTAGCACCGATGGACATGGTCTCCATGCCATTACCTTGATTGGTAATCTGGACTGTGACTGTGTCGGAGCTGCCCGGTTCGACGTTACTGAGTTTGTTCTTGCTCAGAGTCATGGAAGCATCGTGGCTTTGGCCGACGGTGACAGTTAGAATCTGCTCACATCCAATTGAAGTCCCAGCACGCCCCTGAATCTTGATTCCCACTTGTGTCCCAGATTCGATGGAGTCATCGGGAGTCACGCTGAAGGTGAAAGTATGGCTGTCTTGTGAACCGCCTGGCTCAGAGAGAAGTTTGCTCAGGGGACTGTCGAAGTCCACCCATCCTGCAATATCATGGTCGGAGTCCTGAGCCTGTGCGTTGGCAGTCACGGTCCACTCCGTGTTCCCAATGTTCTCGATCTCGAACGAGTTGGTGGCCGAATCTCCCGGATCAAGGTTGTGCGAGGTGAACTGCAGATCTGGATCACACTCCTTGCGCTCCGGTATCTTGAGAGTCAGGGTGATGTTGTCCTCAGCTTGGTCGGCCGCATTGGGGTCGTTAGTCACAGTGGCCTTGAGAATGAAGCAGTGATCTCCCGCTTCGGTTGAACTACCGTCAGGAACGTCTACAGTCACTTCGACCGTCTCTTTGTCCTCTGGGTCCAGTTGCAGAACCTGAGGGTCTACGGTGGCATCGAGAGTGTCGGACTCACAATCACTGTCCGAAGTCATTTCCAACTGGACGTTTGCCTGTTGCTCGCCGTTGTTCTCAACCTCGACGTCCCAGACAACGCTATCGGACTCAGTTGAGTCGCCGTCGTAGGTCTTCAACTGCTCATCTGTAGTCAACTTCACCGAGTAAAGTCCGCCACCATCACCTGCGGTTGTCGTCACTGTAACATCGTCATTGGCGGGAGAACCTAGTCCACCAGTGGCTTGGGCGTTCACCGTTGTCTCACAATCTCCGTCGGCCTGGTCATTCACGGTGACGGTTAGTTTGACAGTCTCTGATTCGCCTTCGTTGACCGAGACTTGGAACGTGTCCAAGGAGGAACTGAATCCATTGCAGTCATTTCCCTGCTGCGTACTGAGGGAAACTGAGATGTCCTCATCCCCGTCATTGGTCACGATGATGTCGTACTCAGCGTCGTCATCTGTGGTAGCCTCCTGAGCCGTAGGGTTTGCAGAAAGAGACACTGATACCGCTGCTGCGGCTAACGGTGTTACGATTGTGAGCAACAACATCGCGGTTAGAATGATTGCAGATGAACTGCGCTTCATCGACACCCCGACATAACCGCCCCTCTAAGGACTTCGGGCGACGCGACCCCTTGGGTCGCGGTAATTTCACGCTTCGACGAGATCGTCGGAAGGGGCGTCGCAGTGCAGGCAGTTACCCATGGAGAGGACGTCGCAGCCCTGCACCTGACCTGCCCTGTGGTATCTAGCACCGCACTCGGAACAGGCCCATGCCGCCTCCAATGTGATGTCCTGACTACAAATCCAACAGGGGATTCCACTGCTCTCCCCTTCCTCCTTCTCACCCAACCCGAAACTGTCGGCTATCTTGCTCAGTGATTCAGTTTGGATCAGACTTGAGGAGTCTCCACCCCTACGAGAGTAAACATAGAGTCCACCACCGACGAGCGCGAGTACCAAAACTGCAATCATTAGTGTCTCTAGAATGGATGTTCCTTGCACCTTAGCAGCCGGAAGTACGTCGATCTCCACGCTGAATGAAAAAGCTTCGACGTCATCGGCGTCGGCCAATTCGACCACGAGAATCCCATCGTCCCCAGAATTGGGAGTGAATCCGACATCAAGGCTCCGGGTCTCTCCAGGCCTCAAATTAACCACTACTCCATCGAGAATCAGCGGGGCCCAGCCATCGGGACCGGATACTTGGAGAATGTGAGATATTTCCGAGTTGCCGGTGTTCTGTAAATCGATGTACAGTGTAGTAGGGTAGCCCTCATGCCCTGTAGGTTGATTATTCAAAGTCCAACTCACCCTAGCAACAGACTCAACCAGCAGTGATATCGAATCTTCCACCTCGACGCCCTCTCCTTGCATAACTAGTGTGACGATGGGCTCGGATGAGGCCTCGGCTGACAGAGGTATCACTACCGTGCACCAAACTGTGGATGAGGCACCAGCTGAAAGCGTAGAGGGAGCGGAACAACTCGATGACCAATCATCGTCTGGAACCTCGAGGTAAGTAGTAGGTCGCCATGTGGTAGAGCCTTGGTTAGTAACTGTCCAAGCGAGGTCGAAGCCGGGCTCGCCAACTGGGTGAGACCCAACTCCAAGTGGATAGTCTGAGACGGTTCCGTCGGGCAGAGCGACCATGTGGAAACTCAGAGAGGGGATTGCTCCCGAGAGGACGTTTAGAGTTCTGTTCCAGTCTACGTAAAAGCCATCATCAGTAGCGAATCTAAGTTCTAAATCCCCGCTAACAGCTACTCCATTGCCCTGTAGTGCCACGGACCAGACACCAGATTCTCCCGCGGGGATGCTGATGGTGTTCAGGCCTCCTGACACAGTCCATCCTCCAGGGATGTTGCGCACATATGGCTGTAGGTCCAGCATCCGATTTCCAAGATTGCTGAGATCCACCTCGATTTCCAGTAGTGCGTCGGGAGAGATGTCGTGCTCTGCGCCATCAGAGGAAGGTGTCATACTGACCTCGTCTATCGCCTTAACCACAAGTGAAATGTCCTCGCTCCAAGAGTCGGAACTGACTCGTGAGTGGATGATTATCGCAGCATCGAACACGGATTCCGCAGGAATCATAGCCCCTGGAGGATTGATTGTGATGTCGACTGTTCGTCCAGCGTCCCTAGCCATGGTCCCGGTCGAACCATGTGAAGATCCAGCGAAGGCGCCAAGCGTGTCGAATCCGAGATGCCAGCCAGCTGGAGATACCAGTTCCACATCATAGGCCTGGGCGCCGTTGCCCTCGTTGAAGATTAGAATTTGCAGTTCTGTGGACTCAAGCGGACTCACTAGGAATTGCTCCCCTGGCATCACAATTTCAGCTCCAGCCAGCACTGGCACGTCGAAGAATATCGCCAACTCTGAAGTGACGCTGTTCTCAACGTCTGTACCAGTAACCACCATGCTGTAGAGTCCTGGAGGTGGTGGTGCGGGATGCACCATAGTCAGACTAACTAATTCGGTTTCGGCCGCCTCGAGATTGAAGGTGTTTGAGGTGAACGACGTGAACCAATCGTATTGCACTCCATCCTGCATCCGCACNGGGTCACTGACCTCTATTGTAGCGTTGGTCTCAAACAGAGCGGTATTCATCAGTGAGAGTTGCCAAGTGGTAGAACTGTCTGACGCATCACCGAGGGTGACNGTTTCCTGTTCTGAGGACACCCTGACACCTGGTGCGCTGACAATGACAGTATGAGTTAGGTAATTGTTAGTCTCTGAGACTTCCTCTACTGTATCACTCGGGTCTATGTGGAATGTGAACTCCACATCTCCCTCTTGTGTCGGCGTCCAGTTCCACTCGAGTACTGCCGATTCCCCAGGAGACATACTCAACTGATGGGTGCCAAGCAGATTGCTGTCAGCTCGGGCGATGACCGATAGGTCGGCGACCGAACCGGCACCTTGGTTCTGAATGATGACGGAGACGTCGACCTCCTCTCCGACTTGAGGGATGGGGGATGAAATCTCAAATGAGTTCTGGACAAAGGTTGGATCTGGACTCAAATCATTGACATTGACTCCGCGAACAGCGAGAGCGTATGGCTGCCAAGTCCGGCTGCCACCATGCTGGGCGTCTCGCACGCGCACCGTCCACGTCCCTGTCGCTGCGTTGTCGATTAGCACGACCTCGACGTTATTGGTGGAGTCCTTGGTCCCGCCATTGACTGATCGTCCGTTTACGAAGGCGTTGCCCTTGTACGTGATCTGTCCGTTAGGAGAAATGACCTCAAGGTCGAGGTCGTTCCTAAGTTGAGTCGTAGAAGAAGATGAGCCAGGGTAGTCAGACCAAGTCAGTACCACCTTCATCGGCTCGCCAGCGCGGGTTATATCGAAGGAGTACTCGCTCGTCTGTCCACTAGAGAGTCGGGAGCGGTCGTCGACGAAGATACCAACATCGCTATCCGGAATCAGCGACTCGACGAGATTCAGCCGGCCCCATCCCTCATCGTTGTTGGGTATGTCGCGAGTACCCATATCCTGAGCTCCTAGTATCAGAAGTCCCTTGATTAGGGCGCCCTGTGGCGCCTGCCTGCCAATCACCTCCATCAGGTACTCTCTGACTAGGGCAGACGCTCCGGCCGCAGCCGGGGTGGACATCGAAGTGCCACTATACTCGAGGTACCAATTGTTACTCCATGAACCCTGAGCACTGTCCGCCTCCTGCGATTTGCACGACCTGACGTAGTCCCCCGGGGCGACTAGGTCTGGTTTGATTCTCCCATCATCAGTCGGACCACGGCTGCTCCAGTAGTACATCTCATCAGGAGCACCGCTGTATCGGTTCTTGTGTCCGCCGATGGTGATTACGTTCTTTGCAGTCCCAGGTGGAGAGACTCCTTCGTTCCTCTCATTGCCAGCTGCGAACAGCACGGTCATGCCCTGATAAGACCAGTATTGGTCCCATGTCGAGGTACGGGAGTCCGCATCCTCTGATTGGGTTGAGTAGCTGCCACCTCCACTACCGGCGCCCCAGCTGTTTGTGTGCAATCGGGCGCCGTTATTGTAAGCAGAATTCAACATGCTGTTGATGCCGTAACTGTATAACTGTCCAGTATCGTCGTCCTCCATCGCCTGGAAGTAAACTTGAGCCTCGGGCGCTACTCCTCGGTAGGTGCCGCTGCTGCGGAATCCGTCACCCATCACCGTGCAGGCAACATGAGTGCCATGCCCGTCTGAGAGATCTGCTGTCGATGAATCTCCGGGGGTGACCGAGGTCAGGCCGGCGATTCGTCCTGTGAAGTCGCCGTGATCATCGTCGAGGCCGGAATCGCCCACAGCAATCTTCTGTCCGCTGCCGTTCAATCCGGTGATGAAGGTGGTCTCAACTGAGTTGATGCCCATGTGGACCCTGGCTTGGTCATTGTGCAGAACTAGAAGAGGCATTGGGGCGATATAAGCGACAGAGGAGTGTCTGGCTAAATCGGCCACTTCACTATGGGATATCATACCCCACATTCTGCCTTCCTCTGGTGACCACGCCTCCTGCAGCCAGAGTGATGCGGCAATGTTCAGAGAATCCTCGAAACCCATGCCTGGTCGATCTTGTCGGACCAAGTCCGAGTTCTTCCAACCAAGTACTTCGACGAGTAGTGTTTGGTCCCCGTTAGCCATTCTCAAATCGGGGTGAACAAGAAGGCCGGCCGGGACTTCGTGTACCGCTTCAACCTCTTTGATTTGAGAAAGTGTAGAGATACTTTCGGGTGTAGCCTGCACTAGGAATCCAGAGGGAGGAATGGTAGACCTGACTTTGACATCAGCTGCTTCAAGCAGGGCCTGCCTCGCATCCCAGAGACCAACTTCGCCGTCGATGAGGACTATTGCGAGGTCGTTTCGTGGATTAGCCAGCTCGACACTCATCTGAACTGCCGGGAGTAATCCGGCTTGAGTGTAGACGCCAATGCTAGAGTCGGCTCTTGTCGCTCGGAAATCTTCGAAGCCAGAGTAGATTTGTGGGGCACCGAGGTCTTGAATGCTGTTTGGGTCGGGAGAAATTTCCACTTTCTCAGCAATGTGATTCAAGGATTCCACGGCGGTATTGCCCTCAGTAGGTGACTGGTTGAGAATAGGGGCGTAGGACAACAGAAGAATCGTCATCATCAGTGTCACTAAGCGCTTTGTCATCGGCTATCGCCTCGTCCCTCTCAATTTGAGCGTATGGGTTCTACGAACCCATGAAAAGTCATGATTGGACACTACAGGAATCGATACTGCGACTTGTCGGCGAAAATCTCCATTGTCCACTCCCCCACATTGTGAGTCCACCTTTCGCTCCTCTGGCCAGCGTAGGAGTCGTAGTAGAGCAGGATTTCGATAGTGTAATTCTCCCACACTGAGGCACCGTCGATCAGCAGTTCCATATCATCTCCGGAAACCGACGAGTGAGCTGGTAGATTGTCCCTGAGGAATGATGATCGGGAAATCTCTATTCCCTCTGANTCAATAAATCTGACCTGTAGGTCGATGTCTTCGATAGTACGGCTGCCATCGTTGTCGAGTTCGACCAGCACTACGTGGCCGGGGCCTCCTTGTCGATATACCACGTCTACACTCACACGGTCATATGGAACAATCCAGGTCAATACGAACANGCTCGCAGCGAGAAGGAGCAGGACTGCCACAGAGGCGAAAATCACTCGAGTNGGTGAGATGTATCTCCTAGCTTCATCCTCAATCCGCTCTAACACCTCGTGGGCAATCTGAGTGTCAACCTCCTCGTCCTCACTCCTTAGCTTCTCTAGCAGCCCCATCTCAATCACCCCCTATGAACGTCGCAAGTATCGTAAGAATCGCAGAGGAGAATGGCTCTACAACCATCACATGCTTGGTTGAGCCGCTCATACCTGGAACCATGTTGAGCAATGAGAGATCAGAGGCTAGTCCATTGACTCCCAGAGTTGTACCGGTCGGAATACCATCGGTAATCTGAGCATCGAGGAGTACGCCCCGGAGATCGAGTTCATTGCCCTCGATGTCAGCTGAAGCACGGGCCGAGACGATAATTCTCTCACCCTGAACATCATCCACCTCGATGATGCTGTACGGGCCCACTAACTCCCTGATATTGACGGTGGCCCGCTTTAGGTTCTCACCCAGCGCCTCCATCTCCTCGAGAACCAATGGAGGTGTGACAGGGACGTTGCTCATCCTGATGTACAGACGTTCGACTCCATCGCCGCCTGATCTGATGGAGAGGCCAAATGTATTGGTGGTACTAATCGACATGAAATCGGTCATTCCCTCGGCTAATAGGATTGTGTCTCCTCTCTTGTTTATCGCNCTACCAAAGACCTCTATGTACAATGACATGCCCTCTTCGGAAGCCCTGAAGTCAAGAGTCGGGGTTCCTTGGAAAGCTAGATTTTGGGTTATGTCAAACTCAAGCGAGGGAGCTGTAGTCAGGTTAATCCAGCCGGGGACGTCAGTNAGGAATATCGTTGCAGGCCACCATGCTGAATCCAACCACTGCATCTGCTGCATCATGATGGAACCGACTGAGGAGCCATCGCGCCTGTACTGTTCGGGGACGGTCATATCAATGGATATCGCCGTGCCTATACTAGCTTGCAAATCAACGGTCTCCGGGATGTCCTGAATCATCACCTCGGTTCTGCTTCCCGCCTCTCTGTTGATTAGAAGAACGTGGACCCAGTCCAACCTCTCAGAGAGAACATAGTGGGTCGAGGTTGTGACCTCGGTAATTTCACCGACGGATTTGATTTCAAATACCGCATCGAGTCCGAGATTAGTGGATGCTCCGACCGTCAGACCTTGAAGGGTCAACAGCAAGTCCTGACCGTTGATTCCGTATATCTGGACCATGAGTTCACTGTGTGCCGGCACCCAGCCTTCAAGGCCCACACTTATGCCCCAGTTCTGGCCGTTGACCTTATTCTGCCTAGTGATCGAGAAATCAATTAATGGAGGAAGTTCGGGCAGCCATATTCTCAAGTGGAAGCCATCGGCAATTCCTGAGGGAGATGCCTGAAAGGCGACGCCATGGACCCAAGTGGGTGCTCTGAGCGAACCGTCGCCATGCACAGCCTCCACGGTCANGTCGAATGTTGAGTCAGCCTCCAATTGGAGGCCGAAGGAGAAGTCCCCTTCGGACTCCGAGTTAGTCGAGATGTCTGAGGTGATGCCTGATAGAACGCTATTTACCGACCTACCAAGGTCGGCGAAACCGCTGATGAAGAAAGCTACTCCGGAGAGGCCATTTGAGGTATTGAATTCAGGCACATCTAGACTGTTTCCTGAGTCGGATCCTGTCGGTATCTGGATTCTGACAGTAGAGGGGAGTGGGTCAATTGAGGCCATCACTGAGAGTGAGTCGCCCCCCACAGTCGGAGCGTGGTCGACGTTGATGCTCAGGGCTCGGTCGCCTGCCGCCGATATCTGAGCGGTTCCCCTGCCAGCAGGACCCGCGGCCCCCTCCTCAGCTGGCTCTGTCCAACTGACTTCACTGAGCCCGGTCAACCTAGTTGAGATAGTAGAAGTTCCAGTTATCTGATCATGATGGAAGAGGAAGTGGTCACCCGTCAATCTGACAGGGTCAGTTGAATTGCTAATCTGCGCCTCAATCGATGAAATAGGAGTGGAGGATGACCATCCGGTGACGAAGCCTGATGTGGTGCTGAATGAGTCGGGTACACCGGTAATGGTAGCCGCCTGACGCTGTGTGCCATCCATACCCGTGTAGGCAATCGACTCGATACCAGACGAAGCGAGGTATTCCATTCCGTTTGCTGATACTTGTATGGAGAGATTGTCAGGGATGTCACTGAGTGTCAGAGCCTCAAAGGAGGCTCCTTCGAGAGTTTTTGGGTGATAGTCAATGTAGGTGAATGAGAAACTCTCATCGGATGCGGTGCGTAGTATAACGACCTGTTCATCCAGCTCATTGTCGTCAATTAGAGAGAATGCAATGAGGCCACTGAACCCGATGCTAGCCGCTACTGGCGCTAGGGGTTCGATTGGTCCGCTCCTGCCTTGAACTAGATCAAGTCCCCTGTCTTTTGCCAGCATCAGATGGTCGCCTGAGTCAGTTGGATGGTCACTCGAACCTATCTGAATTGAAAGGCTGGTTAACGGCATATCAGATCTGGTGACTAGCCAGTTGTCTGTGAGAAGTAGGTGGACTGTCCTGCCCGCGAGCCCACTGGTTCCATCAACACCACCGCTGATTACATCCACCACGGCTGAAGGGACATNATTCAGGATGGTTCCTATGTCCAAGAACAAATCGACTATGTTGATTAGGACATTATCCACAATCTTCGATACGAAGTCGAGACTGTCCTCTGAGTCAAGTCCGCTCTCACTTGAGCTCCCGCTACTAAGCTCGAAAGATCCGTAGAGGACCAGTGCCGTCGGCAGGTCTTTCGCTCTGATGTGTATCTTTCTGTGGTCTTCTGCAGCACCCTCTCTGATGAACCACGAGTCATAGTTGAGTTCCTCTACTGATTGCACCGACCGTATGAGAATCAAGGTCTTAGGGGGGTTTGCTGGATTTACCGGTAGGGTGGGGTCGTNGACATTCTCACTGTTGTCTCTGGAGAAGTTCTTGATTCCGATGATAAAGCCAAGCCTCTGTGGAAGTTCACCTGGGAGTTGGGAACGCGAGCCGTCAGAGCCAAGCATACGGAAAACGCGCTCTATCTCNCCTTCAGACAAGGACCCTTTTGGCAACCCTCTCAACCACCCTACAGAGTCGGTCACATTGCCTCTACCTCCATCGCTGGACTCCTCAGGAGGGAGTTCCGACCTGTTCTCGTGGAAGTGGATGTGTAAGTCNGTTCTCTCGTCTGCCCAATACTCGATTGTGGTCAGCCCCCTCTCACCATCGACGATGCTGTTCTCGGGCAGAACGCTATCTGTCCTAATGACTACATCAGCCTCCTCGGGAATGACTACGGCTTGCTTGTTGGGGTGGAATGAGAGCTCTATGTATGCCAGTTCCCAGAGGTCTCTATCACCACTTTCGTCAGGTGGAGAGAAGTGCAAGTATCCGAAGCCCGCCGAGACTCCGCAATTCAGCTCCGTGTAAGTAGCGAAGAGCATCTCGTCAGGAGAATATCGGTCCGGGCAGTCACGTCCGCCAGGGTTCCTGAACTCGATCGCATATGGTGCGGCAATCGCAGCGAAGGTGATTCCGGACTCATCCGCTCCTTGATTGATGAGTCCTAACGTGAGTGCCTGTATGAGAGTGAATACTAGATCGGAACTGGCTCCAGAGATATCGAAATAGAATCTCTCTATTCCTACTCGGAGAGTGAAGTCATCAGGTTGGGCGGTGAATCTTGAGTCGACAACCCAGATGTAGGTTTCACCCTCNCCGAGAGCCAGTATGGAGTCCTGACCGGAATATGCAAATGCCTTGATTAGTGATACTTGCAACGAGTCCATCATATTCCAATCTAGATCATTCTGACTAGAGTCGAGTACCTTGACCGAGTACGAAATACCGGGCTCAATCCAAAGCACTCCTTCTTCTACTCCCCATCCACCGAGGAATTCCCAGGCAATCTTCAGTCCGACTTCGATGTCATCATCTCCGTCGTTGTCGACGTCAATCTCATGCAGAAGAGGTTCGGAGTTGATATCGAACAGAGATAACAGATTGGCTGAGAATGTTACCACCTCAAAGTTCTGGATCGTGTTACCATCGAGGTCGATGTACTCTGTCCAAATCACNTAGTCNGTCAGATTTACCAGAGTCTGCCAGATGTTATCGACTTGNCCNGGAGAACTGATACTGGGGTCCAACAGCAGGTTGTAGGGNCCGGGGTGCTGTGGTTGTGGAGGTGTTGTCGCCACCATACTCGCTCCATCAATTGACCCGTTCACATTGGAGAGGGGGTCGGATGNCCCAGTAGGCACTACCGAGTTACCTATTCCTTCGATGATTGGTTTNGCCAGTTGCGCTACGGAGTTACTGTCCAACATCTCTTGGCGCTCCTCTAGNACTTCGGACAGTTGGTCAAGTACCTCGAAGTCCTGAGATTCTATTCTCGCCTCGCCGCTCACCGCAGAGAAGGGAGAAAGGATGGGGAGCAAGAACAGCAGGGCCATCAGTAGAGTATGCGAATTGTTCGCCCTCGGCGCCCTACAGACCAGTCGGACACCGGTGTTACCCATGCTCGCACCTCCTAGAGGTGCGCTATAGGGTATTGCCCTACAGGAACCAACTTTGCATCGAATAACCGAGGCTATAGATGAATCATCCTAGGCTGATTGATTCAATAGAGCCGCAATGAGGACAAGCCGTCCTAGCAGCGTCGACTCCAGNAGGTAGTTCGACCTCAAACTTCTTGTCACACGAAGAGCAATTCTGGCGAACTTTTCGATCCGGCTCCGACTCAATCTCTTCGGGTTGGAAGACCTCAGTTTCATCCTCTCCAGGAGACCAGTTTGACACAGGTTCCTCGGTCTGAGACTCATGCGAGTAATCGAGATCCTCCCTCTCGACAGAGTCGTCTTCGTCGAACTCGGATAGGATTTCTCTGGCAGGACTTGGGCCTGAGGCATCCTCTTCTTCGGATGGTTGTAGAAGCGCTGCGATGTCGGGATCTAATTCCTCCCCTTCAGGCTCACCCATTGCAGTGGAGATACCTTGGGTCGAACCTGACATCCCACTTGAGAAGTCACCGAAGACTTGTTGGGCAGGCTGCTCAATCTGCACGATGGACTCTGCTCCACCCCACATGGCCTTCTGCTCCTCGACCGAGGGGGCCGCGGATACAGACTGCTCGGGCTCATCATCCTCGGCAATCATCGCTGCGAGTCTACGATTGGACATGAATCGCCAGGTCAACAGAGCAAACAGAATCACCACTATGAGGGCACCTGCGGCCATGAGTCCCAGCCGCATCAAATCCAATCCATCATCTTCGTTACCGCTGAGCACATTGACTAGTACCTCAAACTCGGAAACCAGCCCGGCGTCGTTCTCGATCTGGCAGACTACAGTCATGGGTTCTGAGGTATCATAGCTCCACAGCACTGAGTCACCAAAGCCGTCGTCGTCGTTCCTCGGGTCGCCGTCGGAATCGGAGTCCACATTGCCGTCGAAATCCCACGAGAATAACAGGTTGTTTGACTCAGCATCACTGACGTTGGCCACGAAGCGGAAGGTCTGCCCTATCTGCAGAGTCACCTCCTCCTGATGTGTTCCAATGACCGGAGGGGTGGAGTCGTACAGACTGATAGTTGCGGTGTCCTCAGAAATCATACCCGAATTATCGGTGGCCTTCAGGGTGATAGTGTGGAGGCCGGCGGAGTAGCTGGAGTTGAACAAGTGGTTGAACACGGTTGCTCCTTCGTCGTTGCCTGAATTGGTTCGTATCAGAACGTCATCGACAAACCACTCGATTGTGGCGATGCCCCAATTATCACTCACCTGCCCACTGAGTACCACGTCGTCCCCGTATGTGCGCTCCAGTATGGCGGAGGCTCCAATGCTCACTTCGGGCCCAGAGATGTCTGCAACCTCGATTGACTGGTATGAGCTGGCGCTACGCGCATCAATCGCCACTACAGTGAGTCTGATAGTGACATTAGTTGGATCTGGCCAACTAACACTCACAGACGATCCTACAGTGTCATCTGTTCCATCCCCATTGGTGTCCCAGTGGAAGCCGGACTCAAGAATCTGGCCGGAGTTGTTCGGAGTCTGCGTAGCGTCCAGAGTGACGATGTCGCCGACGTTGATTATCTCAAGAGCAACGTCGCCGCTGATTACTGGTTCCAGAACTGGAGTCAGAGTGAGTGTAACCGTGACTGCGGTATCTTCGGTTCCAGCGCCTCCTCCAGCGGGGCCCGCCCTGTTATCGACCACCAGATAGAGGTCTTCTCCCTCGTAGGTCTCGGTGGCCATCCAGACCATGTCTCGTTCCTGAGTGATGAGTAGCATATCGGTGCCCTCGACGCGTGCGGCTGCGGTGCCACCTTGCTCGTACAGAGACACCTGTGAGGATGTCATCAGGAAGACGTCAGGAGCTCCCTCCATGGTGTTGGCCTCCATCCTGACTTGAGTGCCAGCGTCCACTATGAATGGGCCATGCAATACTGAATGCTCGCCTGGATCGAGTCGAACGATGGTGTCGGCGAGGGTGAAAATTCCAGGAGTAATCATTTCCGAATCGAGTGCGATTGATGCTATCGAACCTCCCTGAGCGCCACCTCCTCCGTCTTGGGGATGGGCTAAGTTGTCGAGGACAAGATACCATCGAGTCATCTCCCTATCGTCAGGGACTGTCCAGTGCCAAGAGCCTTCTCCGTTGAAGCTCTCGAATACTGAGTTCCGCTCCCAGATTGAATCGCTGCGGTAGGACTGTTCGTTCTGGTACACTGAAATCGAGTTGACTGAGAACATGAGAATATCTATTTC
>JGI24815J26687_1000062_pt1 | contig 19799 bp, 19 predicted proteins | sample METZYME_3_150m_FD_26687 | JGI IMG/M metagenome (IMG submission 26687) | reverse complement strand
CAGGGTTGCCTCGGTCAGATTTGCCTTAGTCAGGGTTGCTCCACTCAGATCTGCATCTTTCAGATCTGCCCCAGACAGATTTACCTTAGTCAGATCTGCATCTTTCAGATCTGTCCAAGTCAGGTTTGCCCCAGATAGATCTGCCGCAAACAGAATTGCTCCGTTCAGATCTGCATCATACAAATTTGCATCGGTCAGGTCTGCCCCTTGCAGAAATACCTCACTTAGATCGCAACCAGAGCAATCCCCAGTTGACTTGAGTTTCTCCAAGTCATCTTCATCATACGCACCCACCTGCCAAGAGATGCCCATCATCAAAAAGAAGCAGAGACCGGCAACTGAGAGTGGTGGGTTTAGTTTCATCATTGCTCTCCTGTCCAAGACTGGAGGAAGTGCGTTAATGATTTTATGCGGTTTCCTCGTCGGTCGGAGTGTTGATTAGGGTTCTATCGACGAACCGGATCCCAAAATTAGAGAGTTTCGGGGGGTATCTTTGGGTTGATCTACTCTCTCTGACCCTTTTCTTCTTCACGATGGAGTGTGCGTGTGACGCGTGGAACATCTTTCCTCGTGGAGTCTTGTAATCGTGCTGATTCAACCAATCTGCGATCTGACGGTAATTCCACCCCTTCTCACGCAAATCGTTGATGGTGACGAATAGAAACTGCTGATACTGCGAATAGGGTGCGACCCAGAGATGGGTGGCACGGACAGACAGTACAAAAGTTAGGTAGGTTTCAGTGTTTTGTGTATTTCTCTTACTATCGACCTGAACTATTCCACCGTGACGGACTTGGCGAGGTTGCGAGGCTTATCCACATCCGTGCCCTTGATTAAAGCCGCATGGTAGGCCAACAACTGCATCGGTAATGTAAACACAATGGGGGCCACTGCGCTGTCCACCTGGGCCACATGAATCAGGTCAAGATCTTCGTCGCGCTTGAAGTCGGTTTCGGGATCAGCAAAAACGAATAACCGCCCGCCGCGGGCCCGCACTTCAGCCAGGTTCGATTTCAGCTTCTCCAGCATCGTGTCGTTCGGCGCGACTGCGACAACCGGAATCTGCTCATCGACCAAAGCAAGCGGACCATGCTTGAGCTCCCCCGCAGGGTAGGCTTCGGCGTGAATATAGGAAATCTCTTTGAGTTTCAGCGCCCCTTCAAGAGCGATTGGGTAATGTGCCCCGCGGGCCAGAAACAACGCGTGTGCCTTGTTGCCGAATGCTTTCGCCATCCGGGCAATTTCGCCCTCGATTTCCAGAACTTTTTCCAACGCACTTGGTAACGATCTCAATTGTTTGACCACATGTGCTTCAAAGCCTGCGTCGAAACCATGGCGCCGCGAAAGTACCAGCGCCAGCATCATCAACCCAGTCATGGCGGCTGTGAAGGTCTTGGTGGATGCAACGCCGATCTCAGGGCCTGAATGTGTCATGAAACTCAAATCCGACTCCCGCACGAGAGAGGATTCAGGCGTATTACACACCACCAACGAGCCCACAATTCCCTGACGCTGGGCTTCTACCAATGCGGCGAGGGTATCTGCTGTTTCACCTGATTGAGAGATCGTCACAAGGAGTGTTCCGCCGCGTGGTGCATGGCGTCGATAGCGGTACTCACTGCCTACTTCCACTTCACAAGGCACACCAACATATTCAAACCAGTGTTTGGCGACGAGCCCAGCGTGATAACTCGTGCCGCTGGCAATGATTTGCACCTGTTGCGTCTGATCGAAAATGTTCATCGCCTGCTGGCCGAAAGCCTGTTCAAGGACACGATCTCCGGCCAGGCGACCTTCAAGCACGTCCGCAATAGCTCGGGGTTGTTCATGGATCTCTTTGTGCATGTAATGAGAAAACTCGCCCAGTTCGATGTCGCTACCAGACTGGCTGCTTTCCCGCACAAGCCGCTCTACGGAATTGCCGAGTGCATCACGAATCGTGCAAGTACCGTTTCGAATATCGGCAATGTCACCGTTCTCCATCACGATGTACCGGCGAGTCACTGAAAGCAGGGCAGCTATGTCGGACGCGATGAAAAACTCGTCTTCGCCCAATCCTATGATCAGCGGTGGTCCCTGACGGGCGGCGATCATACGGCCTGGTTCCCCAGCCTGAACAACCCCTAGGGCAAAACTACCCTCTAGCTCTTGAACCGTGTTGCGGACCGCTTCTGCAAGATCCTGACCCGTGTTCAGGTGCATGTAGATCTGATGCACCACTACTTCGGTATCGGTTTCGGAAGTAAAAACCAAGCCGTGGTCCGTCTGCACCTGCCGCAATTCGTCGTGGTTCTCGACTATGCCGTTACAAACCAGCGCCAGCGTGTTTTGGCAAATGTGTGGGTGTGCGTTTGGTTCGGTAACAGCACCGTGAGTCGCCCAGCGTGTGTGAGCAAGTCCTGTTGAGCCGGAGAGATTTCTCTGTGACAGGGCCTGCTCCAGCATTTCAACTTTTCCAACTGCCCGTGAACGATCGAACCCACCCGCATCATTGATAACCACGACACCGGCGGAATCGTAGCCACGGTATTCCAGTCGCTGTAACCCCTTCAGCAAAAATGGCGTTACATCANCCCGTGAAACCGCACCGACTATTCCGCACATTTTGAGACCGACCGCATGTTGATAATTTGAAGTTGTCCAGCTAGGTGATTTTNAACTACTTTACTCGATCCTTTTTCTGTGGTCTTTGCCAATTATCCCGCGTGACTTGCTTGCTCCGGCTCAACGTAAGTTTCCCGGCCGGCGCGTTGCCTGTCAGTGTTGATCCGGCACCTATGGTTGCTCCAGGTCCAATCTCTACCGGNGCCACCAACTGACTATCGGAACCAATAAAAGCATCGTCGCCGATCAGGGTCTTGTGTTTATTGGCACCGTCATAGTTGCAGGTAATCACGCCCGCACCAATATTCACGTTTCGTCCGACCTCAGCATCACCAACGTAAGCCAGGTGGTTAGCTTTAGACCCCTCACCCATACGGGTTTCCTTGAGTTCTACGAAATTTCCGACGCGAGCCCGCGCCGCCAGCTCGGTACCGCTGCGTAACCGGGCAAACGGGCCGATGCTACAGTCCGAACCAACCTTAGCGCCTTCAATCACACTATTCGGATTGACGGTAACGCCATCGCCTAATTCGCTGTCCAGTACGGTACAGTTAGCGCCAATCGTGACATCGTTACCTAAAACAACGTGCCCTACCAGCAGCACGTTGACATCGATCATACAGTCGGTACCGAACTCCATCGTGCCACGCAAATCGAATCGTGTCGGGTCCCGTAAACACAATCCCNCGTGCATCAATTCTTCAGCCTGACGTGCNTGGTAACCGCGCTCTAACCGTGCCAGCTGCTGGGGTGTATTGACACCGCTGACTTCGTCAANATCTGTCGTCGTCTGCGTCAGGACAGGCGTGCCGCTCTCGACCGCGAGGCTGACGGCGTCGGTGAGATAATACTCACCCTGGTCATTTTCGTTACCAATTCGCTCCAGCAGTCGGCTTAAAACTGTCGCGGGCGCAGCGATAAACCCTGTGTTGACTTCGCAGATTGCTTTTTCATCTTCGTCGGCATCTCGCTCCTCCACGATGCGCGCGACGGAACCGTCGCGCCCCCTGACCACACGGCCATAACCGCTGGGGTCCGGTACTTGTGCTGTCAGTACAACCAGGTTCCTGCCTGCGACTGCGGCCACGAGTGACGCCAGGGTAGACTGTTTGATCAGTGGCACATCACCGTAAAGCACCAGAACGTCGGATTCCGGATTCACTGTCGGCAGTGCCTGCAATACGGCATGGGCTGTTCCCAGTTGTTGATCCTGACAAACCCAGTTCACACCGGATAATTGCTGAACCGCACGCTGTAAAACACCTTCGTCATGCCCATGAACCACGTGTATGTGAGAGGCCTGTAACCCTGCTGCGACGGTCATTACATGGCTGAACAAGGATTTACCAGCGAGGTCCTGCATAACCTTAGGTTCGCGCGATTGCATGCGCGCGCCTTTGCCTGCTGCAAGCACAATCACTTCGAAGGTCATGATAGGGATATTACTGTAAACAGCTGGCGCATACAGTCACCTTAGCAGTGGTTTGCGGCTCAGTGAAAAAACTGCTGGGCCTGCTCGCCGATATCTTCAGCTGTTGCGTACCGGATATCGGCAACGCGTACTGTGAAGGTTACATCCTGACCGGCCAACGGGTGATTTGCATCGACGGTAATCTTACCGTCGTTGATATCGGTGACGATAAAATGCAGCACCTCGCCTTGGTCATTCTCAGCATCCCCCTCGGCACCGACGAAATGCAACTCTTCAGGCGTATTCTCAAGCTCATCGAAGTAGATCAGATCCGGATCATGATCACCAAACGCTTCAGAAGCTGTCAGAAATACGTCGACCTGTTCTCCTTTGCCCAAACCCTCCAAGGCGGTTTCGACTTGTGGAAACAACGGGCTGCTGCTAACGCCATGCACATAGGAAACCGGCAGATCGGTGTACTCCACGATCGAACCGCTGCTGTCTCTTATCGTATAAACGATTGAGACAAACTTGTTTTCAGTAACCAGTAAAGAAGACATCTTAAACGACGGCCACCTGATCGGTGGCTGTTTTCAGGCACGGCCGCGAAGTTTCTGAATGGCACGGAGTTGGGCGGCTGCTTGTATCAGCTCCGCCTTAGCCTTCGCCAACTCCAGTTCACCACCNCGGTCAGCCAATGCCTGTTCGGCTCTACGCTGTGCTTCTAGCGCTGCGGCCTCGTCAAGGTCATCGGCTCTGAGCGCTGTATCCGAAAGCACAGTCACAACATGCCCCTGGACCTCCAGCATTCCACCGGAAATAAAGAAAAACTGCTCTTCCCCAGATTCCTGCTGCACTCGGATCTCGCCAGGCTTAAGGCGTGTCAGCAGTGGGGCATGTTGTGGCGCAATGCCGATTTCGCCCATCTCGGCAGGCGCAAACACCATGGTGCCTTCTCCGGACCATACATCTTGTTCGGCACTGACGATATCAACTCTGATGGTATTGGCCATATGCAAGTGCCTTTAATCAGGTGACGGTTTTTGCCTTCTCAACAGCTTCTTCGATTCCACCCACCATATAGAATGCTTGTTCTGGCAGGNCATCATACTCACCGTCGACGATACCCTGAAATGCGCGGATGGTGTCTTTTAGGGTCACGAACTTGCCTGGTGATCCAGTAAAAGTCTCGGCCACAAAGAACGGTTGGGACAAAAATCGCTGGATCTTACGGGCACGGCCGACACTCAGCTTATCCTCTTCAGACAGCTCATCCATGCCGAGGATAGCGATAATGTCGCGCAGTTCTTTGTAGCGCTGCAGTGTGCCCTGGACCGCTCGAGCAGTATCGTAATGTTCCTGACCGACCACCAGGGGATCCAGCTGTCGACTGGTCGAATCGAGCGGATCAACCGCGGGATAGATACCAAGCTCTGCCACCTGTCTNGACAGCACCAAGGTGGCATCCAAATGAGCAAAAGTTGTCGCCGGTGATGGATCCGTCAGGTCGTCCGCGGGCACGTAGACGGCCTGGAACGAGGTAATCGAGCCCGTGCGGGTTGAGGTGATCCGCTCCTGGAGAATTCCCATCTCGGCAGCCAGTGTTGGTTGATAGCCCACGGCAGAGGGCATCCGGCCGAGTAGTGCGGATACTTCGGTACCCGCCAGCGTGTAGCGGTAAATATTGTCGACAAAAAGCAGCACGTCGCGGCCTTCCTCACGAAAGTGCTCCGCTATGGTGAGCCCGGTCAGACCCACACGAAGACGGTTACCTGGAGGTTCGTTCATCTGACCAAAAACCATCGANACCTTGTCCAGCACACCGGATTCTTTCATCTCGTGGTAGAAATCATTCCCCTCACGGGTACGCTCACCCACACCGGCAAAAACCGACAGGCCNGAATGCTCTTTGGCGATGTTGTTGATCAACTCCATGATCGTCACCGTTTTGCCCACACCGGCACCGCCAAACAATCCGATCTTGCCGCCTTTAGCGATCGGCATAATTAGATCGATGACTTTAATTCCTGTTTCAAGGATCTCAACGCTGGGCGCCTGATCAGCATAACCGGGGGCCTTGCGATGAATGGGTAGAGTGTGGGGTGAATCAACCGGGCCAGCTTCGTCAACCGGCTTACCTAACACGTCGAGAATACGGCCCAGGGTTGCTTCACCGACGGGCACCGTGATTGGAGCACCTGTGTTAGTGACTACGATTCCGCGTTTAAGGCCATCACTGGACCCCATTGCAATAGTCCGAACCACCCCATCGCCCAGCTGTTGCTGGACCTCAAGGGTCAGACCGGTTTCCGAAACCGCCAGTGCATCATAGATCTTTGGGACGGACTCCCTTGGAAACTCGACGTCCACGACTGCGCCGATAATCTCTACAATGTTTCCGTTACTCATAGTGTCTTCCTCATTCAAACTGATCGGTANTTTTGTGGGTTCTATCAGACAGCCGCCGCTCCGCCGACGATCTCTGAAATTTCTTGGGTAATCGAAGCCTGACGCGCTTTGTTGTAGACCAACTGCAGCTCGTCAATCAGGTCGCCAGCGTTATCTGACGCCGATTTCATCGCCACCATTCGTGCCGCCATTTCGCAGGCAATATTTTCGACCACGCCCTGATAAACCAGTGATTCGATATAACGCGTCATCAGGCCGTCGACCACGTCCTTCGCGTCCGGTTCATAGAGATAATCCCAGTGATGGGACAAGGNCTCGTCCGGCTCTACGGNGTGGATCGGCAACAGCTGTTCCAGCTGGGGCGTCTGCGACATGGTCGATTTAAAGTGGTTGTGTACCAGGTACAACCGATCTATGCGGTTGTCAGTATAGGCGTCCAGCATAACCTTGACCGGGCCTATCAGATCGTCCAGATGCGGAGTATCCCCAAGCCGTGTCGCCTCTGAGACAATGTTGGCGCCTACCCGGTTGAAAAACTGAAACCCTTTAGAGCCGATCGTCGTCAGGTCAATCTCAGCGTTCTGCGATTGCCACTCAGTTAGCGCATTCACAACGTCCCGGAACAGGTTGATGTTGAGACCGCCGCAAAGTCCCCGGTCGCTAGACACGATGATGAATCCAACACGCTTGGCGGGGCGTTCCAACGTAAAACTGTGTTTGTATTCCAGGTTAGCCTGCGATACATGAGCGATCACGTTGCGTATTTTTTGCGCATAGGGCCGAGCCTGGTGCATGCGCTCCTGAGCACGACGCATTTTGCTGGCCGCGACCATTTCCATCGCCTTTGTGATCTTCTGAGTATTCTGGATACTCTTGATCTTGGTCCGAATTTCTTTTCCGCCCGCCATTTCCTGTTATTTTGCCGAAATCTTTGTGGTTTGGTCCGGTTACCAGCTACCGTTGGTCTTGAAGTCCTTCAGGGCCGCGTGAAGCTTTTCAGCAACATCATCGTCATAAGCTTGGTCGCGATTCAGCGCCTCGATGAGGTCTGACTGCTGGCTCTTCATATGGCTTTGCAGCGCTTGTTCGAAGTCCACAACCTTGTTGACCTCGATATCATCGAGATAGCCTTCGTTCACTGCAAACAAGCTGACGCCCATCTCCGCCACTGACATGGTTGAATATTGCTTCTGCTTCATCATCTCGGTCGCTCGTTCACCCCTTTCCAGCTGACGACGTGTTGCTTCATCCAGGTCAGAGGCAAACTGGGAAAACGCAGCCAGTTCCCGATATTGCGCGAGCGCGAGCCGAATCCCACCGCCCAGCTTCTTGATCAACGCGCATTGTGCTGCGCCGCCGACTCTAGAGACCGACAACCCGGCATTGATGGCTGGTCGTATGCCTGCGTTAAAAAGATCTGTTTCCAAAAATATTTGCCCATCAGTGATGGAGATGACGTTGGTGGGTACGAAGGCAGAGACGTCCCCGGCTTGTGTCTCGATTATCGGCAGTGCCGTCAAAGATCCGGTCTGTCCCTTGACTTGCCCGTTTGTCAGCTTTTCCACTTCATCGGTGTTGATCCGGGCCGCTCGCTCTAGCAGCCTTGAGTGAAGATAAAATACATCCCCTGGATAAGCCTCTCGACCCGGTGGGCGGCGCAGTAAAAGGCTCACCTGTCTATAAGCCCAGGCTTGCTTCGTCAGATCGTCATAAATGATGAGCGCGTCTTCGCCCTTGTCTCGGAAATATTCCCCCATGGCACAGCCGGAGTAGGGTGCGATGTATTGCATCGCCGCCGACTCGGCTGCCGAAGCAGAAACCACGATGGTGTGTGCCATAGCGCCGTGTTCTTCCAACTTGCTTACCACATTGGCCACTGATGACGCTTTTTGTCCGATGGCGACGTAAATGCATTTTATGCCGGTGCCTTTCTGATTGATGATCGTATCAATCGCAACCGCTGTTTTCCCGGTCTGTCGGTCACCGATGATCAGTTCGCGCTGGCCGCGACCAACTGGAACCATGGCATCGATTGATTTAAGGCCAGTCTGTACCGGTTCTGAGACAGACTGACGGCTGATCACCCCCGGCGCTACCTTTTCGATCGGCGATGTCTGCGCTGTGTCAATACTGCCTTTGCCATCAATCGGCGCGCCGAGTGAATCCACAACCCGGCCGAGCAGTCCATCGCCGACCGGCACTTCTAGGATTCGGCCAGTACATTTGACGGTATCGCCTTCGACGATGTGCTCATAGTCTCCGAGTACAACTGCGCCAACAGAGTCTTGCTCAAGATTAAGCGCCAGACCGAATGTATCGTTTGGAAACTCCAACATTTCACCCTGCATGGCGTCTGCCAGNCCATGAATGCGNGTAATGCCGTCTGTCAAACTCACCACGGTGCCTTCTGTGCGAGCTTCGGCACTGGCATCAAAATCCTTGATCCGTTCCTTAATCAGTTCACTGATTTCGGAGGGGTTTAGCTGCATGGACATACCTAAATTCCTCTCAGTAACTCCGTTTGTGGCCTACGAGCCGCTAATCGCGGTGGCCAGTTTCTCGAGTCTGGCCCTTATCGAGCCGTCTATCACCAGATCCCCGGCGCGTACCACTGCACCGCCCAGGAGTTCCTCATTTGTTTTTACTGTCAGTTCGACTCGGCGCCCCATACGCTGACTAAGGGCCTCGGCGATTCGTTGCTGCTGGGCATCACTGACGGGCAGGGCAGATTCCAGTTCCGCCTGAACAGTTCGCTCGGCCTCAGCGCGCAGGTATTCGTACTGTTCTGCAATCACTGGTAACGCATGCAAGCGCCGATTCTGTGCGAGTAACCGCACCAGATTCTTGGCATTCCCGTCGAGCCGGTCAGCACATATGTCCGTAAATACTCCGGCAAGGGCTTGCTTTGACACCCTTGGGTTATTAAACAGAGTGCCGATGTTCGGGTCAGCTGCCACCGCTGCGAGCCATTCAAGTCGCTCGGACCATGCCGAATAGTCGGCATCGGTTTTGGCGAGTTCGAAAACAGCCCGCGCGTATGGTCTTGCGATATTTGAAAGTTCGGCCAAGAAAATGGGTCCTGTAGCGACTAGATGTTGTTGGGAATTAGAGTTCTTGGGTGAGTTCGTCGATGAGCTGAGAATGGGCCTTTTCATCGACTTCACGGCTCAGTATCTGCCCGGCACCTGCAACCACCAATGTAGCGAGTTGTGCGCGCAAAGCTTCGCGTGCCTGATTGACTTCCTTATCAATCTCGCCCCGGGCAGCAGTGAGAATACGGTCTCCTTCGCCACGCGCAGTTGTCTTAGCTTCCTCGACCATTTCTGTCTCGCGTCGTTCTGCTCTGCGTATAATTTCCTGCGCCTGGCCCTTGGCTTCTTCAAGCACCTCTGCAGCATGTTCTTCCGCCCGTGCTTTCTCACGCTGTCCTTCGTCAGCCGCGGCAAGGCCGTCAGCGATCCGGGTTTTGCGCTCGTTTAGCGCTGAAATGATGGGAGGCCAAACAAACTTCATGCAGAACCAGACGAAAACTGCAAAGGCGATAGTCTGCCCAATCAGTGTCAAGTTGATATTCATAGCCTGTTTCCGTCAGAAAACGTCGAGGTATTAACCGCCCACGACAGCAAACATGATGTAGAGCGCAATAGCAACGCCGATAATTGGGATGGCGTCCACCAAACCCATGACAATAAAAAACTGAGTCCTGAGCATCGGTAGAAGTTCTGGCTGTCGGGCGATACCTTCCAGGAATCGTGCGCCGAGCACGCCGACGCCCACGCCGACGCCCACGCCGGCTAGACCGAGCAAGACTGCGCCGGCAACGTAGAGTAAAGCAATTTCCATGAGTTTCTCCTATTAAGAAAAGTCAGCTTGATACCAAAAATTTATTCCATTGATGCCGGACCACTTAGTGGTGGCTGTGCGCCATCTCAAGATAAACGATGGTTAGGGTCATAAATATGAACGCTTGCAGCAACACAATCAGGATATGAAAAATAGCCCACCCCACCTGCAGGACGCCGCCCACTACTGCAAAGGCTAACCCCCCTGAGAACAGCAGGGCGATCAAAATAAATATCATCTCACCAGCAAATAGATTACCAAAAAGCCGCAAAGACAGTGATATTGGTTTGGCAACCAAGCTAATAAACTCTAAGAAGAAATTGATCGGGCACAGTATGATTTTCAGTATTGGGTTACTAGCCTCGAATGGCTGCATCGTCAGTTCCGCAGCAAATCCCTTCGGACCCTTTATCTTGATACTGTAGTAAAGCGTCAGCAAAAAAACACCCAGTGCCATACCAAAAGTAGCGTTAGGATCTGTCGTTGGCACTACTTTCATATATTCAATGCCCATCAGATGTGCGATCTGTGGTATCCAATCGACTGGCACTAGATCCATTAGGTTCATTAATAAAATCCAAACGAAAAGTGTCAGCGATAAAGGCGCAATGAGATCATTCTTACCAGAGAAAGAGCCGCGCACATTTTCATCGATGAAATCAACAACCCACTCGACAAAATTCAACCAACCGCTCGGGGTATCCGCTGTCGCCTTGCGGGCCGCCTTGCCGAATAACCAGACGAAGAGCGCACCCAATGCAACTGACCAAAACATTGTATCGAGGTGAATTGCCCAGAAGCCCATTTCTCTGGCTTCGGTAGCACCATGAGCGATCCCCCACGTGCCGTCAGGATGCTGGCCATAGGTCAGATTCTGAAGATGATGCTTTATGTAGCCGGTGGTTGTGAGACTATCGCTGGCCATTACAGTTTAAATCTGTTTTCCTTCTTGTTTCGGTAACTCGACCGTATGTGTCGCTGCTGCAATAACTGAAGCAAGGGTCCCAGAGACCAGCCCGCCCAGAAAGGCAGCGATATTCAAACCGTCGATGGCCACGAAGGCACACCCGCACAACACGCCAATAATAACAAGTTTGCCGAATTCAGCTCGGTAAAGAGTGAACACCTCTATCGAGTCAATCTCTTTGCGACCGCCGGCAAACACTCGCCAAGCCGCATAACCATTACCCGCCACACTGATTCCAGCACCGACCAAAGCCGAGTGTAGAAGATCCGGCCCGAACAGTGAAAGAGCAAGCGCTATTAGAGCTGTTACCCCACACTGTGCTGCCAGCACCCGTCTTAACATGTTCTCACCCTGCAAAACGAGTCCAGCACACCGCCCCAAGGGCCGGGCAGTATAGGTGAGCGCCCAAACACGGTCAACACGCGCCTGACCGCTTCAAAAACTGTCGTAGAGCGTTCGCCATGACTCTGTATTCATGGAGATCTTTCCTAACCCCACCGTCTGCTTTCTACCAACGGCCCGACGGGCTAGTGTTGGATTTCATCAGCTCGACTCGAAGTTCTCATGTTGTCACACATTTTAGTGCGTTGAGGTCACTCGAGTTTGCTGATTGACTTGCCTGTTTGATCTATTACACCGAAATCAAGTGTCCTAGTCGAAAGCGTGTTGTACGAGCGACTAAAGCTTGCTAATCCCTGTGCCTGCTGCGGGCGTTGAAAGCACAGCTAGCCGATACCACACCATGGCTGTGATAGAATTTTTTAGCTTTCTCAATCATCACCTGCCAAACAATGGACATCGAGCTCGCCCGCTTCAACATGATTGAACAGCAGATTCGCCCGTGGGAGGTGCTGGACCCCGGGCTATTGGGATTGCTAAAGAAACTGCCCCGCGAGCTGTTTGTGCCCCCACAAGATCGGGATTTGGCGTTTGCTGACCTAAATCTGCCGATCAGCCACGGTGAGTGTATGATGCAGCCCAAGGTTGAAGCCCGTTTGGCCCAGGCCCTGGCATTAACCTCTACCGATCGGGTCCTCGAGGTTGGTACCGGCACTGGCTACCTGACTGCTCTTTTAGCCAGTTGTTGCGCCCAGGTTACCAGCATCGATATTCATGGTGACTTTCTGAAACCCGCTTCAGCCCGGTTGGAAAGCCTGGGTATCGTCAACGCAACCTTCGTAGAAGGAGACGCGGCTGAAGATTGGGTGGAAGGCGACGGTTGGGACGCTATTATCCTCACTGGTTCGGTGCCCGTTCCGCCCCATGCCCACTGCAATCGGCTGGCGGCTGGTGGGCGGCTGGTCGCAATTGTTGGTCAGTCGCCGGTCATGGAGGCTATGCTCTATAGCCGCAGCGATGATGGAGAATCGACTGAACTCTCTCTTTTTGACACCAGCTTACCGCCCCTGATTAATGTCCGGACCCCCTCGGCATTTACTTTCTGACTTAGAATTTACGCCGGAGTGAAAACCAATATGATTAAAGCGTTCCTTCGCACCATAGTTATTCTGATCGGGTCGGGCAGCACGTGGGTTTCAGCCCAGAATCAGTACACAGTGCAGCCTGGAGACACGGCGTGCGAAATCGCGGAACGGTTCGAGGTGCGCTGCGCAGACCTAATGGCGCTAAACGGTTTGGATGAAAACGACATAATCTACCCCGGCCAATCCCTTAAGATTACCAGCGAACCAGAGGTCGAATCCGACACAGAAGAAAGTCAGGCCCAGGCAGCCACTGTCGCTACAGACACCTCAGATACCACTGATACCACTGTGAAACTCTAGCGCAAGCCGACGCTGACACGGCCGCTGATTCAGCGACAACGGTCGTTGTCGCTTCTTCGAACTCGGCCACCAGCGGCATCGACCTACTGACCATATATCATCTGGCGTGGTCCAGCGATCCCGAATTCGCAGCACAAACCCACTGGCGTGAAGCTGGGCAAGAAGCGATTCCTCAGGCCCAAGCTGCCTTCCGCCCACAACTATCTGCGTCAAGCAGCTACACACTCAGCTCCAAGGATTCGACCAATCAGGCGACATCAACCACAGTGTCGCTCAAGCAATCGATATACGATCGTTCGAGTCGACTGCTGATCCAACAAGCCCGCCTGCAGACTAATGCGGCGAACATTAACTACCAAATAGCTGCTGAATCACTGATTCTGCGCGTAGCCAGCAGTTATTTTGCGGTACTCTCGGCCCAGGATAACCTAGAGCTGTCCGAGCGCAACCAACGGGCCATTCGTAGACAACTGGAACTCGCCGAAGAGCGGCTTGATGTTGGCCTGGGTACCCGGACCGATCTTTACGACGCCCGGGCCCGCTACGAAAACGCTGTGGCTGAAGGTATCGAAGCCCAACGGGTGCTGGATGACATGCGGCAGGAGTTGATCGCCCTGGTGGGTAAGGATCCCGGCGCGTTGTTATCGCTGTCTCCCGCTGCGGCATTATCCGGACCCCAGCCCGATGATGCTGGACAGTGGGTTAGCAGNGCTCTGTTAGATAATCGATCGCTCAAAGCACTGTCGTTGGACGTGTCGGTGGCTGAAACAGAGATTGTCCGACAACAGGCACTACGGCGACTCACCGTGGGCTTGAATCTATCTGCTGAATACACTGACAGCGCCTCGGCCGACGGCACCGACGCCAGCGTGACTCTGTCGTTCAAGCTGCCGTTCTATCAAGGCGGCCTCATCAACGCCCAGATCAGAGAAGCGGCTTCGAATCTCAATGCTGCCCGCGCCCGCTACGAATCGGCTCGCCGTGAGATTCAGCGCAAGACACGCCAAGCTTTTCTCAGCATCAATAGTCAGNTGCGTCGAATCAGCGCGCTGGCCGAAGCTGTTACCGCTGGAGAAAGCGCGCTTCAGGCCAAAGAAGAAGGCTTTGCCGCAGGCTTAACCACCAACATTGAGGTACTTGATGCCCAACGAGACCTGTTCCGGGCCGAACGAAACTACCTCAAAGCACGATATGACTATGTCCTGCAGGTCCTGTTGCTGGAACAGCTGTCCGGCCAGCTTAACGAAGAGGATGTTTCACGGGTTAATCAATGGCTTGGCTGACCCGGTGGTAAGGGCTGTTCGGGAACCTCGTCCGGGCTTATAGTTGGTCTATGCGACTCGCGTACCGTTGGGCACACTTGGCCATCCGGCGACTTGATTTAGGCCAGCGGCATCTGAAGGGCGGTGTTCGCTACAGCAGTCTAGCGTTGCTCCTGGCTCTTCCTTTGCTGCTCACTGGTTGCGCTACCCCCCAAAATGCCGGTTCTAGCAGTCTTTCGCCGCCCCCACTGTCTGACCCCCTTGAGCCTGTGAACCGTATGGTCTTTGGTTTCAATGATGGCCTGGACCGTTTTTTCATTCGCCCCGTCGCTGTTGTTTACGCCCATACCGTCCCCTCAGCGGTCCGGTTGTCGGTCAGCAATTTCTTTAGCAACCTGCAACTGCCCGCAACTATTGCCAACGATTTATTACAGGGGCGGTTTACTCAAGGCCGCCTCGACTTTGAACGACTGGTTATCAACAGTACCCTCGGGGTTGCCGGCCTTTTTGACGTCGCTGGCGCTGTTGGCAGGCCGCGACACGAAGAAGACTATGGTCAGACTCTGGCCCGGTGGCGACTGCCGGCCGGGCCCTACTTGGTGTTGCCGTTGCTGGGGCCCAGCAATGTCCGCGACGCCGTCGCGCTTGTCCCGGCATTTATCTACGCCGACCCCGTGTCGTATGACGCTAGTGATCGTGACCTCGCCCTGGGCTACGCCCTGCGCACGTTCAATGCGCGGGCTGAACTGCTCATGGCAGACCATGTCCTAAAACTTCAGCTCGACCCCTACTTGTTTATCCGTGAATCCTACTGGCAGCGACGTCTCGATGCGATCTACGACGACCTCTCACCCACAGAGCGCCGGGCGATGGGTTTCGAACTGCTCAATGACTGAGCAGGCCTAAGCCAAACTTTGGCCACCTGGGCCATCGGTGACGTTCAGGGCTGTATGTCTTGTCTTGAGCGCTTACTTGATAAAATCCGCTACACCCCGGCCACTGATTGCCTTTGGTTCGTGGGAGACCTAATCAGCCGTGGCCCCGACTCCGAGGCGGTGCTCCGATTTATCAAATCGTTAAAGGACCAGGCCACAGTGGTGCTGGGAAATCACGACCTTCATTTCTTGGCCCTATCGGCAGGGCTGCATCAAAATAAGTCGGCCAACCGGCTTGATCGTCTACTGCAAGCCCCTGATCTGGATGAACTGACCGATTTTGTCCGGCATCTGCCCCTGGCTCATTTCGACTCCGACTTAGATACTGCGATGTTTCACGCCGGGCTTTATCCTGGCTGGTCACTGCCCCAAGGGTTNTTGTTGGCCCGCGAAGTCGAAAACATACTGCGCTCAGACCAGTGGNTGGACTTTCTTGCCCACATGTACGGAAACACCCCGGCCCGTTGGTGTGATCAATTAACCGGTTGGGACCGCCTGCGCTTCATTACTAACGCACTCACCCGGATGCGCTACTGCACGCCGGACCTTAGCCTTGAGCTGGAATTCAAGGGNTTGCCCGCAGCAGCGCCTGCTCCGCTTAAGCCCTGGTTTGATCTAAACAGGCAGTCGCTGGGTAATACGCGGTTAATCTTTGGCCACTGGTCGGATCTTGGCATTTACAACCAGCGTACGCTCTACGGCCTAGATGGTGGCTGTGTCTGGGGTCGACAACTGGCAGCTATGCATCTGCAATCAGAAAACGGTAACATCGTCACTGTCAGTTGTGACCGTTAGAACAGGAGCGCCAACATTATGGAAAACCAGTACGACATCGACGTTCAGGTCGAAACCGCCTATGTCTCGGAACACTCTGAGCCCGATGAAGACCGGTTTGTTTTTGCCTATACCATCACCTTGGTAAACCGTGGTTCTGTCACCGCTCAACTAATTTCTCGGCACTGGTTCATCACCGATGCCGACAACCGAACCGAAGAAGTCGAAGGCGAGGGTGTCGTTGGTGAGCAGCCCGTGCTCAAGCCTGGGGAGGGTTTTCGCTATACGTCCGGGGCCGTCATTGAAACGCCCGTGGGCACCATGCACGGCACTTACCAGATGGTGGCTGAAGACGGCCGAACGTTCGACGCCACTATTCCACGTTTTATACTTTCAGCGCCTCGTACACTTCACTGATAAGTTATTGATTTTATTATATATCTAGGTGGTTCACGGCAAAAGCGTTGCGCTCGATGAACGCGCGGCGAGGCTCTACATCATCACCCATCAGTACGCTAAAGATCTCATCGGCACCAACGGCGTCTTCAATCTGTACTCGGGAAAGTGTCCGCTGACTCGCGTCCATTGTTGTTTCCCACAATTGGTCGGCATTCATCTCGCCCAACCCTTTATAGCGTTGCACCGTCAGGCCACGCCTGACCTCGGACATCAGCCACTCAATGGCACCGGCAAAATCCTCTACTGCAGTCTGCTTATCGCCTCGAACCACCGTCGGTTGCGAACCCACTAATGCGTCCAGTCGCTGGCCTAACGCTATCATCGATCCATATTCTTGGGTATCGAAAAACTCAGCGGGTAGTCGCGTCTGACGATACTGCCCGTGGTGGTCGCTTTCAACCACCAGCGACCATTGCCCCGCGTCATCGGCGTTATCGAAGTAAACGCGATACTGGGGGCCGCCCTGACTTACAGTCCCAGATAGCCTAGCACTCAATAGTTGTGCAAATTCGGCTTGGTCTTGCTCGGTTGGCTGGCCCGTCTGACCTAATGGCGCCAGGGCGCTGAGCGCCCACAGCACCTCGGCCTGGTAGCGTCGGGCCAACCGGTTAATCGCAGACCTAATCGCGAAAAATTCGGTACACAGCGCCCTGAGCTCGGGCCCAGCCAGCGCCACACTGGGTTCATCTCGTCGCTGGAGTTTCGCCCCTTCCANCGCCAATCCCAAGAGATAACGATTCATCTCGTCGTCGTCCTTCAGGTATGTCTCTTTCTTGCGCAGGGAGACCTTGTACAGCGGCGGTTGCGCGATGAATACATGGCCTCTTTCTAACAGTTCGGGCATCTGNCGGTAGAAGAATGTCAGCAGCAGCGTTCGGATATGCGACCCGTCGACATCTGCATCGGTCATGATGATGATCCGGTGATAACGTAGTTTGCTGACATCAAAATCATCCTTGCCTATTCCGGTTCCCAATGCTGTGATAAGCGTCGCGACTTCATCTGACGCGATCATTCGGTCAAATCGTGCCTTTTCCACGTTCAGAATCTTGCCTTTAAGGGGGAGAATGGCCTGGTAGCGCCGGTCGCGCGCCTGCTTGGCCGACCCGCCAGCCGAGTCTCCTTCGACCAGGTAAATCTCGCTCTGTGCCGGGTCTTTTTCTTGGCAATCCGCGAGCTTACCGGGTAAGCCGCCCATTTCTAAGGCATTTTTTCGGCGGGTCATCTCGCGCGCGCGCCGCGCGGCCTCTCTTGACCGCGCAGAATCGGCGATTTTATCGACGATCGCTTTGGCCTCTGTCGGTCGCTCCAGCAAAAAAGCCCCGAGATGCTCGCTGATTAGCGATTCGACCGGGCCCCTGACAGCTGAAGAAACCAGTTTTTCCTTGGTTTGAGACGAGAACTTCGGGTCCGCGACTTTCACCGACAGCACAGCAGTCAGGCCCTCTCGACAGTCTTCCCCTTTTACATCGATCCGGGCGCGCTTCGTGGCCCCGCTTTCGTCCATATAACGACCCAGCGTTCTGGTCATGGCGGCGCGCAGCCCCTCAAGATGGGTGCCCCCATCGCCCTGTGGGATGGTGTTGGTGTAGCAAAAAACATTTTCCTGATAGCCGTCGTTCCACTGCAGCGCGAGATCGAGCTGAACGCCATCCCGTTCCGCGCTAACTGCTAATACCGTTGGGTGAAGCTTGTTTTTCTTGCTCCCCAGGTGTTCGACAAACGCCTTTATTCCACCTTTATATTCATAAATTTCCTCTGTGCCGACCCGCTCGTCCAACAATCTGTTCCGAACACCAGAATTCAAAAAAGCCAACTCCCGGAGCCGCTTCGCCAGAATATCGTGGTGTAACACGAGGTCTGTGAATACCAGCGGGTCGGGTCTAAAATGCACTTCCGTGCCCGTGCGGGTAGTGTCACCGATGTCAGTCAGCGGTTCAGTCGGTACGCCCCCTTGGTAATCTTGGCGGTAGGTTTTACCACCCCGATGAATTATTAACCTGAGGCTGGATGACAACGCGTTAACCACCGAAACGCCGACGCCGTGCAAACCACCAGACACTTTGTAGGAATCTTGGTCAAATTTTCCCCCCGCGTGTAGTTGGGTCATGATGACTTCCGCCGCAGAGCGCCCTTCTTCTGTGATCAACCCGGTCGGAATACCCCGACCGTCGTCCACTACCGACACCGTCTCGTCAGCGTGTATCGTCACGGTTATTTCTTGGCAGTGGCCCGCGAGTGCTTCGTCTATGGAGTTGTCGACCACCTCAAAAACCATATGATGAAGGCCGGTACCGTCATCGGTGTCACCGATATACATGCCGGGTCGTTTGCGGACCGCTTCCAACCCCTTGAGGACCTTAATACTGCTTTCGTCGTAGACCGGTTGAGCGCTCATAAATACTCCTCGTGGCGGGCTTTTATTATATCACGAACAAGGGTTACTGAGCCGGGAAAACGGCGGTTTTATGGGGTTTTTTGTTGTTTCACGTGAAACAATGTGTCTTACAAACCCCGGGGATTCAATCCCCTGGTTTCACGTGAAACAACGACGTCCGGGGGCTGTTTTTGGGTACAGCTTCTCTACAATCGCATGGGCATAATCAGGTACAACGTATCATCATCATCGGGTTCATGGAGCATGCACCCACTGTTCCCGTCCTGCAGCTCGGCTTCCACGGTCTTTGTCGACATGGCCCGAAGCGCATCCATCAGGTAAGTCACGTTGAATCCTATCTCCAGGCTGTCACCTTCATACTCCACACTCACCTCGTCATTGGCTTCTTCTTGGTCAGGGTTGTGGGCCGACAGCTTTAATGAACCCTTGGATAAATCCAACCGGATACCCCGATATTTTTCGTTTGTCAGCACCGAGGTTCTCGCCAGCACTTCGTGAAGCAGTTCTCGGTCGGCGACCATTTTCTGTGACAGGACCTGCGACATGACCGCTTTGTAGTCGGGGAACTTTCCATCTATCAGTTTGCTGGTCAGTTGCGCGCCGGATCGGCTGAATCGCACATGGTTTGGATTGAGTTCCAGCGTTATCTCGTCTCCGCCGTCAGCCAGGAATCGCCCGAGTTCCAGAACGGCTTTTCGGGGGATTATCGCTTGGCGCACCGACCCGGCAGCACTGGGCAGTTTTGTTCGGCTGCGCGCCAGTCGGTGCCCATCCGTCGCTACGGAGTTGATCGTGTCGCCATCCAACTCAATCAGCACACCATTTAAAAAATACCGCACGTCTTGTTGCGCCATCGAAAAAGCTGTTTTGTCGAAAAGGCCCCGCAGTGCTGATTGCTCCAGGCGCACTCGCTCTTCCCAGTTCTCAGTCTCAAGCCGCGGGAAATCGGCGGC
>JGI24815J26687_1000057_pt1 | contig 20728 bp, 18 predicted proteins | sample METZYME_3_150m_FD_26687 | JGI IMG/M metagenome (IMG submission 26687) | reverse complement strand
ACGGAATCGTACAGAGTTCACTCTAACTGTTAACCCTAATGGGTTTTGTTCTCCAAACAATTCTGCTTTCATTTTAGGGCCAAGAACAGCATAAGCTCTTGGTGTTTTAGGGTTATCATCAGGCAAGTATTGGCCGATCATATTTTCCTCAGCGCCAACAATAATATCGTAATCAGAGCCGGTGCCTACAACCATTGATCTCCTCATGCGATCAGCACTTTCAATTTCACCACTACCCCCAGAAACTGGAACCGCTGTTTCAATAGTTGGCAGTCGTTCAAGTGCTTCCGCGTCTTCAAACGATAACGGCCTGACAGTACCGAAGACTCCCAAAGGCATACCCATTGTTTGTTCTTTGCCAGGTGATATTCCAATAATATTAGTACCAAACTGAGTAAATTGTCCNACAATATAATCTTGCAAGCCTTGCCCTAAACTCGTTAAGAAAATCACACAAACAACACCGACTGCAATCCCAAGCGAAGTCAGAAAACTTCTCATTTTCTGAGAAATTACCGAGAAGGAAGAAAAAATAAAAATGTCCTTAATTTTCATATTATTTATTCCCAGATAAAGCGATCACAGGNTCCAGCTTAGAAGCTCTTCTNGCAGGAAGCAATCCGAAAACAATCCCTGACACCAAGGCCACAATTAGAGAAACAAATGATGCCCANGGTGGTGGTAAAAAATTAAAGGTAGGAAAAGCCAGTTTTAGAAGTTGTGTTGTAGTGTGTCCCAAGATCAATCCAAGGATTGCTCCTGATCCAGATAAAATTATAGCTTCAGTAATAAATAAATAAATAATCTGTTTATTTNTAGCGCCAATAGCCTTGAGTAAACCGATTTCTGATTGTCGTTGAGAAACAGCAACTAACATAACATTCATGATNAGAATACCGGCCACAAATAAACTGATAGAGGCAATAGAACCTAACGCCATAGTCAAGACATTAAAGATATTATCAAAAGACTGCATGACAGCATCTTGCCTAATAACCGTTATGTCTTCCTTGCCCTGATGACGCTTTTTTATAATTCTAATAATGTCTTTCTTGATTTGATCCATCTCCCAAGTATTTCTTGCCTCAGCTATGATTCGGAATAATGAAGGTCGGTTGAANAGGGCAGTGGCTAAACTCACAGGCATCACTACAATTTTTTGTACATCAATTCCAATGGCTCTCCCTTCAGTGGCAATAACTCCAGTGACACGACAACGTCTATCACCTACTCTTAACCATTGGCCTATAGCATTGTTTTTACCAAAGAGTTCAGATTCAACTTCTTTGCCAATTACACACACCGGAGGGGATCGATCCAGAGTAACGCCAGGTAAAAAATTACCGGTCTCCATTTCCCATTTTCTGACAGCTAAAAAAGAGGGAGTTGTACCTATTATGGGTACAGACCGCTCTAAACCATTAAATTGAGCCGGTGTTTCTCCCACAACAATTGGTGCAATTCTATTGATTGCTTCAATTTGCCTTAAACTAATCGCGTCTTCAACGGTTAAATCTCTTGGCGCGACACCAGCTAGATCAGCAGGTGAGCCTCCTCCTGTGGTCTCATTTTTCCCTGGTAGAACAATCAGCAGGTTGGTACCCATATCCTTGAATTCTCCAGTGATGTAGTCCCTAGCCCCTTCTCCAACAGCTGTTAAAAGAATGACAGCCATAACCCCAATGGAGGTTGCAATGAGTAACATTAATGTTCGCAATGGGTATCGTATGAGAGTGCTAAACGCTAAAAATAATAGATCATAAAAACGCATAATTAATTCTTTTTATCTTTAACGATTTTTCCATCAAGGAGCTCGATTAATCGTTCAGATCGTGAACCTATATCAGTATCATGGGTAACCACTATAAGGGTTAAACCACCCTTATTAAGCTCCTCTATTAATTTAATAATTTCTTTACTCGATGTCGAATCAAGATTTCCTGTTGGTTCATCAGCTAATAAGACATCGGGCTCCATAACAATTGATCTCGCTATCGCTACCCGNTGTCTTTGTCCGCCTGAAAGCTGTTCAGGCCTGTGATCTGATCTGTCAGNGAGGTTCACCCTGGCCAGAGCGTTGTCGACCTTCTTCTTTCTGTCTTTTGAGTTTAGACCCGATAAGACCATAGGCATTTCAACATTCTCAGCGGCTGTCAATCTTGGTATTAAATGAAAAGATTGGAAAATAAACCCAATTTTTGTTGATCGAATATGAGCCATTTCATCATCATTCATTGTTGAGGTGCTCACACCGGATAGAACGTAACTACCTGAGGTTGGTGTATCCAATAACCCAAGTATATTAAGTAGTGTTGATTTCCCAGACCCTGAAACACCCATTATAGAGACATATTCTTTCTTATTAATTTCTAGGTCTACTTCGTCTAAGGCACGAACGATTTGATTGCCCACTTCAAAGTGTCGACATAAGTTTTCTAAATGAATCATTGGTCAATGATGTGTTAGCCGATTTCAACTGCTATATTGGTCTCATCACTCGAGGCTTCATCTGTATTATCTGTTTCCTCAATAGTGACGGTGACCCCATCTTTTAATCCTTGTCTATCGACTGATAAAACGATCTGATCCTCCAAACTAAGCCCGCCCAAAACTTCAGTGTGCTGCCAATTAGAAAGACCGACTTCAATCTCTGTTTTAGAGAGGGTATTATCTGAATTAATAAGATAAACAAAACCACCAGCCATTACTGCTTGTGAAGGAATACTTAAGGTCGCTTCAGAGGTGTCAATGATAATTGTAATATCAGCGCTATACCCGGGCAGAAGAAACTCTTGAGGATTATCAAAAACAGCTTCAACTTCAACTGTTCTCGCCTGTTTTTCTAAATCAAGAACGTAGGGAGCAACTCGTCTTACTGTTGCAGGAAACTCTTTTTGCCCAAAAGCATCCATAGTAATCCTTGATTTCAATCCAGCAATAACTTCAGGTGCATCTATCTCGTCAATCGGTGCCTTAATATAAATACAAGTGTTATCAATTAAATCAAGAGTAGGTTTGGTGGCAACGCCCACGGGTGATGGAGTAACATATTCTCCTAGCTCGCCTTCGATCTCTGCCACAATGCCTCCAAAAGGTGCAATCAATTGAGTCCTTTCTAAGGATGCCTTGCTGACTTCAACTTGAGCTTTTGCAGCATTACAAGCAGCTGCTCCAGATTCAGCATTTGTTACAGCAGCTTCTTTCGCTTCCTCAGACGCTAAGCCTTTAGCAAATAATTCATTAGTTCTTGCTGCATCACGTTGTGCTTTTGCTGAGATGATACAAGTCTGTTCAGCACTTCTTTCTGACGCCTTGACTCTAGCCTTAGTTTCTTTGTTCCATAGTTCAAGAAGAACCTGATCTTTCTCAACCATGTCGCCCTCTTCCACAGCAAGAGTTGCTATCTGTCCTCCCATTGCCGGTGACATTTTTGACCTTCTGCAGGCATCAATTGTTCCAGCCCTAGTGTTGGAGACTGTTTGTTCTACATTTCTGATTTCCGGTTTAGTAGTAATTACTTTTATGGCCGGTTCATTGCCAGAATAAAAAAAACTCGAAGCAACGAGGAGGATGAAAATAACCGCTATAATTTTTTTATTTCTTGTCATTTTGATAAATAATTTTTGAACAATTGTATACGCTTCANGGAAGAAAGCTATTCTAAGATACAATTAGTTACACCGCTACAACATTAACTTAAAACTCATTTTTTCTTCACAATCTATTGATATATTATAATTTACGTTACTTAAGAGCATTTCGATGACAAAAAATCTAATAACAGCACTATTTCTTATAACCCTGTCGGGGTGTGTGGCTAATAGCTCTGGTTCAATATTTGAAAGCTCAAAACCTATTATTGATACAAAAGGAGTGAACATGTCACAGTATGACATTGATCTCGAGGAATGCTCAGTCTTCTCTGAAGATATATCAACTGGCAAAAGTATCGCTAAAGGGGCTGCAACCGGTGCAGCTGTCGGTGCTGTCATAGAAGCAATTACTGACGATGTTCGATCAAGACGAGATGCTATTGAAGTGGGTGCTGTATCTGGAGGAGCAAAATCAGGTATAAGGGCTGTTAGAGAAAAAGAACAAATCCTAAAACGCTGTTTGAGAGGTCGTGGCTATAAAATTCTNAACTAATCAGCAGACAGATTAAAGGAAACACCGCAACCACCATGCCCACAATACCCATCAGGGTTTTTAGCTAAATATTGCTGATGATAATCTTCTGCATAATGAAAGGTCTGGGTCTGGAGTACTTCTGTAACAATGTCACCATAACCTGCATTACTCAAACTTAACTGATATTGTGCTTTTGTTTTCTCAATTAATTCAAGCANGCTCTGGTCAGAATAAAAGATTGCTGATCTATATTGGCTACCAACGTCGTTGCCCTGTTTCATGTATTGGGTCGGATCGTGACCTTCCCAAAACACTTTAAGTATTTCGCTGGTTGAAATCAGTTCAGGNTGATAAACAACTAAAACGACTTCGGCATGACCAGTAGTGCCTGAACANACCTCTCGGTAAGTGGGTTCATTCTTTACCCCTCCGCTGTAACCAACACTGGTGGTATGGACTCCCTCCAATTGCCAGAACATTTTTTCAGCTCCCCAAAAGCATCCCATACCGACCCTTAATTCTAAGAATCCGTCTGGATGGGGAGGACGAATATTATTTCCATTGACAAAATGTTTTTCTGAGATTTCCATGTCGTAATTTTATTTCACAGATCCATAATAAGAAATAAATATGATAGATTAATTATGTATTAATTCAAAAAATCATTAAGAATAAGAGATGAATAAATTAAGTTATATTTTTACTCAATTAATAAGAATTATAATTCTTATCCCTGTCCTTGGCTATACTCAAGCAGAAAATCTTGATGAAACTAAAAAATTAGATCTCAGAAGAGATTTCCAGCAAGAATTTCTAGCCCTTTACGACCAAGAACGTTTTCAACAAAGTATCTTGCCTGCAAAAAAAATTGTCGCATTGACACGGGAGATTTATGGTGAAAACAACTTCAGACTTATCACCCCGCTTAATAATCTTGCCAGTGCATACTACATGGTAGAGGATTTTGAAAACGCACAAAGCTCCTTTCTTCAATGCATTGACATCATTGAATCCAATCAAAATATTATATCTCCTGAGTTAATTTCTCCGCTCTACGGGTTTGCTTTAACTTTAAACCGTAACGGTCAATATGAAGCAGCCATAGCTATTCTTGAGAGAGCTTTAAGAATCAATCATGTCAACCANGGATTTCATAATCTTGANCAACTCAAAATNCATGACACCTTAACGGAAAGCTTTATTGGTGTAAAAGACTTCAAACAAGCCAATCATCATCAGACCTTTCAGGTTTTTGTGAACAAAAAACATTTTGGTATAAACAACTCNATGGTGGATGAATCACTAATAAAGTTAAGCCGATGGTATAAGCGAACTGGTCAAATTTTCCTTGAGCGTGAAGTGCACGATGAAATACTTGAAAGACAGATCAATCGCACAACAGACCCGATCAAACCATTGATTGAAACCTATAAGAATATTTCGTTCTCTCATCGAAGAGAAGGTGTTGATATTTACCAAAGTTTAAGTCCACTTAAACAAGCGTTGGAAAAAATTAATGCCATGGAAAATACTGACTTATTTTTAAAATTTGAAGTATTACTCGACCTTGGTGACACTTACACTAGTTATGGACGAGTGCAATCAGGTATGAAGGCCTATCAAGAATGCTGGGATCTGATTGATGAAGATCCTGATATGAGTCAATTAATAAAAGAACGATTTGCAACACCGGTTAAGATTCGCAATATCATGCTTCCCGGTACTTACCCNCTCCCAGAAGTAGGAGAACAGAATGAAGCTGATCAAACAGGTTATATTTCACTTCGTTATGCAATTGGTGTTAATGGTAAAACAGCTAATATAGAAGTTATAGAATCAGACCCAGAAGGACTAATAGACAGAGTTGCAGTATCTGCTATTAAAAAAACAGTCTATCGACCAGTCTACATAGAAGCTGAACCACAAGTATCATCTGACATTAATTTTCGTCATGAGTTTCTATACTCTATTGAGTCTAAGCCTAAAAAATCAAATCAGCCTGAATCTGAAGAAAGCCAAGAAGATAAGCCTTTAGACAATCCGATAGCTTAACTTNCTAGATTATTGGTTGATTTTGATAGAGGTATTACTGCTTATAAAAATAATAAGATAAATAAAACCTACCAATGCCATTGACCAACCAAAGGCAGCATTGCCAAAAAGATCCATGGCTTTACCTATAACTGGAGGACCAAGTATCTCACCTAGAGATAGGAAAAAAATAAAACAAGCATTGGCAGAGGCCAATACTTTACCTTTAAACTCTTGACCAAGTAATGTGAGNCCCAAAGAATAGAAGCTCATAATTGTTCCACCAAGAATAAAAAGCAAAAGAAAGCGTAAAAAAGGAACATCGAAAATCATTGGTAGTACGGCCAATGAGAGTACGCTAATGCTTGAAATATAAATCATTAATCTTGCTTTATCATAACGATCTGCCATCCAGCCGACTATTAAAGGCAATATCAATTCACCACTGGCTAGCCATGCAACAGTTCTTGATGATTGAGAATAATCTTCCTGAACATACGGCAGTGCAAAAATAGGTAATAAAGCAGCGTGCCTGCATAAAGAAATCCCATCATCCAGCTGGAACCCATAAGACCAGGTGCGGTCACCAGATAGCGGTAAAAAGAAATATCTTCAACAACATCATAGTCTGGTAGATCTGTCATATTCCACAATGGAATTGCGGCTGCAATTGATATCAGAGCTGAAACATAAAAGCCTCCTCCGGATTCAACTGATATAAAAGACATGATGAGTACGCCAATAATAAACCCCAAAGATATAATTGATGAATACACTGCAATAACTTTTCCACGATGTTTATCNTCAGCAAAGGCATTAATCCAAACTTCACTTAATAACCAAATGCCTGTAGCAGCAATACCGATAATGAATCGTAAAAAAAACCAAAGATAAATGTTTTTAAATGCTGGTAAAAATAGAATCGAAATTGGCAAAACAATTAAGCAGAATCTCATGATTTGCATTTGCCCGAAACGATTAATTAATTTAGAGAAGAAGGGGGTTATTATTACTGTAGCTAATCCAACCATGGACGCAGAAAAACCGATCACCACTGATGTGACACCCCATGTTTTAAGGGTTAAAGAGCTTAAAGGGAGATTAATACCAACCATTACACCAACCAGTGCTATTGCTGTCATTACTTTAGCGAGTGATTTGAGGTTATTCTGTTTGCTCATTTGGTGAGCTTTCTGGATTGAAATTCTTTTTTACCTGCCTTAATTAATTCGAGTAACTCAAGTGATCGCCCACCAACTTGCTTAGCTAATCGTTCAACTTGGCCCTGGGTTGCATTCTTCCACTGCTGGCGTTGTTCATCATTCAGTTCATAGACTGTAATACCCATTTCTGCAGCTTTAATTAAATCCTCAGCGGCTTCAGCCCTCAATGATCGTCTTGATTCATTCGCTTGTGGCCAAGCTTTTTGAATTATCAGTTGTTGTTCGTCACTAAGCTCATCCCACCATGCCTTTCTCGCAACCATAATAGACATCCCAAGTGAATGCTCAGTCAAAGTGTAATGTGGTGCCTCTTGATCTTTTCCAGTTTTTACATAAAGAGCCACTGAATTATCGCCTGCCTCAATTAAATCAGTTTGTAGTGATTGTACGATCTCACCATAACCCATTGGTATTTGGTCCGCCCCTATAGCTTCAGCAAAATAACGGGAACTTAAACTCGCAGAGACCCGATAGCGTTTTCCTTTAGCATCTTCAGGGCTCAAGATTGGTTGTTTNGCATAAACATTATGGAACCCNATTTCACTCCAAGCAATAAACTGTAAACCTTTCTNTGCTAATAAATCAGTAAAAATAAGGGTCAAATAATTATCATAAACAAAGTCTGCCTCTTCAGCACTATCGAACAAATAAGGTGCGTATAATAATGCAGCTTCTGAGACCAATGTTGAAATAATAATTGCTGAGAGATTAGCAAATTGAACTCGGTTTCTTCTAAGCCCTGAAACCAGATTCTCTTCAGAGCCTAGTTGACCATAAATTAGCATTTTGGTTGCCATCTCAGGTAAGCCTTGTGTTACAGCCTGCTGAAAATCTAAGAAATGCTGCTCCCCAACAGTATTAGGTATCCCTGTCCCACCAACTGTCATTGACAAAGTGTTATCTTGCTGGCTTGTATCACAAGCCATGACAGAGAAGATAACAATAAGTGGTAAGAATAATTTATATTTCATAGTTAAGCTCAATGGAGAAAAATCATTGTCTCATTTGACCGAGTTGGCGTCTATCAAGGAATCCGTTAACATATGCCTTGTAAAGTTTATAAAGGCTCCTTATGTCATCAATAAGAAAATCTAATCACCTCATAAAATCATCAGAAATTACCCCTGAATCTGTTTATCTAAATCGTCGCTCGGTTCTACAAACAATTGGCACGTTATCAACAGGGCTCGCAGTGAATTTATTTGTAAATCACAGTATTAATGCGAATGAAAGCCAATTGACTGTTTCTTCTAATAAAAAATATTCCACCACAGAATCTCTTAATAGTTATGAAGATATCACCACATATAACAATTTTTATGAGTTTGGCATGCAAAAAAGTGATCCCTATACTTATGGCAGTCAATTCGAACCGAAACCATGGTCAGTCAAGGTTACAGGTGAAGCCAATAATACAGGGGTCTTTGATATTGATGATCTAATAGACGTCAATGCTCTAGAAGAAAGAATATACAGATTGAGATGTGTTGAAGCTTGGTCAATGGTGATCCCTTGGGTAGGTATCCCGCTAGCAAGTATTATTAAAAAATTGCAACCCACACTCAATGCTAAGTACGTTGCTTTTGAAACTGTGTATAGGCCTAAACAAATGCCAGGCCAAAGAAGACGAATTCTAGACTGGCCTTATATTGAAGGATTAACAATAGAAGAAGCCATGCACCCTTTGACTATTATTGCTGTTGGTTTATACGGTAAGGAATTATTGAATCAAAATGGTGCACCCATGCGTTTAGTGGTTCCGTGGAAATACGGATTCAAAAGTATTAAATCTATTAATAAAATACATTTTCAATCAAAACAACCGTTAACCAGTTGGAATATTTCAGCTCCAAATGAATACGGATTCTTAGCTAATGTCAATCCAGAGGTCGATCATCCAAGATGGAGTCAAGCTAGAGAAAGGAGAATAGGTGCTGGGTTCTTTGGAACTAAGCAACCCACTCTTATGTTTAATGGTTATGCGGAAGATGTCGCGAATCTTTATAATGGTATAAATCTTAGGCGTAATTTCTAAGACATATTACAAGTTAAAGAACCATGAAAACCATAGTGAGAATTATTCTACTAGTGAGTTTTTTACCCTTTGTTCTGCTTAATCTTAAAGCTTTTGGGTTGTTTGGAGGACTGGGTGCGAATCCTGTAGAGGCAATCATCCATGACACAGGAATATGGGGCATCAGATTTCTGATCCTTACCTTGACACTAACACCCTTGCATCACTATTCGAAACAAGAAGTGCTTAGAAAATTATCAAAACCAATTGGCCTGGTTGCTTTTTTCTATGTTTTAAATCACTTTCTTTGCTATGCCATTATAGATCAAGCAGGTGATCTTGGTGTGATTGTGATCGATATTATCGAAACCCCATATCTGATTGTTGGTTGGGCAGGTTTTTTATGTCTGTGTGCAGTCGGATTAGCTTCATTTAATTCATTCCAAGAGTGGTTTAATAAAAACCGATCAACCATCAGTGGTTTAGTCTATTCTGCTGCCGTATTAGGTGTTTGGCACTTCTACTGGCAAGAAAAGGTTATTAGCTATGAAGCTGTTATTCACTCCGTTTTGATGACGTTACTTGTTCTTTGGCGTCTTAGAATATCGACTGGAAAATCTCCTAGTTGATATCGTCAACTACCCAGTTTAGTAAAGCCTCTCGAAACGGTGAAACATGATATGAATAATCAGGAATATCATTGTGAATAAAAACAAATATATATTCCTTCCCAGACAAACCGGTGATAAATCCTGCTAGGCCACTAACCCCATCCAAAGTTCCTGTTTTGAGTTTGAGCCTCTGCTTTAATAAATCACTTTGATATTTATCCTCAAGAGTTCCATCAACACCAGAAACAGGCAATGCATTCAGCAAGATGTCAGATGATGAATGTTGCTTCATTGCTTGAAGTAAATCCAGAATGGTCGCTGGCCTCATTTTTGTGTTCCTAGAAAGCCCAGAACCGTTTTCAACAAAAGCACTGTTTGTCATGTTGATACCATTCTTACTCAACACCTTCTTCATAATCTTTCTTGAGGTTTTATAGTTTTTCTTTCCTAATAAAGATTGATTCAAACTTAAGAAGATATGTCTGGAGATTAAATTATCACTTTCCTTAATACTTTCAGGTGCAATTTCTGCAAGCATTGCCGAGTCAAAAGAAACTAATGGTTGATCAAACAATGTGGCATTTCCTTCCCTTATATAGCCCTTAAAGCTACCTCCCGATTCTAACCACAACCGTTTAAAAGCACCAAAAAAATAATGGTTAGCATCTGTCAATGAGATATCATGCTCAAATACATCACAATTCTCAGGGTACATGCCAGTCAATACGATAACAGTATGGGGCGGGTATTTTTCTTGAATGATCTCGGTAAAATTAACATCATCTCTAAAATTACCACAGGACCCCGCTACCATTTCTAATTGATTAAGGAAAGAGACGCCTGCTGGTAAAAAAACAGGTTCTATTTGGATAGTGTTTGTAGATTTTTTCGTAACAGTAAAGTCAATCTTATTGGAATTAACCAAAAAAGAAGTGTGCATGACATTATATGGACGCAGAGGATCATCATCAAAGACTGCAGTGGAAATTTGAGGTTGTTGGAAAAATTCCTGTTCAATAATCAAACCATTATTAATGGTATGAATTCCTAAACTTCTCAATTCTCTGACCATCTGTTTTAGACGCTCTATGCTTATATAAGGATCGCCACCACCTTTAAAAATTAGCGTATCTACATTGCCATCATTAATAGCGTCTGAACTGAAGACTTCAGTGGTCCAATTAAAATCAGGTCCTAGATAGTCTATACCCACATAGGCTGTAAATAGTTTTGTAATTGAGGCAGGGTTTCTATAAACGTTAGGGTTGAGATTAATTAACCTAATTTCTGAACCAACGGGCTGGACGATAATGCTTAGATTATCCAAAGGAATATTATATTTAGATGCTAACGATTCAATCTCTTTGGGCATTGTATTTTTTGCGTAAGCAGAAACACTTGTCAACAAGACAAAAATTAATGGCATAAGAAAAAATGTTTTTTTATTGACGCAAAGATTAAGCATCAAAGAAATTTACTTGTAGTCGTCAAGTAACTTCTTCAAAGCTTTTGAGCCTGGGCATAAATCGTCAAAAGTAACTTGATTAAGTGGCTTGGTAATGGTGTTCTCTGTTTCTGTAAAATCTGGTTGAGATTCATCAATGTATAGGAGTCCCGTTAATAATTCTCCCCTCTCTGAAGCGTCTTTAATACTCCTGAACGCATGGCCTCTATCCANAGGACTATAACTATCATCAGTTTTATGCAGAACAACTTTACCGCCTTCATGGAGATCAACCTCAACACTTGTTCCTTCATCATACTGTATCTCTATTTCAGTGAAGGGCGGGATGTAATCAGTATAAACAGCTTCTCGTTTTGTTTCTCTTGTGCTCATATAACTCTTTGTAGAGCCCTCATGATCATTGAAAGTTACACACGGTGAGATAACATCAATGATGGCAAATCCTCGATGCATAAGCCCAGCTTTAAGTAATGGAACTAATTGATCCTTATCGCCTGAAAAACTTCTAGCAACAAAAGTGGCGCCAAGTGAAATAGCAACTGTGCACGGATCAATCGGTGTTTGTAAATTAGATGCACCTTTTTTTGCTGTTGACCCCACATCCGCTGAGGCAGAGAATTGCCCNTTAGTTAAACCATAAACACCATTGTTTTCAATGATATAGAGCATATTAAGATTTCTTCTGATGGCATGGGAGAATTGTCCCATTCCAATAGATAATGTATCGCCATCGCCAGAAACACCTAAGCANAATAATTCACTATTAGCAGCATTTGCTCCAGTCGCCACAGAAGGCATACGNCCATGCACAGCATTAAATCCATGTGACTGGCTTGCAAAATAGGCAGGGGTTTTTGATGAGCAGCCAATACCACTTAGTTTGATCATTCTATGAGGCTCTATATTTAAATCAAAAACCGTTTGNATAATTGCNCCAGTAATCGANTCGTGTCCACAGCCAGCACAAAGAGTGGACATTACTCCCTCATAATCATCAAAAGTCATGCCCAGTTTATTCCTAGGATCATTGTCTCTTATAATTTTTGGTTTCTTTATATAGCTCATGCTGCTTTTCCTGAATTAATTTCCAGTTGAATCTTTTCCACAACATCTTTGGGAAATATTGGTATTCCGTTATAGAGTCGTATAGATTTTATTTTCTTTGGATCAACTTCAGTCTCTGAAATCAATAATTTTGATAGCTGGCCATCACGATTCTGTTCAACAACAAAAATCATTTTATGAGCATCGAGGAACTTTTGAACTTCTTTTGTAAATGGAAAGGCCTTGACTCTTAAGTAATTTAAATTCTGGNCTTGTGTTTNCAAAATATCTCNTGCTTCACGAATAGCATCATCGCAACTACCAATACTGATAATTCCAAAATCATTCTTTTTTGAGAATGAAACAAAAGGTTTGGGCACCATAGTCTTGGCTGTTTCCCATTTAACCAACAAGCGGTCAACTACATCTTGATATTCAGATGCATTCTCTGTGTATCCACCAAACCTATTATGTCCAGAACCCCTAGTAAAATAAGATCCTTTAGGNTGTGTTCCAGGTATAGTTCGATATGGCACTCCATCACCATCGACATCAAGGTAACGATGAAATGTATCCAGATTTTCTATCTCTTCAGAAGACAACACCTTACCTCGATTTGGTTTAAACGTATCATCCCATTCTAAGTCTTTAATCATCCAGTCGTTCATGCCAATATCAAGATCACTTAATACAAAAACAGGTGTTTGCAATTGTTCTGCAAGGTCAAATGCTTCTANTGAGAGATAAAATGCTTCTTCTGGATTAGCAGGGTATAAGCATATGTGTTTTGTATCTCCATGCGAAGCATAAGCACATATACTGATATCACATTGCTGGGTTCTAGTAGGCATACCCGTAGAAGGGCCTGTTCGTTGAACATCAAAAATGACGGTGGGTATTTCAGTGTANTAACCAAACCCTATAAATTCACTCATCAAGGAAATACCTGGNCCACTGGTTGGNGTNAATGATCTAGCACCATTCCAACCTGCGCCTAANGCCATACCGATTGCTGCTAGTTCGTCTTCAGCTTGTATAATGGAGTAATTATTCTTCTTGGTGTCCTTGTCTTGCCTAAAAAAAGAACAATATTTAGTGAAAGCATCCATTAATGAGGTTGAAGGAGTAATTGGGTACCAAGAGCCCACAGTTGCTCCAGCATAGACACAGCCTAGTGCGGCTGTGGCGTTACCATCAACCATAATGTAACCATCTGTCTTTTTTGATGCTTTAGCTTTAAAAGGTAGTGGGCATTTGAAATTATCTTTTGCGTAATTAAAACCCATATCAAGTGCAGACTTATTAGCGTCAATAAGATGGGTTTTTGAGCCAAAGGTGTCTAATAGTAATTGCTCGATTACACTAACATCCATCTCTAAAAGTGCAGCGAGTACCCCGACATAAGTAGTGTTCTTCATCAAAGTCCTAGANCGAGCTGTATCAAATTCCTGATTACACATCGTTGCAAGCGGCACACCAAGAACGGTGACATCATCTCTAATCATTAACTCTTCTCTTGGCCAGGAAGAATCATAGATAAGATAACCGCCAGTTGACACTGCCGCTAAATCTTCAGCATAAGTCTGTGCATTCATTGCAACCATAATGTCGACACTGCCCGAAGGTGCTAGATAACCTTTGTCGCTAACTCTAACTTCATACCAGGTCGGTAAACCTTGAATATTAGATGGGAAATAATTTTTTCCAACAACGGGTATGCCCATTCTAAAAATACTTTTCATAAACATGCCATTTGCACTGGAAGAACCCGTGCCGTTTACATTAGCAAACTTCACGGTGAAATTATTATGGTTAGCTTTACTCATTAGATTGCTTTTTTCGATTCAATCCTTTGGGATAATTGACCTTCATCAACTGCATAAGGGATCTCAAGTGTAAACTTTTTCATATCAAATGCTGCTGTTGGACAGCGTTCTGCACAAAGCCCACAATGTATACAAACGTCTTCATCTTTGACCATAACTCTTGCTGTTTGAGGTAATGCTTCTGAAACAAAAAGTGCCTGCTCTATATTATTTGCAGGGGTTTTTATATTTTCTCTAAGTACTGCTTCATCTGCATTCTCTGAAATCATCAGACAATTAACTGGGCATACATCAATACATGCATCACATTCAATACAGAGTTCAGCAGCAAAGTCGGTCTGAATATCACAATTTAGACAACGCTCTACTTCTTTTTTAAATTGCCCTGGCTCAAAACCTAATTCAACTTCTATACTGATATCTTTGAATCTTTTTTCCATAGGAACAGTTGGTACCTCGACTCGATTCTCATAACCGTAATCATTGCTGTAAGTCCACTCGTGTATTCCCATTTTTGCAGTCACTAAATTCATTCCGTAGGGGAGCCTTTCTGTGAGAGATTCATTATGACAATACTTATGTATTGAAATAGCAGCTTGATGCCCATGTTCAACTGCCTCTATAATATTTTTTGGACCAAAGGCTGAATCCCCACCAAAAAATACTCCAGGGATAGTTGATTCATAGGTATTAGTATCAACAACAGGCACTTCCCACTCATCAAAGTCTAGGCCTAAATCGCGTTCAACCCATGGAAAAGAATTTTCTTGGCCTATTGCTAAGATGACTGTGTCACACTCTATAATCACTTCATCTACTTTGGTTGACTTCAATCTACCATTCTCATCTGTGTCCCATTCAAGAACACTAAATTTCATTCCAACCAATTTGCCATTTTCTACTATGTATTCTTCAGGCGAATGATTCAAAACTAATTCAACCTCTTCTTCTAATGCAGGTTCTAGCTCCCAATCTGACGATTTCATTCGATCTCGAGTGCCTCGATACAANACTTTAACGTTTTTTCCACCAAGTCGAAGTGATGATCGACAACAATCCATTGCTGTATTTCCACCNCCAATAATTAANACGCGCTCCCCCACAGAATCAATGTGTTCAAATGCCACNGATTCTAGCCAAGCGATACCCACAAATACTTGATCTGTATCATATCGCCCTGGCAGATCAAGCTCTCTGCCCTTAGGAGCACCAGTGCCTACAAAAACAGCGTCATAATCTTGTTCCAATAAATTTTTCATGCTCTCAATAGGATGATTCAAATATAGATTTGCTCCCCGCTCAACTATTACATCAAATTCTTCATCTATGACTTCAGGAGGCAACCTAAATTTAGGAATATTGCTTCTGATCAATCCACCCATTTCAGGTAAAGATTCGAAAATATCAATGTCGTAACCCAACGGTAAAAGATCATTAGCCACAGTCAGAGAAGCACAACCTGCNCCTATGCAGGCAATCTTCTTGCCATTTTTTTGTGTNGGTATGGGCAGTAGATGTTCTTTAAAATCTGCTTTTAGATCACCGGCTACTCTTTTAAGTCTACAGATAGCAACTGGCTCCTCTTCAACTCTTACCCTTCTGCAAACTGGTTCACACGGACGGTCACAAACGCGACCAAGGATACCCGGGAAAACATTTGATTCTCTATTTAATAGATAAGCCTGTGTATATTCACCTTGTGCAATGTGTCTAATATAACCAGGCACATCAGTATGAGCTGGACAACCCCATTGACAATCTACTACTTTATGAAAATATTGGGGATCTTTAGTGTTGGTGGGTTGCATGATGAAAGTGGTGCCTGACGTTTATTATATAACGTTATATATTTTCGAAAATTTAACTACAAAAGTTTTCAGTTTCTATTTATCTCACAACCTAAAAGGTTAGAAGTGAAAATTACCATATCCTGATTGGAAAAAAAACGATATTTTATATCCTATTCTGAGAAATAATCTTTATTCAAAATCAAGGCGTATTCCTGAGGGTTCTGTAAGGATATTCCCCGCGTCATAAACTAATTGTCCATTAACAAATGTCTTATTTATCATAGAGTTAAAAGTCTTGTCCACAAATGGACTCCAAGAGCATTCGTAGAGAATACTTTCCGAGCTAACAAGGGTTTTACTATCTAGATTAACCAAAACAAGATCCGCCCAATAATCTTCTCTGACAAACCCGCGATCTTTGATGCCATAAATCTCTGCAACATTGTGACTGGTTTTAGCTGCAATGGTTTCTAGAGTTAAGTGTCCTTGATGAAAAAACTCAAGCAGCAAGAGCAACGAATGCTGGACTAAAGGTAATCCAGATGGGCAATCTGGATAAGCTTTTTTCTTCTCTTCAAAAGTATGAGGAGCATGATCAGTTGCAATAACATCAAGACCATTGTTGTTGAGGGATTCCATCAAAGCAGTTTGATCACTTTGAGTTTTGATAGCTGGGTTACATACAATGAATTGTTGAAATTCATCATAATCAGAGTCGTTGAAATACAGATGATGCACACAAACCTCAGCAGTGATATTTTTCTCTCTATGATCTTTGTTCTCAAATAAAGAAAGTTCTTTAGCACTTGTCAAGTGTAGAACATGAAGTTTAGAACCAAATTTTTTTGCAAGTGCAACAGCTTTTGATGAGGATTTATAACAGGCTTCAACTGATCTGATATTGGGATGTTCTGATACGGGAATAGGCAAATTTCCATATTGTTCACGCATAAACTCCAAATTTTTATTAATCAAAGGAGTGTCTTCACAGTGGGTAGCAATCAGCACTGGTGAATCAGAAAAAATTCTTTCAAGAGCGTTGTCATTATCCACTAACATATTGCCGGTTGAAGCTCCCATAAAGACCTTTACTCCACAAGCTTCGCCTTTTTTTAAATTCTTTATTTCCTCTATATTATTGTTAGTAGCTCCTAAGTAAAACGCATAGTTTGCATGAGCCTTACCTTCTGCTAATAGATATTTTTGTGACAGAAGATCTCTAGTAACTGTTGGTGGGTTGACATTAGGCATGTCCATGAAAGAGGTTACTCCACCAGCCACGGCTGCTGCTGATTCTGAACGAATACCGCCTTTATGAGTTAAGCCTGGTTCACGAAAATGCACTTGGTCATCAATTAAACCTGGCATTAAGTATTGTCCTTTGGCGTCAATAACTTCAGTGTTTGAATCAATTCTTATTTGGTTATCAATTCGCTTAATTCGACCGCTATCAATCAAAATATCTCGTTGATTAATAGATCCTTCATTGACTACATTAGCATTGATTATTGCTATGGATTGTTTGCTCATGGCGTTATTATAACAGTCTAGTTTATCAATGGATTTTTAAGAGTGAATTATTAGCTATGACATTGAAATTAAAAAATCTTTTTCATGGATGGTATGTCGCCTTAGGGTGTTGCTTGATTTATTTCTTTGTCAATTCTATGACGNTGTTTGTCCCTCAAACTCTTTTCCCAAGGTTAATGGAGGAATTTGCTGTCAATGAGGCAGAAATTAGTCTAACGGTTGCTAGAACTCTTTTATTTGCATCTATCCTCTCTCCAATCTCTGGAATATTAATTGATAAATATGGTGCCGTTACAGTGTTAAAAGTGGGTGTTATTATCATGGGATTAATCTACGGTTTCTATCCATTTGCAACATCCATTGACACACTCTATAGATTACATTTCTTAATGGCCATAGGCCTAGTGTGTTCCGGGTTAGGGCCGAATGTGATCATAGTATCTAATTGGTTTAATGAGCATCGTGGCAAAGTTGTTGGTATGTTAGTTGCAGGTTCGAGCCTAGGCGGAGCCACTCTTCCTCTATTCATCTCACCCATTGTCAACGCACCAGGTTGGGGTTGGCGTTGGGGGTATGGGATATTGGCAATTCTTTTTTGGGTTTTTGCTGTGATCCCCGCCTACACATTTATTCGACCAAATCCTCAATCAATGGGGCTACATCCAGATGGGCTTGACCATGCGCCTAAACAGTTAAATGAAGCCTCATCAGGGGTCAACTTCATTGATGCTCTTAAATCTCGGGCATTATGGTGTCTTGGGATTGGATCAGCTTGTTTATGGTTTTCAATTCAAGGCTTAAATAGTCAAATCACAATTTTCTTTGAGCAAGAAGCTGGTTACACTGCTCAGCAAGCTGTGATCTTATTTTCAACATTGTTTTGGTTTAGTTTTTTTGGAAAATTTGCTTTCGGAGCATTAAGTGACAAAATACCAAAACAACGGGTCTTTCTAATGACCTCTTGTATCCTTTTTATAGGCTCTTTACTTCTTTTCGAAATTAATAATGGTCAGCTAGATTTCACACAAAATCACACCCAGTTAACTTTGTTCACAATCCTATTTGGTCTGGGTTTTGGTGGAAGCTTTAGTATGATTCAATTGGTTGCATTGGAAATATTTGGAAAAGCTTACCTGGGCAGAATCTTAGGATTAATTACCTTAGTTGATGGCATGGGTGCTGCTCTTGGCACCAAACTATTAAGTGAACTTAAGATCAGTACTGGAAGTTATTTTGTCCCCTTTGTTCTTGTCTCATTGGTAACATTTTTTGCCATTATTAATGTTTTCTTGATTAAACCTATAAAAACTGAATCACAAACATCGAGCTAATGTTTGTCATCAATTGCCTTTAGCGTTAGTCTTAAATACTTGTTTATGGCGAAGAAATATAAATCATTCAAAATAAAAGAAATGACTGCTTCACTTGGTGCTGAAGTTGTCGGCTTGGATATCACATCTAAACTATCCAAAACAAAACTTAATGAACTTCATCAAGCTTGGTTAGAACACCAAGTTTTGTTCTTTCGAGATCAGCCTTTTACTCCTGAGCAACATGTCAGCTTTACAAAAAACTTTGGAGAACTCCAAGGGCCTGGCTACATGCCCACATTGGACGGCTTCCCTAATGTCTATGTTCAAGAATATCCAGCCCTGTATAAAGGCATTGTTTCTGATGTTGACTGGCATATTGATGCTTCTTTTATGAAAAAACCCTTAAAGGGGGCAGTGCTCCATGCTCTAAATGTACCGGCTACTGGTGGTGATACAGCATGGGTTAATTTATACAAAGCCTATGATCTACTCTCTAAACCTATGCAAAAACTCTGCTCAAATTTGACAGCAGTGCATGATAACTTTTATAAGAATCTAACCAATGTGTTAGATAACTACGGTGCAAAAGGTTATGAAATGGCAAGGCAAGCCACTCCTCCTTCAGTTCATCCTTTGGTCTGCAAACATCCTGAAACAGGGAAAAAATGTCTTTTTTATAGCGAACTAATGGTCTCTCATTTTAATGAATTAAATGATGAGGAAAATAAAGTAATAAAAGAATTTCTGGTTAACCATATTAAAAAGCCTGAATTGTATTGCCGTTTTAAATGGGAAAATGATTCGGTAGCATTTTGGGATAATCGTTGCACAGCACATAAAGGTATATTTGATTTTGGTCAAGAACATCGGCTCATGCATAGGGTGGCTATTCAAGGGGAAACAAAACCTAAGAACTAAATATGTGGATTAAAAAATTTCATAAAGATGATGAAGATGATAAAAGATCACCTATTCCTACCCAGGTAATCTCTAACGAGGAATATCTTCCTAGACCACAGACCAAACAACAAAAACAAGTTGAGGATCTTATACAGTCTCTCGCTGATAAATACGGTAAAAAAGTCGGGCTCTCTAGACGAGAACTATTAAAGACTGCCAATGGAATGGCCATTGCTTTTGTTGCTATGAACCAAATTTTTGGGAAATATTTTAATGTTCAAGCAGAAGAAATGGTTGACCAATCAATGATTGAAGAATTATGGCCAAAGAATGAGTTTATTTTTGATGTTCAAACTCACCATGTTGCAACAGGGAAAACAGAACCTTTAGGTTTTAGAATCATGGCTTGGCCATTTAATGAAGAATTAAAAGGTCAGCGACCTCAGAAAGATGATCTTAGATTCAATAATTATGTCAAAGAAGTGTTTTTGGACAGTGAGGTTTCAGTTGCCTGTTTAAGCGGTATCGCATCAAAAGTCCTGGATGTGATTAATGTTGACGAAATGGTTGATGCAAGAAACACTGTAAATGCTATGTCAGGTTCAGAACGCATGATTTGTCATGGTCCGATAGCTCCCTACATACCTAACTTTTTAGAAGAAGCTGAACGACAAGCATTGGAACTTAACATAGACGCTTGGAAATTTTATACGGGTGTGTTTGAAAAAAACGGTGAGTATCAATGGTGGATGGATGATGAAGACCTGATTTATCCATTTTATGAGAAAATAAAAGCTTGGGGGAAAACCACAGTCTGCGCCCATAAAGGCTTACCTTTCAGACAACCGCGGCC
>JGI24815J26687_1000056_pt1 | contig 20769 bp, 20 predicted proteins | sample METZYME_3_150m_FD_26687 | JGI IMG/M metagenome (IMG submission 26687) | reverse complement strand
GACAAAAGTAAAAAAGATAAGTCTTCCGGGCCTAACTATTTGCGGAGATTTATGCTGATTTTACTGCTGATTTTCCTTTGTGTGTTTGTCATATTTTTAGTGCAGATGCAGGATCCAAATCCAGGCAAAAACCTAATAAAACATTTAAAGTTTTTTCCAAAAAACAAAACTTTGACCGCAAAAAGNTCAACCGGCAACAAACCGTCAGAGTTTAATCTNGAAGACATGATGCAGGAATTTGGCTCNAATATCCCTGTTCAGGAATCAAATGAACGTCTAAAAAAAATGCTCACCGCACCGCCTGAAATTTTGGATAAAATTGCCAATAGCATCCTCCAGGAAATAGGCAATAACACAGTTTTNGTCTTCTCAGAGGCACAGTCAATTTTCCTCTTTTGGAAAGGCAAAGTGGAAAAATATGCCTCTCCGGAAGATTTGAAGAAAAAGCTCAAGCTGCTCGAACAGAAATACAAGGATGTAGAATCGCTCTGGAAAGATATGGGTGACAATGCTCCGGAAAAGATAAAAGTGATTCCGGATGTTCTTGATGGCAAATCGACTTATGCCCTGGAAATGCTGGATGAAAACGGTGATCCGTTGAAAGCATACATGACAGAAGAGGGAGTTTTGCTACGGCTGAGTAACGGTCAGCTTTTAGACAAACCGCTCACGCCTCATCAAGCGGCGCAGAAAATTTCCGAATTATGAAAACTTCCGAAAATTTTTTCAGACTACTGCTTTTGTAAACACAGTCTGATCTGTATAATAGATAAATTACTTTAGCCGCTTTATATATTAAAATATTTTTAGCTCGCCATAAAATGGAATTTCTCAAATATCATGCCCTCGGCAATGATTATCTGGTTCTCACTTCCGGAGCTTCGCAGTCTGCGGAAACAGAGCTGACTGCAGAACAGGTCCGTAAAATTTGTCACCGTAATTTTGGCCTTGGCTCCGATGGAATTTTAGTCGGTGAAAAAGACAGTCCCGGAAAAGGCTTTAAACTGACTATCTTTAATCCGGACGGTAGTAAGGCAGAAAAAAGCGGAAACGGACTGCGGATATTCGCGCGTTCGCTCTGGGATCGAAAAATGGTAAACGAGTCGCCTTTTCAAATCATGACCTCAGGAGGCCTTGTCAGTGCGCAGGTCGAAAGTTCCGGAAAATCTGTGACAGTTGAAATGGGCCGTGTTAGTTTTCAAAGTGAGGACATTCCGGTGAGCGGAAAAAGCCGGGAAGTTCTCAACGAAACCCTGGAAATAAATGGTGAAGAAATAACATTCAGCGCCGCTACCATAGGCAATCCGCACTGCATAGTGCTTAATCAAAATATTTCTGCACAAGAAGCAGGACGTATTGGACCTTTGCTCGAAACACACTCGAACTTTCCAAACCGTACAAATGTTCAATTTTTGGAGGTCCTGAACCGAAAGACAATCCGGATTGAAATCTGGGAACGCGGTGCCGGTTACACATTAGCTTCCGGAAGCAGCAGCAGTGCGGCTGCAGCCGTGGCGTATCGGCTGGGCTTATGTGATGCAAAAATTGCGGTTTTAATGCCGGGTGGTCAAATCGACATCGCAATTAGTGATAATTATGAGATCACCATGAAAGGTTCGGTCACTCGTATAGGAAAAATGATACTTGATTTAGAGTGCCTGGATTTCGAGATCCCCGCATGATCGACAGTTTATTCGGCGTCTTGACCATAGGTTTTCTCCTTGGAGCGCCGGCAGGAATTGCTCCGGGGCCAATGTTAGTGTTGATCATTTCCGAAGCATTTCGTCATGGAATCCGTGCAGGTGCGAAAGTAGCGTTTATCCCTCTGCTGACAGATTTGCCGATTGTGCTTGTTTCCGGAATTTTGTTCACTAAACTCTCAAATGTTGATTTGCTACTCGGTGTAATTTCTCTAGCCGGTGCTATTTTCCTCACATACCTTGGAAGTAGCAGTATCAAAATCGCCAGTGTTGAAATTCCAGATTACACCCCCAAACCTCTCCACTTACGAGAGCTAATGATCGCAAACCTGGTAAGTCCAAACCCATATCTTTTTTGGTTTACTGTGGGCGCACCTCTGATGGTCCGATCGTTTCAGCAGAGTTTCAGCTTAGGCGCCGCATTCATCTTCGGTTTTTATCTTGGCCTGGTTGGAGTAAAATTTATGCTGGCAATCGTGGCGGGAAAATCCAGGAGTTTTTTGCAGGGAATTTGGTACAGGCGTATCATGCAGTTCCTCGGTTTTGCATTAATTGGTTTTGCATTTTTTCTGCTTCGGGACGGAATTATTCTGCTTGGTCTTTACCCGCAGGGATGATTTTTCCTAACGCACAATCCTAAATATTTGCTCGACAAAATGAGTAAGTGCTTATAGTATTCTACAAAGAAACACTGCTTAACTCATGATGTTCTCTTAATAATTCTAAAATTCACTACTCAGCCAAATTATGTCAATCAATATTTCCACTTTACTGGAATCCAGAACTGCATGTGAAAAAGCGGATGAGGTGGACCCTTTACGCAACTGGCGGGAAGAATTTCACCTGCCGCAGGGTCTGATTTATTTAGATGGAAACTCTCTGGGGCCAATGCCTAAAAAGTCACTTGAACATTTGGAGCAGGCCATCCGCAACGAATGGGCTGAAGAACTGATTAGAAGTTGGAACAATGCTGGTTGGTGGGAGTTNCCGCAAACTCTGGGGGAAATGATTGCCCCTGTTGTTGGGGCTGCTTCCGGACAGCTAATTGTTTCCGACTCAACCTCACTGAATTTGTACAAAACCGTCCATGCCGCTTTGGCTCTATCTCAGGGACGTAATGCTTTGGTCTCAGAAGCAGACAGTTTTCCAACCGATCTTTATATCCTGGAAGGAATCACATCAACTCAGCAAAACATTCAAAGACGATTGGTGGGCATAGATGGAGATTCCCTGGAAGAGCTGCTAGACGATAATGTTGCGGTGGTTACTTTATCACATGTAAATTACCGTACAGGTGAAATCTTGCCGATTGAGGAACTTGTCAAAAAAACGCATGAGGCAGGAGCCTTATTTATTCTAGACACGTGTCATAGTGCTGGAGTTTTACCTGTGGAGCTTGACAAATGGGGTGTAGATTTTGCGGTTGGCTGCACTTATAAATATCTGAACGGAGGCCCCGGCTCTCCCGCGTTTATGTATGTTGCAAAGCGGCACCAGCAAGCAGCCGTAAATCCTCTTTCCGGTTGGTGGGGACACGCACGTCCTTTTGCATTCGAAAAAGATTTTCAGGCAGCGAAAGGTATTCTAAGCTTCCAGACAGGAACACAGCCTATATTATCACTCCCCCCCCGGGCTTGAAATTGCGCAGGCGACAGATCTACAAATGGTACGTAAAAAGAGCCTGCGACTGACTCAACTTTTTCTTGAGCTGGTAGAAAGCAGATTAGGCAATTATGGCGTTACTCTTCAAAGTCCAACTGATCCGGAAAAACGAGGTTCGCAGGTAGCTCTTCATTGTTCAAATGGTTTTGCCGTAATTCAGGCTCTTATTGCCAGGAAAATAATTGCAGATTTTAGGGCGCCAGGCATCATGCGGTTTGGTTTTGCTCCACTTTATTTACGCTACACAGACGTCTGGGATGCTGCCGAAGCTTTGACTGATGTCCTCAAAACTGAAGAATGGCGTGAAGAACGTTTCCTTCAGAAACACGAAGTCACCTGAGTCCTCCATTTACTTCTGCTATTTTCGACTCCTTAAATCTTAAGTAATCACCCTTTTGCACTCTACCATAAAGCAATTTATACGTTATTATCAAAGCACTCTTTTCAGAGTTGCTATTGAAAAACTCTCCAACATTTTCTTAAATCACTCTTAAAAAATATGTTTTAACGTATATTTTTAACTCTAACTTACTAATATTACATTGAAATATATTTTATCTGGCCATCTACGTAATTTTACTAATATCATTCATAACAAACCCGTGGCAAAATAAATCATACTGGAAGAACAAATTATTTAAATGTCGAGTGGTTTTGAGCTTGAAGCACATTAGCTCTCTCAATGCTTCGTTTTTAACCACACAATTGTTCTTTGGTATTTCCAGAAGCTCGATGGGAGCGGCAAACAGGAAGATCATTTGTTTTACAGCCTCCTAATAAGTGGTCATCTTTTGGCGCTTCCATTGACTTACCGCTTTTTTCTCTTATTTTCTCCAACTATTTTTGCGAATATTCTGAGGTCGTTTTTGTTTTTTCTGGATTGTTGAATGGATTGTTGATTATGATGAAACTATCATTTCAACATTAATAACACATTCAACAGTAAAAGATAATGGAATCTCTCTTTTCCAGAATCGATTCCAAGCGTGAAGACCTGGTTTCGTTCACACAAGATTTAGTTCGCATACCTACGATAAATCCTCCAGGAGAGGACTACACAAGATGCGCCGAATTTCTCGGCAGACGTCTAGCGAAAAGCGGATTTTCTCTGCTTTATGAACGCGCAAAAGACACACCTGGCGACACTGACCGTTACCCCCGAAATAATGTAATCGCACGTTTTGAAGGCAAACACTCCGGACCTTGTGTTCATTTCAACAGCCACCTCGATGTTGTCGTGCCTGGGAAAGGCTGGTCAGTTGATCCTTTTGAGGGAGTGGTCCGGGATGGGAAAATATTCGGCCGCGGTACCTGCGACATGAAAGGCGGGCTGGCCGCTTCTGTGATTGCGATGGAAGCCATCCTTGAAGAAGGTATTGACTTTCCCGGCGTAATCGAAATTTCCGGAACAGTCGATGAAGAAACCGGAGGATACGGCGGAGTTGCTTTTTTAGCAGAAAAAGGATTCTTCTCAAAACCGCGGGTGGACCACGTGATTATTCCGGAACCTTTGAATGTGGACCGAGTCTGTCTTGGTCATCGCGGAGCATGGTGGGCGGAGGTGGAAACATTCGGCAGAATCGCGCACGGTTCAATGCCATTTCTCGGCGATTCTGCAATCCGGCACATGAGTGCTTTTTTGGAGCTAATTGAGCAAAGACTCTTTCCTGCATTAGACCAAAAGCAAACCATTATGCCAGTTGTTCCGGAAGGTGCGCGCCGCTCAACTTTAAATCTTCAGTCAATTCACGGTGGAGAAGATGAATCTTTTTCGGGAATGCCGAGTCCTCTCGTTCCTGATTCGTGCCGTTTAACCATGGACCGACGATTTTTAATTGAAGAAGATATCACCGAAGTAAAAGCGGAAGTTACAGATTTATTAGAGGAACTCGCAGATTCGCGCCCGAATTTTCGCTACCAAATCCGAGACATTATGGAATTTTTACCCACGATGACCGATGCAAACGCACCGGTGGTAAAAGCTGTCAGTGCCGCTATTCTCAACATATTAGGAAAAACTCCGGAGCATGTCATTTCACCCGGAACCTATGATCAAAAACATATCGCCAGAATCGGGCATCTTCATGACTGCATTGCTTACGGCCCCGGAATTCTTGACCTTGCTCATCAGCCAGATGAATACATTGTGATTGATGACATGGTGACTGCGGCCAAAGTCATGGCTACATCAACGTTAAAATTATTGGGAGTTAATTTGTGACAGTATCGCAAAAACTTTGAAAGCTATAATTTCTCATTTCGACATTAGGGAGAAATCTTAAATTGTTAAAATAGCAACTTCCTAGCATTCTTGCTTTTTAATCAATGACAAAGTTTTAGGGCTTTTTAGAGCTGCTTTATTTTTGAATTCAAGCGGTTGGCCATTTTCAAAACTTGTTCTTCTCTAAAAATCAGCAGCAGTAGCACATATAAAAAAGCAGAACCTGCTAGCAGTGCCAGAAAGATTATCCAGTTGTAAAAAAGGAAAGCTCCTTTTTCCCATAATCCATAACCACTTGTAAACCAGGTAAAACCTGCCATTCCTCCCGAAGCCAGCAAATAAAACAGGGATGAACGCAAAGGCCACCATTTTTTTCGCAATTCAGTTTCTTTCAGCAGAAAGAAGTTTAATAGTCCCCACTGAAACCAGGTACCTGCAGCAAGTCCCAAAGCCAGCCCGAAAATTTCCAGACTTTGGCTCAACCACCACCCCAAAAGTCCCGTCAGAAAATACTGAACAGCGAGACTTTCACCGGAGTTCGGGTGTCTTTAAGCGCATAAAACAATGCAGTCTGCAAACGAATCATGGCAACAGCCGGAATGCTCAAAGCAAAGGCCTGAAGCGTAAGCGCGGTAATTTGAACGTCACTCCAGGCATAGGCACCGTGGAAATAAAGCATTGCGACTATCGGCTCTGCCGCAATGGCCAATCCCACGCTGGCCGGTAAGACAACCAATAAAGTAGTGGACATGGTAAAACGCAAGGTGCTGCGAATTTTCTCCCAGTTTTCGCTGGCAGTGTGTCGGCTTAATACCGGAAAACTAGCCGTGGTTAAGGCAAAAGCAAAGACTCCTAAAGTTAATTCTGAAAGACGGCTTGCGTTGTAATAGTGCGTGACTTGACCTGAAGGCATGAAACTGGCGAGATTGCGCAGTACAATGATATTGATTTGATAAACTGCGACTCCCAGCAATGACGGACCAAGCAGTTTCAGCAGACGCTGAATATTTTCATCATTGAAAAAATTTTGTGGTTTTAAAGATTGACCGACTTTTCTCAATGAGGGAACTTGAAGTATTATTTGCGCGATTCCACCCAAAAGCACACCAAAGCCGATGCCGATAATGGGCTCATCCAGTAACGGTGAAATTCCAAAAGCGGCCCCGATAATGCCAATATTTAACAAAACCGGCGCTGCGGCCGGAGCTGCAAAACGTCCTTCAGCGTTTAAAACTCCCATCGCCCAGGCAACCAGCGAAACAAAAATCAAATACGGAAACATGACTCTGGTCAACAGCACCGTCAATTCATACTTTTCCGGACTTGATGCAAAACCTGCGGCAAAGAGGTAAACCAGCTGAGGACTGAAAATAATTCCCAATCCGGTCAGAATGGTAGTTGCCGCCAGGACGAGACCTAAAGTCTTTGCCGCGAATTTCCTCGCTGCATGCGGATTTTCACGTTCACGGATTTCAGTGTAGAGCGGCAGGAAAGCCAGAGTCATTGAACCCTCGGCAGTCAGGCGTCGCAGAACATTTGGAATGGTGAACGCCTGCACGAAGGCGTCCGTAATCCATCCTGCGCCGAAAACATGCGCAATCACCAAATCACGCACCGCACCTAGAATTCGCGAAAACAGAGTAAATATTGTCACAGTCCACGCGTGTTTCAGAATGCGGCGGGACCCCTCATGATTTTTTTTCAAAGGAATGGATGTCAAGTAGTTCAATGTTGAAAGAATTGACAACTGCGTTTAGCAAGAGAAAACTTTCAGCCTCGGAAGACTTCGATCAGCTTCCAAAAATAGCAGACTTTCCAAGTTCTGCTTCAATTTCAAGCAGACGATTATATTTGGCAATACGCTCGCTCCGTGATGCCGAGCCTGTTTTAATTTGACCACCAGCCATTGCGACTGCAAAATCTGCCATGAATGTATCTTCTGTTTCACCGCTACGGTGTGAAATTATGTAGTTCCAGCCGGCTTTCTGGCAAAGCTGAATGGTGGCAACAGTTTCAGATACAGTACCGATTTGATTGAGCTTTATCAGCACTGCGTTTGCCGCGTTTTGGTTTACACCTTTCTTGACAAATTCAGTGTTGGTCACAAATAAATCATCACCGACGATTTGAACTTTAGCTCCAAATTTTTTAGTTATAGCNGCAAAACCATCCCAATCATGTTCATCCATTGGATCTTCGATTGAAACAATCGGATATTTTTCCACCATATTGTTGTAAAATGCAAGCATTTCCGTGGAGTTTTTTGTGCCCTGGCCGGACTTAAAAAAGTCATAAGTTCCGTTTTTATAGAAAGATGAAGCTGCGGCATCCATGGCCAGCGAGATGTCTTTTCCTGGTTCAAATCCGGCAGTTTTGATTGCCTCAATTATTACTTCGCAGGCTTCNTCATTGCTGCTGAGATTTGGNGCAAAACCACCTTCGTCACCTACACTTGTGGCATAGCCTTTTTTTAGTAAAATCTTTTTCAGCGCATGAAATGTTTCTGCACCATAACGCAGTGCTTCGCGGAATGTCGGNGCGCCAATCGGCATGACCATGAATTCCTGTAAATCAACACTATTATCAGCATGTTCTCCGCCGTTGATAATGTTCATCATCGGTACCGGCAAACGAAATCCGCCCACTCCACCAAGATACGCATAAAGCGGAAGATTGTGAGAATTAGCCGCAGTTACCGCGACTGCCATTGAAACGCTGAGAATCGCGTTTGCACCCAAATTACTTTTGGTCGCGGTACCGTCCAGTTTGAGCATCATCCTGTCAATTTCCGCCTGCCGATCCGGAGTCATGCCCAACAGTTCCGGAGCAATTTCCATATTTACGTTTTCTACTGCTTTAAGAACACCCTTTCCGCCATAGCGTTTCTTGTCACCGTCCCTGAGTTCAAGAGCTTCATTTTCACCGGTTGATGCTCCAGACGGAACAGACGCTGACCCGGTCACTCCGTTTTCAAGTGTTACTGTGGCGCGGATTGTCGGATTACCACGTGAATCCAAAATCTCCATGGCTTTAATTGAAATTATACGATCTCTCATAAATTTATTTTGGCTGTTGTTAGATAATTTGCAGGTTTAGTAAAAACTCTGATACTCAATTTTTCATCTAAAATTGTGAGAGACGCCTTTATGATATTAGTGCTTAACATCTGTATTATTTCTCACTGAACTGTAAAGACTAAGTTTTAGGAATTATTGCAACTACATCAGAGATTAATTCGGATTTAGTTCGGAAATCCCAATTGTAATGACAATAATTCTATTATAGATCCAGAACAAAGCCAAGATAACACTCTACATTTTTCCATGATCGGCTAGCTTATCATAAATCATCAAGAGGACTTTCAACACCTTCTCCGCCCTTCTTCAAAACATGAGTATATATCATGCTGGTTTCCAGATCCTATAGAAAAACCAATGCATTAAAAGCCTGATTTTGCGTTGATGCAGAAACGTCTCTTTCCGTAGCAAGATATGTCAGAAATTTTTCGACCTTGTTTTCTGCTTCGACAAATAAAGATTCACGAGCTTGCAGACAATGAAATTTAACAAACTGCTTTATCCAGGCGCTATAAGCGCGTTCTGTATTTACTGAATAATGTTCTCTTTTCATCAAGTCACTGATTTTACCTAACAGAGTTTGATTATCCTGACGTGTTGACATTATTAATTTGGGGTAATAATCTTATATAGAAGTTGATTTTACTATTAATATTGCGCGATTATCCGGTAATCATCAACTTTTCAGGGCAAGTTGCCTGATGATAATAAGTTATGTTGCAAGCACCTATTTAGATTCGGACGATTACAATCCAGCGGAAACCAAACGATCAGCCTATCAATTGTCACTTTCTCCTAAACTTTACTGAGGAAATATTGTATGCGCACACACAGGATTGCAGCCATTCCGGCGGATGGCATTGGACAGGAAGTCATCAGCGCCGGACTCGAAGTCTTATCAGCGCTTGCTGAGTGGGAAGGCAATTTAAACTTCGAAGTCGAGCACTTTGACTGGGGTAGCGATCGGTACAAGTCGACCGGAAGGCTGATGCCCGAAGATGGCGCCGAACAGCTCAAGCAATTCGATGCCATCTTCTTCGGTGCCGTTGGGGCTCCCGATGTCCCTGATCACATTACACTATGGGGCTTGAGGCTCGCAATTTGCCAGCCACTCGATCAATACGCCAACGTTCGTCCTGCACGAATTCTACCCGGCATCACGAGCCCGCTCCGGAACGCAACAGCCGAAAATCTTGACTGGATTATCGTGCGAGAAAACTCCGAAGGTGAATATGCCGGTAATGGCGGCCGTACTCATTGCGGCCTACCACTCGAAGTAGCCACGGAGACTTCGGTCTTTACTCGCAAGGGTGTGACTCGAGTTATGCGTTTCGCATTCGACCTGGCCCTCTCGCGTTCTCGTAAACATCTTACGGTGGTCACGAAGTCCAATGCACAACGGTATGGTATGGTCCTGTGGGACGAGATCGCAAGCGAGGTCGCCTACAGAGTTCCCAGACGTGACCTGGGATAAGATGCTGGTCGATGCCATGACCGTTCGGATGACGCTCGATCCCGGATCACTAGACACGATTGTTGCAACCAACCTTCATGCCGATATTATTTCCGATCTTGCCGCGGCCCTGGCTGGATCCATTGGTATTGCGCCAACCGCGAACCTGAATCCGGAACGTCATTTTCCGTCTATGTTCGAACCCATCCACGGCTCGGCGTTCGATATCGCGGGCAAGGGGATTGCCAATCCCATCGGTACTTTCTGGACTGCCTGCATGATGCTGGACCATCTCGGCGAAACAGAAGCATCGTCTTGTCTAATGAGTGCAATCGAGCAAATCACGGCCGACGAACGTTTCCACACTCCCGATCTTGGAGGTCGGGCGCGGACAGATGACGTGACGGTAGCTGTCATCGATGCTATCAGCGTTTCAAGCATTTGACCAGGCTCCTATGTTGAAAAAACCAGCGTCACAAAAAGTTCTCCTGCCACACAACAAGCGCATACAGCCAGACACCGCTATGCGCCTTGCAAGCCACTGATGCGCGACGTTATAAATGAAATCATATTAAGGAGTTAGTTATATGACAAATGAAAATATTGACTGGAATTCTCAATCTATCATTAATTTGCGAAATACCTATTATGCAGCGTCGCAAAGAGCCTTCGTTCCTTATAAAGCGCCTTTGATATTTAAATCAGGTAAAGGGCAGTATCTTTGGGATGAAAAAGGAAATAAGTATACTGATTTATTGGGAATGAATGTCTGCATCAGCGTGGGTCATTGTCATTCCAAAGTAAATAAGGCTGTGCAAGAACAGTTAAACCAACTGGTACATTGCACGACGATGTTTTATCACCCCGTCCCCGCACACTATGCTGAAGAATTAACGAAGACAATGCCGGATGGTGAAGATTGGGTTGTTCATTTTACGAATTCAGGCACGGAAGCCATTGATTTGGCTTTGTTAATGGCGCGAGTCTACACCAAAAACAACGACATATTAGCACTACGTAATAGTTATCACGGGGCAAGTTATGGTGCGCAATCTTTGACCGGTGTGGGTAACTTTCGTCATAACACGCCCTTGTTGGGAGGCATTGTACACGTTGCCCAACCCGATGGATACAGAGGTATATTTGGAGATAACATGCCCGCCTACCTTGACGAAATTGATCGAAATATTCACTACGCTACATCAAAACAATTGGCCGGCATGATTGTAGAACCCATTCAAGGTTATGGAGGAATCGTTCCACTATTGCCTGGTTATATAAAGGGTGCATATGAGAGAGTGCATGCGGCAGGAGGAATTTTTATCGTGGACGAAGTTCAATCGGGTTTTTGCCGAACAGGTGATAACTATTGGGGATTTGAATCAGAAGACATTATCCCAGATATTGTAGTTGTTGCGAAAGGAATGGGAAATGGATATCCTTTGGGTGGAGTCATTGCCAAGCGACAAATAGCGGAAGTACTAAAAGATAAATTTTATTTCAATACTTATGGTGCCAACCCGACTTCTTGTGCTGCCGGTCGAGCCGTATTACAGGTACTTAAAGAAGAAAAGTTACAAGAAAATGCGCGGAGAGTGGGAGCGGCACTAAAAAAACGCTTATTGGAACTACAGGGAAAATACCCAATTATAGGAGATGTTAGAGGTAAAGGCTTGATGCTATCGCTAGAGCTTGTTAAAGATCGACAAACTAAAGAACCCGCAGTAGAAGAAGCCGCAAATATTATAGAAATGACACGACACCAAGGCTTGGTTATCAGCAAGTCAGGCGGGTATAAAAACTGCCTACGTTTAATGCCTCCTCTTTGTCTTTCTATAGAGGATATTGATTATATTATCTCTGCGCTAGACAATTGTTTTTCTTCTAATCAACTAAAGTAAAGCATTGAAATATAACTTTTTGTTTTTTACAAACGTTATATCGCCTCAGTATTTTAACCGCTCTAACTCTCCAGATAGTCAATATTTTCCCGGCTCTAGCTTTATATAAATTACTGAATCCAGTTGACAAAAATAATGCTGTACTTATGGTTATATTAGTTTTGGTCGCTGCCCCAATTGCCATGCTTAATGAGCTTAACCACGTTGCGGTCTTACTAGTATTGAGTGGATCTGATTTTTTAACAACATTCAGTTTGGATCAGGTACAAGCATCGGTGCCTCTTTTTCTTAATTTACACGAACACGGGGTTTTTATCGCCCAGATATTTTGGGGGCTTTGGTTATTCCCTATGGGCTATTTAATTTTTAAATCGAACTTCCTCCCAAAAGCTCTGGGTATCTTAATGATCATTGGGGGTTTTGGATATCTGGTTGATTCTTTCGTATACTTTATTTTTCCTAACTTTGATGTGACATTTAGTGAATTCACGTTTCTTGGAGAATTACTATTGCCCTTGTGGCTCATGTTTAAAGGTGTCAACCACGAACAGTGGGAAAAATATGCTCTTAAATCTACCTGATATAACACATGACGAAAAAACAAAAACTTTGGTGTTTTGGAAAATAAAAAATATCCTGCTAATCGCATGTCCAATGGAACAGAAAAACGTATAATCAAAGGCCTGACCTCGAAACAAGATCCAGGTGGTTCCGTACAGATAAAATCAATAAATATTTTGAGTGAAAGATTACTTTACTGGTGATATTTTCTAGCCCAATTTAGAAAAAATAATATTTTCTATAATAATATATAATTCAATATAAACAGTATATTCACTTAGATTTTATAATAAACAAACAATTTTTTCATCACGGATTCTATTCTCAGGCCACAATTTTGCTACATGTAGTATAAGCCCGTAAAAAATATTTCAACGGCATCAGCTACAAATTCGACTACTTTTTTATAAATGATTTACGAATTTGGAAAATTTTTAAACTGAGTTTACGAGAAAAGACATGAGCAAGGTTTTCTACCCTTTTATTGATAGCTCTAAGTCAGAACAGACGCCAAAGAGTGATGACTGGCAAATAGAAGAAAACTATTTAAACCTCTGGGGTTATTTAAGAAGGAGGTATCCCAATGTAGATTTGGAAGAGAAAAAATTTTTGGAGTTGATCAACCTAAAAAACTCACTGGAAGGTCCGCATCAACTCAGAGAATGGAACGAAGATATAGCTTCTGTACGCAAGCATTGATCACTGTTCGTGAACCACACCCTTCAACGGGTAATTATTCATGAAATCTATTGACAGCATCGACAAATCTTTCGAGGAACGTTTTGATCCTAAACTGCACACAATAGGAGAATCCCAGCTCCAAAATTACGACAAACAGAAAGAACAACTCCCGCCTTCAAAATATTTCCGCATAGAATTTTCAACATCAATTCCTGAAAATACAAAAAAATTTTTGAACGGAAAACTACCAGGCATCCTTGATTTTTCGGAAAAATTTGGTCTGCAACCCCCTCGCGCCGCTCATTTGCTACGCTTTTTAGATCAGCAAACATACGAGAGCGAAATTGGTTCAGCACTACCGAAAAATGTCACGCTTCCCGCATCACGTCTGAAATTCATCAACACTACACGTTCTTACGAGGTGACGCTTATTTTGCCTAAGAAACTTGACAGCGCAGAGCTAATCGTAAACATTACACGCAATATATTTTCAAAGCTATGCGGAAATATTTACTTCAATGAGCAAATTATGCCGCTCGAATTTTACCGGCAAAGTGTAAACTGGCAAAAACAAAGCAGTGCCGCAGTTCCGGAAATACTGTTCATGGTTGAAGAACTTAACTTCCCCTCAAAAAGTTTGCAGGCTTTTTGTGAAAGTGTGGCAAAATCATATCTGCTTGACCTAAAAAAAGAAGGTGTAAAAATCCGCAAACAATTAATTTCGGAGTGGCGGGAAAAGTGGAAATCTCAGTCTCTGTCAACCGAGGAACAGCACACGCTGGATTCCATTTTTAGCGAATTCAAACAGACTTTCCGCACAAATCCGGAAAATTTTAATCAGACTATGATTGAACGGATTCAGCAACTCAATAAACAACTGCATTTCATTTTACCACATGAACGGCGGGCTTATGAAAATTTCGCACAGCAACGCTTCACCCATTACATCCGCTCAGTAAAAAACAAACTGGAAGAAATATCCGCGCTTTCGGGATTTATTGAGGAACTGNATGAGCTTTTAAATCAATCTCCGGAGACCGCTGATATGGAAGGCGTCGGCGTTCAAATAAGAACCTGTATGCAGGAACTTCGCAAGGATAAGAAAGTCATTCAGTTTTATGTGCCGGATATGCCGCAAAACCCCGAATTGAAGCGTATCCGGCAAAGATTTCCGCTGAGCCTGATAAAAATGCTGCCCTCCGGAACTCCACTCAAAGAGTGGTCAAAAGAAATAAAACGGCTGGAAAAAAATTATGCTGAATCGATTTATTCAAAACTTTATGCCGCGCTTCACAGTTTGAGTGAATGGACACTTGCACTTCAAGAAAAAAAGACTGATTCTTTTAAAGAAAGTGCGGATGGTCAGCGCTTAAAAAAACTGCTGCCGGTTTTGAAATATCGAGCTCCCGCGCTTGAAGGCTTGCAAAGCACGCTTGGCGTGATGCTCGATCTCAGTGAGCAATCACTTCCGAAAACCAGGGACAATGAGACACCTCGGCAGTTGGTTCCTCTAGATGAATTTAGCAAAGCCTGGAGCTATTTTATCTCTTCCATTTTGACTATGCAGTATTATCAGCAGTCTTCAGCATCAGCAACTCTCCCACAAGGTTTCAGGACTGAGAATTACCTGAAGTCAATTTTGGAATTTGTTGACCAGCAATGTTCCCGTGGAATAAACCATTTCCACATCGTCAAGCTGCTCTGGCTTGTTTATAAGGAAAAAGGCACAGATGCTCTACCGTTTTTGCTATACTGCCTTCAAAAGCCGCAGGACATTCTGCGCTACACCTTACATCTCACGATGCGCCCGCAAACAGAAAATAGCAGTCTTGAAAAACGTCTTGAGAAGCTGCCTCAATATCGGGATGCCTGGATTGCTGCCTATCAAAACCGCTTAAATGAGAGTGGAAATTAAAATACTGAAATGTTTGCCGATCGTTTTTTTCGGCAGGAGTATAATTAGTGGGAAATTTGAATCAGATTTGAGGCGGAGAGCAGCATAAAAAACAACTCGATCACAGTGATCACAACAAGAGGTTTGATGCCTCTCTGCAGGAATTGAAAAAACAAAACCAGGTAACAAACAAGTGTTATTGAAGCTAAAACAGCAACCCCTATAAGTGGTGCCACATCACCGTAGCCCAGTTCTGAAATCCACTGCCATCCAGTAAGCGCACCTGTTTTTTCTAAATATTGCTCCAAAGGGAGAGACCAGTATTGAGGGAGATCTTCCAGCGGTACATGAGGTGTTAGCATTCCCGTCAAATACAAAGCAAAACCAGCAACAAGCGCAAACAAACCAAGATGGTTCATATGGTAAACTATTTTTGCGTACAATTGCTGTTCAGATGCGTTTTCAAAGGATGAAAAATTTTCCATTAAAGAGCTCAGTTTAAGTTCAAATTCCAAATGCTTTCATTAAGGAACGGACACCCGCAAAGAAGAGGACACCGATTACCATGTTACGTATCACTGAAGGCTTAACTTTCGGAAGCAGCTTTGAACCAATGTTTGCACCCAGCATTATGCCTATCATTGAAGGTACAGTAAGTATCGGCAAAACTGCACCTTTGTTCATGTAAATCCAGGCTGCGGTACTGTCTGTAATGGAGAGTGCAAAACTGCTCGTTGCGACTGCGACCTTCACTGGTGCACCCATGACGAGGTTTAAAATAGCCACATTCGCCCAGCCTGCTCCTAAACCAAAAATGCCGGCCAACAAACCCACAATTACAAAACCCAACATACCTTTTGTGGTATTGTGCACAGTCCAGCGAATTTCTTTCCCGGTAGTTTCTTCAGTATAAATCCCGTTTATCTGCAGGAGTTGCGTTAAATAATTACCGTGAGTAACTGAAGGATTTTCCGAGTTTTTCGCAAAGAGCATGATAAAGACGATGCCGATAATCGTAACCCCTAAACTGCCCTGAATATAAGCCGGATTTAACGCAGAAAGCCAGAGTCCAAGAAAGGCTCCGATAATCGCAAAGGTAGAAGCAACCAAAGCGGAAGGCATGGCGAGTTTTAAACTGGCCAGGTTTTTTTCGAGCAGGTGAGGAGCTGCCGCTAAAGAACTACCGAGTGCAATGAAAAGCCCGGTACCACGGACAAAATCAATGTGAAAAGGGAAAAAACTGGCGGCTAAGGGCACGAATAAAACTCCACCACCGATGCCCGCCATTACACCAAAAACGCCGATTAAAAAAGTTGTGAAAAACAAGATTGTAGGCCAGCCCCACCATGGCATGCTGAACTCAGCTTGATTTCCGCCCCACAGGATTGACGGCAGCAAAAAGATTGTTAACGAAAAAATNAATTTTAACAATATGTTCTGCTTCATTGAACTATCTTCACTGTTCCACCGGAAAAGCAGCCTGATGCCAGTCAGCCATACCTGAACTGTTTATACAAACCAGATTTTCTAATCCCTGCATACTGAGCATAGTGTATACTGTTTGCGCCCTGCGTCCGGAATGACAGTGTAAAAACACTCTGTCATAACCGCGGATTTCGTCAATAAACGCCTGCTCATTTCCCATGGGAATATTCAAACTCCCCGGCACATGTCCCTGATTGTACTCATTGGGCTTTCTCACATCAATAACCCTCTCCGTGGGATTAAGTTTGTCCAGCAACTGATGCAGATCATGCATAGTGAAATTATCTTCGTTGACATGACCGAGTTCTAGTGAGAAACCGCATTTTAAATTCATCGGAATAGCTTCATCAATTCTTTTGGGTTTAGGTAAATTAAGATTGTTCATNATCTGGACAAATTTTTCCAGCGTTTGTCCACTGTGGATTCTGGGGTTAAAAGATTTTTCTTCTATGATACAGGAAGCGGTTCGGCCAAGATAATCATGTCCCGGATAGACGAGAGTACTGTCTGGATACGTATATAATTTCTGNGTAATACTATTAAACAGTTCCTCCGGATCACCCTGTTGAAAATCGGTTCTACCACATCCGCGAATCAACAAAGAATCTCCGGTGAATAGCCTACCTTCTGTATAGAAACTTGTGCAGGCATCAGTGTGTCCTGGGGTTGAAATTGCTTTGAGTTTAAAGCGGCCAAATTCCAACTCATCTCCATCGCTGAGTAGAATATCAGCGCCCCATACCGCGGATTTTTCTCCAAAAGTGCTTTTTGCTCCTGTAGCATCACGCAACATACGGGAAGATGTTACATGGTCCGCGTGGACGTGGGTGTCGATGGCATACTTGAGTTCAATACCAAGTTCTTCGATGAACTGCAAACTTCGGTCAAACTGCTCCTTGACCGGATCAATGATCAATCCCTCCAAAGTGTCAGAATCAAACATCAGGTAGGTGAAAGTTCCTGTATCTTTATCAAACAATTGCCGAAATACGAAATGCGACTCGTCGTTATTATTCATATATATTTTGCTATCACAGTATTGTCTAATTCTTCATTATAACAACCATTCCCATTTTATGAGGTCAAACAATTCGATTATTTTTTTATTGGAAATCCGATAAAAAGAATATGTTGCCTCACGACGTGAGACCAACACTCCGCGGCTTTTCAGTAAAGACAAGTGTTGAGAAAGTGTTGTTTGCCTGATACCTGTGAAATATTCCAAATTCTGCACAGTTTGTTCACCACTCCGCAACGCGCACAAAATTCGTAAACGGGCCGGATGAGACAAAACTTTTAGACTCTGGGCTGCTATCTCAAAATTTTCTTCTTGATCACAGAATAACTGTTCAAGTTCATCTTTTAATACTTCGTTTTTTCCAACTTTATTCCCCATAATTAGCTCCTATATCTTAATATTTTCTGCCGTTCACCAAATAACAGCACGAGTTCACATTTTAACGCCTCGTTTTTGCTAACTTAATCCCCATAATTACCTCCTATAATTAACATTTATCTTAATATACAAATATAAAGAAAGCCAGCAAGAATGGGGATTAATTTGCTGAAATCGCAAAAAACGTATATCCGAACTATTTTGAATGAAGCAAATTATTTTGCAAAAGCGACCGTATTAATATCATTTATTTCCCTCACACACTCTCAACATTCCGACTGTGCCTGAAAAAGCGCTCGGCATATATTTTCCATTTCAGGGTTGCTGATATAGTCAAGGAGTAGATTACTGTTTTATTTTGCTAACTGTCACTAATTATTCTCTTGAAGCATTTAAATCAGGAGTTAAACACGCAATTTTAGAGCACATAGATCTTCTAAGCTATCTAGCTAATTTAATTAGCTTTATTGTGATTAAAAACGAGTGTCGAAGTTGGTGTACATTTTAGCGCAATTAAGTCGCACAATGATTTAGAAATAAGAGGCTAGTTGGCATATTTTTCGCAGAGATATGTCTATAAATACAAAACTTTCCCTGCATAGGCTTTTTGGAGAAGAGGTAACATGAAATGGTTTAAATTCGAACCTCAAGAAGAGGAAATAACAGAAGCTGAAACATCACCTGCTTTAGTTTACTTAAGTCCAGAAGCACTAAAACACGCTGTTATTGTAGATGATTTTGGTTCATTCCAGGACAGTCCTGAGTGCATTCCAGGTGGCCGACTTTTTGAAGTCAACCGTCAATACAGTTACCGTTTGCGTCAAGTAGCGGATCTCGTTGAGGAGCCTCTTGAGGATCATAATTTTCAGATGAAAGCACAGTCCAAACGTAATTTCCAAGCGGAAATCCGGCCCGATAAACGCTTGAATAGTACTGAAGACAGCATGTCTGCTGGTAGCCAAAATGCTACTTACCCGGAGTCTTCACTCATAGACATAGCTAAAAATTCCGGAGGAGTAACACAACCTCTTCAAAAGGTACGGCCTGAACAGGTTCCGTTTAAAGATCTGGAGTCTCTCTTCGTCAAATAAGCATGCTCGGGTCAGGCTGTAGAATCTGCAGTTTGCAAAGATTCAGCCTTTGAACATATCATTTTTTCAAAAGCTGAATTTTTCCTCTACGCAGAGTCAGAAGCTGCAGTTCCCGCTGAACCTCCCCTTTTTCATCAAAGCGTAAATTGCCGGTAACACCTGGAAAAATCTGCATATTTGCCAGCGCATTACGCAGTTCCCGGTGACTTTGGTTTCTTTCTTCTTTAAGCAACTTCATCAAGATCATCAAGGTATCATAAGCATAAGCAGTATAAGGAGTTGGCCCCAAATAATTTTGATGTCTATATAGTATTCTTTCGTGCAGTCTCAACAACTGCTGCATGGCCGGTGTTTTAGCCTGCGGGAAGAAGCTATCCACAAAAACCGGTTTTTTAACCCCTCGGATTCCAGGAGCAAAAGGTAGCGCGGCATCATTCCAACCACTATCTCCCAGAAAAGCCGCTTTTTCCATTTTGTAAACTGCGCTATAAGGGAAAATGAGTCTCAAATTTTTAACCCCACCGGAACCTACTGCAACGAACACTGCGTCAAAGTTGAGGATTGGAACTTCCTTTTCTTTGAGTTCCTTTAAAATACTGTTTTCTTCTGCGCTAATACGCTGAATTTTACCGGTGAAAGTATCAAACTCATTCACCAGGCTTTTTTGACCTTCATTTTTAAAACCTTCAACCGCGACTACTTCACAACCTTTAAGCACAGCGGCATCCCAAAAAAGGCGCATCTTTGTTCGTCCCTCTCTAGTTTTTGCGTAAAGAATAAGGAAGCGGCACGCTTGAAGTTCACTCACTGCATAATCCAGCAATTCCTGAACCTCCTGTTTCCAGCTTTGATTATTACGAAAAATGTAGTCTCCCAATTCCGGAATACCGGCTGTGAGTGACAGGGAAATTAACGGCACACGCAACCTCTCAGCTTCTTCCGCTGCCGCTTCCGATGTTCTCCGGGCAAGAGGTCCGATGACGGCAATCACACGTTCTTTTTCAACCAGTTCGCGGACGGCGCTTTTTGTTTTCTCCGGATCCAAATGTGAGTCTCGGACCACAAGTTCCCAAGGGACTGCCGTTTTCTTTAGTTGAGGGTTAGTTATTTCATTGTCAGTCAGCAGTAGATCACCACTTATTTCATTTTTTGGGGAAGTTGTATTATCGCTGATATTTTCGTTCAGAGCAGTTTTTCCATTGGCACGCAGAGCCAGCCACAAACCGTTCAGCGTCTCCTGGGCCAGTCCTGCTACTTTTGCACTTGAACTGCTCAAAGGCAAAATTACACCAATTCGGCGGGCATTAACATTCAGGGCAGTGGTAAAGTTGCTCTGCATTTGCTCAAGTAATTCAATCTGCTCCAAGTCGGCGCTTACGCGGGCCAAGTCGAGTCGCTGATCCACAAGTTCCAGAACTTCTCGGTAACGTTTTTGTTTGACCAGCAGTTTAAGTTTCAGCGATAGTATTTGCTCCTGCAGCCAGGTTAAATTTGGANAATTTATTGATATATTATGTAGTTCTTCAACAAACTGAACTTCTTTCAGCAACCGGAGCAATTGTTCCNGATCAGCCATTTTTGCGGTTTCCACATTACTCAGTTCATCAAGTCGATATTGAATTGCGGTTAAAAGATCACCCTGAAGCA
>JGI24815J26687_1000054_pt1 | contig 20909 bp, 20 predicted proteins | sample METZYME_3_150m_FD_26687 | JGI IMG/M metagenome (IMG submission 26687) | reverse complement strand
TTTTTCAAGGCTTCGCAGGTAATTTTATCATCATTACGATGGTGTGTAGCTAGTATAAAATAATCCACTTTAAAATCAATGTCATCCATTTCCAATGGTTCGGATATAATCCTTTCTGCTTCAGGATATCGATCTTTTTCATCTGCGGATGTTTGCACTACCACTTTAAATTTTAAAACACTGGCCAATTGACATAAAACTTCTACAACCCGGCCCATTCCCCTGATCAACAGGGTTGGATTAACCATTTGTGGTTCAACAATTACGGACATATAACCTCCACATGGAATACCCATATCCATTTGATCGCTATCTAGATCAATCTCAACAGTCCTCGGTATTCCATCAATTAACGTTTCTTTTGCTGTTGCAGCAACTCGATTCTCAATACAACCACCCCCAATATAGCCTACAATTCGCTTACCATTTTCATCAAACAACGCTTTATCACCTACTTTACCAGACGAGGATCCCTGGACCATGAAAACTGAAGCGATTGCAAATGGTGTTTCTGCTGCGTCAAGGTCAGTAATTATTTGGAATATATCACTATGTTTTGACATCGAATTCCTNTATCTCTTCCAATAATCTAAAGTAATCATCTTCATTATCACAATCAAAGACCACTTCCGGNAGATCAATCGATACACCTACCGCATCATCCGGATATTGCTTCAATACTTTTTTACAGCCACGATCTCCACTTGTTGATAATATTTCTTGAAAATATTTCTTCGGAAAAATCACTGGATTTGCCTGACGATCCTTATAAATTGGATATATAATATGATTTCCGTTTTGCGCAATAAACTCATCAATCAGCAAACCTAAAGTATTTTTAGATAACATTGGCATATCGCCTAAAATAATCATATTTCCATCTATGTTTTTAGGCAAGGCAGATATCCCACTATAAATAGAACTGGCCATTCCAGACTGCCAATGTGAATTATAGATAATTTCATTTATTGCTTTAGGAATGGCTTGAGTCACAAGTTCGCTGTCACATCCTGTTACTACTACAACTGGGTCGAGTCCTGCTGTCAAAACCGTATTGCAAACATGACTGATCATTGGTACTTCATTAATGGGTAGTAATAGTTTATTTCTATTTTCCATCCGAGAAGATTGTCCTGCTGCAAGAATTGTTGCTGAAACTTTCATGCTATTGCTTTAAAAGATTCTTTTTTATTCAGCTGTTTTAAAACACGCCCCAATTCAATTAAACTGTTCAAATTATGGATGGGTAAAAATTTATCCACGTGAGGCAATATTGCTTGAACACCTTGTGTGAGTGGTTGAAAATCCATATAACCAAGATTCGGATTTAACCAGATAATGTGGTGGCAGCTGCGATGCAACCGATCGGCTTCTTTTTTCAATAATTTAATATTACCTGTATCCCAGCCATCGCTAATAATTAATACTACCGCACCTCCATTGAGCACTCTTCGAGCCCAAGTGCGATTAAATGCTTCCAATGTTTCTCCTATTTTTGTACCCCCTGACCAGTCTTCTACTGAATTATTGGTAAGATCCAGGGCATCATTTACATCCTTTTGTCGTAAATAATGTGTAATTCGCGTTAAACGTGTGCCAAAAGTAAATGCTTCAATATGCTTATTAACCGAATGAATGGTAAAAATGAAATGAAGTAAAATCCGGCTATAATGGTCCATTGAGCCACTGATGTCTGTGAGTACTACCAAGGGCCTTACCTTTGTTTTTCTTTGTTTCCACTGTAGTTCTATAAAATCTTGCGTAGGAAATATATTCTTACGTATGGTACCACGAATATTCAAACGATAAGGGGTTTTTCCGGTATGTAAGCGACGTAATGTTCTTTCCCCGAACTCCCATTTCCATTGACTGATAAATTTTTTAGCCTCTTCCAATTCATCAGCGGTGTAAGCATCAAAACGTTTGCTCCGCAAAATTTCTTCCGGGCTATATAAAAATACATCAAGCATTTTTTCTTCGTTATCTTCTTTAACGTTTTTTTCTTTCTCTTTCAGGCTTTCCAAGCGCTTATTATAAAGTTCTTTTATTTGGTCTTTCATGCCCTGGATTTCTGCCTCGGACAAACGAGATTCATATAATTTGCGAAGGATATCAGATACATTTTCGATCCGATCCGGATTGCGCCAGTAAAGATCAAATAATTGATCAAACAATGGAATGAACTTGTGATCTGTAATAATACAGGATTTTAGGGCCTGGCGAAAATCTTCTCGATTTAACAGGTCTATTTTTGAACTAGCATCAATGGCAGTCATAATCTCTCCAGTACCGACAATATAACCAGCCTGACGAAGAAACCGGCCAAATACAGTTATTGCATTATGGAGTTGGGATTGTACTACTGTATTCACACCAAGTATATTAAACAGAAATCAGATTAGCTTCTGCAAAGGCGCGCTGAACCAATCCATGGGTAGTATCATTATCCATTCTTTCAATATCATCCTGGTATTTGAGAAGTGTACCCAAAGTATCGGAGGCTATTTCGGTCGATATTTCCGTTGTTCCTAGCTTTATCAAGGCATTAGCCCAGTCAATCGTTTCGGCAATACCAGGTAGTTTATAAAATTCCTGCTGACGTACAGCCTGGACAAAAGCAACGACTTGTTTACCAAGAGAATCTTGGACATCGGGAATTTTTCGTTTGATAATTTGAAACTCTTGAACCGCTGACGGATAACCAATCCAATGGTAAAGGCAACGCCGCTTCAACGCATCATGAATCTCCCGAGTACGATTGGAAGTGACTACTACCACCGGCGGATTTGTTGCTTTTATAGTACCGATTTCAGGTATTGAGATTTGAAATTCTGAAAGTACCTCCAATAGATAGGCCTCGAATTCTTCATCTGCCCGATCTAATTCGTCGATCAATAGTACAGGTGGATTATCGCCGCTATAATCAATAGCCTGGTATAGTGGTCGTTTAATCAAAAATTCTGAGCCAAAAATTTCTTTAGAAATGTCATCTTTACTTGTTTGACCCTCCGCTTCCATCATTCGTATTTGCAAAATTTGCCGCGAATAATTCCACTCATAAATAGCATTATGCACGTCCAAACCTTCATAACATTGGAGTCTAATCAGGTTCGTATCTAGAATTTGAGCCAATACTTTACCTACTTCTGTTTTTCCCACGCCAGGTTCACCTTCAAGAAAAATGGGTTTGTCCATTACTAGGGATAAGTAAATCGATGTAGCCAAAGACCTATCGGCTATATAATTATGCTTTTCCAGCAAACTCTGAACATTTTCTATAGATTGGATGTTCTTAAAATTCATAAAGGCAAAAGTAGGTCTATATCACCTAAATGTCAATGGAAGGGAATTTATAGCTTGAGTATATCTTGATTATTATTTGGATTCTATCTACTATTAACTACCCTATTGGAGGGGTAGCCGCACCTAAATAGTATAAAAAATGGAGGCGTACTATGATACCAGGGTCATTTGATTATCATGCACCTGCAACCTTGGATGAAGCTTTAAAACTCCTCGGTGAACTTGGCGAAGATGCCAAGATCCTTGCCGGCGGACACAGCTTGATCCCGATGATGAAACTTCGGCTTGCAGAACCAACTAACCTCATCGATATTAATGGACTTTCCGATCTCAATTATATTAAGGAAGAGAATGGATATCTTTCTATTGGTGCTATGACACGCGAAGTTGAGCTCGAGAGATCAGATCTGGTTGCAGAAAAATATCCTATTTTAAAAGATACTGCGGAGGTCATTGCAGACCCATTGGTCCGGAATATGGCAACAGTTGGCGGTAATATTGCCCACGGTGATCCGGCCAATGATCATCCGGCAACTATGGTTGCTCTTGGCGCTGAGGTTGTCATTAATGGTCCTGGAGGAATTTTAGGTGGCCGAGAACGTACAATCATAATCGATGACTTTTTTAAGGGCCCACTAATGACAGCTCTTGAACAAAATGAAATTCTTACCGAATTAAGAATCCCGGTCAGTAGTGGTAAATCAGGCGCTGCATATAAAAAGTTGGAACGAAAAGTAGGTGATTACGCCATTGCCGGTGTGGCCGTAGCACTTCAATTTGATAGCGATAACTGTTCTAGCGCTGGGATTGCCTTAACCAATGTAGGACCCACACCTATTCGGGCCACGGAAGCACAAAATGCATTAGTTGGGACATCCGTATCCAATGATGACATCGATAAAGCGGCAGAATTAGCTGCTTCCGCTTCTCAACCCGTTGGCGACCATCGCGGGTCAGAAGAATACAAAAGGGCCGTTGTTAAAACTTTAACGGCCAGAGCAATACAAACGGCAAAAGACAGAGCGGAAGGAGGTTCCTGATGGCAACCCAATCCATTACAATCAATATCAATGGAGAAGCAAAATCAGCTGAAGTTGAAGATCGCTTATTACTGGTTCATTTCATCCGGGATAACCATGGACTAACGGGGACCCATATTGGATGCGATACAACTCATTGTGGTGCCTGTACAGTCTTATTGGATGGTACAGCCGTTAAATCCTGCACCGTTTTTGCTGTGCAAGCAAATGGCCGAGAAGTAACTACAATAGAAGGTATGGAAGGTGAAGCACTGCACCCGCTGCAGGAAGGATTTATGGAAGAACATGGACTGCAATGCGGTTTCTGTACTCCTGGCATGATCATGTCATCCAAGCACCTACTAGATAATAATCCCGACCCCACAGAGGAAGAGATTCGGTACGGCATTTCGGGTAACTTATGTCGTTGTACGGGTTACCAGAATATTGTGAAAGCGGTGCAATACGCATCTAACAAACTCCAAGAGTCAACTACAGAAGGAGGCGAATAATGTCAAAATGTAAAACATCTGCTGAAGTTGGAGGAATGGGACATTCGGTTAAGCGTAAAGAAGATCCAAGATTTATCCGCGGCCAAGGAAACTATGTAGACGATGTCGTACGACCAGGAATGGTTTTTATGGATATCGTACGCAGTCCATATGCACATGCCAAAATTAAAAGTATTAATACTGAGAAAGCCCTAGAACACCCTGGTGTCGCTGCAGTAATTACTGGTGAAACATTAAAAGAATACAACCTACATATGATGCCAACGTTAATGTCTGACACCCAAATGGTACTACCCATAGAAAAGGTATGTTACCAGGCTCAAGAAGTTGCTGCTGTGATTGCCACGGATCGATATAGCGCTGCGGATGGTGTTGAACTGGTTGAAGTAGAATACGAGCCACTCCCTGTTGTAGTCGACCCACATAAAGCAACTGATCCTGATGCACCTATTATACGTGATGATAAAGAAGGACAGGAAAACAACCATATTTTCCACTGGGAAGCTGGGGATAAAAAGGGTACCGATGATATCTTTAAAAAGGCTGATGTTGTTGTTAAAGAAAATATCTATTTGCCACGCATTCATGTTGCATCAATCGAAACCTGCGGTTGTGTCTCAGAATTTGATTCAGTATCCGGGCAACTTACAGTNTGGATGACCACACAGGCTCCCCATGCTATCCGCACAGTACTGGCCCTAGTAGCTGGACATGTTGGACTTCGGGAAGATAANATCCGTGTCATTTCACCAGATATTGGTGGAGGATTTGGTGGTAAGGTTCCTGTTTATCCTGGTTATGTGATCGCTATTGCGGCATCTGTAGTGACCGGTCTTCCTATAAAATGGATTGAAGATCGTCGAGAGAATCTGCAAGCAGATTCTTTCGCCAGAGATTATCATATGACATGTGAAATAGCCGCGGATAAGGATGGCACATTGAATGGATTGCGGATTAATACATTAGCAGATCATGGTTATGCCGATGCAGCCGCGAACCCATCCAAATTTCCTGCTGGTATGTTCTCGATTTGTACAGGTTCATATGATTTTAAGAATGCTTTCGTGGAAGTGGACGGTGTCTACACCAATAAACCACCAGGAGGAATAGCTTATCGCTGTTCCTTCCGTGTTACGGAAGCTGTGCATGCGATCGAACGCATGGTGGACATGGTTGCTGATGAATTAGGCATGGATGCAGCAGAAATCAGAATGAATAATTTTATTCCGAAAGATGCTTTTCCATATAAATCACCTATGGGTTGGGAATACGATAGCGGTGATTATCATGGAGCATTAAAACTAGCTATGGAAAAAATAGGCTATGATAAACTGCTCAAGGAACAAGCCAAAAAACGAGAGAAGGGTGAACTGATGGGAATAGGAATCTCATCATTTACTGAAGTTGTGGGAGCAGGACCTTCCAAGGATTTTGATATTTTAGGTATCAAGATGTTTGATAGTTCTGAAATACGTATCCACCCCACCGGGAAAGTAATAGCTCGTTTTGGTACCAAATCCCAGGGCCAGGGCCATGAGACAACATATGCTCAAATTATTGCAGAGGAATTAGGCATTCCCCATTCGGATGTTACTGTTGAAGAAGGAGATACGGATACGGCACCATATGGTTTGGGGACATATGCCAGTCGCTCAACGCCCACCGCTGGTGCAGCTGCAGCTGTCGCCTGTAGAAAAATCAAGGATAAGGCACAAAAGATTGCTGCACACTTACTGGAAGCTGCAGAAGAAGACCTAGAATGGGAAGTTGGTAAATTCTCGGTGAAAGGGGTTCCTGACAAGGCGGTAACCATCCAGGATATTGCTTTTGCAGCTTATACTAACCATCCTCAAGGACTAGAAGCAGGACTGGAAGCCACTCATTATTATGATCCGCCCAATATGACTTATCCTTTTGGCAGTTACATTGCGGTAGTGGATATTGACTCAGATACAGGTGCAGTAAAGGTGCGCAGGTTTGTAGCAGTAGACGATTGCGGGAATATCATTAATCCTATGATCGTTGAAGGTCAGATCCATGGAGGCCTTACCCAGGGATTGGCACCTGCTCTATTCGAAGAAATCAGCTATGATGATGAAGGTAATATTACTGGAGGTAGTTTTATGGAATATCTTGTTCCTACCGCAGTGGAAACGCCACATTGGGAAACAGATAAAACAGTAACTCCCTCTCCCCATCATCCTTTAGGTGCTAAAGGGGTCGGTGAATCCCCAACCGTTGGTGCGCCGCCTGCGATAGTAAATGCTGTAGTAGATGCATTGTCCCATCTTGGAGTACGACACCTAGATATTCCCATGACACCTGAAAAAGTATGGCGTGCAATCCATAAACAGGATGCTGCCTAAAGCTTAAAAACGGAGGAAGCGCGTGAAAGTTGAATTATCAAAAACCTTTTCTATTCGTGCGCCCATAAATGATGTATGGGATTTCATGACAGATATTAAAAAGGTTTCAACTTGTATCCCCGGGGCCCAATACAATGAGTCACTAGGTGATAATGAGCATTCAGTTATGTTAATTGTGAAAGTAGGACCAATTAAATCAAGTTATCGGAGTAAAGTCGCAATTAAATCGCTAGATGAATCAAAATATACTATGGAAATAGAAGGTCATGGTACTGATACAAAAGGTAAAGGTGGTGCTAATATGGAAATGACTGGAAAATTAATTGATAATGGTGATGGCACTACTGGAGTGACGGGTGATTCTATGGTCACAATTCAGGGCATGCTAGCTCAGTTCGGTTCACGAATGATTGAGGACGTCTCTAACCAGCTATTTGTTCAGTTTACTGAAAATTTGCGTACAAAATTAGAAGGAAATGGTTACAATATTGAAAGCGATCAACAATCAGATTCAGATAATTCATTAAGTGGTACTNCTGTAGCCGGGGCAGCCATAAAGGGTGCTGTTGGTAGAATCATGGGTGCATTTAATAAAAAATAATGGCAAAGCATTTTAACTGGATACAACGTATAGCCGAGCTTGAAAAGGCGGGCAAATCTTTTGCAATTGCAACTGTTATTGATACTGTCGCACCTACATCCGCTAAACCTATGGCAAAGGCAATTATTACTGTTGATGGTAAATTAGAGGGCTGGATAGGCGGTGGTTGTTCTCAAGATATTATTATAGAAGAAGCGCTTAAATGCATCAATACTGGGAAATCCGTCCTAATCCGACTAAGTCCTAATGAATTGAATGATGAAACTCATTCCTTTAAAAAAAATTTTCTCATAGCCTGTGAAAGTGAAGGAACATTGGAATTTCATCTTGAACCAGTATTACCAATGAAAAAAATGTTAATATACGGCACTACACCTTCAGCGGAAACTCTAGCGAATATGGGAAAATTATTGAACTATGATATCGTAGTAATGGGTAATAACGTTGATAAATTATCATTATTAGATGGTATAAATACCCGTAACAAATTTGAATCAATCGATGGTGCTTCTTATGCAATTGTAGCCACCCAAGGAAAAGGAGATATGCGGTCCATACGGTTAGCAATTGCTTCTGATCCCGACTACTTGGCACTCATTGCCAGTAAAAGAAAAGGCGACAAGTTAATGAATCGCCTCTTGAAAAAAGGGACGAATAAAAATGATTTGAAAAATATTAAATATCCTGCTGGGCAGGATATTGGTGCAGTCACACCCCAGGAAATAGCAACTTCTATTATGGCTGAAATAATTCAAGTAAGTAGATCAGACCTTGAAGAAGAAACGATTGTGGATTTTATGCAAGTAAAAGAAGGACAGGAAAAAGACCCTATTTGCGGAATGGGTGTTGATACGAAGAATGCTGAGCATCTAACTGAGTACAAGGGTGAAAAATACTATTTCTGCTGCAGTGGATGCCTAGAAAAATTTGAATCTGAACCTGCAGTTTACGTATAAATATTAATTTTTTCTTTGAAGACCATTCTAATATCTGGTCTCTGAGCTCTTTTTATTTTATTTATTCGATCGAGGCCGAAACGCCTTCCCGATTCCAAAACTATGCAATATTTCTTTAATTTCATCTAGGATAGCAGAATCGTCAATCGTGGATGGTATCGTAGCCTTCCCTTCATCTGCCAAACTGCGGATAGTTTTTCTCAGAATTTTACCTGACCTGGTTTTAGGTAATCTTTTCACAATCGCAGCCTGTTTGAAATTCGCAATGGCACCAATATTGCTGCGGATAATCTGTACCAATTCAGGCACTAAAACATCATTTTCAATTGTGTACCCATCCTTAAGTACAACAAACCCAGCTGGGACCTGTCCTTTCATTTCATCCTCAATGCCAAGTACAGCGCATTCAGCTACTGCTTCATGACCACCGATCAATTCTTCCATTTCGCCGGTGGACAATCTATGGCCGGCGACATTAATGACATCGTCTGTTCTTCCCATTACAAATACATAGCCATCCTCATCCTTATAACCACCATCACCGGTCAGGTAAAAACCGGGGTAGTCTGAGACATAGGAATTATTATATCGCTCATCATCATTCCACAAAGTAGGTAGACATCCGGGAGGCAGTGGCAGTTTGATGACTATGCTTCCTGTTTCGCCTGCTTCAGTTTCCTTCCCATTTTTATCCAACACTTTTACATCGAATCCCGGTACAGGTACTGTGGAAGATCCCATTTTTATTTTTTCCAATTTTGTACCCAACATATTGGCACAAATTGGCCAACCTGTCTCTGTTTGCCACCAATGGTCAATCACCGGACAGGCCAACATACCGGATAACCATTCATAGGTTGGTGGATCAAGGCGCTCTCCAGCAAGAAATACAGATTCTAACAATGACAGATCATAGCCATCTTTATAATGTCCTTGCGGATCTTCTTTCTTGATAGCTCGAAAAGCTGTTGGAGCTGTAAAAAAAGATTTTACCTTGTGTTCTGACATTACCCTCCAGAAGGCGCCAGGATCAGGTGTCTTGACCGGTTTGCCTTCAAAAAGGATCGTTGTACAACCACGGAGGAGTGGTGCATAAACAATGTAAGAATGACCTACAATCCAACCCACGTCTGAGGCAGCCCAATATACATCCCCTGGGTTCACATCATAAATGGCTTCCATACTGTAATTCAGTGCAACAGCATGACCACCATTGTCCCGTACGATTCCTTTTGGTTTTCCTGTCGTACCCGAAGTGTAAAGGATATATAAAGGATCTGTAGCCTGTAAGGGAACACATTCGTGGGAACTGGCTTGATTTAGGAGTTCCTGCCAATCGTGATCCCTCCCTGCTACCATTGAGCAATCTGCCTGAGAACGCTTTAGAATTACTGTATGTGCCGGCTTATTATTAGCGGCTTCAATAGCAGCATCAAGAAGTGGCTTATACGGAATTACATTTGTGAATTCGATGCCGCAGGTAGCAGAGATAATCACTTTTGGTTTGGCATCATCAATGCGGACAGCTAGTTCATTGGATGCAAAACCGCCGAACACGACTGAGTGAATCGCACCTACTCTCGCACAAGCCAACATGGCGATAACTGCTTCAGGTACCATAGGCATATAAATGATAACACGATCTCCTTTTCCAACTCCAAGATCCACTAATACACCGGCAAAAAGCGCAGTCTGTTCCAAAAGTTGATCATAAGTAAATGTCTGTTTTTGATCTGTAACGGGAGAATCATAAATAAGTGCAGGCTGGTTCCCCCGGCCATTGTTGACGTGTTGATCAAGTGCTAGATAGCATGTGTTAAGGGAACCACCTTCGAACCAGCGATAAAAACCACGTTCATCCTGCGATAGTATTTTTTCCGGGAATTTAATCCAATCTATCTTTTTAGCCTGTCTGAACCAGAACTGCTCTGGTTTTTCGATAGATTCCTTGAATTCATTGGAATAAGACACTGCGTACTCTTACCGATGACCTAGGTGATATATATCTATCATAAATAGCCAGATCAAGTAAAGTATCTAAAGAAGTAAGGAAGAAATGTGATCTCACCCATCCCTTTCTTACCTCCAGATCTTTAATTATGCCCTAGAAGCTGCTTCTACTATAGCTCGCTTTGCCATTACACCACAAAGATGGGTGCGGTAATTAGCAGAAGCCGACAGGTCACTGAGCATTTCTTGACCATCAGCAACTTTTGCCGCTGATGCAGCAACGGCATCTTCCCCCAGATCAGACCCCTGCAGAGTTTCTTCCGCTACCGAAGCCCGAAAAGCATGGTCTGCGGCACCAGTAACACCAATTCGGCAAGAAGAACAGGAACCATTGGATTTAGAAACAAGTGCACCTACACCTACTACTGCATATCTAGAAGACGGATTGAAGAACTTGGTATATGCTGCTCCACTACTAGTGCCTATTGCTGGAACCTGTATTTCCGTAATGACCTCGCCATCATTCAATGCCGTTTCGAAAAGCCCCGTAAAAAAATCATCCACTACAATAGATCTACTGCTGGTTACGATAGTTGCTCCGAGCGCCATTAAAATACCTGGATAATCGGATGCAGGATCAGCGTGGGCCACATTTCCACCAATTGTCCCACGGTTACGCACCTGTGGATCGCCAATCATACCTGCTGCTTCAGATAAAGCAGAACAGCCATCTTTGACCACGTCAGAGCTTCCGACTTCTCTGTGGGTTGTTAAGGCACCAATTCGGATCGTATCACCATCCCGGCTAATCCCTTTAAGATCATCAATGCCGGAAATATCGACAAGCGTTCCTGGATCGGATAGGCGCAATTTCATTGCCGGTATGAGGCTATGCCCCCCAGCTAAAAAACTGGCGTCTGAGTTTTCTTTCCACAACGATTCAGCTTCATCTATTGAACTGGCGCGATGGTAATCAAAATTTGCAGGATGCATAGCTTAACCTCCATTAGTTTGAATGATGTTCCAGATTTTTTCCGAGGTGAGTGGCATGTCAATATGTGTCACTCCATAGTCGGACAATGCGTCAACTACTGCATTAACTACCGCTGGTGGAGAAGTAATGCTACCCATTTCTCCAACGCCTTTTACACCCAGTGAATTACTAGGGGACGGAGTCTCAATACGGTCAGAATCAATCATAGGGAAATTGTCGGCCCGGGGCATGGTATAATCCAACATGGATCCGGTGACCAGTTGACCATCATCATCATAAATGCCATGTTCATAAAGAGCCTGTCCAACTCCTTGGGCTATGCCTCCTACGATCTGGCCTTCTACCACCATAGGATTAATCACATTGCCACAATCTTCAACAGCAATGTACTTCTGGATTTCTACTTCTCCTGTATCCTTATCCAATTCCACCTGAACTAGATGTGCTGAGGATGGGAAAGTGAAATTACCGGGATTATAATAGGCCGCATTTTCCAAACCTGGATCCATTCCTTCCGGAAGGCTATGCCCACTATAGGCAGCAAAAGCCAATTCGGCAAATGGTTTGGATTTATCTGGAACACCTTTTACTTGGACACTGCCATTCTCATCATCATATACTAGATCATCTTCAGACACTTCCATCAGATGGGCAGCAAGTGTAACCAGTTTTTCTCTTATACCATTGGCAGCATTGGAAAGTGCCTCACCCCCAACCGCCGCACTACGGCTGCCATAGGTACCCATTCCCTGGGTTACTAAATCCGTATCGCCATGTACCACATCTACATCGGCAACTTCAATACCCAGTTTGTCCGCCACGATCTGAGCAAAAGTAGTTTCATGGCCCTGTCCATGAGCATGTGAACCAGTGAATACAGTTACTTTACCTGTGGGATGCACGCGGATTGCGCCGTGTTCCCACATACCACCGTAAAAACCCAAAGCACCTACTGTTGCGGCTGGCCCATAACCACTAGCTTCTACAGAACCACCTACACCAATACCGACAAGCCGGCCATCTTCCTTAGCCTTGACCTGAGCGGCACGCATACCTTTGTAATCCCCATTTTCTTCCAGTTTATCAAACATGCCGTGGTAATCACCGCTATCATACAGGAACGCAACTGGCGTCTGGTAGGGAAATTCATCTTTTCCAATGAAGTTTTTCCGCCGTATCTCAATAGGATCCATCTTTAGTTCCTGGGCAGCAACATCTACCAAACGTTCTACCAAGTAGGAAGCTTCTGGCCGTCCAGCTCCTCGATACGCATCCACCGGAACTGTATTGGTTAGCGTCCCTGTGGTCTCGCCCCAGATACCAGGATTCTTATATAGCCCGGAAAATAGTGTAATACAAATGACGGTTGGAATTAATGGTGCGATACTGGACAAATAAGCACCCATATCCGCATGAAGTTCCGCATAAAGACCTGTCATTGTACCATCACTTTTAAGAGCCATTTTGCACTTCTGAACATGATCACGACCCTGAGAATCAGTCATGAAGGATTCACTCCTAGTCGCAACCCATTTACAGGGTCGATTGATTTTCATTGCGATCCATGGAACAATTACTTCTTCTGGGTAATGAAAGATTTTACTTCCAAATCCACCGCCTACATCCGGGGAAATAACCCGCAGTTTATGCTCATCTAGCATAGGCAAAGTAACAGCGCTAAGACCAAAACGGATAATGTGAGGATTTTGACTGGTGGTCCAAACTGTCATGTCCTTGGTGGCAGCAGTCCATTGGGCAGCACAGGCTCTGGGTTCCATTGCATTTGCTATCATCCGTTGATTGATCAGATCCAGCTTTACTACATGATCCGCTTCCTCAAAGGCCTTATCACAGGCTTCTCTATCTCCCAAACCCCATTTGAAGCTGATATTGTTTTCGATTTCATCATGAACAAGCGGTTTTCCATCTTCAGTGGTGGCCTTAGCCCCTATGGTAGCTTCCAGTACTTCATAGTCCACTTCGATTAGTTCCAGTGCATCGGCAGCAACATAGGGATCTTCTGCAACTACAGCGGCAACACTATCACCAACATGGCGCACCTTGTCTGGAACCAGCGGCCAGCGATCCGGGATTTTGTTGTCAGGTACTTGCCAAATAACAGGCATCTTACCTACACCGCCATCAATGAGGTCCTGACCGATAAAGACATCGATCACTCCATCAATGGCTTTGGCTGCATCCGTATTAATACTTTTGATCTTGGCATGAGCATGTGGGCTTCTAAGGACAGCAACGTGGGCCATATTAGGAAGTTTTAAATTGGCTACATATTTCCCTTGCCCCTGGATAAACCGAGGATCTTCAACTCTTTTTACACTCTTTCCTATATGTTTTCCCATTATGATCCTCCTTTCATTGACTGTGAGGCTGATTCAACAGCTTTCACAATATTTTGATATCCAGTACATCGACAAATATTGCCTTCAAGGCAATGGCGAATTTCTGATTCTGAAGGTTTTGGGTTTTGATCCAACAAACCAACGCCAGCCATAATCATTCCGGGAGTACAATAACCACACTGCAGTCCGTGTTCATCCCAAAAAGCTTTTTGCAATGGATGCAGTTCACCATTTGTTGCGAGTCCTTCAATAGTTGTGATCTCACTGCCCTCAGCTTGTACTGCCAAAGCAGTACAAGATTTTACTGCCTGGCCATTCATCATAATCGTACAGGCACCGCACTGGCTAGTATCACAGCCTATATTGGTGCCGGTTAATCCTAAATGGTCGCGAAGGAAATCAACAAGCAAAGTACGTGCTTCTACAGATCCACTGCACGTTTGACCATTTACAGTCATGGTAATATTGTGCTCCATCCTTAACTCCTTATTTATTTTATTATTTACTTTCGAATACTTTTGGCATATCAAGCAGCCTGCGTACTTGTAATTCTCTTTTTGAAATTTTCAAAACCCTGATCCATTAATCTTTTTCCAGTAGCTTCAATCAACCGCTGGCCAACCCTGGCAATGACACCAGAAACACTACCAGTCGCAGTAAATATGAATTCCGTTCTACCATCTTGAGTAGAAAGCATAATCTCGCCTGTACCACGCATTTGTCCCTTACTTCCATCACCATTAACATCAAACTTATAACCATTTGGCGGATCCAAGTCGAATAGAGCCAACTTGGATTTAAATTGGGCTTTAATAGGGCCAATTTTTATTTCAATATTTGCATCAAAGTTGTGATCACCAATGAGATCTAAGGATTTACAATTCGGTAAGATTTCAGCAAGTGTATCAGGATCCAGAATGGCTTCCCACACATCCTGCTGGGGAATATCCAACGTATATTTTTTCTTTAACTGTATAGCCAAATAACAACCTTCCACTGGTAGATATTTGGTATGCGGTATTATTTAAAGAAAGTATGCGGACCCCTTATAAGATTCACTTAAAAAAGGCATAACAATGTATCTGTACAAAAATTAAATTTCAATAGAAATCGTATTTGCAATTGTAATTCAAAGCGTTTTATTCTCCGATTATTTTCTTCTGTTACTACTCTGAATGGACACATTCGCTGGGGACCCGTTCACCAGTAGTGAGTAGTGCCCATTTCCAGATCGGTACATGTTTTTTTAGTTCAGCGATAAACCAAGTCATTGCACTCAAGCCTTCTTTCCTGTGTTTAGACCAGATCATTACGTGGAGACTTATTTCACCAACACCAATTTGTCCAACTCGGTGCCGACAGAATAAATCATGGATGGAAAATTTACTGACCGTTTTTTCCGCTAATCTATATAATTCAGTTTCTGCCATCCCTTCATAGTGTTCATATTCCAGTGCCAGTATTGGTTCGCCGTGTTCGGTGGACCTAACACGACCATTAAATACAAATTCAGACCCATCATTACGCCGTGAATCATCAGCAGGAAAGGGAACAATTTGGCTAGGAACGATCTCTGTTACGATCATTCAGCCTCCTTGCACTGGTGGTATAAACGCCACCTCATCACCATCATCCAATGGGACTGGTTGAGAAACATAATCTTTATTTACAGCAGTGCGAAGGGTGACATCATCTAGTGCACCAGCACTTTTTTCTCGAATCATTATTTCAAGGTCTGCTGTGGTGGCCCCTGGATTCAAGTCTAAAGCGAGTTCACTTGTTCCGACAGCATATTTTACTTGAGAAAAACATTTGACAAATACTTTCATGTATTTGCTCCAACATTTATGGTATTTGTTTCATGAGTTATACCATCATAGAGAAGCAATTTACCGCTTAGGTTTGGTTTTATACCGATAATGATCTTTACTGCTTCCAGAGCCTGAATATTGCCAATTATTGCAGGAAGCATACCGAGGACACCTGCTTCTGCGCAAGTGTCACCACCTGCAGGATCTGGGGTGAATATATCTTCGTATCCGGGGCCACCATTATGATTTAACACTGCAACTTGCCCTTCAAAACGATATAAACCACCATACACCATGGGAATACGTGCAGTTTTCGAAATATGATCAATCACCTGCCTGGTTTTTATATTGTCTGTTGCGTCAATGATCACATCCGCATCCTTAAGTAATTCCTGTCCATTGGATTCATCCAGGTATCTGTCCTCAGCAATAACCGTTAGTTTTTCATTAAGCTTTTTTAAACTTTTACGTGCTATAGATACCTTCGCTTGGCCAATATCATTTATATTGTAAAGTGGTTGCCGATGAAGATTGGATAATTCTATCACGTCACCATCGATTAATTGCAGGTTTCCTACACCAGAAGCGGCCAGTGTCTGGGCGGCAGGACAGCCCAGCCCACCCATACCTACAATGGTAATTTTTGAATCCTGTAGTTTTCGCTGACCAGCCATCCCTATCTCTGGTAGTATAGTCTGTCGTGACCAGCGACTCAGGTCCATATTATCTGCCTGATAGGCTTCCCATGATTGCACGCCACCAAGCAGACTGTAGGCGTTTTCAAGGTTTTGGTTAATAATTAATTCTTCTGTTAGTACGCCAAACTGACAAATCAATACAAGTGGTTCTTTTTTTCTAGTAGGCAAGTCCTCTGCACTGGCTGTTTTCGCTTTCAATCCACTAATTGGNAAATGATCCCGTTGTTCTTCCAGCCGAATATCTGCTGCTATAAATGATCTACCTGCTGAGACCCACTGCTGCAGTTCGTGCGGGGTAATAATCATTTGATCGATTTCCAGGGTAAAAGACGAATGCGGATTTGAGCACCCTTTGTTAGAGGTATATCTCCCGGATCAGCGACTATGATGCAGTTTGCTTCTAGAGAAGAGGTTAGCATGTGGGATCCAACCTTTTTGGACGGTGCACAAATCAATTGACCATCTTCTGACCAGGTGTTACCAAAAAGATATCTGGTTTTCACTGCATCAAGAGGAAAAGATTCATCTAGTACAGCAGAAATTGTGTTCGCCCTTGATTGCCCGGTCATGCTTTCCAATACCGGCCATACATATTCCATAAAACCGATGAAAGCAGATACAGGGTTACCTGGCAGTCCAAAAATCAATGCGTTTGAATTACTTCCAAAAAACAATGGTCTCCCTGGCTTTTGGGCTACCTTCCAGAAATGTTCCTTAACACCCAATTCCATGAATACATCCCGGACATAATCGAACTTTCCCATTGAAACGCCACCGGAAGATATGACCATATCGCAACTGTCAAATGCATCAGCCAAAAATGTTTTCAAGGAATCCTTATCATCCTTGATTACATTCTTTAAGACGACTTCAGCGCCAGCACGCCTGGCTAGATCTTCAAAAACGTATATATTTGAATTGTAGATCTGTCCCGGTAACAAATCATTCCCCGGTTCAACCAGTTCATCCCCTGTTGCGAAAAGAGCCAGTTTTGGTTTGCGGTAAACCTGAATATCCTTATACCCGAAAGTTGCCATTGTTCCAATCTCAGCTGTTGTAATGCGGGTGCCATCGTTTATCAGCAAGTCTCCTAAATGGATTTCTTCTCCTTCTCTGCGGATATGTTGTCCTTCTTTAACCTCTGTATACATTTGCACTTCAGGNCCACTTTCATATCCACTACTATCTTCAACGATTACAATTGCATCTGCACCTTGAGGGATAGGTGCACCTGTCATGCATTGAGCACATTGACCCGTACCTACCACCACATCACCTGGCGATCCAGCAGAAACAACACCAACCATTTTTAGATCAATTGGACTTTTTATACTTGCACCTTTTGTATCTGACGCTTGGACAGCAAAACCATCCATGGCGCTGTTATCGAAACGCGGCTGGGGAAAAGATGCGATTATTTCTGCAGCAAGAACTCTTCCTTCTGTATCATTGATTGAAACCCTTTCCCGCGCAAGCCTCGTAATGTGATCTTCAATGATCTTGTGCGCTTCAGCGACTAAGATCATGGCCATAACCCCATTAAACCTAACACCCTACGAACAGCAGCAAAAACCAGCACTACTGCTAGAAGTCGTCGAATCGTTTGATCTGAAGCGTGGTTCGCACCAAACCGAGTCCCCATAAATCCCCCAATCAGCACAGCTATCGAAAACTGAATTATCAAATCACTGTCAAGTTTAGCCTGTCCTGAACTAAACGCCCCCGCAAGGCCTGCAATGGAGTTGACAATGATAAAGAACGCACTGACTGCTGCAGTCGCCTTAGGGGATGCCCAACGATTAAGGACTAGCAGAGGCGATAGAAAAATTCCACCCCCAACTCCCACAAGCCCTGATACAAATCCTAAACCTGCACCGATGGAGAGGCTAATCCTAAGTGACGGTGGATTGTAAATATTTCCATCTGCATTAGAGGAGATCACCAACCGTAAGGCCGCCCATAAAAGAGTAAGCGATAGGGCTATATCAAATAACCAATCAATTATTGGAAGATAGCCACCCACATAAGCAAACGGTATTGATGTTAGAATAAAGGGCAGTATGAGTTTCATACTAAAAAATCCCTGCCGACCATAGTAATATAATCCCATGGATGCAACCACGAGATTAAGACAAAGGGCATGNGGTTTTAACCAGATAGCACCGTGAAATGCGAAAATTGAAAGAGATAGGACAGCCAGATATCCGGAAGCACCNCCGTGACCGACCGATCCGTAAAGAGCAGCAATAACTGCCAATGAAAAAAGAAGTTCAATCTGCAAATCCATGCTAGTGTCTTTGACCNTCTGCCATAGAAAAAACGTGTAAAAAACTAGGCATGAGCACNGCAAGTGCGTCCTTGGCAGCGCCAGGACTGCCNGGCAGGCAGATGACAAAAGTGTCGCCAATACGGCCGGCCAATAATCTTGACAGCATCGCTGTGGANGTTTTGATCCGTCCGTAACTGTGAAGTGCCTGCTCAACACCAGGCAACCGTTGTGTCAATAATGGTTCAATTGTCTCTATAGTCACATCATGGGGCCCAACACCTGTTCCACCAGAGGTAACTACCAGTTCAAAAGCTTTACTTTTTAGATCCTCAATAACCATCTTCAACTTTGCGCCGTCATCGGGAATTACGTCACTGTGATCAATCTGGCAACCGTATTTGGTAAGTCCTTCTTTCAGGATCTGTCCCGAAGTATCTTCACTTTTACCTTCATGAACTGATTGCGAAAGTATGAGTACTGCTGTCTTTGGTGAAAAATCAGCTCGTTGATAACTTTTACCTCCTTTTTTTTCCACAAGATGGATATTNGAAATGGTCATGGTTTTATCAACAGCTTTACACATATCATATATCGTTAATGCGGCAGTGGTGACAGCAGTAAGCGCTTCCATTTCCACACCCGTAGCTTCGGTTGTTTTTGCTACAGAATAAATGGTTATTTGATCACTACCCAGCTCAAATTCCAAGTCTATCCAAGATAAATTCAATTGGTGACAAAGAGGTATAAGTTCGGCAGTTTTCTTGGCTGCCTGAATACCCGCGATCTTGGCTGTAGTCAATACATTACCTTTGGGCAATGCGTTGTCAGTAATGGCTGCGATGGTATCAGGCAAAAGATCTATTTGGCCTTCTGCCCTAGCCGTTCTATTAGACACATTCTTTTCTGTTACATCGACCATCCTCACAGTCCCTCTATCATCTATATGACTGAATTTTTCCATGGTTACCCTCCTATTTTGGTCATCGATTGTGTAGGATTATTAGCTGTTTCTTGTGCAACCCAACCATCGATTGGTTTTTGCCACATGGCTTGTAAAAATAGATCAGCAATATCTTTATCTGATCCACCTGATCTCATACTATCTCGCACACTAAAGAGGTTTTTGGCATAGAGACAGTTTCGAATTTGGCCGGTAGCAGTTAACCGAATACGATTACAGGCACCGCAAAGATCTCTGGAGTACGATGGTATGACAGCTACTTTTCCTTTGTAACCTGGCACATTGAATGTGGTGAATTCTGTGGCACTGCCTGAGGTTGTTTTAATCTCAGGAAACAATTTTATTATTTCAGCCTTTATATTTTCTGCTCTGAAAAATCTTCCTGTTTTCCAGATCTGCTGGGCATCAAAGGGCATTAGNTCAATAAACCGAATGGTAAGCGGGTAATCTTTTGTCAGGCGAACAAAGTTTGATAATTCATGATCATTGAAACCCCGCAGTGCAACAACATTAACCTTGATCGATGGGATCCCTACCCTTTTCGCTGCTTCAAGACCCTTGCAGGCTTGATCNATATAATCCCGGCGTGTAATTTCCNTATACTTTTCTTTCTCCAGTGTATCAATACTAACATTTACTCCAGTGAGNCCNNCGTCTTTCAATGATTCGACAACATTGGCAAGNAGTACGCCGTTTGTCGTCAAATTTAATGAATCTATACCAGGAGTTTCCGCCGCTCCGCTAACCAATTCTACTAGATCTTTCCGGAGTAAAGGTTCACCTCCTGTAAACCGTATCTTGTTTACGCCAAGTTTAGCGACTACTTTGACTATTCGAATAATTTCTTTGCGGGTCAGTAATTTATTTTGGGGTTCAAAGAATATGCCCTTTTCAGGCATACAATAAATGCAGCGTAGATTACACTTTTCATTAACCGCGATCCGCAAATAATTAAATGCGCGGCCAAATTTATCCTTAATCTGGGGACCCTGTGTTACCAGTTGGGCAACACTGCTATGAGTATATTCCTGTTCGACTTCTTCCATTCTCATTCCAAGTTATTCCAAGTTACCCAAGGAATCGGGAGCTAATACTGACGTTTCCCTCAG
>JGI24815J26687_1000052_pt1 | contig 21087 bp, 21 predicted proteins | sample METZYME_3_150m_FD_26687 | JGI IMG/M metagenome (IMG submission 26687) | reverse complement strand
AAAGTGCAAATCCAAATTGAGCGCCAACAGGTGGCCAGGATGGATAAAAAAATAGCTGAAAGCAAAGAGGATAAAGAAGATGATGATGATGTTGAAAAGAAGGAGGTAAAAAAGAAAGAAAGTAAGTAAGACAAAGAGAAAGAATAATCCGATTTCTAAACCGCGCGGAAATTTTTGCGTATGATTTCAGCAAAATTTTTGTGCATAGACCAAGCAGCATTTTTGTTTTTTTTGTAAAACCGAATCTTATAATCAGTAAATATACAACCGAAATACATGGACATAAAATTCAAAGGAGGCATCATTCTGATCGTTTTGATTGCCGCTCTTTATTACGCTTTCCCAACTTACAGAGCATATCAACCAGGAGTCGACCCGCAGACAGTGGAGGACAAGGTCAATCTTGGTCTTGATTTACAGGGAGGGATGTACCTCGATATTGAAATCAAAGCAGAGGAGGCNGTTAAGGAAATTATTAGACGCACAGCAGTCGAACTGGAAGATTTGCTGATTGACGAACAGGTTGANTTTNTAGAGGTTCGTCAAACGGCAGGCTCGCTGATTGTTGAAATGGAAGCCGGTAAAAAAGTAAACCTTGAACTTNCCCCATACGACCGTTTCCTNGTNCAGTTTGATCANCAGCCGGAGGGTGAACTGACTTACTTAAGCCTCAAAGCAGATGAAGCNAATCGTATTCGTGAAAGCGCCGTTAGTCAGGCTCTCGAAGTTTTGCGTAACCGCATAGACAGTTTGGGCATCAGCGAACCTTCTCTACAAAAGCAGGGAGCGAACAACATTGTAATCCAACTGCCGGGCTTAAAAGACCGGGATCGCGCCATTGAGTTGATTGGTCCACAGGCAGTTTTGCAGTTTCAAATTGTCAACAGTAATGCCACCCCAAATACATACAACCGGCTGACGGAAGTCGTCAAATATCAAGAAGTCTGGGATAAGACAACGAACAAATTGATTTCCAAACGACCTTATGTATTGGAAAAAAAGATTTTAATGACAGGTGAATTTATCCGTGACGCAAGGGTACGTATTGATTCAAGGGATAACAGTCCTTATGTAGCGCTTTCTTTCGATTCAATCGGCGCTGATCTTTTCGCAAAAATCACACGGCGCAACGTGGGACGCAACATGGCGATTGTACTAGATGACAAGGTACAGTCTGCACCGGTTATACGCGAAGCCATTACTGGAGGTGAAGCCTCTATTTCCGGACAGTTTACAGTCGAAGAAGCAGACACTTTAAAAATTGTGTTGCGCTCCGGATCTTTACCAGCACCAATTGAGATTCGTGAAGAACGCACTGTCGGCGCAAGCCTCGGAGAAGACTCTGTGGAACAGGGGCTGAATTCACTGATGATCGGTAGTGTGCTGGTTTTAATTTTCATGATTTTTTATTATCGGCTGGCAGGTGTTTTTGCGGCAGTTGCTCTGATTTTCAATGTAATTTTAATTATTTCAATCCTAGGTGCGTTCGGCGCGACACTGACTCTACCGGGCATGGCAGGTATAGTTCTGACGATCGGCATGGCAGTTGACGCGAATGTTTTAATTTTTCAGCGTATTCGTGAAGAATTAAAACGTACAGAAAACCCACGTGCAGCCATTCAGGAAGGTTTCGGTAAAGCATTCCGCACTATTCTTGATGCGAACATTACCACACTCTTTGCTGCACTCGCGCTTCTGCAGTTTGGCACAGGACCGATCAAGGGCTTTGCAGTTACCCTTTCAATTGGCATCATTGCCAGTATGTTTACCGCAATTGTGGTGACACGTTTCTTTTTTGATTTAGTTTATTTGCGTAAAACAAAATTACACAAACTCAGTATTTGATTTAACTAACTCTGTAGATATTTCTCTAAACAGACTATGCAATTTTTAAATTTTAAAGAAGGTCAATTTATAGACTTCCTCAGTTTTAAACGTCTTGCCGCAGTTATCTCAGCCATCCTGATACTGGGAGGAGTCGCTTCAATAGTCGCGCACCAAGGTTTGAAATACGGTATTGATTTCAGGGGAGGAACGAATGTCCAAATTCAATTTTCGACTGCGCCTGACCTGGATCAATTACGTCAATTCTTTGCAGAAAAAGGGATGAAGAACGTTATTCTGCAAACTTTTGGAGATGCAGCGGACAAGGAAATTTTACTTGGGCTTCCGACAGGCAGCCCGCTTGGTACAGGAGAACAGCTTACTTCGGAATTACGCAAAATCCTGCTGCCGCAACATCCAAAACTTGAAATTCGGCGTATCGAAACAATCGGTCCGAAAGTGGGTGATGAACTGAAAATCAGCGCGGTACAGGCCATTTTGATTGCACTCGGGCTGGTTCTACTTTACATTACTATTCGTTTTCAGTGGAGACAGGGAGTCAGCGCGATTGTCGCGTTAGTACATGATGTGCTTGTCGTTATCGGAATGTTTTCCATTTTGGATAAAGAATTTTCCTTAACTGTTGTGGCCGCATTGCTGACGGTGGTCGGATACTCGCTGAATGACACAATTGTGGTTTTTGACCGTATCAGGGAAAATCAGGGAAAATACCGCAAAAAATCATTTGAAGAAACGATCAATCTGAGTATTACGGAAACTCTGAGCAGAACCTTAATTACTTCCGGAACAACGCTGCTTGTGGTACTCGCCTTGTTTTTACTGGGTGGCGAAATTATTCACGATTTCGCGTTTGCCTTACTAGTGGGTGTGTTGATTGGTACATACTCATCCATTTATGTTGCCAGCCCTGTGGCCGTGTTTTTGACAAAGTTGGCTCCTCCTGCTGGAACCGCTCCCGCAACTACTTGAGTAGAATAAATGTCTTCCTCCGGATTTAAACCGTTTGGGGCATTAGCCGTCGTAGGTCTCGGATTGATCGGAGGTTCATTCGCAAGGGATGTGCGGCGTTTGGGACTGGCCCATCAGCTAATCGGCTACGACAATAACACAGCATACCGTGAAGAAATAAGCTCGCTGAATTTAGTTGATTATCTCGCAGCTGCTCCGGATGAAAAACTGGCGGAAGCGGAATTGGTATTGCTGGCTGTTCCGGTAAAAGCCTTTGCCGAAGTTCTCGCACAAATACGTCCCCATCTTTCCGCATCAGCAATTGTCACAGATGCGGGCAGCGTAAAATCTCCTTTATTAAAAATAATGTCTACTCCGGAGTATGCAGAAATTCTCTTCGTCGGCGGACATCCGATTGCCGGATCAGAACATTTCGGCCCACGTGCCGCACAGGAAAAGCTGTTTTCCGGAAAACGTTATATCCTTACTCCTAATGAAAAAACAGATCCGTATGTTATCGAAAGAGTTAGTGGACTTTGGGATTCATTGGGAGCAGTTGTTTCAGAGATGGACGCGGAGACACATGATCAAATATTTTCCTCGGTGAGCCATTTGCCGCATCTGCTGGCATACGCGAGTATACAGTCCATTGCCAATTCGGAGACTCCGGAAGTGCTTGGACATTCNGGAGCGGGTTTGAAGGATTTTTCCCGAATTGCGTCTTCAAGTCCGGAAATGTGGTCCGATATTTTTCTGGAAAACAGTCAAAATTTGCTGCTCAGGATAAATACATTTAAAAATGTTCTGAACGCTCTTGAGGATGCTGTCAGGGAAAAGGATAAGCAAAAGTTAATAGAACTGCTTACGCACGCAAAAAATGAGCGTGACCGCTGGATGAGCTAGTTCAACTTCAGTGTTTTATTTTTGGCCAGTATGTTTCAAAATTAAATACTGGTGAATGGCTGCCCTGGTGACAACTCACGCAAATTATTTTTGGATCTTTATTCGCCGGTTTTATTTTACTGTTTTCAAGATGCGCCCGCGCTGGACCATGACAATTCTCACACTGCACATTTTTCAAATGCGGTGTTGTCTGAAGACTCAGAAAACCTGTACCTCCTTCGAATATTTTATCTGTTGCANAAGCATCTTCAGGGGCCATCCACGGTTTAAGTCCAACAACATGACATGCTAAACATTCCGGATCAAAATGTTTGCCTTTTTTTTCAAGGGTGGAAAAAGCATGAGCGTGTCGACTTTTTTGCCAACTTGCAACAATGTCCGCATGACATGCGGCGCAAACCCCATTACCGACAAACGGAGATTGCCGGCGTTGTTTTTCCATCCTGTTCAAATTACTAAAAAACAATTCTTTGACCGCAGCATCATAATTGCTGAATGTTTCCGCTAATTCCGGAGCATCCTCAAAGCTGACTCTCAACCAGGTCAGCGTCAAACCCGCAGGTACAGTTTCATTATTCTCAGGAATGAACCTGCCGGATGCAGATAATTTACCACTCAGGATACCCTGACCTTTCGTTGGAATCATCGGGAAAACCGAGGAACTGGTCCGCAGTTCCATTACCTGCTTCAACTCATCATCATTGTTACTGCCTGCGACAATCAGGTCAAACAAACCTGAGTCTTCAACTTTTTTCAGCTCTTGACCATTTCCGCGAAATAAGAGAATCCGAAACGCATCTTTCGTTTCTGCAAATTCTGCTTTCCAGCGTGCTATCAATTCCGGATTTAAGGGTAATATTTGTGGCTGCTCATTCTGATTGAAGTAAACTAGTTCCGGCGATAAATATCCTGTAATGCTGATTGTCTGCCGGCCGGCTTGAGAAATTGTTTTTGAAGTTAGAAAAGTTAGTTTCGGGCTTTGATTGCTAAGCAGATACGGAATTTCCGGATCAAGCTTATGCAGCCCATTCTGCCATTCCTTAGGTCCCACCAGCACTGCTTGTGGACCGAGTTTCTTAAGTGCATTCTGGATAAGCTGTATTTTTAAATCACCCTGTTCTGAAGGTTCCGGGAAATTATTGCCGAGATCTAAGTAGAAAAGACTAGAATGCAGAGACTGCTGCTGCTTAAAAAAAGTGAGCCTGCGTGGAAGTCCGCCCATGTCACCTTCTTCCGCACAACCGCAGGGTTGGATTTCTCCGCGGAGATCACCAGAAAAAATTAAAAGGGGATTTTCTGCAAGACTGAGGTTTGGAATTAATAAACACCAAAGAAAAAGAGCTGCAACAACACCCTGCATTTTAATTTTCTGGGACACAAATTAATTCTCGGAAGGTGACTTTCCCGTCACCTGTTACGCTGTCTTCAGTTCCAAGGCTACGTGTATTTTCCATGGCTTCGTAAAGTGAGCTCTCTGCTTTTTCGTATGAGTCAGTATATGTTGTTCCAGGGCTGTTGGTGGCATAAACGATTCTGGCAGAACTCATTGGGAGTTCTTTTATTATATCAGAAGCTCCTGCAGGTAATAGACTTAAACTACTGTCCACTGCATTTATTAAGTCATCAGTACTTATCAGGTTTTCACTTTTCATCTCGGATGCAGTCGTATCATTATCTGCAGCGTTTTTAACTAGTAAGAACATTACATCAAATAAAATAACTCCCAAACATGCTTCGTTAGCCGTTGGGTTATTGTCTTTTGCTCCATTATCCAATTTGTTCAGTCCTGAAGTAAGTTGCTTTCTAATACTGTTTTCTGAACTAATTCCAAGCGCATCAAAATCTGAAGAAAGTGCAGTTGAAATCATTGTTAGCTCACTAACCATTGAAACTAATTTATTTAAAGTCCCTCCTGCCGTAATATCTGTCATGTTATCTAATTTGAAGATAGGCCTTAATTCTGTAATAGATTCCCCAAGTTGACCAGCCCTAACAGCACAAGGTATACCCGAGCTTGGATTGACCGTATAATTATTATCATAGGCATCACAATTTGTCAGGGTACTATTCGCAATGAAGTGACTGGTGCCAATTACTACTTCAAAATTATCATTATATGCGGCTAAGCCTGTACCCATTCCATCAACACTAATTCCATCAGTCTGTAACTTGGTGAAATCTGATACCTCAGAGTCGGAAAGAGTACCGTTTGAATCATTATCAAGGACTCCATAGTTTAGGTAAATTAAATCTGCAATATTGGCAAACAATGATATTTCAATCTCACCACTTAAGCCTGATCTTGGACTTGCCCCCGGGCAACGACTGCTGGAACTAGTAAAAGTATCAGCACCAATTAAACATAGGGCTTTTGTTATATATCCCCGATTACCAGTAGAATAGTCAGTAGGAGCGGAATTTGGGTCATCAGGGCCAAGTTTTTCAATCCCCAATGTTTTTGTCAGGTTATCAGTAGCTCCTTCTTTAAGAAAATTTCCAAAGTATACTCCTGCCTGTCCCAGATAAGCACTGCCTCTTTCATAATTTGTACAGTTTGTATTCGCGGCAACCGTAGAATATTTTTCTTTATCAAGAAGAACCGCACAACTTTGTGCAGATTCCTGCTTGTCCGAACACGAAACAAGTGACAAAGACAGCAGCAAGAACAGCATCATACTGAAAACATTTCTCATGAGAAGCCTTTTGTGGATGAAAGTAAAAACATTGTATTTTTCCACAAGTTGTTAAAGAGTTTCCTGCACTTTTTGCAGTTCTGTTTCAATATGATGCTGAGTCACAACATCATCTTCGCCTGCAGAGGCAAGGTTGAAACTTGCCTCTTCCGGAAAAACCTTTGCGCCTGCAAGTACTGCGCTAAGATAAAGTCGCCGCTGCGATAAATTTTCCGCGGCATTTGCTTTTTCCACTAAAGTTTCAAATAAAAGACGTGGTTTTTGTTTTTGCACTTTCAAAGAAGGAAATAATGCTCCCACCATTTTCAGCAAAGGTACGAGTTCTGTCTCTGAACGTGCTCTCTCTATAGCTTTCACCACACGTGTTGTTATTTCCTGAGTGTCAACCAATAATCCATTATGTAAAGCAGATGTGACATTTTCCAGCATTATTTCTCGTTTGAGCAGGTCATCTTCTGTTTCTTTGAATGAAGTAAAAGCCAGCTCAATTGTATCAGGCTGCCCTGTGTCAAAACCGCTTTGCTGACGTTCCTGTTGCAGACTTAGAACTGCATCAAGATGAGTCTCCAGAAAGTTGACCGGACCTTTGATAATTCCCGCATATTTTTCCTCAGCCGGTATTGGAGATTTTGTTGCCGGAAAGCCATATAGTTTTACCTTGTCACGTGACGCACCAAGCAGTTGTCTCAAATCAACAGCAATATCCTCATTTTCGGCCCATTTTGAAACTTGTTCCCGAAAATCATTTGCCATGTCTTCCTGAAGCGAAAAATTTTCTATTTCTCCGGCTAAACGAATCAAGCGTCCTCGAATTAAAAACTGACTGTCCAGAACTTCCAGGGGATCTTCAATCCAGCTCCAGACGATTTCCTTCAGTTCGTCCATTTCCTCATTCCAATCTTCACGTTCACCAAGAATCTCACGTTTTGTGGCCGGTCCATAAGCACCTGCTTCTACCGCGACTGGATCAGCATTGGACGGGATAATTACTTTTACTTCCCGGCCAAGCTCCCATTCTTCCTGGTTTTTCCGCACATCTTCATCACAAATATTCTCAGGACAGTTCGCCAATGTTGGTTCTGTGAGCACTAAACGCCGCAGAGCACTTACAGCATGATACTTAAGCTCTGGAGACAGCTCAGCATAATCATTCAGTAGAAACTCTAACGCGTCTTCACGCAGCGCGGACTTAACGCCAAAATGCATGATCATTCCATCATGCGTTTCCTGAAATCCAAGCTCACCTGTTACAAGATCGATAGTACTGTCAATTACAGTATGTTTTAAATGTAAAGGCCATTCCGGAGACTCGAGTACATTTTCAAGACGAGAAATGCTCTTGTCACGTATATCAGCGTCATCGCTCGCAAATGCGAAAAAAGTTAACGCCCGTAAGGCTATTTCGCGCTTGCCCGGTTCTCCCGCATGTTTTGAAAGATAACGCATCTCCCTTAAAGCGCTGAGCTGCTGCTGCAGTGAGCTCTCATATTGACTCTTTAGTTTCTCCATTGAGGAGTGCAGAGAATCATAACTGAAACTCTGCTCAAAAGTCAAAGAGGTCAATCTCCCCTGCGTGGCACAGCCACTTAACCACATAAATGATACTGCTAATATCACAAAGGTAGTATTTCTCATAAGATGTTTTGCTTTACGAAGATTGTAATTAAAAAATAAGTGATACTTGTATGCTGGTTCGTTTATCCTCCACCTCACCACCATAGCCCCCTATCTCCTGGGAGTATTTTGCTAAATCAATTTTAAAACCGAACAAGTTCATGGACCACCCGACACTGTTGTAAGGACCGTTACGTCCCGCACGCAGTGAGAAAAGATGATGTCCGTTAAATAGTCTGTTCCAGCCCATTTCAGCGCCAAGTTTTAAGTTACGTGTAGTTATGATGCTGCCTTCGGAAACCAGATTCTGCGAGTTTGTTAAATCACGGTAATCTGCAGCCAGGATGAAATCAAAACCATTCAACTCAGATTCTGTACTGACACCAAGATTCATTGTCATCGGAACTTTCCCCGCACCTTCAAAATCAAGACCGCCTATATTTTGCAGGCTGACTGCGACCTTAGGCTCCATGTTGTGGACGCTGTCAAAATGGTAGGTTGCACCAACATCTGGTGCAAAAGAGGCTTTGTTTGAGAACTTTTTCTGAAGTTTGGTAGTTTTTTTCTTTTGAGTGACTTCAATGATTGCTTCGTCAAAAACATGTTGCTTCGTGACGATTCCTGATCTTTGCACAATTTTTGCGCCCAGACCTACATCAAGCTGGTAATCCATATAGCTCCATGCCATTCCACCCGCAATTCCTGTTTGCATGTAAGCTTTTGTCTCAAGATATGGAAAAACAGGGTTCCTGACCTGGATGTCCAGCAATACTCCTGAAAACAATGACCAACCAAAACGTGAATTGACGTGACTCAGGATACCAAGATTACCTTCAGCATAGATTTTTTTGCCTGCAAGACCTCCAAGGGACGAGGCATTGCTGTTGCTGGAATTTCCCATTTCCAGCGTATTCTGGTTGGTGGTAAAATTAAATCCCACGACTTCATAGATGTTGTAATTAACCGAGCGCAAACCCGCAGGATTATAAAAGAACAACATTTCATCGTTGGCCGCCGCGGTAAACGCATTCCCCATTCCACGGGCACGCAGACTTTCACGGACAAAGACCGGCTCCACTGCCTGGAGCAATGGAGCCGACAAAATCCATAAGCCCGTCAAAACGCTTAAAAATAGCAATACACGCAAAAAAACTGCTCGCATATGAATAAAATGTTGTCTGTTTTTCAGGTAATTTGCCCTGAAGCAAAAAGAGCTTGTGAAAATTCATTCATACGCTGTTGAATCGCGTCATGTTTTTCTTCAGGATATGTGTCTTGGAAGATGGTAAATCCTAACATGTTCCAGGCGACAAGTCCATCTTCCAAATCTAGTTCATTTTCATCCAACAACTCCAGAAAGCCGCGAACGGTTTGCTCAATTTGGATTTTACGCTTTGCGTCATCAAGAATGGAAGTTTGGGTAGACATTCTGTTTCAATATTTGCAAATATTAATTCAGCTACCCACTGAAGGTAAGCCCGCAAGTGCCATTGCAAGTTCTTCTTCATTGTAGTTAAGATCTTCTAACTTTCCAGCAGAATAATTAGAATAGGCTTGCATATCAAAGTGACCATGTCCACAAAGGTTGAAGAGAATTGTTTCTGACTTTCCTTCTCGCTTGCAACGTAATGCCTCCTCTATAGCACCTTTAACTGCATGATTAGCTTCTGGAGCTGGAAGGATACCTTCCGAACGTCCAAATGTGACACCTGCTTCAAAACAGGCATTCTGATGATATGCAGATGCTTCAAGTAGATTCAGCTCTTTTAGGTGGCTAATTAATGGAGCCATTCCATGATAACGTAGCCCACCTGCATGAAATCCAGGAGGTACGAATGTCGATCCAAGCGTATGCATTTTGGTTAACGGTGTCATATTTCCTGTATCACCAAAATCATAGGCATATTTTCCCCGTGTCAAAGACGGGCAAGCTGAAGGTTCTACAGCAAGCGCACGGATCTTAGAACCTCCACGCAGTTGTTCACCAATGAATGGAAAAACTAGGCCAGCAAAATTAGAACCACCTCCTGTACAGCCCACCACAACGTCGGGATATTCACCGGCCATATCCATCTGCTTCAATGCTTCTACTCCAACAATTGTCTGATGCAACAACACATGGTTAAGGACACTACCCAAAGCGTATTTGACATCATCATTAGTGGCTGCAACTTCCACAGCCTCAGAAATTGCTATGCCAAGACTACCGGTAGAATCAGGATTTTTTGCCAAATATGACTTTCCAAACTCAGTACTTTCTGAAGGAGATGCAATACAGGATGCACCAAAAGATTCCATCATAGCCTTACGATACGGTTTCTGTTCGAAACTGACTTTGACCATATATACATCAACGGAAATCCCAAAAATTGAACCTGCAAAAGCCAAGGAACACCCCCATTGTCCAGCACCTGTTTCTGTGGCAATTCGTTTGACCCCAGCTTCTTTATTGTAGAAAGCCTGAGCTACCGCAGTGTTAGGTTTGTGACTTCCAGTGGGACTGACTCCTTCGTACTTGTAAAAAATTTTGGCAGGTGTATCGAGGACCTTTTCTAACCTTCTTGCCGGTATAGAGGGCTTGGTCGCCACTGTCTATATATATCTCGGACAGGTTCAGGAATATCAAGGTAGCGCTCTGCACTGACTTCCTGAAGAATCAACTCCATGGGAACAATGGGGCTAAATCATCAGGCCCTACCGGTTGACCTGTTCCAGGATGCAATACTGGAGGAGGAGGTTCAGGAAGGTCGGCAACTATGTTATACCAACTTTTTGGCATTTCAGCTTCAGGAAGCAAATATTTGATTGTATCACTCATAATGTCTCCTTATTAGTCAAAAATTAGAAGATGGTTATTTTACTGTAAATCTACCACCACTCGGCCCCGCTGACCGCCAGCGAGGATCTTGTCAATCTCTGGATCCAGCCCCTCCAGAGTACAGTCAATTGTCAACTTATGAAGTTGCGGGAATTCCCAGACGCCAGCCAGTTTGCCCCAAATTTCCCGTCGCAGTTTTGTCGGTGTAAATCCGGAATCAATTCCTAGCAAACTTACTCCACGCAGAATGAACGGAAAAACTGTCGTTGACAATTCTGATGATGCGACCAGGCCAGTAGCCGCAACAGCCCCTCCACGTTTTGCCGCCTTAAGTAACGAAGCTAACGTTGTGCCTCCCACAGTATCTACTGCTCCAGCCCAACGTTCTCTCAGCAACGGTTTCTTTGATTCATCGTTAACTTCTTCACGGCTAATTATTTCGGATGCGCCAAGTCCACTCAAAAATTCAATTTCCTCTTTTTTCCCGGTTGAGGCCACCACATTGTAACCCAGGTGTGAAAGCAATGCTACAGAAACGCTGCCGACACCACCAGTGGAACCTGTAACTACAATTTCACCATCTTCAGGATTGACACCGTGTTTTTGAAGAGCATCAACTGAAAGAGCGGCCGTAAAACCTGCAACACCGTAAATCGCTGCCTCTTTGACAGTCATTCCTTCTGGAAGCGGAATCACCCAATCTGCAGGAACACGTATGTATTGTCCAAAACCGCCAGAGGTATTCATTCCTAAATCATACCCCGTTACTATCACAGAGTCACCTTCCTTGAAGCGTGAATCCGAACTTTCCGCAACCTCTCCAGAAGCGTCTATTCCGGGCGTGTGCGGATAATTGCGGGTTACTCCTGGATTGCCGATGCATGAAAGCCCATCTTTATAATTCAATGAAGAATAGCGTACCCTTACTAGAACTTCACCTTCCGGAAGATCACTGATTTTACGCTCGGTTACTTCACGGGTATAAGTTTTTTCGTCAGTTTTACTGACCACTAAAGCACGAAAAACGGTATCACTCATAATTGTTTTTATCTATATTTTGTTTGTTAAAGTAGTTGTAAGTCTGAATCACTGCTTTGTCATTGCTGACGAAACGAGGAATCTAAAAGGGATTTATATCGTTGCTTATACAAGCGTTCTATCTTCGTAAGCAATGCCACTGTTTGAGGTCTTTTAAAGAAACCTGTTTGATTATTCATAAAATTTAACCAGCGGTTCTATCACCTCCAGGTCTTTTTCATTACATGTCTCCAGCCAGGATTCTTCTTTGGCGATTTTAACAATCAGCAGCGGTCCCCAGCATGCATTTCCGTTAAACTCCCATTCAGTTTGTCTTTCTTGTGCTGCTCCTTCTCCATCAAAATACGAGAGATAAGGCCCGCCCAATTCTTCCATATCAGTAGACTCGCAACGCAGCAGTTCACAAAGCATGTCCAGATCAAGTGTTTCTTCAATCAGCTCGACCTGTTGCTCATCCGGATCCACATAGATCCAGCTTCCATATTGACTGAAATCAGGTTTCATCCGACTACATTAATCAACACTGAGAAAAAACCAAAAAAGAGCAGTTTGAAATCGCAGTCAATTATTCTTTCTGTTATACTGTTATTCTTCAAAAGACTAATTCACAAAAAAAATGCCCAAAGACCTTGTTATAATTTACACCGACGGTGCCTGCTCACCAAATCCCGGAGCAGGAGGATGGGGTGCGGTTTTGATTTCCAAGCAACACAATCTACGCACGGAAATTTCTGGTTCAGAGGTTGACTCCACCAACAACCGTATGGAAATGACTGCTGCCATCAAAGCCCTGGAAGCCTTGAAAAAATCCTGCATAGTTGAACTCTACACAGATTCCAGTTACGTAAAAAATGCGTTTGAGAAAAACTGGCTTAGAAACTGGCAGAACAACGGCTGGAAAAGTAAAGGGAGAAAAGCTGTAGCAAATAAAGACCTCTGGCTGCTACTGCTTGAACTCACTCAAAAACACGAAGTTTCATGGCACTGGGTTAAAGGTCACTCCGGAGATGTGGAAAATGACCGCTGCGACGAACTTGCTGTTAATGCCAGAAAGGTGCTCGCAAAGTCCAATTAAACCAGACACACCCTAAAACAGTTAAACCAGCTATAAATTGTCCTTGACTGCCTGAATAATTTCTTTAACCTGTGCGTCTGAGAATTTTCCGTCATAACTGTAAAGCACCTTCCCATCTTTTCCGAAGAGGATAACGTCACTGTTATCATCGCTTAATCCCCATTTGTTAACGACGGTTTTTTTAAGGTCTTTGACATAAATTGTTGATTTATGTTTTTCTTGTTTACTTTTCAATTTTATATTGATTGCGAAATTAGGCAACCAGGTGGCANCCATATTTGCCATTCCAATCGAACCGTATTTATCTAAGGGAAAATTCTCTGCCTTGAGAGCATCGCTGACATGATTGTTGAGTTCTGATTCATCAGGATCAACGTAAAAAAGCACCATGACTTTACCAGAAATCAGTTCCTCACTGTTCCACGCTGTACCATCCAGTCGGCCGCCTAAATCCCCTTCAAGTACAATTTTTGGTGGGATTTTCCCAAGAGGCAATTCTGCAGATAACGGTAANNCAGACAGCAGGAAAATCATTAAAACGGAGAGTGTTCTCATACTATTTTTTATGGATTAAAGGTTATCTTAAAAAATCACACTATTCCTAAATTCGTTCAATTGAAAGACAAAAATACATTTATCCGGAAACCGGTGCTGGAATGTCAGCCATGTTGAGGCATGCCGGAAGTTTAATGGAACCATCTTTTTGTTGACCATTTTCAATGAGAGCTATCAAGGTTCTTGAAACCGCAATCGCTGTTCCGTTGAGCATATGGACAAAACGATTTTTTCCTGTAACAGGATCTTTAAAACGGATGTTCATTCGACGTGACTGATAATCCGTGCAGTTTGAGGTTGAAGTTACTTCACCCCATTTCCCGCGTCCTGGCATCCAGGCTTCCAGGTCATATTTACGATATGCAGGACCGCCGAGGTCACCTGCGCAAATATTTACCAACTGATAGGGAATCCCAAGATCCTGATAAATCTGCTCTTCAATTTCGCGCATTTTTTCATGCATTTCTTCGGACTTTTCAGGATGAGTAAAGGCAAACATTTCAATTTTTGAAAACTGATGCACCCTGTACAAACCGCGGGATTCACGTCCTGCCGCGCCTGCTTCTGTACGGTAACAATGTGAAAGCCCCGCATACATAATCGGCAGTTGTTCCGGCTTTAGTAGCTGATCAATCAACAAACCACCTAAAGTTATTTCTGCGGTCGCAATCAGGCAAAGTTCTGATTCTTCTACCGAGTATATCTGGGTCTCTGCACCACGAGGATTAAAACCAATTCCGTCCAAAATTTGATGACGGGCCAGATCCGGTGTTATGTGTACAGTGAATCCTTCTTTTTGCAGTAAAATCAGAGCATATTGTGCCAGAGCCAACTCCAGAAACACAGCCTGATTTTTTAGGTAATAGAACTTTTGACCGGAAACTTTCGCGCCTCCGTCAAAGTCAATCAGATCTAGTGCTTCCATCAACTCAACGTGATCTTTAGGTTCAAAGTCAAATTCACGTTTTGTCCCTACTTCACGAATCGGCACATTGTCTTCGTCTGTAAAGCCATCAGGGGAATCTGGATGAGTCAGATTTGGAACCTGTTTGTGCAAATCAAGCCGCTGCTCAATCAGTTCACGCAGCATTGATTCTTTCGCAGACTCTTCCTCACGTAATATTTTCGATTCTTTCAATTAGCGGCTGTCGTTCCTCCGGTGGAATTTTGCCTTTCATTTTTTTACTAATATCATTCCGCCGTTGTCTGACAGCATCGACTTCAGTTGTAATCTGCCTGACCTGTTCGTCAAGCATTAACAATTTTTCAATATCAACCTGAACNTTACGTTTACGGCAATTCTCCGCAATTTCTTCAGGCTGGCTGCGGATTAATTTAAGATCAAGCATTCAGTCAGGTTTCAGNTTTCAGGTTTCAGTTGCTTGACTGCATTTGCAGTCAATTTNGGNTTTGATGNTTTTAAGAATTTTGTACGCTTCGTCTNCTTAGAAACGTTTCCGGAGATGTTACAGTTTCAGCAATTTCAACTGAAATACTTTTCCGGACGCAGATTATGATATTCGGTTAACTCCTGAATCGCGGCGGCAGTTGCTAAGAGACTATGATCCTCAAAACGGCGACCCATTAATTGTAAACCAACCGGTAATCCATCAGCAGTCGGTTTTCCAGGAATTGAAATTGCGGGTGTTCGAGTCAGATTCGCGAGCACACTGCAGATATCCGCCAAATACATAGCCAGCGGATCTTCAGTTTTTTCACCTAATTTGAATGCGGGGAAAGGCGAAACAGGGCCGAGGATAAAATCAAATTTTTCAAAAAGCTCTGCCACCAGCTTTTCCATCCAGGCTCTCACCTGTACTGCACGTCCGTAATATTGATCATAATAACCTGAACTGAGTACAAATGTTCCAAGCATAATTCTACGTTTCACTTCCTCACCAAATCCCTCTTTCCTAGATGTTGTATAAAGTGATTTGAGAGATGACTGTTCCTGCTCCCTTATTCCGTAACGAATACCGTCGAATCGTCCGAGGTTGGAACTTGCTTCCGCAAATGCGAGGACATAGTATGTAGGAATAACATATTTCAGAAACTCAAGCGAATATCTTTCAACCGTTGCACCTTTGCTCTCCAGCAATTCAACTAATTCATTAACACTCGAGACAACATTCGGGTCTACGGATTGAGCGTCAAGATATTCATCCGGAAGACAAATACGTAAACCAGAAAGCTCTGCTACTTCAGGTGCGGTTGCTAATGTTGTTGTTGCGGAAGTACTTTCCTTTGGATCATTTCCATGGAAAATGGAAAAGGCGTAACGGCAATCAGCAGCATTTTTTGTAAAACAACCGATTTGATCCAGCGAAGATCCATACGCAACCAGTCCATAACGTGAAACTGTTCCGTAAGTCGGTTTCAGTCCGGTGACTCCACACATTGAAGCAGGTTGACGAACCGAACCGCCTGTGTCAGAACCGAGAGCCAAAAGTGACATTCCGGAAACTACAGAAACCGCAGCTCCTCCACTACTGCCACCAGGGACAAGTTCCGTATTCCATGGATTACGTGTAACACCAAATGCAGAGTTTTCTGTGGATGAACCCATGGCAAATTCATCCATATTCGTAGTTCCAATTATCAGCGCGTCTTCTGCTAATAATTTATCTACAACAGTGGCATTGTACGGTGAATGATATTCACCGAGTATTTTTGAACCGCACGCATTGCTCAAGTTCGGATCATTGATACATATGTTATCTTTGATCGAAACCGGAATTCCCGCAAGTTTTCCAACGCTTTTTCCGGCAGCAATTTTTTCGTCAATTAAACGCGCACGTGAAATTGCGTTTTCGCGTGGCAAAAGACTGCGGTAGACATTCAACGATGAATTGTATTGATCGATCCGGAGATATACTGCGTCCATCACTGCTTCGGCAAGTATGTCTCCCGACTTGATGCGTTCAACCAGTTCGCTTAAAGAAAGATCAAAAGGCATGATTTTTTTATCAGGCTTCTTCTTGTTCAAGCTGCACAACAAGCGCAATATACTCCTGCTTTGCGTCTTCCAGAGATTTTCCCTGGAGTTTGTTCCAACTGTCAAACTTTGCCCGACCTTCAAAATCGGCAAATCCAGGACGTTCACCAGTAACGTCACCTTCGTTGCCTTGTTTATAAAGTGCATAAAGCTGAAGCATTATATCATTTGGTGGACGCTTATTAAGCTGGGTCACACGTTCAGCTGCAGATTTGAACTCGTCATCAAGGGCCATGTTATCTCCTTATTAGTAGTTTAAAACGTATTATAAACACTAACAGAGCGCCTGGAAAATTCAATACAAAAACTCAGTTTAGACGCTCGCGGAGGCATTCAACCTAAATCATCGTGAGAGTGGATTTATTTTAAGGCTGCGGGATTTCCTGTTTAGCTTTAAACGGAACTTATATAGAGAGTAATTTTTGTGCAGGATCAACAAAATTTGACTTTCGTCAGCCATAATTATTTGTCAAATATAGTCTGAGAAGCAGGCCGATCGAGTAAATCACTAATTACTGATGACTGCGCATGAATCGTGCATAACCAATCCGGGTATGATAACATCATACACTGAATATTTTTTATAACTACCATCAATTCAAGTGCGAGCCTGTTCCCGAGCATGACGCAGAACGTACAGAAGATGAGCACTAAATGGACACCGATTGAAAGGATTTAATAATGGTTAACCAACCCGTTTTAATTGTAGACGATGAAGTAGAAATGCGCATCGCCATGTCCGAAACTCTCAAGCACTGCGGGTATCCTGTAGAAATATCGCACAACGCAATTGACGCACTCAAGAAGTTCAAACAAAATGAATATTCCCTGGTCATTACAGATATGACCATGCCCAAACGCAGCGGTCTTGAATTACTAAAAGACATTAAAAGTATCTCTCCTGCCAAACCTGTGATCATGGCAACCGCATACGGTACTGTAGAAACGGCGGTAGAAGCCATGAAACACGGAGCTTTCGATTACATCCGCAAACCAATTAATTTTGATTCATTCCAGTTTATTGTTCAGCAAGCTTTGAATTATAAAGGTACAGCAGGAAATTCGGCTCCAGTTGCAGAAAAGAAATCTTCAAAGTCAAAACCTGTAAATTTGAGCAAGGAAATCATCACGCAGAACCAGGTAATGTTGTCTTTACTCGACGTTGCAAGGAACGTTGCTAAAAGCAAATCAACGATGATGATTCAGAGTGAAAGCGGTACCGGAAAAGAACTACTGGCGAATTATATCCATGAAAATTCCGACCGTGTAAAGAGACCTTTTGTGGCGATTAACTGTGCTGCACTTCCGGAAACACTACTCGAAAGTGAACTCTTCGGACACGCGAAAGGTGCTTTTACCGGAGCAGTTCAGGATTATCGAGGAAAGTTTGAACAGGCACATACAGGTACTATACTATTGGATGAAATCAGTGAGATGGCTTTACCCCTGCAGGCAAAGCTCTTACGTGTANTNCAGGANNATCAAATTGACAAAGTTGGNGGGAAAGAGCCGATTCCGGTGGATGTCAGAGTGATTGCAACAACTAACCAAAATTTGATNGAAATGGTCGATAAAGGAAAATTCCGTGAAGACCTCTATTTCCGCTTAAACGTAATTCCGCTGGCGCTTCCGCCTTTACGTGACAGGATGGACGATGTTCCGGTACTGGTCACATATTTTATCAAAAAGCATTCTAAAATAAATAACCGTGATTGCCCTGCCGTCAGTCGTGAAACCTTAAACATCCTGACAAATTACCATTGGCGTGGAAATGTACGNGANCTGGAAAACGTCATGGAACGTGCTTTGCTGCTTTGTAATGGTGAAGAAATCCAACCNAACCATTTGCTCATGTCTTCTCAACTTGGAGAGNCAACCATCAANGAAGATTTGGCTGCAATACAAACTCAAACGTCAAACACTCCGGCTGACAAATCAGCANATGATACTTCGACTTCTACAGAAACGCAGATTTCAACAGAGAATGAAGGTTTAGGAATTGAAGTAGGCATGTCGATGAAAGAAGCAGAGAAGCGTTTCATTTTCAAAACTCTCAATGAAACCAAAGGTAACCGGACTCATGCCGCAAAAACATTAGGCATCAGCATTCGTACTTTACGCAACAAACTCAATGAATATCGAGCGGAAGGTGAAGATTTCGAACTCGAACCGGAAGACTGAACACACGCTTTTCAAAAATACATTGCCTCAGACAGGAACCGTCGTCAGACGCACTAAAAGTTTCTACTACGTGGATGTTGGTGAAGCAGAGCCTCATCTTTGCCGTGTCCGCGGAAGCTTGTTTAAAGGTAACCTCCATCAAAATAAAATAGCCGTAGGCGATGAAGTAGAAATTGATCTGAATGTCGCAGAAGATGCGGGATGGATCCTCAGCCTGCTTCCCCGCCGGACAAAACTTGCACGCCGACCTGCCATAGGTGTTCCGGAACAGGTTTTAGTCAGCAATGCGGAAATACTCCTGATCGTTGCCTCTTTGCGGGATCCTGCTTTCAAGGAAGGTTTAGTTGACCGCTTTTTAGTAGCAGCTTCCTGCGGTGGTCTGGAACCACTGCTTATCCTCAGCAAAGCTGATTTATCGACCAGCGCAGAAATAACACCAATCCAAGAACTTTACTCATCTCTGGGCTGTACTGTTTTGGTGACCAGTGTGCCTGAATCCAGGGGGCTGGACTCATTACGTGAATTGATGCGCGATCGCATATCCGTGCTCTCAGGTCACTCCGGTGTTGGGAAATCCTCGCTGATAGCAGCACTTTTTCCTGATTGGGGAATCAGAATCGGTCAAGTCAGTAAAAAATCCGGAAAAGGCCGCCACACTACAATAATGGCAGAAATGTTTCCACTTCCGCAGGGTGGATTCATCGTCGACACACCCGGAATCCGTGAATTCGCACCACTTGTTAAACCGGAAGAACTTGATAAACATTTTGTGGAGTTTAACTCATTTCTCGGACAATGCAGATTTAAAGGCTGTTCCCATCGACATGAACCGCAGTGTGTTATTAAAGAAGCCGTCTCTGCAGAAAAAATCACCGAACAACGCTACCGCAGTTACTGCTGTCTATATGATTCTCTTTAACTTTAAGTCTGTGTATCCACGGGCTTAGCCCTTAATTGCCTGCTGATTTTAGCAAACTGCTGCTGCGCTGAGATCGACGTTTTTGAAGATTCGACAGTTAAAAGACTGCTTTCCTGTGCTGCTGCCGCGGCAGACTTTTCCAACGGAATATCACCAAGTACAAAAGACCGCAAACGCACCTGTTCCAGATCAAGTTCAGGCCGTGGCACAAATGCNATTTTCTGCAGAACACCCTGTANTTCTCTACGTTGTTTNTGCAGATGCTGGACAAGCCACTCTGCCCCCGGTATACGATTCAGCAACTCCAAACCTTCCGCTGATGAAACATAAAGCACTAAAACTGCGTGAGTTCTTGAAACACGATGGAGAAAGGCCGGCATACAGTTCTGATGTACTCCTTCAGGAGTGAGCAGATGCCAGTCTTTCGCCAGTGACGCAACCTGAGTCTGATCAAATTGTGCCTGTCCTAAATCGCCGACATGACAGCGTATATCGTCTAATTTTAATTCTGGCAACAATCGCTGAAACATGTGAATATAAGCTTCAGTTTCAAAGCGTAAGGCCTGGGAGATGCTACCGTCATAAACTGTTAAGTGCAGAATTGTCTGATGAGGCTTGAATCTGACCTTTTGTTTCAGCAGGNCTNTTTCTTCAGTGGACAATAAACGTTTCAGTTGCTTTAGTAACTTACCGTTCAATTGCGCTGACCCATTAAAACTTTCACCCTTTAATTTTTCTGCCGCCTTCAGAAAATCCGCAGAGACTCCCGCTCTGAGCAGTTCCTCAGTAAATTCATCATTCACCGTGAACTGGCGCAGGACTGAAATATTACGAGGGTATGAGTTCCTGGCCAAAAACTTGTCTATCTCTGCAAACCAAAGTTTGCGTAGTTTGACAAGATAAAGCAAATGCTGTTGTCCTGATGCTTCAAAAATTGCTCGCAGGATAGACAGAGCATTTGCGTATGTCGATTTTCCGGATGAGCTTTGATAATGGATCGTTCGAAGAAACTGCGTTAGCAAATTGCGATCTTGATTTTGATACGGTAGACTAACCATAAATATTATTTTTTCCTTTCAGACAAAAAGCGTTATGTTGGTCAATGAAGTCCCCGGTATTCTCGTCGCCATGCCCGCACTCAAAGATACTTATTTTGAGAAATCAGTAATTCTGTTGTGCAGTTATGATGCAGAAGGTGCATTCGGTTTAGTTATGAATCATCCCTCTACAACTCAGGTAAAAGAGGTGCTCTCCGAAGAGCTGCAGGGAAATGCTGTCTTCGATATCCCTTTACTGGTTGGAGGACCCGTTCAACCGGAATCATTTTGGGCAGTTCACAGTGCTGATTTTTCAGTAGAAGAAACTACTATTCTCTCACCAAAAATAAATTTAAGTTCCGCGCAGGATATTCTGTCTCCGCTTGCTACAGGACAGGCGGTGGAGTCTTACCAATTCGGCAGCGGCTATGCGGGTTGGGGCGCAGGGCAGCTTGACCGTGAAATT
>JGI24815J26687_1000042_pt1 | contig 22740 bp, 19 predicted proteins | sample METZYME_3_150m_FD_26687 | JGI IMG/M metagenome (IMG submission 26687) | reverse complement strand
CCGCAAGTGTCGCCAGACGGCGGATGAACAGGCCCACTGCTCCAGCGATTTCGCAACATCCGATGAAATAACCGAATGCGCCAGGCAGGCCTATTTTGCCAAACGAATCGCTGAACATCGGGTCACCGACCAGCTTGAGAACACCCGCCGCGGCGAATGCAAAAGCCGTCAGTACGATCAGTATCCAGATCGCGATTGACGCCATCCGTGAGGAATCTGCCATTCGCAAATATATAGCAAAATGGAATGACGTTTGGTTGTGTATTGAAACACAACCAGCCGGAAGGTCACCATTTTGAGCCGATCTGGCCTTTCATCTACAATTCAAGCAGTTATAAATTGACGCGTTTTCTGCCGCCTCCACCATTTTCTTGTCTTAAGTTTGTTCCGCCCTGACTCCAGAAATGAAATCTAAGCCAAAGCGATCGTTGCTCTGCGGTCGGATTTAGTAGATGTTCGAATTCACGGAACTCGATTACCAGGAGACACCGCTGGGTGCGATCAGCCTGCGACGGCGCTCGGAACCGCGGTTGGGTGGCAAGGTCCTCTACGAGGTCAAGCTTGGTGAGGAATTCCTGATGTCCAGCCTGTTTGTCGAGGCGGAGGAAGAACTCGCCGCACTCGCGCTACAATCGCTCAATGCCGAAGAGCTCGACGTGGTCGTTGGTGGTCTGGGTCTTGGCTATACCGCTGCAAAGGCGTTGGAAAATGAGGCAGTTCGCTCGTTGCTGGTCATCGAGACCATGGCACCCGTGATCTCGTGGCACCGGCTCGGATTGGTGCCGCTAGGGGACAAGCTTGCACTGGATTCGCGCTGTTCCCTGGTGCACGGAGATTTCTTTAAACTGGCCGCGTCATCTGGCGGTTTCGACCCGGATAACCCGGGCCGTTTGTTTCACGCCGTGTTGCTCGATATTGACCATTCTCCCAGCCACTGGCTGGACACGGGGAATAGCGCGTTCTACACCGGGGCTGGCCTTACTACACTGGCGGCCTCGTTGCATCCCGGCGGTGTCTTCGGCCTCTGGTCCAACGATCCGCCGGATGAAGCATTCAGTAGTTTGCTGGACGAGGTATTCGCATCTGCAGAATTTCACCTAGTGACCTTTCCGAATCCATACACGGGTGGTGAATCGTCTAACACTATTTATCTCGCTTACAGAGCCGGATGAGTGTTAGCTCTGTGTGATTGGAAACTGACTGCTTATATGACCTTTCCTCATAGTCTGGTGATTATCAGCACACTCCTTATGTTGTGGGGAGGGTATGCCTATTTTCGTGACACCCTAGCAGGTAGAACCAAGCCCAACCGAGTTTCCTGGTTTCTCTGGGCCTTAGCCCCTCTAGTCAGCCTCGGTGCGGCTTTTTCAGTAGACGCAGATATCTGGGCTTCAGTCAGGGTGCTGGTTGGTGGTGTGGTGCCCGGAGTGATATTTCTGGGTTCCTTTTTCAACAGAAAAAGCTATTGGAAACTCACCTGGTTTGACTGGTTTTGCGGGGGCCTGTCTTTGACAGCATTGTTGTTCTGGCAGCTCGCAAGCTCTCCACTCATCGCAGTTTTGCTTGCGGCTGCGGCGAATACTTTTGCTTTAATTCCTACATTCATCAAGGCATGGAATTTTCCAGAAACCGAGACCCGATTGATTTATATCAATAGTTTCTTAAGTGCTGTTTTAATTATCCCAGCGATCCCAGTCTGGAACATCGCTAATTCGGCGTTCCAGATTAGCTTAATGTTAGGAACAGGAGTCATGTTGGTGGCTGTTTACCGAAAAGATTTAGGTATCAAGAAAACCATTCCGGTCACATTCTGGTCACATTGACCATTGAGTTGCAGATGGAACAGGCGTTACTAACTGTAGAAAGCCCTGTAAACGCAGAAAATTTGGTGGGCATTTGATTACGCCATGAGTGAGTTGACTCCCCAGCAAAGAATTCGCTGCATGATCGCACTCATCGCTGCGCTGGCGGTGGTGTCGATCACTAGTTCTTTAAATTGGCCGATTTTGTCCGAAGCTCTGCGTAATCAGGGCTACAGCGAATCCATGATCGGTATCAATGCGGCTGCCCAGTTTGCCGGCATTATCGTGGTAGCACTTGCCGCACCACGCATCATCCCAGCTCTCGGATTCTTCAAAACCATTGCCCTCGGTATGATAGTGCTCGCAATAACGTTAATTGCTTTACCAGCGTTGCGCAGCTTCGAGACCTGGCTGGTGATCCGGTTCGTGCTTGGCATGGGTAATTCACTATTGTTTACCGCTGGCGATACGTGGATAAACCACATTGTCAACGACCGAGTGCGCGGTCGTTGGATGGGCATCTATGTCACGGTCGGCATGGCCGGTTGGGCCGTCGGTCCGCTACTTGGTGCTTATCTTGACCCAGACACTTACTGGCCGTTTATATGGGGGTTACTGGCAATCGTAGTAGCGGCTGGTTTTCTGCTGCCCACCCGGAAACTTGATGTCAGGTTGAGTGTTCCCGAACAGGGAGTCGCTCTGGGCTTGGCAGCGGTGTTTTTTGCCGCACCCACGGTACTGCTGGCATCAGCCATGTTTGGTGTCGTCGAAGGTGCGATGCAATCTTTCGCCCATCTCTACACCATGGATGTACTGGGTGCACAATTCCGTCAGACCGGGTATGCAGTTATCTGGGTGGGGTCGGTAGCAGCTGTTTTTTTTCAATACCCAATCGGTTGGTTAGCTGACAAATTTAACCGTAGCTGGCTACTGATTGCCTGTGTTCTGGCGCTGATGGTTTCGATCATTCTGTTTCCGCTTTTTGTCGAAGGTGGGCGCGATGACTGGTGGCAACCACGGGCACTGGCGCTATGGGCCGTGGTCAGTGTCTGGGGTGGTTCCATGGGGGGAATCTTCACCGTTGGCATTACTCTGCTCGGTGAACGTTTTCGTGATACAGAACTGGTTTCCGCCAACGCTGTGTTTTCCGTGCTGTTTGGTGTCGGCGGTCTGCTTGGCCCATTCCTGGCGGGCACTGCAATGAGCGCAGTCGGTCCCGCTGGCTTCCCGTTGTCGCTAGTTGCAGCTGTCGCGATCTATGCGTTGTTTGCGCTCTATCGTCAATTTGCACGCGCGTAGCATGTGCCTTGACCGTACCCACTTTAGGTAGTGTATCCAACAAGGCAAAAGATGAGGCGAATTGAGTAATTCGCCGACGGTGATATCGCTCAATTCACCGTTGGTCTGCGGTGGGAACAACGATTCAGTTAGCTCGTAGGGTGCACCGATTTCTTCCAGAATTACCCGGGTCTCCATCGCCGCTCCACAGTACATAGAACAGTTTTACGCCATCAATTTCTCCTTTTGCTTTCAGAACGATGCGACCAAGCGATCGGCCTTAGTAGATCCTGACTTCCGTAATTAACCCGATCTCGACTTCATTGCTCCAAGCCGATTTGGGTTTTAGACATAAGTTCTCATTCTTAGGCACGACACTGGCCCCGTACATGAATCCTTTTATAATCGAATCAATACCACGCACATCTATGTCTATTAGCTATCCATATGCACGACGCTCTGAAGAAACTCCGTTTTTCCGTAGTACCGCTGCCTGTAGAAGAGAACCGGCCCGTGGAATTAGCACGAACCATGTCGGTCCATCCACTGACCTACCAGGAACTGCCCTATGATCCGGAGTATTCACTTTATGCCGGGCGCCTGAACCCGGAGAAACTATCAAATGCAACACCAGACGAGATGTACTGGAAAGTACGACAAGAAATTATTTTCCGCCATACCGGCGAGCATCCATTTGAAATCTCGGGACCAGACGCGCTAAAGCTGCTGCAACGAATTTTTCCCCGCGATGTGTCGAAGGTTAAGAAAGGGCGCTGTTCGTACCAGTTCGCCTGCTACCACGATGGCGGCATGATCACTGATGGCCTGCTGTTGCGGGTCGATGACGACAGGTACTGGTTTGCACAGGCCGATGGTGATCTGTTTTCGTGGTACAAAGCCCATGCCGAAGGTCTTGATGTGACGATAAGTGATCCCGACGTGTGGGTTAGCCAGATCCAAGGGCCGCGCTCTCTGGCGCTTCTGGAGAATTTGATCGATGGACCAATGCCAGACTCATGGCGCTATTTCGACTGGGCTGAGGTCACAATCGCGGGTGAGCAACTCATAATCAGCCGCACGGGCTTTACCAACGAGCTTGGCTGGGAAATCTACTTCCGCCCAGAAAACAATATCGAAATGCTGGGTGATTTAATCCTTGCAGAAGGCAGCAAGATGGGAATGATCCTGACGGCTACACCCGGATTCCGCTGCCGACGAATCGAGGCGGGCCTTCTGTCAGCCGGTCAGGACTTCACACAAACTACCACACCCTTTGCTGTTGGATTAGCTCGGTTCATCGATTTCGAAAAAGGTGATTTCGTCGGACGCACTGCACTGATGGCGGCGGACAAACAATGCCGCAGTTGGGGCATTCGTGTTGAAGGGGGAACTGCCGTGCGTGGAGACACGCTTGAAAAGAGCGGCCAGCCCATTGGTCGGGTTACATCAAGCACATGGTCTCCTTTTCAGGCCTGCGGTGTTGGGATCGTCCATTTGAACAATACTCATTTAGGCCCTGGTGCCGTGGTGGATGTTCAATGCACAGATGGCACGTTGCATCGAGGAGAGCTTTGCACCTTGCCAATGTATGATCCCAAGGGGGAAATTGTGCGGGGAATAAACAAGGTCATTCCAACAGAACCCGAACCATGGGCCGGAATACCTGTGACAACCAACACCCAAGCCAACGCTGAAACCACTTAGGCCAACAACCAGGTCTCTAGTTCATGGGGACGCATTTAACATTGTGCGATGTCGGTCTTTCTGACCTGACTCCATAAAGACATCCACGAAAGTACACGGTCTCAATCCGCACATCCGCGACTCAAGCGTAGAACAGCAGCACCACGCCCCAGGCGATTAGGACAACCCCGGTCAGTTGGCCGATACGCGTACCTGCCGGCAAAAGCTTCTCGATGAGGATGTAGAGGGCAAGCCCTATTATCCAGTAGAGATTCATGACGCCACCGTAGAACAACAAGGCCATGAGGAACCAGCAACAACCCAAGCAAAATGCGCCGTGCACCAGGCCCATCCTAAAAGCGCCGGTGCGCCCCGGCCGCCAGTGCGCGGAAAGAAAGCCGATAGGTGAGCGGCAATGCCTGAGACACGCATTCTTCCAAGGTGTGAGCTGCCAGACGCCCGCTGCGATGAGTAACCCCGCGCCGAGCACAGCGCTGGTGCCTACCATTATGCCGGACAGGAGGCCGCTAGCTTCCAGTCCCCACTGGGCACCAGTAGCAATGGCACTGAAAGCCGCCCACATGATCACATAGCCGAGCGCAAACACGCCCGTCGGCACGTAAGGTGCACCTTTGTTCTTTTCCTTACGCATCATGCGGGCGAACAGCAGCAACAGGGGTGCCGCGCTCGGCAACATCATGCCGAACATCATGACCCACCACATGAAGAAGATGACGACGGCGTACCCGACCGTCCATGNGCCGGTGACCATCGTGCCGCCNCCGGCCGTGCCNCCCNTCGACATGCCCTGCATGCTGGGTTGGGCCGANTCGATCACGCCCACCGGCTGNGTCATCCGGGTCATCTCGAAGGCACTCATGCCCATACCGGCGCCGGCAAGTACGTAGGCCCAGCTCAGCACGATCACTGCGACCAGTGCGATCACCACCACGAGGCGATCGCGTCGGAGCACGGACTCCAGATCAAAAGCGACTGCCACCAAATTTAGTGTCCTAGCTGGCGAGCGGGAAGCGGCGGCGGGCCTCATCGAGGTCCAGGCTCAGGCCATTCCGATCCCACACCACGTAGGACAGCGAGCTGTGCCGGGAGGTGAAGTCGAACTTGATGTCGCCGATGCCCTTGGCTGCGCCGTCNGCCCCTTCTGCTTCGTGGAACACCCAGCCGTCGGGTAACGTCGTGATGATTCGCTGCTCAGTGTCGGTGACCGGATTCAGTATGGGCTGCGCCTCGGTGCGCAGTACGCCGGGTACGTCGATACGCGCGCGCCGGGCTTTGATATCCCAGTCCCATCCAATCTCGGTGAATATCGGNTCGTGGTGATGCTCGATGATCACGCTGAAGATCTGGAACATTGTTCCAACTGGCTGATCTTCGCCCGTCAAGATATAGAACAACGCATCGCGCTGCTCGTCGGTGGCACGGCTCTCCAGGATGGGCTGCATGTGCCCGTCACCGTGATGGATAGCGCGAGGAAAATAGAAGGTGGCGACGACGACCAACCCATCCAGTTTGACTCCGTCGCATTCGCCCTTGGTGATTTTGAAACCNACCGCACCGTTGCATTCGCCCCGGGTCGGGGGCGCCATGGATTCGCAAGGGCAACCGAAGTCGCAGCTGCAAAACTCGATGTACTCCCCCTCAAGTGACCATTCTCTAATCGCCATCGTGTGCCTCCTCGTGCATCATTAAAAGTATAGAAAGAATAAACCCCATTTTTTACCAGGTCCAGAGTTAATTCTTGGTAATTCACCATCCATTGCCTGCCGCCTCCACCAGTCCCCTGTCTTTATACCGTCAAATGTTGGTCAGCCGGTGCAAGTGTGTCCACCCAAACTATCCCACCGCACACAAATCGGAAACCTGCCTCTCAAGCTACGGCATGTATCTTGCCTACCGATACAATAGTGGTTCTGGCACTTCTCTAGAAAGCACTGTATAGTCGCGCCTTCTCCGATAAGGAGATAGTGCGTTTCTGGCCTTCGATGTGTTTCTTTCCATCACTTGTGCTCTGGTTGGCAACGTTCTGTGGCTGACAAGGCGATATGCTTGCCACAGTCTGGTTAAACCAGAACCGGTGAGGTTATAAGACCTCACTACACTCTCCCTCCTAACTTTTACGCGGCGTACAAGCCGACTGGAATTATTTTTGCTATTTAAAGAACTCAAACTCGATCCTCGACTACTCGAAGCAATCGAAAAATCCGGCTTTACCGAGCCTACCGACATTCAGCGTCAAGCAATCCCGGTGGTGTTGTCGGGCGCAGACCTGATGGCGTCAGCNCAGACGGGAACCGGCAAAACCGCGGCATTCGTATTGCCGGCACTTCAGCATATTTTGCGGCGTTCCAAGAAATCTGGCATAGGCCCACGTGTATTGGTTTTAACACCAACTCGTGAGCTTGCGATGCAGATTAATCAACATATTCGCCAGTTCAGCCGGTATTCCAAAATCTCCACTGGCTCGATTGTCGGGGGCATGTCTTACTCCCCTCAGCTAAAAATGCTCCGTAATCGGTTGGATCTTCTGGTCGCGACCCCTGGTCGGCTGATGGACCACATGGAACAGGGCAAGGTAGATTTTTCCCGCCTGGAGATACTGGTTTTNGATGAAGCAGACCGAATGCTAGATATGGGCTTTATTGATGCGGTAAAAGATATTGCGGCAGCAATTCCCCGTGAGCGTCAAACCTTACTCTTTTCAGCGACACTTGAAGGCCAGGTTGTGAAGATCGCAAACCAGCTCCTAAAAAAACCACGGAGCATCTCGTTGGCAGCCAATCATGATCGNCATCGGTCGATTCGCCAGCACATGCATCACGCAGATAGCAAAGCCCACAAGCACAAACTGTTGGCGCATCACCTCGAGAATGGGCAGTTAACCAAGACGTTGATCTTTACCTCGACGAAACGGGGAGCTGATCAACTCGCGAAAACNCTACGTTCAAAGGAGCATAAGAGTGCCGCCCTGCACGGCGATATGAGCCAGAACAAACGGCGGCAGACAGTCGAAAATCTTCGCAAAGGCCGAGTNGACATGCTGGTGGCAACAGATGTTGCAGCTCGGGGGCTAGATATCAAGGATATAAGCCACGTAATCAATTTCGATTTGCCAATGATTGCCGAGGACTACATTCATCGGATCGGCCGCACCGGACGTGCCGGTGCTACCGGCTGTGCGATCTCGCTTGTTGGATCTGCCGACTGGCAGAAGTTGTCGCAGATTGAAAAGTTAACCGGGCGAAAAATTAACCGAGAAGTCATTGAAGGTCTGGAGCCGACAAGCTCAGAACCTAAAATCAAGCATGCTGCCAAATCTAGCCCCAAGTTCAAACGCAAATTCGCCGGGCACTCCAAGGGTAAGAACACACACAAACCGGGGCATTGGCGAAAAGGCTCTTCGGGCGCCAAGCGAGCAAAGCAATCGCGTGTAAGAAAGGCCGCCTAGAAAGCTGCTTTCTCACAGGTCTGCCTTAAGGCGGATCAATGAGTAACATAGCAATTGGGCGACTGGCTTGCTCTGGACTGACATTAACAAAAACCCACCAGTTCTTCCTATCCTCTCCAGTCCGGTAGCCACGAGCGATGTAGACGTACTGTCTGGAAGGATGGCGACCTCCGTCAACTATCGCAGTGGCACATCAAGTTACGGGAGGCGGTAACTGTTTAATGTAGACATCCTGTTGTGGAAAAGGGATTTCAACTCGATGTATTCGAAATTCTCGGTCAATACTACACAACAGCATATCTATCGCCCGTCCTTTGAGTAAGGGGTCTGAAATCCAGCACAGCAACTCGAAATCTAGGCTGGAGGCGCCAAATGCTCGGAAACGCACCTGTGCTTCGGGAGAATTCGATATCAATTTCTCGTCGAGTGCCACCCGCAACAGAATCTCCCGCACCCGATCGATGTCGCTACCATAGGCAACGCCCACCGGCACCCGCAACCGCCGTTGCGGCTTTGGACCACCGGTCTCATTTGTAATTTTAGCCTGCCCCATTACGGCGTTGGGTACAGTAATTTCTATATCATCACGCGTAAGCAGGCGAGTAGAGCGAAGTCCGATGTGGGTAACCTGGCCTCGCTCCCCACTATCCAAAATGATGAGATCGTCTATCTTGTACTGAGCATCCGCCATAATGAAAACACCAGCAATTAAATTTGATAGCGTGTCTTTGGCAGCGAAACCAACTGCTAGACCAACAACACCGGCCGACGCCAACCAACTGGTCGCATCTAGGTCCCAGACCACAATAACTACAAATACTGCCAGCGCCCACACCAGTATTTTTCCAACATTGTTAAATAAGGGCAGGGTCGTAGGCTGAATTGCGCCGAAGTGCTCCCGTGCTGAACTGGCCGCACCAAATAAGCTCTTAAGCAAACCTGCCAAAGGGAACGCCCAGACAATCACCATAATCGTTAATAGAAGCTTCACCATAACAAAGACAACTTTATCGTCCAGACCGAGATTTGCTACAGCAAGAGCAAGACCGACCAATACAATCGTTTTGGCTAGAGGATCCTGTACAAACGCAATCATCTTGTCGTCTAGATCAGACCGGGTTCTACCAGCTAATCTTTTCAGAGTCGTATCGATAAGCAGTGATACAAGCCGCGACAAAAGCACTGCTGCGATAACAATGATTACTGCCTGAACGATACGGCTATCAGGCAGGTACTCGCTGATTTGTTGAAGTATTTGTTCGATTTCGTGATTCATTTGTAGGTGCCTTCGAGAAAGTTCAAGGAGCAGTGATTCAGCATATATTACTGAGCCGAATTAATCATTGATTGTTTTGATAGTGCCTGTCGCACTACGTCAGTGGAGGGTTTCCGAATCCGGTGCAGAAATCTCTTGGTCCTTGTCATCATCAATTTATCTCGATTCAATCTGATAACATTAGACTTTTACCAGCCTGTTCTTCCATCATNCAATCAACAANCCCACTCCCAAGAAGCCGGAAGGCGACTCGAGTATCGACTACCGTCGAGTTACCTTGTTCACATTGAAACAAATCGCCAGCTACCTGGATACAGTGAGTAGAAAGTTGAAACTGTTGTCGTAAGTAATAACCATGGCAGGATTAAAGGCGACTAGCCCCACCCAACTNCTCAACTCGACCTTTGGTTTTGAATCTTTTAAGCCTGGTCAGAGACAAATTATTGATCATCTCTTAAACAAGACTCATGTGCTGGCTGTGATGCCAACAGGCTCCGGCAAATCGTTGTGTTACCAGATACCACCACTCGTTCTAAACGAACGTGCGGTAGTTGTATCACCACTTATGGCACTTATGGATGATCAAGTTGCCGTCCTGAAGGATCTGGGTATACCCGCTGACCGTATCCATTCCAATCGCAGTTATGAAGACAACAGCGACGCATGGAATCAATTTAAGAGCCGTCAATCTTCCCTGCTTTACATGTCCCCAGAAATGTTAATGAGTCAGAAAATGCTGTCTGCATTACGGCGAGTTGAAACTGGAATGTTTGTGATTGATGAAGCTCACTGCATTTCAAAATGGGGCGCTAACTTTCGTCCCGATTATGAGGCCCTGTCAAAACTAAATGAGATTTTCCCTCAAGCAGTGATCGCCGCATTTACGGCAACAGCCGATACTGCGACACAACAAGACATTGTCCAGAAACTAACCAAAAACAATGCTGTCAGGTTTGTGCAGGGGTTTGACAGACCGAATTTACGACTCACGGTGAAGCCCAAGTTAAATTGGAAAACCCAACTCTTAGCGTTTCTTGACGATAAAAAGCAGTGCTCAGGCATCGTGTATTGCCTATCTCGGAAACAGACAGAGGAAGTAGCCACGTTTCTTCAAAGCAAAGGTTACAACTCAATTGCCTATCATGCTGGTTTAGATAGTGAGACTAGAAGCAAGCATCAGGATCGATTTATGACTGAACCTTACGTCATCATGGCAGCCACTATTGCCTTCGGCATGGGAATAGACAAACCAGACATACGCTTTGTGGCGCACGTCAGTCTTCCTGGAAGCATGGAAGCCTACTACCAGGAGATAGGGAGAGCGGGGCGGGACGGTGAACCAGCTGAAACATTACTGATCTATGGATTGAACGACCTATTTCAGAGGCGTCGTTTCATCGAAGATGATGGCGAAGACCAAGGCTACAAGCTGAGAGAACATAAGCGATTGGATTCCCTATTGGCCTATTGTGAAGCATCATCCTGTAGACGCATAGCGCTTCTCCACTATTTCAATGAACGAATTTCTCCCTGTGGCAATTGCGACAATTGCATAGACCCACCGGAGTTAATTGATGGTTCGGAACTGGCAAAAATGACACTCTCTGCAATTTACAGAACTGGGCAGTTCTTCGGTGCGGCACATATCATAGATGTATTACGTGGCTCACGATCAGAGAAAATCATTGAGAGAGAGCATGATCAAATCAAAACTTTTGGTATCGGTTCCAAATATTCAAAACCTTACCTACAAAGTTTTATACGACAACTTATAGCGGCTGGTCATATTGTCTTGAATATCAAGAAATACGGCGGACTGGAAATATCAGAGAGCGGTTTTACGCTCCTAAAAGGCACGACTCGCTTTCAATGCAAACAGCCGTCAGAACCGACGCCAAAACAGAAAATAGGTCGCACGTTAAAAGAAAGCATTCCGACACATATCTATAGTGGGGAAAATGCTGAATTGTTGTCTCGACTCAAACAAAAGCGATTAACACTCGCCCAAGACCAGGGTGTCCCAGCCTTCGTGGTCTTTGTAGATACCGTTCTGTATCAAATGGTGGAAAGAAAGCCAAGAANTAGAGATGAGTTTTTGAATTTAGTTGGTGTGGGACCCGCAAAACTAGAAAAGTACGGTGACAGTTTCCTGTCGGTAATCAACAACTCTTGATTTATCCCGTTCAATAGCGCCCTACTGAAGCCAGCGCTTTCGTCAGTTCCTTTGTCGGTGGGTTTTAAGCCAAATTGGCCTTTCATCTACAATTCAAGCGGTTATAAATTGAGGTGACGCCGCCTCCTTCATTTTGGCTTTGTCCACTACCGTCCAATGAGCGGCGTGGTGGCTCGTTACAAGGCCCCGAATACCATATTCTCCCGAATGGGATGGTCGTCGAGCAGGCGCTGTAAACCCAAGCGAGACAAGTCGAGACTACGGTACCCCCCAAAAACGATGAGTTCCATCAAAGCACGGCCCGTGGCCGGGGAGTGCTGCAAGCCATGACCGCTGAAACCGTTGGCAAACAACAACCCGCTCACAGTCGGGTGGGCACCGAGAAAGGCATTATGGTCAAAATAGTTAATGGCAAGATGACCGGCCCAGGCACTTTTGAGTTTTATGGATTCGAAAGCAGGNATGCGATGGGCAAGTGCCGGCCAGACCCGTCGGTTGAACACCGTATAGTCAATATCAAAGTCGAAACTCCANGGGTTCTCGTCGGGGCCGGGAGCAAGAAGGGCCAAGTAACCAGACCCCTCGGGNCGAAAAGTGACTCCGGAAACATCTAGGGTAAGTGGGTAATGCGCGACTGCTCGTTGGCAGTCGAACACAAATGTTACCAATCGTTGTGGCCTGATAGGCAATTCGATCCCGGCCATTTCGCCGATGGTGGATGCACGAGGCCCTGCGGCATTCACTACCCATTGCGATCTGACCTCAGCGCCTTCCTTAAGCACCACACCTTGGACNTGCGTATCTTTCTGGAGTAAATCGACGACCTCGTCATTCACATAGTGCACGCCAAGGTGACGCGCCTTGCGTTTGAGTCCGTTCAACAAACTCATGGGTGCAATCCANCCTTCATTGCGATAACCAAATGTGGCGGCGCTGATGCCATCGACATTGATCTCGGAGAAACGNTCGGCAACCTGGTCAGTTTCCAACCACTCCACCGCCACATCGTACTCGCTCTGAAGGTCATAGTTCGCCTTGGCTTGTTCACGTTTGGTTTCATCTGCCAGCAGCAGATAACCATTTTCGACATACCCAAGGTCCAGCGCATCATCCCCAACAGCGAGCCAGGCCGGTGCATTGCGATAAAACTCAAATCCGTAACCGGACATCGCGATGCATTCGGGCGTTGAAAACTGTTGCCGTATACCGGCCCAGGAAAGTGCGGTAGAGCACTTTTGGTAGGTAGGATCGCGCTCTACGACCAACACGGTTCCGTCAAAAGCAGGTTCAGCCGCTAGGTGGTAAGCAATAGAACTGCCGACAGCGCCACCGCCGACGATCACAACATCATATGTTTGACTGATCATCGAAATTTCATCTTCATCAATTAGCATTTACACAACGAACCAAAACCCACCTTGTCGACTGGCTTAAGCATATACAAAGCCTTTGTTAGATGGTTACTTCTGCAAGGGCATTGGGGTGCGTGGTGATCTGCTCATAGCGATCATGGGTAATGATAAAGCTGTCTCCAACCTGAGCGCGAAACTTGCCGGGTACCGTAACCGAGCCATCGACGGCGAACACCATCCCCGGCTGCAATATGGTCTTGTCACCGTACACGAGTTGCGGGCGTTCTAGAAAACTGAAACCGGTCGCTCGACCGCAGCGGAACGGATACTCATAGCCCGCGGCTTGGATTACNTCTGCGTAGGCTCGGTGAACTTCCTCNGCAGCAACTCCTGGCCCCAATACGGAAAGCGCTGCGGCCTGACTGTCAACCGCTGTCTGGTAGGCTGACTCCTGGGACCTGTCGGTGATTTCTCCCAGCCAGAAAGTACGGTCAAAACCCAGCTTGAAGCGGTGAAAATTTGTCATCCCGCAAAAGCACAGGAAGATCGGTTCGCCGTACTTTAATTCCTTGGTACTGGCACGATGGTGAGTCATGGTCATTTCTTTGCCCGATGCCATGATCTGCATGAAGTGAATGCTCGGCGACATACGCTTGTCACTGTAATGCGTCTTCAGTAGTTCGGCCGCCTTGCGGGTACCGGCCTGAGTAGCGGAAAGCGCAACCTCGTATTCGGGTACGCCCTCACCGATCGCGCCGCGGCCGGCGTCCATCATGGCGATACCGACTTCCCCGGCGTGGCGAGCGATCTGCAGTTCGTCGGATGACTTGATCATCCGCATCTCGCTGACCAGGGGCATCAGGTCGGTGAGGCGGTCTGGATTGACCAGAGAATCAACATAACTGCGCACTACCGGGGGCATCAGATCCGGTTCAACCCCAATCCTGGCCGTACCTCCCAGGAAACCGGGCAGCGCTTCCCGCCATTCGTTACCCATGCCGTCGTTCCACAGTTCTATACGGTCGACAACAGCAGCTGACTGGGCCATCTCCTTTTCCATGGATGGGGTAATCAGCACGCTTTCGCCGTCGACGCTCACAATCAGCAGGGTGGGGCGGCCGAAATCCATGTGCAGATAGTCGTAATAGCCGCTGTAATAATAGACACTGTCGTCGTCCGTAATGAGAGCAACATTAATTCCGGATTCGGTGAGCCGTTCTCGAAGTGCTGTCATTCTTGCCTTGAACATGTCTTATTTTCCCCGGCAACTTAATTGATCACATTGGCAGAAAGATTGTATTGGATAAGTGTAAAAGGTTGAAATCAGTCAGGTCCATTGAAACTCAGGTCAAAAAATGATCAGGACTCCAATCAACCACGAAACTCAGTAANCGCACCCATGCAGGATAGGGGTAGCTGCCGGCTTTGTTCGTCTAGCAATAGCTTTCTCCCCCAACATATCCGGTAGAGCATAGACACAGCAAACGACGGACCTATAAACTTGGCTCTACCAATTTTCAGCCATCGTTCGTTCTAACCAGATTGCTGTTGTGACATTTCTTGACCAGAACATCAACCACGGATCCTCATAATGGACTCAAATAGCACCTCTAATACATCCCAGGCCGAGAAGATTTATGAACTCGGAGAGAAACCGCCGCTCGGTCTTGTGCCTGAAAATATGCACGCATTCTGTGTCCGCCAAGATCGGTTTGGTGAACCCAAAGATGCCTGGCAACGCGAGATCCTACCCGTTCCTAACATCGGGCCCCAAGATGTGCTGGTTTACACCATGGCCACCGGCATCAACTACAACAACGTCTGGGCGGCACTGGGCTATCCCGTCGACGTCATCGCCGATCGCCAGAAAAAGGGTGAACCGGAAGACTTTCACGCCGGCGGCAGCGATTGTGCTGGTATCGTTTGGGCGGTAGGTTCGGAGGTCAGGAACGTCACGGTCGGAGATGAGGTAGTGGTCCATTCGGGATGGTGGGCGCCGGATGACCCTTGGGTGCTGTCCGGCAAAGATCCCATGCTTGCACCCTCAGCCCGTATCTGGGGGTATCAGACCAACTACGGCAGCTATTGCCAGTTCACCCGGGCCCAATCGCACCAATGTCAGGTCAAGCCACCGCACCTGACCTGGGAACAGGCCGCTTGCTACATGCTTTGTGCCTCAACGGCCTACCGCATGCTTATGGGGTGGTCGCCCAATATCGTCGAGGACGGCGACGTGGTCCTGGTCTGGGGCGCCGCCGGAGGACTCGGGTCTCTGGCTCTGCAGATCGTCACTGCCCAGGGCGGCAAGGCTGTGGCAGTAGTCTCTGACGAGGAAAAGCGCCAGTTCTGTCTGGACAAGGGTGCCGTTGGCGTCATCAACCGCAATGAATTCGATCACTGGGGACCGATGCCTGACACGACCAGCAAGGAATGGGGTGCCTGGATGAAGGGGGCCCGTGCGTTCGGCAAGGCCATCTGGGATGCAGTCGGCGAACGCAAGAACCCGAAAATCGTGTTTGAGCATCCCGGGGAATCAACCTTGCCGACATCCGGGTTCGTTTGCGATCTGGGGGGCATGATTGTGATCTGCGCGGGTACCACCGGCTACAACGTGACACTGGACCTGCGCTATCACTGGATGATGCAGAAACGGTTCCAGGGCAGTCACCTCGCTAATGATCAGCAAGCGACAGCGCTGAACGAACTGGTTGCCTCAGGTAAGGTCGATCCCTGTCTGTCAGACACGTACAGCTTTGATGAAATTGGGCATGCCCACCAGCTAATGCACGAGAACAAGCACCCCTATGGCAACATGGCTTGTCTGGTCAACGCAACCCAGACCGGTCTGGGTGCGAAGTGAGTACAAGTATGGGAAGGATTGCGATGACTTAATCGTCGGGCTGGCAGACCCGGCTACAAGATCTGCTGGGACAGACATCGGGGAAGAATCTGCAGCCGCTAATTTTTCCCAGCGTCCTATCTCTTTGGAGACACTCCCATTAACGTGCCGACGCACGATGGATTGTTGCTAGGGAAATTCAACCGTACACGAAGTCCCCGGGCGGATCAGTCGCGCACTCTGGAAAAATACCTTGACCAGATACCGCGCACTTTCCTGCACCATCTCGACCGGTTCAAGGCCAGCAGTGGTATTTATCCCTACAAAGCGCTCTCCAGCAACCAGCACTGTCATCTCGTTGTCAGGAGACAAGCCACCTGCTGTCTCGCCATCGACGAGCACATGCGCCGCGTAGACACCCCGTTCCGCTAAATCTATAGTCACTGGATGATCAGCCGTGTGGTTGACAAACTGACCTTTGGCAAACCCCGAAGCGATCACCCAGGCGTCAAAAGGCGCCCTCAGACCAGCCAGACCCAGCCGATACTCAGCCCACTCGCGCTCGAGCGCAGCCAGTGCGTGAGCAGACTCCACTCGAGCCAACTTCAGTTGCTCCAGCTTGAGTCGTACGCTAGACAGTGAGCCTTCATCGAACATTGTTTGCTCTCGTTCAAAATCAGCACGCTGTTCCTGCAATTCGGCAGCGTACAGTGCTTCACTGTTCCTGGCTTTACGCAATGCAATCTCATAGGAAGTCGGATCCAGTTCGACAAGGACCTGGCCGGTATGCACGGCATCCCCTGGGGTCACATTGACCGCGAGAATCTGTCCAGAGATGCCGACTCCCAGAGCAACCCGCCGATTCCAGTCGATGGTTCCGTGCAGCGTCTGCGCCGAAGCAGCCAGCGCGCTGATCAGCATGGCTGCAGCCACAAGTACTCCGATCACCTGTCTCATATTGTCTATTTCTCCTGAATCAAAACTAACGGGCGACCAAGCAGACCGTCGAGTTCGGTCCACAGCAGTGCCCGCTGGAATCTCACCCGGGTCGATTCGAGCATGGCTGCAGCCGCTTTAGCTTGTGCATTACCCAGATCGGAGCGCAGTTCCAACTCGTACAGCGCCCGGCTGTGATCCTGGTAATAACCGCGATATTCCTCGTGCGCCGCTGCTGCGACTTCCTGCGCCCGGTTGACCTCAAGGCCATGCAACAACTCAAGCACTCGATCGCGCAAAACATACTCGGCCGAAGTCAATTCAGATTGCAACCGAAAAAGTACGTTGTGCGCTTCTGCCAGCCGCACATCCTTTGTTCCGGTACTGCCGAACAATGGCAGCACAAACTTCAGGTTGGCGCGAAACCGGTCGCGATTGGCGCTCGTATTATCGGTATATTCCCAAGCCTCAAACTCAGCACTCAGAACTGGAAAATCCGCTTTCCGAACCGCATCCACAGAAGCCTGTGCAGCCTCGATCCGGTGACGCAAAACTTCCAGTGTTGGCGAAGTGGAAATCACTCGGTCCACAAGTTCGTGATAGTCGGGGATCTCCTGCCTGGCATAGACCGTGAGATCGGGCATCGCCAGATCGGCAGATAGCTCGCCCGGCCTGCCNAGTGCCAGNGCGAGGCTGTTGCGGGCCTGACGCCGCGNTAAATCGCTACGCAACCGTTTCACGTACGCCCGTCGATAGGCTAATTCGCGCTCTGCGACCTCCATATCCGTATATTGTTGGAACGATGCCTGGCGATCTGCAAGCCGCTTATAGCGGAAATAACTTACGGTCATGCTCTCATCGTGAGCCTGGTAGGCAAGGTCAGCAAGAATGACTGCGAAGAATTTGTCCATCACCTCCAACACGTGCAGGTTACGACGAACCTGATATGCGGCTTCCTCACTGCGGACACTAGCACTTGCCGCCACATGGCGACTGTCGCTGCGACCAAAATCAGACAAACGTTTTCGAATTACCAGACCAAAACGACTGTCATCCTCGAAATCAACCCCCGAGACAGACGCACTACTGGCAACCCGGGGCTGTAATTCAAGCAGGGTGTTGACGCCGTAACTCGATTCCACCTCGCGTAGGCGAATACCGGCACGTGAGACATTTGCCCAAGCGATGCGCAGGTCAGGATGGGAATCATTCGCCAGCGACAAGGCATCAACCAACGTCAATGGCGTCGGCAGCGGCAAGGGCACTGTACTGCTGCTATCAGCCTGAAGCATTGGCGACGCCATCAGCAAGGAACAAAGCAATAGCAACCCTGATCGTGCAGCGCGCCACGGCATAGCCTGCCAGCGGTGGACAAGCACTGACCATTGCCCCCCCTTCATCTCACGAAGATCCTTCCTTGCGTTGACGCTTGTAACGTGAGAAGCGCTGTGTTCTAAAATGCGCCTCGACCACATATTCCCCTAGCCACAGAAACTCCTGTGAGTCTTTGGTAGCACCGGTATAACGGGTCAGTATATTGCCANTCGGATCGAAAAAAGCAAAAACCGGCGTCGCCCGCACTCGGTTGTGCTTGAGCGCGAACTCAGTCTCGGGCACTTCCTCGCCATCAAATCCCGTGACCAGGGCATCACCTTCAGCGTTGATCGCGATCACTTGGAAATGGGCACGAAAGTAGTCCTGCACCTCAACCTGATTCAATACCGTCTCCTTCATCCGNCGGCACCAGGGGCAATCGTCGGTCTCAAACATCACCAAGACGCCGACCTTGCCCTCTTGCCGTGCAATCTCGCCCTCTTCGCGCAGATCATTAAAACTGTCGTGGAAAAAGTAGGTAGCTGGGTCCCGGGTCTGCCCGGCTGATGCGGGCATCAGCAATAGCAACAGCACCACCGTTGCGCCTGTTTTCAGGATTGTCCGTGAAATCATCTCGTGCTTGTCTGGGTATCGGGTGAGGAACCCTTCTCCGCTCAAAAGGATACCCCAAATTCGGGAGAAACCAAGAATTAAATGTCATTGCTAACTCGGAATAGTCTCCTGTCCGGCTCAACCGAATCACGGCGGAATTCTGGGTAATGTAGCCCCCAACGTAGTAACCTTGCACAGGGAGCGTTGAAATTCATATTTACTGATTACCAAGACCCAAGAACACACACCAGGCTTGCGCCAATTTGGGTTTTGGATACACATTACACCGGCGACTAATTTTTTGGAGGACAGGCTGTGGGAGGTGTACTGGAAGGTATTCGTATCCTTGATTTTGGTCGTTATATTGCAGGGCCATTCTGCGGCATGCTTTTGGCTGATATGGGGGCTGAAGTGATCAGAATTGAAAAAATAGACGGCAGTGAAGACCGTTATACCATTCCTGTCGGTGAGGGTGCNGACGGTGAATATAGTGTCGGTGCCATGTTCCTCCAGATGAACCGGAACAAACTTGGGTTAACGCTGAATCCAATGAAACCCCAGGGCCGTGAAATCGTGCGCAAGTTGGTCGCTACTGCTGATGTCGTGATCGCCAACCTGCCGGCCCCGACGCTTAAAACGATGGGGCTGGATTATGAAAGCCTGAGTACAATCAAGCCCGATATTATTTTGACCGCCGTTTCCGCGTTTGGCTCGACTGGCCCATACAGCGACCGGGTGGGCTTCGACGGCGTCGCGGCGGCAATGTCCGGCATGATGCATCTAACCGGAAATCCGGACAAGCCGATGAAGGCTTATACGCCTTGGGTCGACTACGGTACTGCATCAGGTGCTGCTTTTGGCACCCTGGCTGCGTTGATCCATCGCGACAGGACGGGTGAGGGCCAGATTGTTGAGGGCACGCTTCTGGGTACCGCGCTGGNGTTCAATAATGCGTTATTGATTGAGCAGGCAATGATCCAGCCTGACCGGATTGGAACCGGTAATCGTGGACAGATAGCTGCCCCGTCGGACGCGTTTTGCTGCAAGGGTGACGAATGGATCATCGTGCAAGTCATTGGTCAGCCTCTATTTGAAAGATGGGCGCGGCTTATGGGTGAGGAGGAACAGTGGCTTTCCGACTCTCGTTTTACCGATGACATGTCGCGCGGCGATAATGGCGCGGTGATCTCTGAGCGAATGCAGCGATGGTGCGCCGAACTGAGCAGGGAGGAAGCGATCATGGCTCTGGAAGAGGCACGAATCCCGGTTGGCCATATATATAAACCATCCGAAACCTTGCAGGATCCTCACGTTCGTGATGCTGGCTTCTTCAAAGAGATCGAATATCCAGGTGCTGCTGCTCTTGCCCCGATTACCGAGACCCACGTGCGACTATCGCGTACGCCAGGCGAGATCCGCTGTCGTCCACCTACCCTGGGTGAACACACCGGGCAGATTCTCGCTGAACTGGGTTACGATGAAGTGGCTGTTGCTGAGTTGAAAGCTGCCCGCGTCGTGTAACCACGACCGATTACCATACCCGCTTTAGTCAGTCCGGAACGATTGCTATACCGTCACGGGAAACAGGTCTGTCATAACTCCAGATGTCCACATCGTACCCCTGTTCCCGGAGGTGGTCAGCGTGCACGGAGAGGTAACGCTGAAAACTCGGCTGCTGCTCGTAGGCCCGCTCGAGTACATAACGAAAAATTCCCTGGGTATGGAAAGTCTGAAATACAGCTTCCAGACGCACGACCTCTTCACCCAAAGCGTCAAATAACACCACTGTGGGGGCAAAGCCCACGCCCAGTTCCGCGGCCCATACCCGGGCCGTGGTAGATCGACCGTCCGGAGTGACGATCGGGGTGTCCGACCATAAGTCCAGCTGCAGCGCCGTCATCTTCTCGATCTGGCTGCGCACGATAGGCTGCGCCAATACCTTCTGATGAAAAATATCGCACTCAAGGCAGCGGGATTGCTCAAAGAACACCGCCAGCGGCCGGCCGTCTCTTGCACTTAGGTCAAACGGTGGCGGGACAAAAAACACCTCGCTGTGAAGTGTGCTGCTCTCAGCGCGACTGCCGGACTGGGTGGCCATAAATTCATTGAAGCTGCCGGACTGGTCGGAATGGGTATACGCATATTCCAGAGCAGCGCGGAACACATCGGGCGGATAGTAACCGTTCACCCGCAATACGACCTTACCCGCCTCGTTGAAAAAAAGCAGCGTAGGCGTGAACTGCACCTTCAGGGCCTGAGCCAGTGTTTTCTCGGTAAAGGACTGGCCGCCTACCTGAACCACCTCCCGGTCACCCCACATGTTGATTGTGACAAGGTCGAAATTGTCCTGTGTAGTCTGGGCAATATCCCGTTGGGCGAAATTATGCTGCACCAGGGCGTTGCAATAAGGACAGCCGNCCTGNTAGAAATACAGTACAAGCCGTTTGCCTTGTGCCGCGGCTTCGGCAATGTCCTCTTCAAAGTCGAGAAAGCTCTCTTTGAACCATGCCGGGTGGGTNGTGAGTTTGTCCCCGCTGAAACTGCCNATCTTGTGTTCGTCAGCAACCAAGACCTGAGTGGTTGCCAGCAGCAGGCTCGCCAGTAATGCCCACCCACAAAAAGACAGGGCGATCCGGTACCGTAGCAACAGCTTCTCTGATTCGGTATCGTGCATCTGACAATCTCCGAATTTCCTATCAGCTATCATCGTGACTCAGGCCCGCAAAGCCGGTGCTACTTCCTGTGCCAGCCTGCGTAAATGAGTATGGTCAAGTGTGGGTACACCCAGCATTAGGTGGGTGATCCCGGCATCGACCTGCTCACGAAGCCGCGTTGCTACTTCCTCCGCCGAGCCAAAAATAGCATGTTTATCGACATCAAAGCCCGCGCCATAGTAGCCATGTAGAAATTGCACCAAGTCATCGCGCGCCTGTGTCCGATCGTCATCGACAGCGACATAGAGCAAACGTCCGGCCGTCAGTCTGTCCGGGTCCTTCCCTACCTGACTCGCAGCTTCCTGTGCAATCTGCCAGCCACGCCTGAAATCCTCGATTGTTCCAAACGGCGCCATGATCCAGCCATCAGCCAAGGCGCCAGCACGACGGATCGCCGCTTCGGCGATTCCACCGACAAGAATTGGCACTGGTGCCGCTGGCCGTACCGTGGCCTCACGGAGCTGAAAAAACTTACCCGCGTGATCAACTGGCTCCCCACCAAGCAGCTGCCGCAGTACCGCCATGCTCTCACGGAACACTGCCACGCGCCGGTCCATTGGGATACCCAAGCCTTCGTATTCTTCGGGACGACCGCCCAGAGAAACACCCAAGGCAAGCCGCCCACCGCTCAGATGGTGCAGCGTAGATACCTGCCGTGCGACAACGGGTGCCAGACGCAGGTTCAGTACCAGTACGGCAGTGCCAAGCAGCAGGTGTTGCGTATGAGCCGCTGCCCACAACAACAACATCAGGGAGTCGGCCAGCGGGGCAGGATGAAATACTCGGTCTTCAACCCATATCGCATCGAAGCCGGCGGCTTCGACCTCCTGGAAAAATTCTGCATAAGCTCGGCTGCTCTGCAACCCCGCAACCGCGACACTCGGCACATGGATACCGATAGATACAGACTTGTCCACAAAATGCTCTCGTCGAAAGACTCTACTAATTTAACCGAGAGTATACTCAACCAGACGATTTTCAAATTACGTCAACACCTTATCAAGAGAGCCAAGTGAACTATCCCTTCAAACTGGGCGCGTACTCGCGCCCGATCACTGCATCTCATCCAGAGGCACAAAACTGGTTTGATCGAGGGCTTGCCTGGGTCTATGGGTTCAATCATGAGGAGGGCGCAACATGTTTTCGCAGGGCCGTTGAGATCGATCCCAGTTGTGCAATGGCCCACTGGGGGATTGCGCTGGCGAGCGGTCCTTTCTACAACCTGCCCTGGGAATGGCTGAGCGAAAACGAAGCCGAAACAATGCTTCTCACCTGTCATAACGCTGTACAACAGG
>JGI24815J26687_1000041_pt1 | contig 22800 bp, 22 predicted proteins | sample METZYME_3_150m_FD_26687 | JGI IMG/M metagenome (IMG submission 26687) | reverse complement strand
ACTACTGCAGGAACACCAGTAAAGTCTTGTAAAATAACTCGACTGGGAGTAAATGATATTTCTTTATTATTGCCTGATTTGGCATCCCAATTAAGTATTGTTTGAATATCTTGTTCTCGTGAAGGGTCTTCCTGACTATGCCTAACTGCATTCTCTAAAAGAATTTTATGTGAGAAAGGTATGCAATCTATGGATGAAGCACCCAATGCATTCAGATCAAAATATTGATACTCCTTAGAATCTATTTTTAATGGTTTAATGAGTTTTGTCATTAGATATCCTTAATCCGAGCTAGATTGTATACGAATCTTCAGTTTTTGTCTTCTTTAGGCATGGCCATAATCTTACCACCACCTAAACATTTTTCATCTTCATATAGAACAACATATTGACCCTCTGTTACAGCCCACTGACTATCTTTAAATTCAATCATTAGACCATTTCCAGAAGTCTGTATAGAGCATCTAGCATCATTTTGACGGTATCTATTTTTTGCTTCACAATGTATTTTTTTCCCGTTTAATAAGCGAGTAGGGATCTTTGAGTCCAACCAGTTTAGAGATATAGCAAAGAGTTTTTTAGACCATAATCTTGGGTGATTATGACCTTGAACAACCATTAGTTCATTAGTTTTTATATCTTTTGCAGCAACATACCATGGTTCCCCAGAATTATTTTTTAGACCACCTATGCCAATGTCTTTTCTTTGTCCTATCGTAAAATACATTAAGCCATCATGCCTTCCTATGACTTCCCCTTGTTCATCAACTATATTTCCTGGCTCTGGAGGAAGAAAATTTTGTATAAAGCTTTTAAACGGTCTCTCGCCTATAAAACAAATGCCCGTACTGTCGGCTTTATTGTGATTTGGTAAACCCTTTCTATAGGCATAGTCTCTTACTTCAGATTTGATCATATTTCCCACTGGAAATATAACTTTTGAAAGAATAGCTGGGTTAATGGCATGCAAGAAGTAAGTTTGATCTTTGTTTGTATCGGTTCCTTTGTGCAGTTCATAGTCATGTTCTGTTTTAACCACTTTAGCATAGTGTCCAGTGGCAATTTTTTCTCCTCCCAAACGAAAAGCATACTCGGCAAATCGATCAAACTTGATCATACGATTGCATAAAATATCTGGATTAGGGGTAAGTCCAGAATTTAATTCCTCTAAAGCTCTATCAAAAACTTCTTTTCTATATTCTTTGGAAAAGTTCACATGATGCATAGTAATACCTAGTTCCTTACACGCTTCTCTTGCGTCTTGTTGATCTTGTGCTGCAGTACAATAAGGCTCTTCATCATTCCAATTGGTCATATGTAAACCTTCAACTTCAAATCCTTGTTCTAGAAGTAGTGAAGCAGTTACGGCAGAATCAACGCCACCAGACATGCCAACTATAATTAATTTTTTTTTATTCATAAGAGTCTGAATAGACAGAGACAGGGGTTAGATTTCTTTGGCTAATTTTGAAGCAAGTCCACTATAGTTTTGAGGTGATAGTTCTTTTAGTTCGTTTTTCACAGATTCATCAATCTTTAGAGAATCAATGAATGAAATCAATTTATCCTTATCTAAAGCCTTGCCTCGAGTTAGTTCTTTTAAATGTTCATAGGCATCTTCAATTTGTTCACGCCTTAGTATGGTTTGAATGGCTTCCGCTAGAATTTCAAGATTTGACTCTAAATCATTACTGATAACTTCTTTATTAATCTTAATTTTACCAAGCCCTTTCATTAGAGATTGATTAGCAATGGTCATATAGGCATATGCAGATCCTATGTTTCTTAGTGCGGTTGAATCGCTAAGATCCCTTTGAAGTCTAGATATAACTAATTTAGAAGCAAGGTGATCTAAAATTGAGTTTGCAAGACCAATATTGCCCTCAGCATTTTCAAAATCTATAGGATTAACTTTATGTGGCATAGTCGAAGATCCTACTTCTGATGATTTTATAGTTTGATGAAAGTAACCCAAAGAAATATACATCCAAATATCTTTGCTCAGATCTAAACAAATATTATTGATTCTAATCAAAGAATGAAACAGTTCTGCCATCCAGTCATGNGGTTCAATTTGAGTTGTATAGGGGTTGTTAGTGAGTTCTATGCTTTTGATAAATTTTTCACTTAAATCAGTCCAGTTAATATCAGGATAAGCAATTTTATGAGCATTAAAATTCCCAACAGCACCGTTCATTTTTGCCCGATATTCAATAGCTTCCAGTGTTTTTATTTGTTGATTGAGACGATACACAAAATTTGCAAATTCTTTACCCATGGTTGTAGGAGTGGCAGCTTGCCCATGTGTTCGAGATAACATGGTATCACCTGCCCAATCATGTGACTGTGTTCTTAAAGTATCTATAAGGAGATTTAATTCCTTGACCTGTAATTTTGTTGCATCTTTAAGCATCAGTGCATAGGAGATATTATTTATATCTTCTGATGTGCATGCAAAATGGATAAATGGAATTAAATCGTTACCATCTGGCAGAGCTCTAATTTTTTCTTGGAGAAAATATTCTACTGCTTTAACGTCATGATTTGTTTCTTTTTCAATAGCCTTAATTCTTTTGGCATCTTCAATAGAAAACTGAGGGATAAAATCTTCCAGAAGATTCTTTAGATCTTCAGACAATCTCGGGACTTGATTTAGATCTTTATTTTCGGATAGAAAAATTAACCATTTTATTTCAGTTAAGACACGGTAGCGCATGAGTGCTGACTCACTAAAGTATTGCCTTAAGTGAGTGCTTTTCTCCAAATATCTGCCATCAAGTGGAGAAATGGCTTGTAGCTGATCTTCATTCATTTCAACCACCTCTATCATCAAAATTGAATGATACACGAAAGTTTCTTCTGTGACTGCTATTCTCTATGTATTATGATATGAATAAGGAGTTAATTTTGTCAGATAAGGAATACAGAATAGAAAAAGATAGCATGGGAGAGCTCAAAGTTCCTGCCGATAGTCATTGGGGTTCGCAGACACAAAGGGCTATTGAGAATTTTCAAATCAGTCAGATAAAAATGCCGTCAGGTCTTATTAGGTCTTTGGCTTTATTGAAATGGGCATTATCTTCAGCAAATGCAAAATTAGGTACTTTAACTAAGGATAAAGCAGATGCCATAGGTAGGGTTGCACTAGAAATAGCTGATGGAGAATATGCTGATCAGTTTCCAGTTGATGTTTTTCAAACTGGTTCTGGAACTAGCACTAACATGAATATGAATGAAGTAATTGCTCATTTATCTTCCTCAGATAAGCTCGATATTCATCCCAACGATGACGTCAATCTAGGACAAAGCAGTAATGACATTATTCCTTCAACGATCAATGTTGCGTCTACTTTATTGATTAATACAGATTTACTTCCTGCTTTGGAACATTTACATACAATCATGGATGAGAAAGCAGCTACTCTTAATGATGTTGTTAAAACTGGCCGGACACATTTGATGGATGCGATGCCTGTAACCTTTGGACAGGAAATTAGTGCGTGGTCTGCACAAATCAAGGATATAAAGAAACAGCTGGGAATTCTGCAAGTAGATATCCAACAATTAGCAGTTGGGGGAACAGCGGTTGGAAGTGGGGTTAATGCTCATCCTGACTTAAGTTCAATCACTTGCAAATTTATGAATGAAAAAACTGGTATGAATTTTCAACCAGCCTCGAATACATTTAGATCGATTAGCTCTCAAGATATTTCTCTTGAGCTTTCATCTAAAACAAAAACTTTGGCAGTAATTTTAACAAAGATTGCAAACGATCTAAGATGGATGAATAGTGGTCCTTTAGGTGGTTTAGGTGAAATTCAATTACCAGCACTCCAACCTGGTAGTAGCATCATGCCAGGCAAGATAAATCCCGTAATACCTGAATCAGTATCAATGGTAGCTGCACAGGTAATTGGTAATGACACGACGATAACTATGGCTGCTCAATCTGGAAATTTCCAATTGAATGTAATGTTGCCTCTTATTGGATTTAATTTAATTCAATCAATTTCAATATTAAGTAATGCTTGCAATGCCCTTGCTGATAAAGCTATCAAAGATTTTACAGTGAATTATGAAAACATCGAGTCTGTTCTCAATCACAATCCAATTCTAGCAACAGCTCTTAATGAGAGCATTGGTTATGAGACAGGTGCAAAAATTGTAAAAAAAGCTTATAAAGAAAAGCGGTCAATCATTGACGTCGCATCTGAATTAACCGACCTTGATAAAGCAACATTAAAAGATGTTTTAGATCCTTTAAAATTAACTCAAAATAAACAATAAGACCCCTCTTTTTTATGTTGAATAAAATAAGAGAGAGTTATTACGGCACTCAACCCTCCAATGATCCAGTATTAGAGGTAATGAATCGATTGCCAGAGCATATCGTCAAAGATTATTTGCAAAAAATAAATCTAAAGCACGCTGGAGTTTTATTAGGTCTGCAGCAGTCTGCCTCAGGCATAAATATTATCTTGACGAAAAGGACAACTAAATTGAAGAATCATGCAGGTGAAATTAGTTTCCCTGGTGGCTCTTATGATGGTTTTCAAGATAAGAACATAATTGAAACTGCTATAAGAGAAGCTAATGAAGAGATTGGTTTAGCTCAGACCTCATCTGAAATTATTGGCTTTGTTCCACCACAAATTAGTTTAGGAACCGGTTTTATTGTCACTCCTGTAATTGCTTTCGTAGAAGATGATTTTTCTCCTGTTCCAAATCCGGATGAAGTAGAAGAAATATTTCAAGTGCCTCTAGACTTTCTTATGGATCAAGTAAATCTTGAGCACCAACATAAGGTTTATGATGAGATTAAATGGTCTGTCTACAGCTACAGTTATGAGCAATATTATATTTGGGGTCTAACCGCACAAATCATTAGAAAATTTTGTAACTTAATTAACCGATAGGAGAATGTTTTGGAAAAATTACATCAAATTACATCACAACTTAGGGACCCTGAAAAAGGATGTCCTTGGGACAGGGAACAAACATTTGAGTCAATTGCTCACTGTGCTATAGAAGAAGCTTACGAGGTTGTTGAGGCCATTGAAAATAAGGATTATGAAGCTTTCAAAAATGAATTAGGAGATCTTTTATTCCAAGTAGCATTTCATACAAACATTGCTGAGGAAATGAACTTATTCACTTTTGATGATGTGGTGGATTCGATTACTACTAAATTAATTAACAGACATCCCCATGTGTTTTCAGATTTATCAATAGAAGATTCTGAGACACAAACAGATCATTGGGAGAAAATCAAAATTGAAGAAAGAAAACAGAAACATGGCTTAAGCAGTATACTTGATGATATTGGCATAAATCAGCCGGCATTAAACATAGCATATAAGATTGGAAAAAGGGCACGATCAGTGGGCTTTGATTGGAACAATATAGACGGTGTTATTGATAAAATTGAAGAAGAAATTGAAGAGCTGAAAGTTGCTATAAATTCTGGGAATCAAAGCAATATTGAAGAAGAGGCTGGGGATTTATTATTTAGCGTTGTTAGTCTCTCCCGGCATACCTCTGTAGACCCTGAATCAGCATTAAGGAAAGCCAATAGAAAATTTGATCAGCGTTTCAGATCTATGGAGAGTACCTTAAAAGAATCTAATAGGGAGTTCTCACATCTGACTGAAAGAGAGCTTGATGAATTATGGGAAAACGTAAAAGAGAAAGAATAGTTGAATGACTGATAAATTTAGAACCCTTAAGAATTATTCAAAGCGACTGACTAGTAAACCTGGAGTTTATTGCATCATAAATAAAAAAGAAGATGTAATTTATATCGGTAAAGCAAAAAATTTAAAAAAAAGAGTTAGCAGCTACTTTTCTTCAGCTCATTCACAAGGAAAGAAAGAAGCGATTTTAAAAGAGACTAATTCAATTTCAATTACCATAACTCGTACAGAACGAGAAGCTCTAATTCTAGAAAATACACTAATAAAAAAACACAGACCCAAGTTCAATGTTTTACTCAAAGACGGCAAGAGTTATCCGTATATAGAAGTAAATAATACCCATCAATTCCCAAGATTTTCTTTTCATAGAGGAAAAAAGAATTTAAATAAAGCAGAGTATTTTGGTCCTTATCCTAATGTAAATGCTGTAAGAAACACCTTGAGTCAGTTACAAAAAGTTTTTTTATTGAGAAATTGTGATGAATCCTTTTTTAATAATCGATCTAGACCTTGTTTGCAGTTTCAAATAAAGAGATGTTCCGGACCTTGTGTGGGTTTAGTGACAGAAGAAGAATATCAATTTAATGTCGATCAAGCTCTCAATTATTTGAAAGGAAATGATCAATCCATTATTGAAAAATTTATTGCAAAAATGGATCAAGCTTCAGATCAGCAAGATTATGAAAAAGCTAGTTTCTATAGAGATCAAATTAGCTCATTAAAAGTTATACAATCTCACCAATTCGTCGATGGAGCAAATCGAATTGATGCTGATGCTATAGCATTGTCTGAGTCATCAGGTATGTTTTGTATTTCTGTTTTATTTTTACGTAAAGGACAAATTTTAGGTAATCGTTCATTTTATCCACAAAAGACTAACATGGCTGACGCACAAGAGGTGATAGAGTCGTTTTTAATGCAGTACTATACTGACCATCAGCCCCCTAAAGAGATATTGATTAATATCAAACTCGAAAATCTTAAACTTCTTCAGGAAGCCCTTTCTGATGCTTTAAAAACCAAAGTAATCATAAAACAAAATGTGAAATCTTATAGGAGGAAATGGATTGAAATCTCTGCATCAAATGCTATTGAATCATTAAAATCTAAGTTAGCCTCAAAAGCTTCAATAGAAGCCCAGTTGTATGAACTGTCTGAAATTATAGAGAGTGATACACTTGTCCGGAATATTGAATGTTTTGATGTTAGTCATTTCATGGGTGATAAATGTGTTGCTTCATGTGTTGCATTTAACCGAGAGGGATTTCATAAAAACGGTTATCGTCGTTTCAATATTAGTGGAATAAATAAAGGTGATGATTATGCTGCTATGTCGCAAGCTCTCTCTCGCCATTATTCAAGATGTTTAAAAGAATCCAAATTATTACCCGATATCATCCTTGTCGATGGAGGCAAGGGCCAGGTTAATATTGCCATTGGGGTCCTTAAAGATCTGGGAATAAATGGAATACCTATACTCGGTATTGCTAAAGGTCCAAATCGTCAACTGAAAGAAGATCGAATTTTTATCAATAAAAATAAAACTCCTCTGTCCATGGCAAATAATTCACCAGCTAAGTTTTTAATACAATCAATTCGTGACGAGGCTCATCGATTTGCAATCACTGGACATCGAAATAAAAAAAGAAAAAAGCTGTTAACTTCAGATATTCAATCAATAGACGGTATTGGTCCAAACAAGAAAAAACATTTGCTTAAGCAATTCGGAGGTGTTCAGGAAATTAAACGAGCTTCTGTAGAGGATTTAATGACCGTTAGGGGTATTAATAACAAGTTAGCTAAAAAAATTTATAAACATTTCAATGCTAATTAATCTTTTATTATAATCATTACATGAGGACAACGTTTAATTTTGCTAACGCATTAACACTTTTTAGAATTGCCAGTATCCCTTTAATTGCTGCGTTATTCTTTTCTTCAATTGATAATGCTAGACCACTAGCTGCTATGGTCTTTATTTTAGCTGCATTGACTGATTGGTTTGATGGTTGGGTTGCCAGAGAATATGATTTATCCTCAAGATTTGGAGCGTTTTTAGATCCTGTAGCAGATAAACTGATTGTTTCAGTTGCTTTAATTTTGATTGTTCAGAGTGATCCAAGTCTTCTAAATGCAGTTATTGCATCAATTATTATCGGTCGTGAGCTTACAATTTCTGCACTGCGAGAGTGGATGTCTGAGCTTGGAGAAAGACATAAGGTTTCTGTAATCGGTTATGCAAAATTTAAAACTGTTTTACAGATGGTCGGACTTTCTTGCATGTTGTTTAGAAAACCTATTTTTGATATTGATATATACTTCATTGGTAGTATTTGTCTTCTAGGGTCTGCTGTTCTGACACTTTGGACCATGTTAGTTTACCTAATTAAAGCCTGGCCAATCATTTCAAAAGGTGATTATTTATGAAATATAGATCTCTCTTAACAATAACTCTTCTGCTAATGATTAGTGCTTGTGGAACAGGCAGTGAAGATTCATATTTTAACCAAATTCTAGATGATGAATGGAGTAGAGCTATGGATGAGAATCCAGTCTACGCTTCTTATATGGGAGATAAATCAGCTAATCAAGATTGGCCAGATATTTCAGAACAATCGGTGAGAAAAAGACAGCAAAAGACTCGAGAGGTTCTAGAAAAAATTAAATCTATTAATCCTCAGAAACTCTCAAAGGAGAATCAACTTAACTATAGATTATTTTTATACAATTATGAGCGATCAGTAAAATCTCAAAAATTTGATAGCCATTTACTCACTTTTGGTCAAAGGGGAGGGATTCAATTAGAACATGAAACAGCAGAAGGACTAAGTTTTAATAGTTCACAAGATTACAAAGATTGGTTAGAAAGGTTAGACAAATTACCTGAATTAATTAATGCACATATAGATCTTGGAAAATTAGGCATTGAGAGGAGCATTACTGCACCAAATATTTTAATGCAACGTGTTGCTAAGCAAATTCAATTACAATTGGTTGATAATCCAGAGGATAGCCCCTTTTATAATATCTTTTCAGATATACCAAAAACAATTAATGATCGGAAAGCACTTCAAATGAAAGCAAAGGAGGTCATTAAGAAAAAAATTGTTCCTGCTTATCAAACACTTGATCTTTTTTTTAGAACTGAATATTTACCTGTTTCACGTGTTACTTATGGTGTTTCTGATTTGCCGAATGGTTATGAGTGGTATGAAAATTTAGCTGAATATCATACAACCACTGATTTAAGTCCTGATGAAATTCATAACATTGGCCTATCTGAGGTAATAAGAATTCGATCTGAAATGCAAGAAGTTATTGACTCACTGGGTTTTGAAGGAACCTTTAATGATTTTTTAATATTTCTTAGAACAGACCCACAGTTTTATTATGAAACAGAAGATGAATTATTTGAGGCATATTTAGCTACCTCTAAGAAAATAGATCCAGAAATGGTTCGACTTTTTAAAGTCTTACCAAGAACGCCTTATGGAATAAAACCAATACCAAAAGAGTCCGCACCTGATACAACAACTGCCTATTACATGAGACCGGCAGCAGATGGGTCAAGAGCTGGTTATTATTATGTCAATCTTTATCGACCAGAAGTCAGACCAAAATATGAAATGGAGGTACTGTCAGTCCATGAAGCGGTACCCGGTCATCATCTTCAAATAGCATTGGCAATGGAACTCGAAGGGCTACCTAATTTTAGAAAATATTCAGGTTATACAGCCTTTGTTGAAGGTTGGGGGCTTTATAGTGAGAGCTTAGGATACGATATTGGTCTTTATGAAGATCCATATTCAAAATTTGGAGCATTAACTTATGACATGTGGCGCGCTATTCGCTTGGTGGTCGATACAGGTATGCACTATAAGGGATGGAGCAGACAAGAGGCTATAGACTTCTTTATAGATAATGCCGCTAAAACTGAGCAAGATATAGTCAATGAAGTAGACCGATATCTGATTATGCCTGGTCAAGCACTTGCCTACAAAATCGGACAATTAAAACTTCTCGAATTAAAACAGAGGACAAAAAATCAGCTTGAAGATGAGTTTGATATTAAAGAATTCCATCATGTCGTACTGAGTCAAGGAGCGCTTCCCTTGGCTGTTCTTGAAGAGCGAATAGATGAGTATCTTCTAGAGGTTAAATAACGTCTCAAAATTACTTTGAAGAATTAACTTCATTTCTATAGCTGAATATTCATTAATTTCCATAGCCTCAATGAAGTTCTCTAAATGACTCGCTGTATAACCAGGAAATTGAGGTCCATCAGACCCGTATATAACTCTATCAATTAAGCCTTCTTTTTTAATAATTTTAAGGTATTCAGGTAAAACTTCAGATGCTTTTCTGGCACCTAAAGCACCGGGTTCAAAATAAACATTATCGTATTTTTTAGCCAATTGAATACACGATTCAAGGTAAGTCAACTGAATTAAAAAACTATCATAACCCGTGTGCCCCAAAATAAATTTAGTCTTCGGGTACTTGATAATTGATTNTTCTAAATATACTGGATCAACATAAGGTGGCTCTCTTCTTGTGTGAGGGTTTGGGCTGGTNCCTGTATGAATATAAATTGGTTTATTTAAGCGACCGGCTATTTCGTAAATTCCATCAAAGCGTTTATCATCTAGTCTCATTTGCTGATGTGCATGAGCTAGTTTAATACCAGTAGCTTTGTACTTAATCAGGTCGTTTTCTAATTTCTCAAGTTCTTTAGCAGCATCAATATTCCAATGGTCAGTTCTTATGCTATAGAACCCGAACATTCTTTCTGATTGATCTTTTATTTGTTGATATAAGAACTCATTATTTGCAATTCCAGTGGTGTCTGGGCTATAGACTGCAAACACTCCTGCACGACGAATGCCAGCATTATCCATTTGTTTTAGAATTCCCTCTGATGTTAAGCCACTTCCAAGAAGATTTTTCATTAGAAATTTAAAAGGTTTTGGAACTCTTTCAGAGTATCTTTCTTTATAAGGTTCAGTCAAAGCTTCCCAAGTGCCTGTGTGAAGATGCATATCGATGATGTCTATATCCACTCCATCAATTGTGAATCCATAAGTCGTTTCTGCATCATCTTTTATTAAAAAGTTATAGCCAACTCCAAAAACGATGATTAGTAAAATTAGTCTGTAAAAATTCTTTTTCATAACTTTTTCATTTGCTTGTATTCATAATAATTAACTATTGTTTAGTTTTGTAACAAATAATGTAGTGCAAAGCCATAGACATCAGAAATATATTTAATAATTTTAGTTCTAGGTGTTCCAGCACCGTGTCCTGCCCTTGTTTCTATTCTGATAAGAATAGGGTTTGTACAATTTTGTGCTTCTTGCATTCTGGCTGCAAATTTATATGAATGCGATGGAACAACTCGATCATCGAGTTCTGAAGTGGTAATTAATGTTGGTGGGTAGCATTCTCCTATTTCTATATTGTGATAAGGAGAATACTTAACTAGTACTTGAAAGTCCTCAAATTTTTCGGGGGAACCGTAATCACTTTCCCAAGCCCATCCAATTGTGAATTTGTTAAACCTAAGCATATCCATTACGCCCACTCCAGGTAGGGTCGCACCAAATAGATCAGGTCTTTGAAGCATGGTCGCTCCTACCAATAACCCACCATTTGAGCGACCCTCAATAACGGTTTTTTTCGGGCTAGAAATATTGATTCTATGCAAATATTCAGCAGCACTGGCAAAGTCATCGAAAACATTTTGTTTGTTCTCTAACATGCCTTGTTGGTGCCATTCCTCGCCATATTCACCACCGCCTCTAATATTGGGCACCGCAACGACTCCACCCATCGACATCCAAGCTAAGTATCGTTCTCTGAAATTTGGCAGTATTGAGATATCAAAGCCACCATAACCATAGAGTAATAATGGGGTATTACCACCCANTTCAGTGTCTTTATGATGTGAAATAAACATGGGGATCATGGTTCCATCTTTAGAAGGGTAGAACACCTGTTGGCTTATATAATCGTCGCTATTGAACTGGGGTATTTCTTTTACCCATAAAAGTGAAATGTCGTTATTTTTGGCATTATATTTATATACTTGATTCGGTTGGATGTAGTTGCTGTAGGAAAAATAAAAAATGTCGGAGTCTTGATTTGTTGAAATATTTGAGATAATTCCCTGTTTATTAAAATCAATTGTTTTCTTATTTAAAGAGTGTTTTTCATAGAGGGACACTTCACTTGTAACATTTTTCAAGTATTGACATAAAATATAGTTTTCTAAAATTTCAACATTTGTTAGAGCTTCATTTTGCTCATCTATCAGTACCTTCCAATTTTTTTCTTCAGGATGATTAATATCAATTGATATTACTTTTCCTTTGGGGGCATTTAGGTCAGTAGAGAACCAAAAAAAAGATCCCTCATTACCAAGAAAAGTAAATTGTGCTTTCAAATCTGGAATCAATTCTACGAAAGACTCATTTTTTCTTAAATCTTTATAAAATAATCGATTTCTTTCGTCAGTGCCCTCACTAACAGATAANATGAGAAAATNACCGTCTTCAGTTATTGTGGTTCCCCAACCCCATTCAGGGTGTTCNGGCCGTTCATAAATCAACTGATCATTAGATTGAGGTTGACCAAGTGTATGAAAAAATAATTTCTGATTCCTATTTAGTTCTTTGTATTCGTCACCTTTTTGAGGCTCGGAATATCTTGAGTAATAAAACCCTGAATTATCTTTAGCCCATTCTGCATTACTGAATTTAGACCATTTAATAGTGTCTTCTAGAATGTCTCCACTTTTAATATGTTTGATTTTCCATGTTTTCCAATCTGACCCGCCATCTGATATGGAGTAAGCGATAAGCTCAGCATTGGGGCTAACGCTAATCGAACCAACTGAAACAGTGCCGTCTTCAGATAAAAGGTTAGGATCAATAACCAGTTTCTTTTTATCTTCTGTAGCTTCTTGATAGTAGAGCTTGCTTTGTTGCCATGTCCCATCATTGTAATAGGTAAAAATCTTTGATTGCCTTCGAAAAGGAACGGATTGACTTTCTTTGTTATAGATCTTCTCTAGTAATTGTTTAAACTCCTTTTGCTCTTCAAGATTATCTAAGTAAGAATCTGTGAATCGATTTTGCTCTATGATCCAAGCTTGGGTTTGTTCTGAGTTTAAATCTTCTAATCCTCTGTATGGATCATTAATAATAATTCCATGATAGTTATCTTGTGTTTTACTTTTTATAGATAAAGGGTAATCAATGGTTTCAGCAAAACTATGGATTGAAGAAATTATCAAAGAAATGTAACAGAATAATGGGTAATATTTATAGGCAGCTTTAAACATTCATTAATTATAAGTATTTTGGTAGAAATACAAGCAAAAATCTATGGAACATCTTTTAGAAAGTGTGGGATTTATACAAAACGATGTGCTTTTACCCGGTTTTATTTTTGGGGTTGTGCATGTTGGTCTTGTGATTCTAGGTTTTTATACCGGTTGGAGTATTAATCGATTTTTAAAGAATGTAACCAAAGGCTATATTGCTGGGATTATAGGTGCCTCTTTAGCTCATGTGATTGCAGATCTTGTTGCTGCTATTATTGACCCAACCATGAGGGCAAGAACTGCAGGGATAGTTTTAGGAGGATTGTTACCTTTGTTGTTGATTCCCATTTTAGAAAAATATGTTACAAAAAGTAAAAGTCATATTATGATTGGCGATCATGAAGATATTGAAAAAGATTTAAAGGATGAGCATCATCACTAGTTTCTCAGTACAATATGTAACTTCAGTTTAAAGGGGTTNTTATGAAAGACTTAGATATAAAACGCACTTGTGAAATTTTGAATTCCATTATGGAGTATGAACTTTCAGGTGTTGTTCGCTATACGCATTCTTCAATAATGGTTAGTGGGCCACATCGAATTCCGATAGTTCAATTTCTTCAAGCTCAAGCAAATGAGTCGTTGCTTCATGCTCAAGAGGCAGGAGAATTATTGACCGGACTCGAAGGTCATCCGACTCAACAAATTGCCCCAATCGAGGAAACCCACCAACATTCTGTTAAGGATATTCTCCAAGAAAGTCTTGATCATGAATTGCGTGCTTTAGAACTATATAATCATCTTTTGGATACCGTTGATGGTAAATCTATTTTTTTAGAAGAATATGCTAGAAATAAGATTGGTCAAGAGGAGCAGCATTCTCTTGAGCTAAGAAAGATGTTACGTGATTATTCTTCTTAATTTACCGATGACTGATTAAAAGTTCTAACTGTTGATTCAGCAATTTTTTGAAGAAATAACTTATCATCATCATTGATACGGCCGTTGTAGTCGTATTTTAAACCAACCGGTGATTCATTAAAGACACTAGCAAAAACAGTGCATGCTGCTAAATAGGTGCCCAATAGAGATGGATGTGTTCCATCAAGTTGGTGAAGTGTAATACCTGGTTTCTGATAATAAGCGTTTTCAAAGGCTAGGCCCACTGGAATAACAAGGGTTTGATTTTTGTTCCCAGCAGTCACATACATCTTTTCAATCACTCTTATAAGATTTGGGTCAAAATTTTGGTGCGGCTCAACGTAGGCATGTATCATGTATAAAGCTGCTTCAGAGCCATTAGCTTTTATTTTTTCAATGTGTGCATTCGCTGTTTTAGCAAAAACTTTCCTGTCTTGTTTTGATAATCCCTCGCCGCTACCACCTTGAAGAACCACTAATTCAAATTTATTTATTGAGCTAATTGCTTTAGGTTTTAATAGATGATCAAGATCATGATGCTTTAATCTAGACCCACCAATTGTTGAAGACTTGACATTGTCACTACCCTCATAGCCTGGATATTTTTCATCTGCCATTCGTTTAAAATGATTATGCAAACTGTTGTTGTAGTAAAGATAACTGTTGCCAATAAATAAGATACTCTTTGGTGGTGTGCGCTTTAATTTTTTGATTTCTGGAGTGATTACATCAGCGATTGATGAATAATTTATAAACATCAAAATTAGAAGAGATGTACTAATTTTTCTCACTTCTATCCTCTTTAATTTATAGTCTCAGCAAGATTNTNCTGTGATGAAAAAGCAAAGCTTAATGAGAATATACTTAATAAATGAACAAAGGTTATCAATTTTTGCATTATCGCTTGCATTATCATTGCCTCCATACTGATTAAAGGACTGTCAGCTAATAATTGATATAAAACATATGAGAAGGTGCTTAACAGAAAAAATAACGTCACCAATGAGTAACTTTTCTTAATAGGACTCCTGAGTAACACTACCAGATAAAAGATGCCTGCAGGCACCATTAATCTAAAACCATTGATGGCAAAGAATATATGTTGATCCAAGTATAAATCATGAGGCGTGAGTCCCACTCCTGCGAAAAAAGATGCTCCCAAAAAAAAGAACATTGATCCAATGATAGCCAAATAATAATTAGTTCTATCATTCTTGAATAAGCCAGGCACATATAAGAACGCTATCCCACCCAAAAAAAAGCTGATCATGCAAGCATTGAAAATATAGGATGAAACTATATTTGATTCACCAGAACGNGAATTCATACCTCCCAAATCACTCAGAAAATTATGAGTAAAAGAATACCCAGTTTGTAGAGGGTCATGGATGTTTCCTCCTGGATANAAATACATAGAAATTANAATCCCAATTGTAAATAGTNTTGGAATAAATCTTATNACCTTGACTGTCCAGAAATATNGCATGGCATTAATCTACATTTCTATTATTGCTAAAGCAATCCAAAAAAATTAGAGATGTAATTGAAATTAGCTATAATGATACCTTCATAATTTTAGCGGGAATAGCTCAGTTGGTAGAGCGTTTGCTTGCCAAGCAAAAGGTCGCCGGTTCGAACCCGGTTTCCCGCTCAATATTTAATAAACAAGGAGGAATTATGAGATATCTATTAGTTCTAACATTATTTTTTGCAAACACAGCTTTCTCAGAAATATATAAAGACTACGAACCTAGTGAGGAACACATTCAATTAACCGTGATAGCAGTTGAGAGTAATTATTTAGATGATTATTTGGTGAACCTAAATAAAACTTGGGTGAGGGATATGGAGGTTATGAAGGAGCTTGGTTATATTGTCGATTATGGTGTCTATACTTCTGACAATGCAAACAGTCCAAATGTCTGGCTAACAATCACTTATGAGAATATGGCAGCAATGCAACCCAATGAAGAGCAATACAATACGGTTCGGGATATTGTGGCCGAACGTTACAGTGAGACTCAAGATGAGCTTTTAACTATTTCCAAAGGCTATGAGGAAATAAGGAAGATGGTTGATAATCAGATTATTAATAGAGTTAAGTTTAAATAAGCTTTAAAGAGTAAGTTCATGCAAAACCCCCTTGGGAACAATAGGTGTATGGTATGAAAACCATACATAAACCTATGCAATTTATTTTTCTTCTGACTTCAATTTTCAGCAGTCTTTTATTTGCTTCGCCTGAACTCATTGTAATGAATGCAGATATAAGAACTGCTGATTCTACTAAAATGAGAGCAAATGCTTTTGCGGTTGAAGCTGGAAAATTTATTGCTGTAGGAACAAATGAAGAAATTTCAAAATTTGCAGAATCTAATACAAGAGTCTTAGATGCAGAAGGGAAAAGCATATTACCAGGATTTATAGACAGCCATACTCATTTATCTTCTGGAACCAAGATCGTCACTGGTATTAACTTAACAGGTATCAAGGAAAAGTCAGTTTGGCTGGATATGATTGCAGACAGGGTTAAGACCATGGAGCCTGGAGAATGGTTATTGGGTGGTCGTTGGGATTATACGCTTGAAAATAAAGGTCTTCCTACCCGTTGGGAATTAGATGAAGTTTCTCCCAATAATCCAGTGGCACTTTCAGATATTGATGGACACTCCATGTGGGTAAATTCTTTAGCTATTGAAAAAGCTAATATAAGAGCGAATTCAGAAGTCCCTATGGGCGGACAAATACTACTCGATGAATTCACAGCTGTACCCAATGGAATTCTGCTCGAAGGAGCAATGGAGCTAATATGGGACGCACCAACTTATATTAGAGATTCAAATCTAGCGCGAGAAAAGATAGACCAGGTTCTGGATTATGCCAACTCATTTGGTATTACTAGTGTCCATGACATGTCCAGTCGTATTGAGCTAGATAAATATAAGGACCTAGCATTAAATAAAAAATTATATGTAAGGGTTTTTTGGGGACAGCATTCAAAATTCAGCCAAGAAGACGATAGCACTAATGATCAAAATAAAATTAAACAACTCCTCAAGCAATACAAAGTTCATGATCAAGATTACGGACCTATGATTGAATACGGTTTTATTAAATACGTGATTGATGGAGTCCTGTCAACACATACTGCAGCATTGATAGACCCTTATTCAGATCGACCAGAGATTATTGGTGAGCCATTTTATATCCAAGGAGAGATCAATCGTCTAGTTAAGCGTGCTAATGCACTGGGAATGCCAGTGGCAATACATGCCATTGGAGATCGNGGGGTCANGATGGCTTTAAATGCATTTGAATATAGTGGCAATACGTCTTTAGCCAACCGGATTGAGCATATTGAAATTATAGAACCTCGGGATGTGGAAAGATTTAAGCGGTTAAAAGTAACTGCTTCGATGCAGCCCAATCATGGAACAGGGGTTATTGGAAAATACATCACTTCGAGAGTAGGTATAGAAAGAGAGNAATTTACCTATGTCTGGAATGATTTTTTAAAATCTGAAGTACGTTTAGCACTCAGCAGTGATTTTTCAACTTCTCCCTTCTCACCGCTGGTTCAATTGGCTGACGCTGTTTTCAGAGAAAGCCCAACTGGTTTGTATGACGGTCCATGGTACCCCGAACAAGCACTTAGTTTTGAGGATGCTCTGTATGCTTATACTCAAGTTGGTGCAGATCTGGCAGGGTGGGGTGATCAAATTGGCAGCATAAGTGTGGGAAAATATGCTGATTTCGTAGTCCTTGATCAAACACTCTCAACACCAGTTGGACGAGAATTAAAATCTACAACAGTTGCAAAAACATACTTTGCTGGTCAATTAGTTTTTTCTAAGAATTGAAACTTCTGTTTCCATTTGCAAAAAGATTTATAGCTGGGGAAAGCCTTGATATAGCATCTGAGCAAATTCAATCACTTCATCATCAAGGTTTCCAGGTAGCTGTTAATTTGGTGGGCGAACAATCAAAGTCAACTGAAGAAGCATTAATTGCACAAAAAGAATATCTAAGAATATTAGATTTATTTCAAACTGATAAACTCAGCTTATCAATTAAACCCTCTATGTTTGGACTTTCACTTTCATTAGATGAGGCGTTAGGCTTTTTAATGCCTATAACAGCAAAAGCTCTTGAGTCAGGACAAACTATTCGCTTAGATATGGAAGATAGTTCAACTACTGACAGTACTGTTAAGCTTTGTCAATTACTAAACCAAGAATTTCCCAATGTCATGGGCATTACCATGCAGTCCAATTTGTATAGAACGAGAGATGATCTGCAGAGGTTAAAGTCACAAGATATCTCTATACGCCTAGTTAAAGGTGCGTATAAAGAAAATAAAGAAATTGCTTTTATGACATCTTATGAAATTAAAGATAATTTTGTTTTATTAGCTAATGATTTAAAGGATTATCATTCTTCTCAAGACGCAATAGCTACTCATGATGAAAATATTTTAAATCAATTAACATCATCCAATAATTTTAATGACATTCAATTTGAATTTCTTTTTGGGGTACGTAGAGATTTACAGATCAAACTTCTAAAAGATAAACGAGTAGGGGTTTATCTCCCATATGGTAAGAATTGGTTTTCATATACTTTACGTCGACTCAGTGAATGGAAAAATATTGAATTTATCGCTAAGAATATAATTAAAGAGAAATTATAAAAAAACCATTAAGTTGCTTTGAATATTGAAAACGATGAAGCTAATTTTTGATTGAGAAGGTATAATCTGTTTGTTTTATTTGGCAAGGTGGCAGAGTGGTTATGCAGCGGCCTGCAAAGCCGTGGACGTCGGTTCGATTCCGATCCTTGCCTCGATTTAAAGCCCGGGTGGCGGAATTGGTAGACGCTACGGACTTAAAATCCGTTGTCCGAAAGGACGTGCCGGTTCGAGTCCGGCCCTGGGCACCAAGAAAATTTATTTTTTTTGAATCCAAAATAATAAATTTAACCGAAATGTATATTATTTTTGAAGGAACATTAAATGTTACCCGACAAAGCTGAAACACCAAGTTTGAAATTGTATAAATCTCAGGAAGGCTTAAATAAAATAATGTCTTGGTATAAAAAAGTTGAGAGTGAGATTAGTGTTGAACATGAATCTATATTTGCCAAAACACGATTTGGTAAAACTCATGCAATAGTTGCAGGCGAAGATCATTCTAAATCATTAATACTGATTCCTGGAGTTGCAGGTTGTGCGCCATTATGGCGTCATCAAATTAATGAACTTTCAAAGCATTTTAAGGTGTATGCCCTGGACATAGTAGGACAGCCTGGTAAAAGTGAGCCGAATCCACCTTCAGTATTCAATGATGATTTTGTGAATTGGTTGGAGGATGTCATAACAGATTTGAAGCTTAAAAAGCCTCATTGTGTTGGCGTTAGTACAGGCGGAACAACTGCGATGGACATGGCTATCCAAAAATCTGATTTAATTGACAAAGTAGTTATGTGCGGACCAACCGGTCTAGCTAGAGCAAGACTGCCCTTTCATCAATGGTTCTCAAGAGCCATGGCTAAAAAGAAAGACGCCGATGTTTTATCTGATGATCTTACAGCTTCCTCTTTTTCGAAACCCAGGTCTGGAAAAACTTTTGGATCATTTGATCGTCAGTTAGCACGTGGTATGGCACTCTGCACTCGGTTTTATCGTGTTGATAAATCTTTGGGTATTTATAATGAGAAAACATCAAGAGTGAATTATATCAAGGCTCTTAAAGTGATCTCTAAATTCTTCTTCTCAGTCGATAAAAAGAAACTAAAAACATTCAAAAATCCTGGATTACTTATCTTTGGAGAATTTGAGGTCCTTTATAATCCATATAAAATCAGTAAAAAAATTAATAAATTGATTCCTGATTTGCAGATTGAAATTATAAAAGACGCAGGACATGCTGCTATTTATGACCAACCAGAGAAAGTTAATGAAAAGGTCATTTCTTTTTTGACTGCATAGTTAATACAAGATTATGAATATTAAGCTAACAGTATTTGTTCTTTCTTTTTTTATATTTTCACCGGTTTTAGCTCATGAAGCCAATAGTCTTCCTTATGGGCCTTTTCTAGGTGGCATTACTCATCCTGTTCTGGGTTTTGATCATTTATTAGCTATGGTTAGTGTTGGAATGATTAGTGCTCAGATCGGTGGAAAAGCAATTTGGACAGTACCTTCTACCTTTGTTTTAGTTATGTTTTTTGGTGGCCTGGTAGGACTTAATATGGGCGGCCTAAGTGGTTATGAAATCGGTATTGCACTATCAGTTCTGCTCTTAGGGGGTTCGTTAGCAGCAGATAAAACATTAAATTCAATTTTTGCAATGATTGCTGTAGGAATATTTGCTATTTTTCATGGGTACGCACACGGAGAAGAAATCCCATCCATTGCACAACCCACTCCATACATAGCAGGGTTTATGACTGGAACAATTTTGCTACATATCACAGGATTAATTCTTGCAGATATCTCAACACATTATAAATCTGGAAAAATAATTTTAAGACTTGCTGGTGCTGGAATTGCCCTTGCTGGATTTTATTTCTTAATTACAGCTTTCTATGAATAAGTACGACACATGAAAAGACGATTAATTATTTGGGAGGTTGGAAGTTTTATTTGGGTAACACTCGCTGGATCGGCATTCCATTTTGCTTTTGAGTTAAGTGAGTTCTGGACACCTTTAGCTCTTGTTTCGTCTGTTAATGAAAGCACTTGGGAGCACCTAAAAATGTACTTCTGGCCTGGTTTAATATATGCACTCGTTCAATACACTTATACTCGCGATATTGCTAATAATTATTGGTTAGCTAAATTAGGTTCATTGATTATGACACCAATTGGAATCGTAATGTCTTTCTATGGTTACCTTGCAATTTCAATACCGTTATATGGGAAAGGTTTTTTTAAACTTGATCTGATGACGATGGTTGTTGGCCTAATTTTAGGATCAATTACAGCTTACAAAATTATGATTTCTCCCAAATTAGCTAATCCAAGCAAGAAGACAGTCCTAGCCGGTTATTTAACCCTGGTAACTATGTTTTCCACATTTACCTACTACCCGCCGAAGATATTTCTTTTTGAAAACTACTTCGGTTATGAATACAGAGGTGAGTATGGAATTTTGGATGATTACGAACCTTATCGCGTTTTTCGAAAAGAGGAGAGCGATTAACTCTACTATTCAAAGGAATAGCCGATACCATAAATAGATCGTATATAGTCTTTTTCAGGGTTTGCGGCATTCAATTTTTGCCTTAAATTCTTAATATGGGTGTCTACGGTTCGATCAAGAACAATTCTTCCATCATCAAAAACAGTATTTAGTATTTGATCTCGATTATAAACACGACCTGGGTGGTCAATAAACATAGTTAACATTCTAAATTCAACCGGTGTCAAATCTAATTTCTTCCCTTTGATTAGAACACTAAATGCATCATGATTTACTTCGAATTCATTTTCATTAAAGTTATTTAAATAGTCAGGGTCACTTCTTCTCAGAACGGCTTTAACTCTTGCCACTACTTCTTTAGGACTAAAGGGCTTACATATATAATCATCTGCTCCTAATTCAAGTCCAATGAGTCGATCTATTTCATCAATCATTGCAGTCACCATAATAATTGGAGTCTTTGAGAAAGCTCTAATCTCTTTGCATATATCTTTCCCGTTAGTTCCAGGCAACATTAAATCCAGCAAAATTAAGTCAGGATTGTTTTTTTTAACCCATGTGATCACTTCATTGCCATTAATGAGGTGAGCAGTTTTATAGTTACTTTGATTAAGGTAATCAACTAGGACTTTTGCAAGCTTTACTTCATCTTCAACAATTAAGATAGTCTCACTCATAGATCACCTTTACTTAACTTTATAATTATCTCTAATCCCCCAATGTCTGCTTGTTTAGCTTGGATAGAACCGGAATGAGCTTCTATAATTTCACTGCATATGGATAAGCCTAATCCAGCACCACCCATTTCTCTTGATCTTGAAAGTTCTTCTCTGAAGAAGCGATCAAAGATCTTATTCAAAGTTTCTTCCTCAACTCCAGGAGGAGTGTCTGCAAAGGAGATAATAATTTGATCATCATCACTCACCATTTTTATCATTAAACGTCCTGGATCATCAGTATATCTCAAAGTGTTTTCTAATAAGTTAGTGAAGAGTTGTGTTAATCGATGTTGATCTCCAAGCATCATGCCTACTTCTTCTAAATCAGATATTATTTCAATTTCAGCTTCGTTATACCTTTCTTGATAAGATTCAATTGAAGACTCAATATTGGCTTTAATATCTNTTTCCGTCATTTGATATTTCATCGCACCAAGATCTGATAATGTTAATTCATANAGGTCATTAACTAAGGTGTTAATACGCTTTACTTCATGGATTAGAGAATTAAGTGTTTCTTCATCAAATTCCCTAATTCCATCATCAATTGCCTCTAATTCACTTTTTAAAATAGCTAACGGTGTTCTTAGTTCATGAGAGATATCAGCTAACCATTGTTTTTGAGATTCAGAATTTTTATCCAATGTTTTGGCAAGTATATTGAAATCTCGTGATAGCTTTCCAAGCTCATCTTTATTACTTATATTGACCCTTGTTTTAAATTCTCCACTGATCAGACTCCTGGTTGCTCGAGCAAGTTTTCTAATTGGTCCGCTGATATTATGGGTCAATATTAGAGATATGATTGCGGCAATAAGCAAAGCAAGGAGGCCTGAGAACCAAAGTGTGTCTCTATTTGCTTCTGCAAATTGACGATCAATGTCTTCAAATAATCGCTCATTTTTTATTAGAGCGAGTGTTCCTACTTGTTCGTTATTATG
>JGI24815J26687_1000040_pt1 | contig 22875 bp, 24 predicted proteins | sample METZYME_3_150m_FD_26687 | JGI IMG/M metagenome (IMG submission 26687) | reverse complement strand
TGTGGGTGAACGTGTCTGGGAAGTAATCGAACGTGGTTCCGAAGAGCTCGGTCCCATGGGACACGGCTGGACCTATTCCGGGCATCCCTTAGCTGCCGCCGCCGCGCTGGCAAATCTTGACATCTGGAAAGGGAAAAATTAACCGAAAACGCACGAGACACAGGCTCATATCTGCAGGAGCAGTTTAAAAAATCGTTTGAAAACCATCCACTGGTTGGCGAAGTACGAGGTGTTGGCCTACTGGCCGCGTTGGAATTTGTGGCGGATAAATCAAAAAAACAGAGCTTTGACTCTAACTGGAAAGTTGGGGCTAAGGTTTCGGCGGCTTGTCTCGAACAAAATCTTATCGCGCGTGCTATGCCGAATGGTGACATCCTTGGTTTCGCACCACCTTTGAGCATCACCAGAAAAGAAGTAGACGATGTCGTAAAGCGTACCACAAAAGCGCTGAATTCAGTCGCGGATCTGTTGACCAAAGAATACTCTTGGAAAGGTTGAAATACAGAATCCGGTTTTGCTGTCATGATGAAAAGCTGCGCCTGTGAAAACTGGAACAGCTTTCAATTAAAAATATATAAAATAAATAATGAAAAAATATACTATTGCGGTGGTCGGCGCCCTGGGAAATGTCGGTATGGAAATGCGTAACATTCTGGAAAAAAGTGCGCTGCCAATCGGAAATCTAGTGCTAATGGATATCGCGCAAAACGCGGGTATAAAAGTCCGTTGGCGAGATACGGATTATGCTGTAATTGAAGCAACACCCGCAGCGTTTGCGGGTGTTGATATTGCCATCATGAGCGCAGGTGCTGAAGCTTCGTTGGAACTCTCACCGGAGGCGGTAAAACTTGGCTGCGTGGTCATCGACAATTCCACTGCATTCAGGATGGTTGCAGAGCATCCGCTGGTTATTCCGGAAGTAAACGCAGACTCGCTGGAAAATCACCAAGGAATAATCGCCAATCCAAACTGTTCGACGATTCAAATGCTGGTTGCGTTAAAACCAATTCATGACAATTACCGAATCAAGCGTGTGATCGTCAGTACTTATCAGGCCGTAAGCGGTTCCGGACAAGCTGCGGTGGACGAACTGCAGAAGCAGGCACATGCTTTTGCAAACGGTGAGGAAATGCTTGCAGAAGTTTATCCGCATCAGATTGCTTTCAATATTCTGCCGCACATTGACTTTTTTCTGGAAAATGGCTACAGCAAAGAAGAAATGAAAATGATCATGGAAACAGCAAAAATACTCGATCATAAGATTAAAATAACTGCTACCACAGTCCGGGTACCGGTGACGACCAGTCACAGTGAAAGCCTGAATGTAGAAACTGAAAAGAGCTTTGAGATAGAGGAAATTAAAACACTGCTCGCCGCATCTCCCGGAATTGAACTTGAGGATGATCCGGAAAATAATGTTTATCCGCTTGCTCTGAATGCCACCGGAAAAGACGCAGTTTTTGTGGGTCGTATCCGCCGGGATTTTTCAACGGATAACGCGCTCAACATGTGGTGTGTTTCCGATAATCTTCGCAAAGGCGCAGCGCTGAACACCGTCCAAATTGCACAAGAACTGGTAAAAAGGGACTTGGTCAGAGTTCCTTAAATTTCAACAATAATCAAAAATATTATGCAGAATAATAACGGATCCAAAGATTCAGTCATCGTGATGAAATTCGGCGGTACCAGCGTCCGCAGTGAAGAGTCGCGAGCCCACGCAATTAAACATATTCGCACTCATGCCGAATCCGGCAAAAAGCTGGTTGTGATAGTTTCCGCAATGGGACGTAAAGGTGAGCCTTATGCAACAGACACACTGATTGCACTGCTCAAAGATTTAGGAGAACCGGTCAATCCCTCGGAACTAGATGCGGTAATGAGTATCGGGGAAACACTAAGTTCCGCATTTTTTTCGCATTTGCTCAGTCAAAACGGACTTCCTGCAGAAGCATTCACCGGAAGACAGGCAGGTATCTTAACTGACGATAATCCCGGAAACGCTGAAATTCTGGAAATCAATCCCGCCCGAATTCTGAAGACGCTGAATCAGGGAAAAATCGCGGTCGTCGCCGGTTTTCAGGGAGCAACCGCAGCAGGAGATGTACGTACACTTGGACGCGGAGGCAGTGATACGAGTGCAGTAGCGCTGGGTGCCGCACTGAATGCAAAGAGAGTGGAAATTTATTCTGATGTTGACGGTATCGCAAATTGTGATCCACATCAAATTTCGGCTGCGTCTTTTATAAATTCAATCAGTGCAAAGCAAATCCTGAGCATGGCGAACGAAGGCAGCTCGGTTCTTCATCCACGGGCAGTGAAAGCNTCACTCAAAACAAAAACACCGATTGTCGCACGCAACACTTTNAGTGCTGCNGCCGGTACCACAATTTTTCACCATGACGCTANTGAGCAAAGCAANCTGGTTACACTGGCGCACAGAGAAAACTTGGCACTCATNACCTTTGAGGAAACCACGGATGCGCNGAAATTAGCTCCGGAAATGATCCGAATTGATGAACATAGATTTCTACTGAAAAATGATGTTTATCTGGAAAACAACTTAAAGCTGTTCAGCAAAAGTTCTGCCACTCTGCAAAAGGCAGAGGGCTGGGCTACTGTTTCGGTGGTCTTTGACAAAAGTGCGGCAAAAAGCAAAAATGTTCCAAACGCAGAAATTATCCCTTCCAGCGAAAATGTGATTTGTTATCTGCTAAAAGAAGAACATTTGTCTTCTTCTTTGCAGATTTTGTATGAGCATTATATTTTGGGGGAGTGAATATAAGCTGAGAACTAACAATTTTGCTAGAAAAATTGTTGATTTCTGACTGTTTACGCTTCCATCAAAAAANAACATCAAGAAAAATGAAATATGCCAAGATTTGAAAAAGAAGAATATGATGTCCGTATCACAANGGTGCGGCAAAGTATGGCTGAGAAAAATATTGAAGTATTGATCGTCACAGATCCTTCCAACATGGCATGGCTAACGGGATATGACGGTTGGTCGTTTTACGTGCATCAGTGCGTAATTTTGACTTTGGAAGGCGAACCTTTCTGGTATGGACGCGGAATGGACGCCAACGGTGCAAAACGGACAGTGTTCATGCAGCATGAAAATATTATCGGTTATCCNGATGACTATGTACAAAATCCGCAAAAACATCCAATGGATTATTTGAGTGAAATTTTCAAAGGAAAAGCCGGAACGTCNGCTTCCGGAGCTTCCGTCGGTACAGGCTTGGCGAATAAAACAATCGGGGTGGAAAAAGACAATTATTATTTTTCCGCTTCGTGTCTTGAATCCTTGCAGAAAAATTTGCCCGGAGCAACATTGACGGACGCAACTGGTATCGTCAATTGGCAACGTACCGTAAAATCACCGCAGGAATTGGTTTACATGCGTAAAGCAGCGCGAATTGTGGAAAAAATGCATGCCCGAATTTTGGAAGTTATGGAACCCGGAATGCGTAAAAATGATCTGGTGGCAGAAATTTATCATTCCGCAATTTCAGGAGTAAGTGAAACTTCCGGAGAGCAAGGCTTTGGCGGAGATTATCCGGCGATTGTACCGATGACCCCAACCGGCGCGGATGCTTCGGCCCCGCATTTGACATGGGACGATCGACCGATTGCCAACAATTCCGGAACCTTTTTTGAAATTGCCGGATGTTATCAGCGTTACCACTGTCCGCTCTCACGTACCGTTTATCTTGGAAAACCGCCGCAAAAATATCTTGATGTGGAAAAAGCTGTGCTGGAAGGTATTGATTCCGCATTAAATGCCGCAAAATCCGGAAATCTCGCTGAAGATATTGAAGTTGCGTGGAGTAAAACCATCAGCAAATACGGTTATGAAAAAACAAGCCGTTCCGGTTATGCAATCGGACTGAGCTATCCTCCGGACTGGGGAGAGCGTACCGTCAGTTTCCGCAAAGGAGACAAAACCGTGCTTGAGCCAAACATGACTTTCCACTTCATGCCCGCACTCTGGTTTGACGATTGGGGACTGGAAATCACGGAAAGTTTTGTCATCACTGAAACCGGTGCTGAGACTTTAGCCAATGTCCCACGGAAATTATTCGTTAAACCGTGACACGTTTCGATTCCGGAAATTTACTTTCAGCGTAACAAAGAATAAGCTGAACCAAAACGTCCGATAACAGTGAGCCAGCAGATGCTCCCGAAAATCACGGCCAATCCAGGAAAGTATTCCGGAAAAAAACAAATGATAATGTAAAATAGAATCGTTTCCGTNCCTTCCGCTAAACCTTCCAAATAATAAAAAGCTTTCTGACCATGTGCTTCTGAGGAAATTCCGTGCTTTTCCGCAACTGCGGCAAAAGCCAGGAAGCTCACACCTGTGCCTATGAATGAAAAAATTAAAAATGTTGCCGATAGACTGTTTTTTTCCGGATCGGCCAANGCGAACCCAAAAATAACCGCGGAATAAAAAATTAAATCGCAAGTAATGTCTAAGTATCCGCCTAAACTCGTGATACCGTTTCTACGGGCAACCGCACCGTCAAGTCCATCAAAAAAACGGTTAATCAAAATAAATACCAGCGCCAGTGAATAGAGTTTGATCCAGAGTAAAGGAACTGCAACCATCCCAATCGCAAAACCGACGAGAGTTATTGCGTCAGCAGAAATTTGGCGGGGTACATACTCAGCGATGTCTTCCATGGTAGGATGTACAATTGTGTTCGCCCAGCGGTCAACCATAAGTAAATTAGCAGAAATTGAAAATTGAGATTTAAATGAAATTTATAGTGTGTTGAGAGTTGCGTATGAACTTTTGAAGTCAAATGCCGTAAGTATTAGGTGGATTAAGAAAACAGTATCTTACAGATTTTATTACAAACCAGTTTCAATCCTGTCCAGAATAGCATTTGCGATAGCTTCTTTGCCAACATACATTTGAGGCTCCTGTTCAGGATCCAGCAACCATGCCACCTGTGTACCGTCCGGTTTAAATTCTTCCCTGCGGTTTGCGACAATCAACTGTGAACCACCTTTTTTGGAAAAGCGCTTTTGCGCAATTGCGAGCAGTTCGTCGTGAGAAATATTTTCTTCATATTTAAAAGTAATCATTTTCAATGCAGGAAATTTCTTTCGCACCTCATCAATCAGCTTGACGGTCGGCAGCAGTTTCAAATTTAAATGTTTTACTTTGCTGGAAATTTTTCCCTCAATAAAAGTTTCAGGTTGAAAATCCGCAACAGCCGCAGTAAATATTCCCCAGTCAACAGCCGTTTTTGTCAGCGATTCATGCACAATATTTTTATAATCCGTGTAAGTAGCAGCTTTTTTTACGTTTAAATATGCCGGCGCAGGCTGGCTGCCTTTGCCCAGAATCAGTTCAACCTTTACTCCTCTCATCCACGCTTCCCGAGCGATTTGGATGGAAAGCGCACCAGTAAAACGTGTGGTGATACGTCGAATATTATCAACAGGAACAGGGGTTGGACCGCCGGTTATCAGCAAAGATTTTCCGCTTAGCGGAGATTGATTGAGTGACCTGATCGTTGCTGCCACAATTAAGTCCAGTGAAGAAAGATTATTTTTTCCGTGAGTTTGCAAAGGTGGAATCATGGTAGCGCCCATTTCCTGCAGAGTCTTGAGTGAGCGGGTCAGGATGCTGTTATGCATCGCACCGTGCATCGTTGGTGCAAACAGGATGGGCACTCCTTGACGTTCCATACGTCCAAGAGCAGCGGCGATCGCTGCTGAAACTACAGAATCCGCAACTCCAAGTGCAGCCTTATTCAAAGTGTTGTAGGAAGCAGGTGCGACAACAAAAACATCAAAAGGGGTTGAGTCGCTCAAATGCTCAGCATCTGCAGTAAAGTGGTCAATAACAGGATTTTGCGAACACCATTCCAACGCTTCTTTAGCAACATAACGTAAACCGCCTTCAGTTACATAAACGACAACATCCGCGCCTTCTCTGCGAAAATCACGAATCAGATCGGGCATACGGTAAGCCGCAATGCTTCCGGTGATCAGCAACGCGACACGCTTTCCGGACAAATGGCTTCCGGTTAAACGGATTTCACGGTCAGCTAATTCAGAAGGAGGTGGTGGTTCAAGATTCCAGTTTAAAGACATTGATAATTTTAAAAAAAGTGTCAGGTATCTTTATTTCAGGATACCGTTGTTGTTTGAAATATTTCTGTAGTTAATCATTTCACAAAACATTTGCTGCCAATTCAGCTAGAGCTGAGCGTTCAACACTCGTAAAACGCACATGCCCCGCAAGCTGTGAACCCTTGAAGCTTTCAACCAGCGTGCTCAATCCGTTAGAAGAAAGATTTACATCTGTATTATCTATTTGGTTTGGATCACCTGTCAAAACTATTTTTGTGCCTTCACCTGCACGACTGACTATCGTTTTCATTTCATGCGGAGTCAGATTTTGTGATTCGTCCACGATCATGTGCTGATTCGGAATTGAGCGTCCACGAATATACGTCAACGGTTCCACAACAAGCATTCCGCGCTCCATTAATTCGTGATAAGAGTCACGTTTTGAACCTTTTTTTGCGGAAGTATTATTGATCAGTAATTCCAAATTATCAAAAATCGGCTGCATCCACGGTGCAAGTTTTTCCTGCGTATCTCCAGGCAGATAACCTAAATCACGTCCCATAGGAAAAATCGGTCGGGAGACCAGCATACGCGAATAAATATTCTCTATCATCATTTGCTGTAAACCTACTGCAAGTGCCAGTAAAGTCTTACCTGTACCTGCTTTTCCGCTGAGAGTCACAATCGAAATCTTTGGATCATTCAGCAGTGCCAGCGCCAGACGCTGTTCCGGATTTCTCGGACGTATACCCCAAACACCCTGTTCCTTTGAAACTGTTACAAATTTACTCTTGCCCTGATCATAAATTGCTAAAACATCTTCTTCCNGAACTTCAGGGCAGTTCAGCAGAAGTCCCTGGTTTGGAAAAAACTCAACATTATCATCTCAGTTCCGCCTGTAGTTCTTCCGTTGAAATTAAGGACTGTTGACTCAGGCTCNGTAATTTTTTCTTACTGACCTCACAGCGGCGTATGCCTGAATATAAAACTGAATCGTCTTTCCTGCNANCTTGATAAGCAATAGTTGGAACATTGAGCGCATTAGCTTTAGTACGTAAATTTTCATCATGTGAAACAAAAACAACATCCTTGTTTTTCCGGNTCAGTGTCCAGGCAACAGCNAGAACACGATTCGAAAAACTCTTAGAATTCAGACTGTACGGAATTGATCCTGTTTCCGGATCAGCAAGTTCAATCCTTAATTTACCTCCATTCGGCAGACTCACACCTTCTACCAGATTACCAAGTTGACTGCATTCATCCAGCATTTTGCTGACTAAATTAGCTGCCCTTCCCTTTTCACCTAAATCCTGCCTGAGCGTATCCAGCGCATCAAGGATGCTAACCGGCAGGACAATTTCTTGCTCCGGGAATTCATAAAGAGCGTCCGGAGTATTAAGCAGTACACTGATGTCGAGCACATAAACTGAGGCGTGACTCATGCGTTTTCCGGCAGTAAAAAAGGAATGTAGCTCAACTTAAAAATTCTAAGCACAAAATATTTGCTCATTATTCACTTCTGCTGAAATCAGCATTATCAGTTATAAAATCATTTTGTTGCAGGCTCCATTATAAAGCAGTTCTTACAGATCATCAATCAAAGTTCCTTTACTGTCAAGACTGTAGATTATTTTGTCTGTACTCAAACAAAGTTTTTCAGCATATTTTTTGCTTTATCGCAGAAATTTAAAGCTTTAAATTCAGATGTAAAAATCTCAAATTCTTGCACTTTCAGAAAAATTACGGTAAAAGTTTAGTGGTAAAGAATTACACACAGCTCATGATGCCTGCTTATGAACATAATATGGAATTTCAGTTAACATCCGGATTACAGCCTCAACTGCTTGAAGACGAGCAGAAATTGTGGCTTGCCAACGCAATCTGCGGTGCGATTACTGCTGACGGTTCCGTTGCTCCTGAGGAACTTGAATATCTTGAACGAGCCCTCTCCTTTTTACCATCACAAGCAGATGTTGTAAAAATGATGCAGGCGGTTAAAGACCAGAATCTTCCTCAGTTGGAACGATTTCCCGGCGCGACACGTGAGTTGGAGGTTAAGATTTTCATTGACCTGGCCACAGTTATTTCTGTGGACAATGTGCTTGGCGCAAATGAAATTGACTACCTGCTTTATATCGGACGCAAACTTGGTTTTGGACGTGAATTTGTACGGGTTGTCATCCGCTGGTCCAGCGAAGGGATTGTCTGGAAACGTAAAATGCTGCACCTGATTGACGCAGGAAGCTCACTCGAAGCAGAATATTCGGATTAAGCGTCCGCTTGATCTACGCAAATCTCTGACACAAACCTTATCAACTTTGCGACGGCTTTGATTAACCGTGTCTGCTTATTTCGCTAGGCTGAGCTGCGTCAAAATATGTTTTGTTTTTCCTGCGGTAAACTGCAGAAGGTAATGCGGAGCAGCTTCTGCGATTGTGAATTCAAAATGCGTTTTTTCCCTCGGTAGCAAAGCACGTAAAAAACCAGATTTCGGTAAAATTAATATTTTGCGTGCCTTCATCGTACCCAATGGAGTTTCAAGACTGAGTTCTTCCTGAGGTTCAACCTTCATCTGGATCATGCTCATAGAGCGCGGAAGTCCTTTTTCTTCCAATTCAATTGCCAGCAGAGGTAGAAAGAGGGTGAAAGAATAATCTTTGCTCTGCAGAATGAGACGCAGATTTTTACGTAGAAAGAAAATTACGACCTCAAAAGGAACAGCATTTTCCTGACTCAAGTTTGTTTCGAACTCCAGCACCTTTCCTGCCTTTTCCAGTCTGGTACGCATAATTTGTCCGGAATAGGTGTTCTTTATCCTGAAATCCGCACGCAGATCTTCTTCCTCATACCATTCCGGCACACCGGAATTTGCAGCAAACCAGAGAGTTTTACGTGTAAAAACTTCTCCGTCTGCTTTGGTGTTTTCGTTTCTTTCAACGATGAATTTTTTAGCGCCCCTAGTCACCGCTTCGTAACGAAAATGACTGTATCCGCTGATTTCTGAACGCTGCACATCCCAGTGTTTAAATGAAGTTTTTGTACCCGGCAGCAGTTCATCGAGGTAAGCTTCCTGCGCAGAAACAGAGATTGCAGAAAGCAGCACTCCGCTTATGAACAGCGTGTGAAGATAATAATTTTTAAAATTCATATTTTTCAGCCACAGCATCAGTTGATTGCTCCTTCGCATTTTCGACAAATTTTCCAATGAGGTTTTGCGTTTGACACATCCACCTGACACTGGCGGCAGACAACTTCTTTACAGTGTACGCAGACCATTTTATATGCCTGAAAGCGTGAAACCGCCTTCCCGCAAATATTGCAGTTTTCTTCCACCCTTCTCATTTTTTTGTACAGTTTATCATTATTTTTAGTTTTTTATTTTGTGATACTTCTCAAAACAGAGCAGGCTTTATTATGCCAAGATTTTCTACCGGCGCAAGCGCAATACTAAAGAATACTTTAGATTTTGATAAGTACAGTCAAAGGCTGACCGGCTTTCTGCATTATATAAAATCCGAAAGCTATTTTGACCAGTTTTGTTTACTTCAAAAAAATCTTTTGCTTTAAATAATAAAAAAAGATGTAATTGGATTTGATTTTGCAATTGGAATTTGCTTAAATTTGTCTATGCCAATAAAAAATTTGGCTGACAAAAACACAAAATATAAGAAAGAATAGTAATCATGGAAGAAATCAAACGCCTATTATTGGAAGAAAAGGCGGCGCTTCTCGCGGACATCCGGGAAAAAATAGGCAAACAAAACAAAATAAACAGTGATATCGGCGACGCCATAGATTCTTCTGTTGAAGAACAGGAGCGGGAGTTAGACCTGTTACTACAGGATCGAGAACAGGCGAGACTGAAAGGCATTGAAAATGCTCTTCAACGTATGGAGTCTGATGACTTCGGTTACTGTGAAGAGTGTGGTGAAGACATTTCCAAAAAAAGACTGCTGGCAGTACCTTTGACCCGTATGTGCATCAATTGCCAGTCAACTGAAGAACGCAGCCGACTCGCGCAAAATGCTTTTTCCCGTGCAGACTACTCCAGTCAAGTTTTAAGTGACGAATAATTATTTAGCCTAACTCCGGAACCTTGGATTAGAGTAGATGCAGCCTCAAGCTAACATCCCAGAGGCACTCACGGGTACCGACTCCAGTTGCATTAAGTTTGTTGATTAAAACCAATTACGAAAAACAGTGCCTGAATTTACAGTTTCTAATTCCGGAGCAGCATGGCCAATCTGCTGAATTATGACGCCGGCCAGTTACTGGCCTTTATTTTGGTACTGGTTCGTGTAAGTGGAATAATCTCTACAGCACCTATTTTCGGCAGTTCAGTTTCGCCGCCTCAANTAAAGATTGTGTTGAGTCTGATGCTGGCGCTGATTCTCTTCCCTTTCATTCCCACGATACAAGTTTTTCCTGATCGTCCGGACCACTATATTGTGCTGATCGCGAGTGAACTGCTGATTGGCTTGGTACTCGGAATGATCGGCCGTTTTTTATTTGCTGCAGTCGAATTCGCCGGCACAGTTATCGGCTTTCAAATGGGACTCGGTATGGCCAACGTCTTTGATCCACAATCTCAGGAGCAGGTCTCCCTGGTGGGAAGATTCGAAAGCACGGTCGCGACACTCATTTTTTTAGCCATGGACGGACACCTGATTGTCATTCAGGCACTTGTCAGAAGCTACTCCATTCTGCCTCCGGGTGGTGCGAGAATCAACCAGCCTTTGGTTGATAAATTGACGGAGCTTTCCGCAAGTGTTTTTGTCATTGGCTTACAAATCGGCGCACCGCTGATTGTAGCTCTTTTTCTCGCAAACGCTATTGTCGGCCTACTAGCACGCTCGGTTCCACAAATTCAGGTTTTTGTGGTTGGTTTTCCTCTGACCTTATTACTCGGATTTTTGTTTCTGCTTTTCGGTATGCCCTTTTATGGACAAGCGGTACACAAGATGTTTGAGATGTTTGACACACAATTATTTAGTGTGCTTAAACTATTAGGTGGATAAGCCAAAAAATTAAAAAATGACAACTTACATTGAAGCACAGGTAGATAATAAACACGCGTCTGAATTGCGTGCTAATTTCAATACTTAAAGCACTTTTTCTTGAAAATCAATGGCAGAACAACAAGGTCAGGAAAAAACTGAGGCTCCAACGGAGAAAAAACGCAGAGAGTCGCGTGAAGAAGGGCAAGTCGCCTTCAGTAAGGAGCTCTCTTCCGCAGCTTTGCTGGCAGGAATTGTGCTCACGCTGGTGGCCACGAGCCCTTTTATCCTCGATTCATTTCGGGAACTCATGACAAGAATTTTCCGACAGATTGCATCTGCGGATGAATTATCCATCAACAGTATTTATACTTTGTCCGAAGAAATTCTCAGCACCATGCTCCCAGCATTCACACCATTCATTGCAGCTATTGTTTTTGTGGCTATTTTTGCTTCTGTTATCCAGGTTGGCTTGCAGATCACTTTCAAAGCCATTGCTCCTAAATTCAACAAATTAAGTCCCTTAACCGGAATCAAACGTCTTTTTTCATCACAGTCTCTGGCTGATTTTCTCAAGAGTATGGCAAAACTGATTATTGTCGGATTTGTCGGTTATTTAACATACATGGATAAAATTACAGAATTGAACGGACTTTCGGTTTCAACTCCGGAGTCAATTCTCAAATACAATTTTACCGTGGTCGCGGAAGTTGCGGGAAAGATCGTGCTCGCGCTGGTGGCAATTGCAATTTTTGATTATTTTTATCAACGCTGGCATCATGAACAACAAATGATGATGACCAAACAGGAAGTCAAAGAAGAGACAAAACAAACAGAAGGTGACCCGCAGTTGAAAGCCAGAATCCGCCAGATTCAACGCGAAATGTCAAATGCGCGGATGATGCAGGAAGTGCCGAAAGCAGACGCGCTGATAGTCAATCCGACTCACTTCTCAGTTGCTGTGCTTTATGACCGTGATGTAATGGTAGCTCCTGAAGTTACCGCAAAAGGTGCGGATCACATGGCCCTGCGGATGCGTACAATTGCCAGGGAAAATAATGTGCCCATCCTCGAACGTCCAGAATTGGCCCGTGATTTATATGCAAACGTAGAAATCGGTGAAGACATTCCGGAACGTTTTTACAAAGCAATTGCGGAAATACTGGCCTTTGTTTACAGGCTCCGGAAAAGATAAATTTTTTGCAGTCCTGCCCCTTTCAAAACTAATCCTCAGAGGATAGCCGGAATATTTTCCAAATTTTGTTTTTGGAGCATTATTTGCAACAGGCTGACCCGTGCGTTTCGTTTTTGAAACGCGGATATTTTTAACGACCTTTTGGTAATGGATGACCAGTGGCCGCAACAAGCATACCTTTAAATAATATAATCAGTAAGGCTGACATCGTTCTCGCCGCAGGCGTGATGTCAATGCTCCTGATAATGGTGGTACCCCTTCCACTTTTAGTTCTCGATCTACTCTTGCTTTAAGCATCACAGTAGGAGTACTGATTCTCTTTGTAGCTTTATTTACGGAAAGTTCACTCGAGTTTTCCTCCTTCCCTTCTGTACTGCTAATTGCGACGATTTTCCGGCTTTCTCTTAATGTTGCCTCCACGAGGCTTATTTTACTGGAAGGTCATCAGGGGCCTGGTGCTGCGGGATCGATTATTAATTCTTTTGGAGAGTTTGTAGTCGGCGGAAATCAGATTGTTGGTATCATCATCTTCCTGATTCTGGTTATCATCAATTTTGTTGTCATCACCAAAGGTACAGGACGAATCGCGGAGGTTGCCGCACGTTTTACTTTGGATGCAATGCCTGGAAAACAGATGGCAATTGACGCTGATTTAAACGCGGGTCTGATTGATGAAGATGAAGCCCGTCTGCGGCGTTCAACCATTCAGCGAGAATCAGATTATTTTGGAGCACTTGACGGTGCCAGCAAATTTGTCCGCGGTGACACAATTGCGGGTTTGATCATCACCTCAATTAATATCTTGGGCGGACTGCTGGTAGGAATCACTCAGTTTGATATGTCTACCGGAGATGCTTTTGACGCTTACGCGACTTTAACGATTGGTGATGGACTCGTTTCGCAAATTCCCGCGCTGATAATTTCAATCGCCGCAGGTATTGCCGTCACCAAAGCTTCCGGTGAAAATAAAATTTCTGTTGATTTACAAAAACAAATTTTCAGTAATGTTCAGGCATTGTATGTAGTCTCCGCGGTTCTTGTTACTTTTTCATTAATCCCGGGCCTGCCGGTGGTTCCTTTTTTACTGCTAGCACTAGTCACTTTCACGCTGGCGCAAATGAGTAAACGTTCCAATGTGCATATTGCCACGGAAGAACATCAGGAAGAACAGGCACGTCTACAGAAAGAATTGAGTGAAGAACCGGAAGATATTGAATCGCTGCTCACAATTGACATCCTTGGTCTGGAACTGGGTTACGGAATGATACCGCTGGTGGATGAAGAACAGGATGGTGAACTGCTGAAACGGATCAAGGCAATCCGGCGGCAAATTGCCATTGATTACGGATACATCGTGCCTGCGCTGCATATCAAAGACAATCTTGAACTTTCTCCAGGTGAATATTCAATTACCATCAAAGGTATTGAGATTGCCCGTAATGAATTGATGATGGGACACCACCTTGCCATGAAGACTGGAGATGTTGATGAAGAGATTCCGGGCGTTGACACAGTTGAACCTGCATTTGGACTACCAGCAATCTGGATTGCGGAAGAAGATGAGGAGCGCGCTCAATTTGCCGGATACACAGTTGTTGACCTACCCACTGTTTTGGCCACACACCTGACAGAAGTCCTGAAAAATCATGCATTTGAATTTATCGGACGACAAGAAACCCAGAAACTTATTGACTCTCACGCCAAGTCCGAACCAAAAGTTGTTGAAGAATTGATCCCTTCACTGGTATCATTAGGTGTTGTGCAAAAAGTTCTGCAGAATTTACTTAAAGAACTCGTATCTATCCGTGACATGCATACGATTCTTGAGACACTGGCGGATGTTTCTCCAATCACCAAAGATCCTGATTTACTCACGGAACACGTACGTCAGAGTCTTTCAAGGCAGATAACCAGACAATATCAAACACCGGACGGGATGCTGCCCCTGATTACAATGAACCAGGATTTGGAGAATCAAATTGCCTCTGCAATCCAGGATTCTGGTCAAGGTGCATATCTTGGCTTGAATCCTAACATGGCACAGGCGATCATAAATGGGATCGACGGAATGATGGAGCAATTTACGATCAACAATTATCAGCCGCTTTTGCTTTGTTCACCATTGATTCGCCCGCATGTTAAAAAGCTGGTGGAGCGTTTTATTCCTAATCTTGTGGTACTTTCACATAATGAGGTAGCACAGGATGTCCGTATTGAAGCACTCGGCGTAGTTGAATTAAGCAGTTAAGCGAATATATATTGAGTTTCTGCTTTGTAGTTAAATCAACTCAAAACTCAAAACTAAAATCTGTTAAAAAGCAATCCTATGAATCTCAAGCGCTACCGCGTCAATAATATCAAAGAAGCTTTGAAATTCATCAAGCGTGATCTGGGACCAGACGCTCTGATCGTTTCTACCCGTCAGGTAAAAGAAGGCAAAGGGGCTTTTGGAATGTTCGGTAAAACAATGTTGGAGGTAACTGCTGCACCAGGTGAAAAGAAAAAAAATAGCTCTGCCCCAAAAGTACCGACTACAACAGCAATTGAAGCATACAGTGGCGGCGGTGCTGAAAACGCACTGGCTGATACATTCATGAGAGGTCAGAAAAATTCCGAGCTTTCGGTTACAGATCAAACACGGAACATGATGGTGCCGATACAAAAAGAGCTGCAGGGTATTCGAATGACTTTAGGAGATTTGAGTTCACAGTCAAATGCTTTTGACGATCATCTGGCCGGTGAGCTGAAACACGAGCTTGGAGAGATGCGGCACATGCTAATGTTTTAGCCTCACGGACGGGTAGCCTCAGTGATCCGGATCTTCCGGAAAATCTGCTGCTGTTGTATCAGCAGATGAAATTCAGTGGTTTAGAAGAAAAGTTCGCCCGGCGGCTGGTTATGGAAGCGCAGCGTAATATGACTGAAGAGGATTTGGAAAATTTCGCTTACGTGAAAATTTTCCTGGCCCGTATGTTGATGAAAATAATTAAAATCACCAGAGGTCTTGAGGGGCTTAAACCTTCACAAAGAATAGTAGCATTGCTGGGACCAACCGGAGTCGGTAAAACAACCACTGTCGCCAAAATCGCCGCTGAGCAAATGCGGAAATACAAACGAAAAGTAGCGCTGATTTCTGTTGATACGAACCACCGATCATCCGCGGAACAACTTCGGGCTTTCGCCAAACTAATCAAAGTCCCGTTTAGTGTTGTTAAAGATAAAGCAGAGATGAACCGTCTTATCAACAGTTATGAAGATTATGATTCAATCATCATAGACACTGACGGTTGTTCTCAGCGTAATGACGGGCAATTGTACGAAATGCGTGAAATTTTTGACGAACGCGGACGTATCCATAACTCACTCGTACTGAGCGCGACGAGCAAAGACGTTGACATGAACGAAGTCACGAGGAAATTCGGCTGTATGCCGATAGACAGTATTATTTTCACAAAACTCGACGAAAGTGCCACTTACGGCTCCCTCTTCAACCATGCTATTCGTTTCAAAAAACCGCTCTCCTTTTTGACGTTAGGACAGAAAGTTCCTGAAGATCTTGAGGTTGCCTCAAGGGAACGTTTAGTTGATTTACTGCTGAACATTTCCGGAACATGAGAAATGAGTAGAAACCATGCCCACCACGAAAAACCCATACAACGAAAAAACTCAGCAGAGTAGAGAAGATCTACTCATTAAACATGCCCCTCTAGTTAAACGTGTGGTAACCAGAATGGCCGCCCGCTTTCCTCCGGGAGTGGACCATGAAGAGCTGTATCAAGTTGGCATGATCGGACTCCTGGACGCAGTTGACAAGTTTGATCCAACCCGGGATGTTAAATTTAAAACATACGCTGAATTTCGCATCAAGGGTGCTATCCTTGATGAATTGCGATCCATGGACTGGGTACCCCGGTCTGTGCGTGCCGCCACCAATGAGTGGGGCAAAGCGTGGCGCAGCCAGACCTTTGAATATGGACGTGAGCCGAGTGACCAGGAAATGGCGGATCATCTGGAAATGAATCTGGAGGAGTATCACGAATTTATCCTCAAAGCGAGTCCGACACCTTTAATTTCCATAGAAGAATTTAATGTACACTCCAACCAGGAAGACAGCGTAAGTTTGCTGGAAATTCTCGCTAAGCCCGGAGAGAAGGATCCTTTCGATCTGCTTTCGATGCAACAAATGAAGAGCAAACTCGCGGATGCGGTTGCTGAACTTGAGGAGCGCGAACAGTTGGTACTTTCATTGTATTATCAGGAAGAAATGAACCTGAAGGAAATCGGCGAAATCCTCGGAGTTATTGAATCACGGGTTTCGCAAATAAGAACAAAAACAATCCTCAAGCTGCGCGCCAAGCTGCGTTTGATGACCAGAGACGGTATGGAGGATTAGCTGTCTGCTAAAAGCGAAATGCCGAATGACAATTCTGCAATAACTAAATTGCTTGAGGAAATGGTCGAACTGCAGCAGACCAAAGTTCTCAAAGTTGCCCGCGATATTATACCAGACGCAACTCCGGAAGACATCCGTAACCCTCAGGATTTTCCGCAACTCTCCACCGACTCCCTTTTCAACTACGAAGACGGTATCCTCACCGGTTATCTTTCAATTCAGACCGCGTTACGCAACCGTAATAAAACTTAAATTGGACAAGCCGTTTTTAGCTTTCATGCAGAATTAATTACGTTTAAGCTGAGGTGGTAAAATGATTTTCCGGAGCAGATCACTTGTTCCCGAAGATCAGCAATCATTTTTCTACTAACCCCCTGAAGAAAGCAAAACTGATGTCAACAAAACCTATCAGCCGTTTTCCAGTTCCTGAACTCAAAGATTTACCCCAGGACATACATGAAAGAATCATCGCCGTTCAGGAAAAATCCGGATTTGTGCCAAACGTCTTCCTCGTGCTGGCTCAGCGTCCGGATGAATTCAGAGCGTTTTTCGCCTATCACGATGCCTTAATGGAAAAAGAAGGCGGTCTTACAAAGGGTGAACGCGAAATGATTGTGGTAGCCACTTCAGGCCTCAATCAATGTACCTACTGTGTTGTAGCCCACGGTGCGATCGTGCGAATTCGTGAAAAAAGTCCGAATCTCGCAGATCAACTTGCCACAAATTACCGCAAGGCAGATATCACTCCAAAACAGAAAGCAATGCTTGATTTCGCCGTCAAAGTCACTCTGAGTTCTGCTGAAATCAATGATGCTGATTTTGAAAAAATGCGAAAGCACGGATTTTCAGATGATGAAATCTGGGACACAGGGGCAATTTCCGCTTTCTTTGCGTTATCCAATCGTATGGCAAATTTAACAAGTATGAGGCCAAATGATGAGTTTTACCTGCTGGGTCGTATTCCAAGAAAATAGGCTTCAGTCGCCCTGCGGAACAATCGCTGTGAAACAAAATTATTTTGTCAGGCAACTGGCAAAAATTCTGGGACTGCTCTTAGCGTTTTGCTGGCTGAGTCAGTTGGCAATGGCTGAAACACTTCTGCTGAAAAGCAGCAAGGGCGTGCCTTTCCAGTTAAATAAAGTTGCGGATGGACTCGGAGTTCCGTGGGGTATGGTATTTATCGGTCCGGAACAAATTTTGTTCACTGGACGAAACGGGAAGATTGGAATTCTGGATACAGTAAGCGGTGTAATTACCAGAATCACAGGCGGACCGAAAGTTATGCATTCCGGACAGGGCGGTCTACTGGATGTTGCGGTTCCTCGGGGTTATTCTCAGGGGGGCTGGATTTATTTTACCTACAGCAAGGAACTGCAGGGAAAGGGCGTTACCACATTGGCTCGTGCCAGACTGAACGGTAAGCGTCTTGTTGCATTTCAAGATATGCTGATTACACGTTCCGCCAGCACTACCGGCAGACATTTCGGAAGTCGCATTACCTTTGATGGGACAGGACATCTTTTTTTCTCTGTTGGTGATCGCGGAGTACGTCCCAATGGTCAGGATTTATCCACACACGCTGGCTCGATTCTGCGTTTAACTTTAGACGGTAGTGTGCCTGAAAATAATCCTTTTGTGCAGCAGAGAAGCGCCCTGCCGGAAATCTGGAGTTACGGACACCGCAATCCGCAGGGAATTTTCTATGACAGAAAACAGCGGCGTCTCTGGTCAATCGAGCATGGTCCACGCGGAGGTGATGAAATCAATCTCATCCTGCCAGGACGCAACTACGGCTGGCCCGTTATTTCATACGGTAAGGAATACTGGGGTCCAGTTCAAGTTGGAGAAGGTACGGAAAAAGAAGGCATGGAACAGCCGGTCAAGTTCTATGTCCCCTCAATTGCACCCGGGAGTTTGATTGTCTATTCCGGAAAAGCCTTTCCTGCCTGGAAAGGAAATTTGTTTGCGGGTGCCTTAAAGTTGACTCACCTGAATCGTGTAGAAATTGATTCATCAGGCAGGGCTGTTGCAGAAGAAAGACTTCTGGAAGGACTTGGAGAACGCATCCGCGCCCTGCTAGAAAGTCCTCAAGGATGGCTTTATTTTTCAACTGACAGTGGAAGAATCTTTAGACTAAGACCACTTGAAAATAATCAATAAATTATTTAAAAAATTTCGCAGCAGAATCAAAGAAATCAAAGGAGGTCATTTGAAAAAGGCAGTCATCATAGGTGTCGGAGCAGAGCAGGGATTAGGAGCTCAACTGGCTAAACGTTTTGCCTCAGAAGGTCTGCATGTTTTTGTCGCCAGTCGATCTCAGTCCAGACTTGACGCTTTGACAGTTGAAATTGAACAAGCAGGAGGAAAAGCCACTGCAGTCTGCGCTGACGCAACCAACGAGGAGCAGGTGATAAAGCTTTTTGAAAAAACAGGCAACGGTCTGAGCCTGGCAATCTATAATACCGGCAACAATTATCCAGGTCAAATCATTGATATGGATGCAGAATATTTCAGAAAAAGCTGGCAATCATGCTGCTTTGGAGGTTTTCTATTTGGCCGAGAGGCTGTCCGTCGCATGGTCCCGTCCGGTAAAGGGACTCTGCTATTCACCGGTGCAAGTGCTTCACTACGGGGACGTGCCAATTTCGGCGCCTTCAATTCTGCAAAGGCAGGATTGCGTACTCTTGCTCAGGCGATGGCCAAGGAATATGGTCCAAGGGGAATTCATGTGGGGCATGTTATAGTTGACGGTGCCATAGCCGGTGACAAGATTAAACGTCATCTTCCTGAACTTGCAGAAAAACTGGGAGAAGAAGGAATGATAAATATCGAAGGTATTGTTGACAGCTACTCATACCTCTATAATCAGTCGCCACGGTCATGGACGTTTGAACTTGACCTGCGTACCTCAATTGAAAAATGGTAGAAATGAAAACATTTTTCAGCTCCCGTACCTGAATTTTTACTATTGCATTAAAAAATATGGGATCATTTGACCGAATACCGATAATCGATATAGGAGAAATAAACCAAATTGATGGACCTGGAATCAAATCTATAGTTCGGCAGATACAAAAAGCATACGGAACGGCCGGATTCGCTTATATTGTAAATCACGGTGTGGATCCATTCCTGATCAAACAACTTTTTCAAAAATCTATTGAATTTCACTCACTGTCTTACGAGGAAAAAATTAAGATTGAACTGAATGAACTGCATAGAGGATTTATTCCTATCAACACATCAACTGACAAGAATTCCAAACTGGCAGTAGTAACTAAACCAAACCAGAGTGAGTCATTCATTATGATGAGAGAAGCGGACAGGAACGATCCCGCAGTAAAATCGGGAGACTATCTAGCCGGCCCTAACCAGTGGCCGGAAGAATTGCCTGGTTTTCAGGAAACATTGACCAACTACTTCGATGTACTCACTCAACTTTGTCACAAAATATGCCGTGCAATTGCTTTAGCTCTAGGAGCCGACTTAAAAACTTTTGCCGCAGAATTCAATCCACCTACAACATTTCTGCGCTTAATAAAATATCCGCCAATACTCCAAAATGAATCGAGTAATCTTTACGGTTCTGCTCCGCACACAGACTTCGGTTGTATTACGATTCTAGCTCAAGATGAAACAGGAGGCTTGCAGGTAAAAAATACTGATGGTCAATGGATCGATGCTCCATTTATCAAGGATTCGTTTGTAATGAATATCGGCGACATGCTGCATCGCTGGAGCAACGGATTATTAATTTCTACGCCTCATCGCGTGATAAACAGTACTGGTCAAGAGCGTTTTTCTTGTCCTTTTTTCTTCGAGCCAAATGTTAACGTAAAAGTATCGCCATTGCCTAGTTGTATAACCCATCGCCGACCAAAGCAGTTTGATTCTATTATTTACGGTGAATTTCTTCGTACCGAACTGCAAACTGGATATGATAGACACGCAGTTAATAATTAGCATAGGGAAATAATCATCTCTTTTTATTTACAATGAACCCGTCCTGCCGAGAAAATATGAAAAAGCTTTCTGTAGGCGCAATCTTCTTTTTGTTGAATTTTAACTGTTGGGGATTGAATCTAAATTTTGCAAGCGAACCCACAGAAATCGGGAGTGTTTTAGAGCTGAAACGGCAAGGCTGGGAAGTTCTTGAAAAGCAGAGCGAAGTCGAATCACGCCCCGGACTGAAACCATATCAGAACCTCGAACGGGAAATTCAGGTTGTCAAATATCGTCTACGGAAAGGCAAGGAGTTTCTTTTCTGTCTTGTTGAATATGACAGCCAGTTGGATACTATCCGTGAAGCCTGCGATGTCAGTCAAGAAAAAGCTGAAAAGCGCCTTGCTCGCTAGGACTTTCACATTTGATGATTCATTACTCTTGATAAATCTTTTGTATTCTCATTCATTGTCATTCCCGTGAAAGCGGGAATCCGCTGGCGATGCTTAAAAACATTTAACAACCTGAGCGATAAGCTGCTATCTAATTGCAGTCTACACTCAAAATGATTTGAGCGTCTTACACATCCACTTGACATTTTACTGCTATCACCCGATACTCCGCCAGAAGAAATGACTCGCTGTCACAGGACTGAGCTGAGTACTTAAATAATTATTAAATAAAAACTCACAACAAAAAGAAAAGGGAATAAATGAAAACAGAGACACGTACCGAAATCGAAGCCGCCGTTTTTCGCAGGCTGATCGGTCATCTTGATTCACGCAAGGATGTGCAGAACATTGACCTGATGAACCTTTCAGGTTTTTGCCGCAATTGTCTGGCAAAATGGTATTCTGCCGAGGCGGTGGAACGTGGAGAGGAGGTCAATGTTGATTCCGCGAAAGAAATTGTCTATGGCATGACATACGGAGAGTGGAAAGAAAATTATCAGAAATAATAATCATCTGCTTCAATCTGCCTATTTATAAGGACAAATATATGAAAACACGAAAACTCGGTGCCGGCGGCCCTGAGGTCTCAGCGATAGGCCTGGGCGGAATGAGCTTTACAGGGTTTTTCGGCCCTACCAATAAAGCAGAAAGCTTCGAATGCCTTGACGCCGCAAGGGATCATGGTATAACTTTTCTCGATACAGCTGAAATGTACGGCAAAGGTTTATCCGAAGAATTGATTGGGGAATACCAGCAAGTCCGTGGTCATAATTTTAAGATTGCAACCAAAGGTGGAATCGTTATTGGCGGGAAGCGGGGTGAAAATGACAATTCGGAAACGGCACTGCGTAGAGCACTTGAAGGCTCGCTGAAACGACTTAGGGTTGAGCAAGTGGAGCTTTACTACATTCACCGCCGTGACTGGTCGATTGAGATTGAAGACGTTGCGGTGACTCTGGCCAAATTCAAAAGGGAAGGTAAAATAGGCGGTTTCGGCTTTTCGGAAATTGCCCCATCCTCGCTGCGCCGTGCGCACGCGGTGCATCCGGTAACGGCGGTACAAAATGAATATTCGCTCTGGACACGTTATCCTGAACTGGGAATGCTGCAAACCTGCCGTGAACTCGGTGTGACTTTTGTGCCTTTCTCTCCTTTGGCAAGGGGAATGTTAACTAATTCCTACCCAGAGCCAGCCAAATTCACTGAAACAGATTTCCGCAAAAACATGCCGCGCTTTCTGGAACCAAATTTTTCTGCCAACTGTAAATTGATTTCCGCTTTGCGGGACTTTGCTCGTTCGCGGGGCTGGAGCACAACTGAAGTCGCCCTAGCCTGGGTTCTGGATCAGGGAGAGCATCTTGTGCCCATTCCCGGGACACGAAGCGCTGCGCATCTGAAAGAATGGGTGGGAGCTTCTGAAATTAATTTCAGTAATGAAGACCGAGCGGAAATTGAACGAATTCTTCCGGTTGGTTTCGCTCATGGTGACCGCTACTCAGATGAGCAGATTGTGGGTGTTGAACGTTATTGTTGAAAATATGAACCGGACAAACTACAACACAAGTTGTCATTCCCGTGCAAGTTGGAATCCAGGGGTGTTGCCGCAAAAAATGCTTGCAAACAGAACGTTGTCCGAGTTACGAATCAAGTCCGGGATGACAAAATATGTGGGACATGATGTGTATACTATTTCTGTAAGAAATATCGGGTTCCCTTAAATCAGAAATAATAACAATGGAAATGAGCCCAGTTCTGGAAATATTCAGCGATTTCGTCTGACCGTGGTGCTACCTCGTCACCGGGCGTGTC
>JGI24815J26687_1000031_pt1 | contig 24252 bp, 22 predicted proteins | sample METZYME_3_150m_FD_26687 | JGI IMG/M metagenome (IMG submission 26687) | reverse complement strand
GCCAGAGCCAGAGCCAGAGCCGGAGCCAGAGCCGGAGCCAGAGCCAGAGCCGGAGCCAGAGCCAGAGCCGGAGCCAGAGCCNGAGCCNGAGCCAGAGCCNGAGCCGGAGCCGGAGCCGGAGCCCGAAGGCGAGGTATGTCCTATCTGCGGCTCCGAGGCTCAGATAGGTGCATCTGTTTGCATCGTCTGTAGCTATTCATTTTGAAGTGAACCGACTTGGACGCCTCTGGCGTCCACCGAAGCGTTCTTCCTACTCGGTCCGAACGCGTGTCCATGACTTCCGCAGGAGGTGGTGACCCACAGGCCGAGTCGATGTCATCGATGATGATGCCCATGCTGTTCCTAATGCTGATGATGGTAGTGCTGATGTTGAATCCTAGTCTACGCATCCTTCTGGCAGATGGTGCTGGCTATGCCATCGAACCGATGCTACCTTTCCATACAGCCTACTTCGTTCCCACTGTCTTCATAGTGGGATCGAGCATCATGATTGTCAATACCATAATTCGCGCATTTTTCACAGATCCGTTGTCACAGGCACATATCAGCCATCGTCAAAAACAGATTGGCAAGCAACTCAGGGAGGCCCAGATGGCTCGCGACACTGCCAGAACTGAGAAGATGCAGAAGATGCAGATGTCAATGCAGCCTGAACAGATGGCTATGCAGGCCGCTATGATGAGGCCGATGATGTTCACAATGGTATTCATTATNGCCATATTNAGTTGGATGGCTAGCGAAGTTGAGTCGTTCAGAGTCGCCTTCGTCAGCCTGCCTTGGGCCCCAATGTGGTCGTTCAATGAAAGGATAATGTGGATATTCCCTGCTTGGATTGCTACATACATCACGATGAGCGCACCTCTGGGTAGAATCATCGACCGCCACATCAAGATTCGCCGCTACAGGAGCCACCCTCTGGTTCTCTCTGGTGACCCTATTCCCGAGCCTCTCCTCCACCTTCTAAGCGAGCAGAAGGTCAAGACAAGCGACGATTCGAGGACTCGTCGGGCGCAGCGAAGGAGGAATGGGCCCAGAAAGACAGGAGGGCAGGCAATGACTCCTTCTCAGGGAAAGAGGGCCAATGTTCCCGTGGCCCCTCCTAAGTCAGGGACGGTATGTCCTTCCTGTAATTCGGACATGGTCACGAGGACTTCCAAGGGGAGACTCAGGTGCGATATGTGCCGGAATGAATGGAGGTGAGCGAATACTAAGGATGACTGTCAGCGGACCTCCTGGAAGTGGTACTTCGACATTGGTCGGAAAGTTGTGCGAAGACCGTGACTGGTCCTCAGTCAACGGTGGTGATATATTCCGAGAAGAGGCCTCGAATCGAGGCCTCACTGTGGTTGAGTTCAGCGCTTTGTGTAAGCAGGATTTTGATGTGGACCGTTCTTTGGACACGATTCTAAGGCACGCAATGAGTGACCCAAAAGGTCCTGAGGTGGTCGAGAGCAGACTCTGCGGCTGGTGGGCCCACGAACTCGGTCTGCAGTGTCTCAGAGTGTGGGTTTCGGTCTCAGATGAAGAAAGAGCCAGAAGAATCCAGAACCGAGAGGGAGGGGACTACCAAACCTGTTTGGAGCTCTCCAAGCAGCGGCAGAGCGATGACATGGAAAGGTACCGTGAACTGTATGGAATTGATCTGGATGACATGAGTCCGTACAGTCTCGTAGTAGATGCCGACGAATTGGACGCTAACGAGGTCTTCGAAGTAGTTAACACGGCATTGGAGTAAGTGATCGAATGGGCGAAAGTAATTTCTGGGAAATATCTGAAGCTTCCACGAATCCTGGATTCGGATGCATTCCTAGTGAGCGCTCGCTCGATGAATTGCTATCGGCAGGCGTGATACTGGTGGATAAACCCAGAGGACCCTCAAGCCACCAGCTGGCGGCTTGGGCCAGAGAGACATTGGGAATCACGAGACTGGGCCACGGCGGTACTCTCGACCCGTTTGCAACAGGACTTCTGACTATACTGTGTGGCAAGGCCACTAGGCTCACTGAAATAGTCCTCAAGGGCGACAAGAGGTATGTCGGAGTGTTACGATTTGGCAGGAATGTCTCAGATGACGAACTCGAATCTACTCTATCTTTACTCAATGGCGTGATTTACAATGTCCCACCTCTCGAGTCTGCTGTTAAGATACAAGTCCGGACCCGCACCATTCATTCTCTGAAGATGCTTGAATCTGACACTGATTCGCGCATAGCCGCCTTCGAAGTCTCGTGCAGCGCCGGGACATACATCAGGACTCTCGCCAAGGACATCGGATTGATGCTGGATACGAAATGCGAGCTGACCGAACTGCACCGAGACAGAACAGGTCCATTTGACCAGACTATGGCTTGCTCCATGCAGCAACTTGCCGATGCGGCATTTCTGCACAGAGAGCATGGCGATGAGAGCGCTTTAGTAAAGCTCATCGCCCCGGTCGAGGTCTTGCTCTCGAGCCTGCCCTCTATCACTGTAAAAGACGGCGCAGCAGCAGCTCTTTCTCACGGGGCACCTCTGGCGATTCCAGGTATTGTTAGAGCACAGAGGGGAGTATCAGAGGGTTCCAGTGTACTTGTGCAGAGCATCAAGGGCGAAGCCGTCTCCGTAGCTAAATTGACAGTTGACACCGATTCTCTCCCTAAAATGAGCACCGGAGAAGTCGCAGTTGCTCATGCTGTAATGATGGAGCCGGGCACGTACCCACAGAGTTGGTCCAAAGAATGAGGGCTCAGGCCATCTCATGTTCTTCGTAGACCCACTCTTCTGTCTCCAAACGAATTTTCAGTTTCATCATCTTAGTCACACACCACCGGCTCAGACACCATGAAGCACCCTTGCGCGGCATTCTTCTTCGGATTCGCTTATGGTATAACTATTCCTTGAAAACCACTGATTATCGGCCAGAAAGGGGGTCGGAGGTACAAAAAACCGGGCCACTGAGCTACTTCTTGTGATTGAAGGGCTTGCGTACTCTGTTCGGGCTGAAATATAGGGCCGTGAGTGAGATCAGTATCACCCCTATGGAGATGAAGACCAAAGCTGGATCTCTATCTAGGGAGTCTATGATGCCCCCTTCTTCGTCTTCGCTTTCGAACACGTCTAGAGTGATAGTACGGTTGTTGTTACTCTCTGAGGTCTCCGCTATCGAACCCGTTCCGTCTGCTAACACTTCGATAGTCAGAGTCGCGCCATCTCTCACCACTTGTGCGTCACAGACAGCCGCACCGAGGCCCCCTGACTCAATATGATCAATCATTATAGCGCCCACTAAGATTCCACCCACTCTACACTTTACATCAACAGCATCTGCGCCTCCACGACCCTCGTTCCTGATGTATACATGAATCTCGATGATGTCACCGTCGACTAGATTCGTCACACTGATACCATCTCTCCTTACGTCTACCATCTCAACCAGTAAATCGGGTTTCGCGGTCACGATGACCTCTATGTTCTGGGAAATCTCATTAGTACCGTCGCTTATTGAAATCGCCACTGAGTGTGAACCGGAATCGACGGGAGTCAGCACTAAGTCCCCCGACGCGTCGAAAGTTGCCCACGATCTACTGGCCCCAAGCATCAGTGATTCAGTATCTGGATCAATGATTGTCAGATCGACTACCATGGTCTGCCCCAGTTCTATGTAGACGGTCAGTGGCAGACCATCGAGTACTGGAGGATCTTCAACCGGAGTGACTGTTACTAACATCGAATCAGACCAGGAGTTCCCAAGTGCATCGCTGACAACAACTTCGATGTTGGCTTCACCCCAAGCGTCTCGGGCCGGCTGTATCCTGATGTATTGGTCAACTACACTGGCTTCGATAATATCCGAATCGGAACTCACTGCACTGAGAACGAGGTCTTCTGGAGCAGTAAGGTCGTCGCTGCATCTGACATCCATGGGGAGGTGGACTCCGACGTCATCCTCATTGAACGACATGTCCTCAAGCCCGAGGCATTCGGGGTCATAGTCCCAATGCACAGAATAACCACCGGTTATGGTCATAGATTGGATGTGAACTACGGTGGACTCGGCTGTTCCGTTCGATGACCATTGGAACCTTGAAGCGACACCCACCGACATATCACTCCCTAATACTGGCAGTGCGTGCCCCACAGGCATGTCCACTGAGAAGGTGCCGTATTGGAGCGGTTTACTGTCCACCAGAATGTTGCCGATGGCGAATCTGATGTAACTGGTGTCAGCTAAGCCGTCAAGTGCCCCTGAGACATATCCTTGAACCACTAGATGAGGGTCGTTGACATCGATCCTAGCGCCTGAGATGCATCCATCCGCAATTTCTATCCTGATGTGCTGGAGGGAATGAGATATGTCGAGCAATTCTCCTGATTGCATCTCAATGTAGTCTCCATCTACATCATCAGGCAGTGCCCATATTGTGTGGTTGCCAGAGCCGAATACGTGTATCCTGCCCAACTGTTGCAGTGGAGGCACTTCTACATCAAATGTCCACTCTCCNGTCACGGGCCCTTCGGGGGCGAGCCCACATGATTCCTGAGAGAGCCCCGAGATNGCCCCTTCATATGGGCTGATGTCAATTACGGGGGAGTCAACACCGTTGACCGTGTTCGTGGCCTTGACAGTTTCGAAAGAGTACCAAGGCTGGTGGTACTTCACCCGGAGGCCCACTGCATCCACTTGGACTTCGGAGTCATCGGTGGTTCCGGTGGATACGTAATCGATTGTGAATTGAGTGTCTTCCAAGGAGGACCAGTCGGCAAGGGCCAGCCCGTCGAGTGATAGGACCATCGGATTGGTCATCCTGTATATCGGCCCAAATGTTCGAGCGTAGGTAACGACCAACTTATCTGAGCCGTGATTNTGTANGATAACTCTGACAGAATCCTGATTCAAGGTATCTGGGATCGAGAAGTGTAGCACTAGGGAAACATTAGCAATCAGCATCCCATGCAGTCCGCTGAAGTCATAACCAGNCATCGTGATGTTAGGTCCCTTCGACCAAGTGTAGTAAGAATCCGNCNCCCCTAGTGTCGCATTGGAATTGGTGACGCTGTTTGAGGCCCATGAGGTGGAATACTGGAAATTGTCTGGCCTGTCGTGAGTGAAAGACAGTTCTCCATCGGCCACCATGCCCAACGAGTGATCGGCTGCATCGCTGGAGAATCCAGCAGTGCTGGATATCTGCCACTCATCTGAGTCGGTGAAATCGCCAGCCTCCAGCAGTTCTACATCTTCGGCCCCAATGACAGTGTCGGCTACAGCAAATGGCACCAGAGGTGCCAAGCTAGTAACAAGCAAGATGACGAGCACTACTCCCGAACGAGCCCTCATGGCATAGCAACGGGAGAGGGCAGGGCTTCAATCCGTTGGTCTCAAGTGCTTCATACCTCGGACGCGTAACTGTTGATAAACAGGCATTGAGTCCAAGTTGCCAATACGGCTGTGATGGTGTAGCGGTTAGCACGGTGGGTTGTGGTCCCGCCGGCCCGGGTTCAAGTCCCGGTCACGGCCCCATTTTCTGTTCGTGTCCGGTGAGGTGCTCGTCTTCAATCTCGTGCCCCATCCTATCTATCTTAGTCGTCAGGTATTGGAGGTTCAGTTCCCCCACTCCGACAACCAAAGGCATTCTCTCAACTATGTTGATACCATTTTGAACCAGTTGCACTATCTTATCAGGATTGTTTGTGAGCAAGCACACACTCTTGATCCCAATAGTGCTCAGAATTATTGAGGCGATTCCGTAGTCTCTTGCATCTGCGGGATGGCCCAGTAGTAGGTTTGCATCCAAAGTGTCAGCACCATGGTCCTGCAGATTGTACGCCTGTATCTTGGCATGCAGACCTATTCCTCGACCCTCTTGCCTCAGGTAGATGATGCATCCCCATCCGATATCGTGAATTTGCCTCATCGCTGCATCCAACTGGGCACCACAGTCACACCTGAGGCTACCAAAGGCATCTCCGGTTAGGCATTCTGAATGCACCCTGACTAGCACCGGGTCCGGCCCACTCATATCACCTAAGGTAAGTGCCACGTGGTCTAGGCCCGTATCCTCTTCGTGAAACACTCTAATGCGGAAGTCTCCGTAAGACGTAGGGAGGCGAGCATCCGCTGGGACCTCTCCGAGTTCGTTGACGTTGTATTGGTCGGGCACGGAGACCACCGAGAAGAACGCCCCCTTTGAACAATATCCAAGCAGTCTATCGCCGCTTCTCGATACGGAAAGTGTACTCTCCCGCATCCTCGCTCACGCCTAGCAGAACTATCCCCATCCGGTCGCAAAGAGCAGGTATGTCATGAAGTGTCTCAGGGTCATCACATAGAACTTCAAAAAGCGTGCCACTGGCCGCTTCCTCAATTGCTTTACGAGTCTCGTGCATAGGCACTGGGCAGAGGAATCCGACTAGGTTGAGAGCGACTATGCCCTCACCGACCATGATTCCACCTAGGCTTCTACAATGATTGGGGACAGAGAGATACCGTTGAATTCTCTAGCCTTAATCACGCCGATGACGTAGGCGACCTTCTCGACATGTATCTCGACATCGGTCTCATTGTCGCTCTGGGAAATCTCTCCGATTACAATGTCGGGAATTCGTGCCTGATTGGTTATCCAGTCGGCTAGCGCCCGCTTGGTGGAGTCTGACTTACCTATTGAGAGTCGGATTTTCACCATGCCGAAGACGTCAGACACCTCGTCCCAGTCCTCTCTCTTTCCGATGGGGTCTCTTTCGACACCCTTTGGAAGTGGGGGTGCGTCGACCATAGGGATAGTCATGTTCCAAGTCGAAGAGATTTTTTCAATCTGAGGTTGGTCCTCACGAGTCACAAAACTCCAAGCTTCACCTTTCCTACCCATCCTGCCAGTACGGCCTATCCTGTGTACGTAGGACTCCGTGTCATCAGGGAGGTCGTAGTTCACGACATGGGTGATACCATCCACATCCAATCCGCGTGCCGCTACATCTGTGGCTATGACTATGCTTTCCTGACCATCCTTGAAAGACTCAATTATCTTCTCTCTCTTGTTTTGCCCGAGGTCACCGTGAAGCCCAATGGCTCTAATCCTGAATTTGCCAAGTCTCTCTGAAAGAATCTCTACCATTCGCTTAGTATTGGCAAATACGAGCATCTGGTCGGCTTCATCCATCCGACATATGATGCGACCGAGTGCCCAGAGTTTGTTCGCCCTACCAATCTTGATTGCATACTGATCAATCTCAGGTATCTCGACCTCCATGTCTTCACTCATCACGTGGACAGCGTCCGACATGAACTCATCTGCCGCGTCCAACACCTCCTGTGGAAAGGTTGCACTGAACAACAAGGTNTGCTCTCTGTTAGTGGTCTGCTCAAATATCCAGAGGACGTCGGGAAAGAATCCCATGTCTAGCATCCGATCAGCTTCGTCGAGACAAAACAAACTTATTCCCTCAAGATTGAGGTGCCCTCGTTTGGTCATGTCAATGACACGACCGGGAGTTCCGACCACTATGTCGGCCCCCTGTTTGAGCCTCTTTGCCTGCTTTTCAAGATCGGTGCCACCATAGACGGTCTGTATCGATAGCCCCTTGTCTCCTTGCAGCGAGTCCATTTCCTCTGCTACCTGTACGGCCAGCTCCCTAGTTGGACAGAGCACGATTGCCTGTGGTTCTCCTCGGGGCGTGCACTTCTCTAGGATTGGTATGCCAAAAGCTCCGGTTTTGCCTGAACCAGTACGCGCTTGACCAACTACATCCGAACCCTGTCTAGCCAGGGGGATGGCTTCACGCTGAATCTCGGTCGGCTCAATCCAACCATTAGCCTCGATGGCTTTAGCAATCGGGGCCGGTAGGTCCCAAGATGTGAAGCCGACTTTTGCTGAATTCATGCTATCGCCTCAGAAGGTTTCCGAATCGCGGATTTCCTTCTGCAGCTCGCCCATCCAGTACTTGCGGCAGTTTTCCTTCGTGAGAAACTGATCTTTACTTGAGAAACTGTGGTTGAAATGTCCCTTGTCGGCAGACGCCCACTGACTCTTCTGCTTCTTGTGGAACTTCTGCAGGACGTGCTGTCGCATGTATTGTCTGAACTTAATTGACTTGCTTCGGTTAATGCCTTTTGGTGTCACACCGTCCCAAAGGCGCTCGAATCGCTCAAGCTTACCATCAAACTCCTCACTCATGCTTGGTCCTCGCTGTGCGGCCGACCTAACTGCCGTTTATCATGTTCACCCACGGGAGGTGAATCACCGCTGTGCGGTGCGTCCATCTCCTCAGGGAGAGGGTCAACCCTCTCTAGTGGGGCTAGGAAGCGATTCTTCTCGTCCTCGGTCCCTTCTATCTCCAAGTCTATGGAATAAGCGGTTAGTTTCTTTCTCAGATCCGGACGAGTTTCCTGTTTGAGCAACTCGGTTGCCGCATCTCTCAATGTCTCCCCACTCATGATTATTGGGAGGTGGTTAATACAGGCCTTACGCAGGTTGTAGTCCCTACTTCTGGCGCCATCGATTACCATCTTGTTGACACGTGGGTTCTGCATGTCCAGTTTCTTGAGCGCCCGGATGACCGACTTCCTGACTCCATCATCATCGTCAAACATCGCCGCTTCGATGAAAATAGTAGCTATCGCTGGCTCGTTGTTGGCCAGTGTTATGAGCGTGTTAGAAGCATTCCTCCTTACTAGGGCGTCCTCGTCTTCCAGTGACCAACCTATCAAGTCCCATCCGGTAGCTCCTGCTTTGGAAGCTATGGTACGTAGAATCTTCGACCCACGTCTACGTAGGTCTGTGTCCTCTTCGCGAATCAGTTCATCGAGGTGCAGGCAGCCTGCCTCCGGCCAACTCTCTGCAGTCAGACGCAGCGCTTCAAAGGCGTTGGCTCTACGATCCTGTCTTTGTTCACGCAACTCTCGCCTCAATATCTCCTCACAACCCGAGGGGAAAACCGGTGCGACCTTCAGAAAGCAGTCGCGGGCTGCTTCTTCCACTCGTGAGTCTTCGTCTAGTAATCTGTCAGACATGCACTGCAGCAAGCCATCATGCCTCTTCAGAGCGAACGCGGGGAGGGCACTAAGTGCAGCTATTCTGTTGCGGCCCTCATCGTCGTCTAAAGCATCAAGAAGAACCTCGTGAGCATCATTAATCTGGCTCTGCATCACGCGATGTAGGGCCTGGAGGGCATCGACCCTTCTGGCGAATCCCCCACCTTGGCTGCGAGATATTTGCAATCCATCCGAGTCGCCACGCGCCAGAGGTAGAATCTCATGCACAGGAATCCTCAGCCACATACCATCCCTAGGAAGAAGTCCCCGGATGTCTACATCCGCAACAGGGCCACGGCGATTAATCGCTTTCCCAGTACGCGGGTCCCGTGCAATGTAATCTCTCGCCATGTTGCTTCGGCCCGCGCATACCGCCACCTCACTTGAATGGACTGTTTTTCTGTTCACCCCTAGAGAGGTAATTATCAAGCGTCTCCCTCGCCCCGGTAAGTCTCTGGAGGAGGCATGGACAAGAGCCATCAGCAGGATGTCTGCCATCTACTGCACATCAGCTTAGAGGGGTTGTCAGGAGGCACGACGACCCGTGACGAACTGTCGCGTATCTGGTCCTTAGAGTTGCAGTGGTTCACTCCTGAACAAGCAGATGAGGTAGTGTCGACACTAGCTGAGAGAGGATGGCTGTCCGAATCAGAATCCAAACTCTCTCCCACTACTGGTCTCGAACTCTCGCGACCCCCGCTAGGCTGGCGTCCGATTCCCCGCAGGTTACTGAAAATTCCTCAGTTCCAGCAGATGTCCACAACTCAGCCCGCTTCCGTCCCAGAGGTGGCGAAGGTCGTGGCCGAGCCCAAGCCTATGCCACGGGTCTCTGACCCGACCTCCAGTACTCTGCCACCTGATCGAGCCGAGGGCTCGATACCGCATCTGATTGGAATGATAGCAGATAAATCAGCACTTGAGAACAAGGAGGTGATGCGTAGGGCCCAGAGAAAACGTCGCGCCCTAGGTCCTGTTACTCTGTGGATGGCACTGGCGCTGGTGGCTAGGGAACAGGGTCTCGACATGCACGATGTGACCACGGCAATCGAGGCCTAATCAGGCATAGTCGTTTGAGGTGCGGAACTCGGCGGCAAGCAGACCGGGCAGGACAAGCAGTGCCATTACTAAAGAGAACAGCACAGATATCGAACTCACTATGCCGAAGTCCTGAATGACTGGGATTGGCGATAGCAGCAATACCATGAAACCACAGATTGTGGTTCCAGCAGAGAGCAGGAGAGCAGTTCCTGTTGTTGAGTACATGTCGCGCATCGCCTCCCACGTTCCCATGCCTGAGTTCCTGTTCGCCTCTATCCTCCTCCAGACGTGAATTGAGTAGTCGATGCCAAGTCCAATAGTCAGGGCGGTAATCATGATTGTCAGAACGTTCCAGTTCATTCCAATCATTGCCATCGCACCGACAACCCAAGCTCCGGCGAGGCCTACGGGCAAAATCACGACTAGTGACTGACCCAGCCTCCTAGTTAGCAGAACCAGCACCAACATCGAAACGAACAGACTGATGGCCGTCGATTCGACTTGTGAGAGCACCAATCCCGAGAGCACGTTGTTGAGGACTACGACATCTCCTGTGATGTAGACCTCGCCACCGACCAAACCATCATCTTCCAGTAATTGGGCCTGTTTCGCGAAGACCTCTGCTACTTCCTGGGACTCCTCACTCGTCCTGACCAAAACGTCAACACGCATCTTGAGGAACCTAATCGACTCCCCATCTTCTGTAAGAGCCACGTGCATCGCAGTCCTCTCGGCCCAAGTGTGCCCCCTCAGGACGTCACCCACTGAATCATTGCTCAGTAGGGAAGTCACGGCAGCAGTCAGATCACCCTCTTCAAATCCGTCTGCGACACCCAATTGACCCCCGAAGATACCCATGTGGAAAGACTCCCCCAGCCCCGGGTCNTTCTCGATAGCATCTCTCAAAATCGGATAGAGCCCGTCATAAGATGGACGCTGAGCCCCAGCATTGGTCGGGTTGACAACTTCTGGAAGTCCGGAGATTCTGCCATCGAAGAATCCCAGTCCCTTCATCAGATCTCTCTCTCCGGACAAAGCATCTTCTTGGAATTCTGGTTCAACGAGTATGATTACCGACTTCCAAGCCGCAGCATCGTAAGAGTCGTAGATATCGTTTCTCACTTCCATGACTTCCATACCTTCCTCAGAAAGGAAGTCAGTCAACTCGAAACTCGTGTCAAGTTCCCTTATTGCCACGATGACAGAACCCATGGTGATTATCGCCACTATCAGCAGAACTCTTGCTGTGTTTCTCCTCTGGAAGCGGGTTGCTAGGTCCGCTGTTCTGTCCATCCGGAGGCCTCTGTGATGCATCTCACCCGCTCTATTCTCGACAACAACGTGCACTGCCCCTACAGTGATGGTGCTGGCCACGAAGGCCGAAACTACCCCTAGGGCTAGTGTGGATCCGAAGGTCCTGAGGGGAGGGAGTTCGGATGACAAGTTGGCTAGGAAGGCGAATACAGTGGTCACCACTGCCAAAGATAGGGCGAGCCGCAGCATAGAGAAAGACTCCACCCAGGCTCTGGCCGCACTAATAGGGCGCTTCTTGGCGAATTCGTAACCTCGTTGCATATGGATTGAGTAATCAATGCCTAATCCGAGAACGACCGGAGCAACCGCAACCTCGAGGACTGACATCCGCATCCCTAGCAGAGTCACGATACCATAGGTCCAGACCAAAGCGGCAGATAGTCCGAGAAGGGGCGCTGCCACCATCATGAAGGAGCGGAAGGCAATAGCCAGAAGGGCCACCACCACCATCACAGCGATTAGAAGAAGCCAAACTAGGTTGTCCATTGTCGATTGGTTAATATCATGACTAATCAAATCGTCAGAGATGACCCCGTAGGAAAGTGACGAACTCTCTCCCAGAGGGTGTTTTGCTGTCAACATGGTCCTGATTGCAGATGTCTTATCGCGCCTCTCGTCATCGCTTATATCTCCACTAATCTCAATCACCCACATGGTGCTCGAGGCAGAAGGTGTGGGGTCCCCCTCACCGCTTTCAAGCCATTCGCAGACTGGTACGTAGTCCAAATCTTCGTGGAGCATTGCCGACGCAGCGAAAGAGGCCGAGGCGATGGCCTGTTCGTTCCCTATCGCATCAGAGCACCTCTCGCCCTCACTCACTGCACCGAGTAGATCCTCCCAATCAGTGAAGTCACTGAGGCTGCGGCCTTGTTCATCCCTCTCCTCAAGGGCACTCTCAAGCATTCCTGCGGCATTCATGTGGGCTATGACGAATCCTTGATTGTTCTGCGAGAAGTCCTCAATTCTATTTAGGTCATCTGATAGTTGCTGCAGCGCAGCTATCTCAAGGACGTTGCAGGGTGAATTCTCGCACAAGTTGGTTCCGTCACCCGCTTGGTCATAAGGCTCGACGTTGATGTATATTAGATGAGGCGAGGCCTGCATGACTTCGTCAATTCTATCCTCAGCGGCATCTGACTCGGTTTCAGGAGCGAATGAGGCTATGTCTGTGGTGAAACCAGGGAACTCCAGCAGGACCTGAGCCATTGCAGCTGTGAAAAGGACACTCAGCACCACTATTGGAAGAGCGGATTTCTCAAATGCCCTTACCAGAGACTCTGAGGCCGGGTCTCCATTCTCCATGTTGCGGCCAAAACCACCCCATGTATAACTTAGGCTCTGCTTGGACCCTAGGGGGTCCAACATGAGTATGAAAGCCCTCAAAAGGGAAGGGCCGGTCGGGCGGCTGTCATGCCAATCAAGGTACTACTGAATGAAGGTCGCGAACTTAGGCTGCGAATGGTAGGGGAGAGTCACACTACTCTGCAGTTGTTTCGCTCCAGACTCAACAGCAGCAAGGACGTCGAGTACGCGAACTACTTCCAGAACCACCCCGACCTAGATGAACCGGAACTGTATCTCAGGGCCGTCAAGGGCAAGAGTGCTGAGAAGGTGTTCAAGAGCCTGTGTTCTGGTATCTCAAAGGATCTCTCTAAGCTCAAGCTGTGAAGGCGGTGAGGATTTGACCGCCGACTCTGTGGAGGAGCATCTGGGACTGACAGGCTGGTCCGCGGAAGGAGAGGGAACTGGCGGCATACTGAAGGTTAGAGTGGAGGATTTCAGAGTCGAAGAAGTCTCTCAAATACCAGCGCTCGATCCTAAGGGCAGGTTCACGGTCGTGCGAGTTACTCTGAACAACTGGGAGACCAATCGATACCTCAATCGTCTGGCCAAGGCCTGTCAAATCAGTCGGAAGAGAGTATTCTCCTCTGGAATGAAAGACAAACGAGCCGTGACGACACAAATCCTAGTCATCGATGCCCATCAGTCCAAAGTGGAACGGGTTAATATTGCCGACTCGACAATCGAGATTCTTGGCAGGACCCACCAGAAGATAGGAATGAGTGACCACGACGGAAACAGATTCACTATCACTGTCAGAGGATGTTGCAATTCGGACGGCAGTCCGATTGATGGAAAGGAGGCCATGAGGAGAGTCAGAGTGATGCAGTCGAGCATGTCCGAGAGGATGGGGGCCGATGCGTTCCCTAATTGGATCGGCCCGCAGAGGTTTGGCGCTACTAGGCCAGTCACTCCAGAAGTAGGGAGGGCAGTAATCGAGAACGACTACAAGAGGGCTTGCGACTTGTATCTAGGGATGGCAGGGCACAATTCGACCGAGGATGTAGCAGCTTTCAGAACCATGTGGCGCGAGACCGAGGAACCCCAAAGCTGCTTGGAGATTATCCCCCGTCACTTGGGCTACGAAAGGGGCATACTTGAGAGGTTGGTAAAAGATTCCGAGAATTGGCTCGGCGCTTACAAGAGCCTACCTCACTCCTTGCAGCTTTTGACCATACACTCTCTACAGTCGCTTACCTTCAATTATGCACTAGCCGGACGTCTGGCATCAGGACTCTCACTCGTAGATCCTGAGTTGGGTGATTTGGTTGCCCCGATGAAACCAAACGGCCGAATCGACGTTTCCAAGATGGCCTTAGTCAGCGAGTCAAATCTAGAGAGGTGCCGACGCAACTGCAGACTGGGCAGACTAGCGGTGACAGGACCTCTACCCGGGGGAGATACAATCTTCGCACAGGACCAGCCCGGAGAAATTGAGCACCAAGCGCTCAAGGACACCAANTTGGCGGATGCGGATTGGAACGTTCCGAGAATTCCTCGTCTAACCTCCTCGGGGACACGTAGGCCGCTCGCAGTGCCCTTCCGTTCGTTCTCGGTTGAGGAGGCCCCCGAACTCTCAGACTCTTCAGCCTCGGAAAAGTGGGAGATGGGTCCGAGTAAGGGAGACCTGTGGCACCCTGACGGAGCCAGCCTCAGGATGAGGTTCGAATTGCCGCCAGGAACCTATGCCACAGTGCTCATGCGGGAACTGATGAAGTCCCCATTGGACCACTATTGAATCAGAGGCGACCCATCTCAAGAGCCTCTATCTGGCCCACTAGTGGATTGATTTCTCTGACTCTGTTTTCGAAGCCGTCGACAATACCCTCTCCTTCTCCGAGGACCACTTGGACCTCGATAAACATCATTCCAAAGGCCAGTGGCTTGACCTCTACGGCCTGGACCTCTTCAAAACCGTCAATTTGCTCGGCTATTCCGTTGTAATCGGGAGCTCCCTCTTCGGGCTGATCTATAGTGACCTTGTACTTCACAACGACATGCCCCATTTACTCACCTCTCAATCAGGGTCCTTCGAACCTGCACTCAGGACATACGTACTTGACAGCCTGCACCCTGCTCTGCTCGCTGCGACCAATCGAGTGACCGCATTCGGGACAAGGGAATGCAGTACTCCTCTTGTCAACTAAGGGCAGTCCGGATGATGCACAGAAGTCTGCTCTTCCTGACATTGCCGTTCCTCGGTGACGCGGCGAACTGCACTCCCCTTTTAGCGTTGACCGAGAGAAGTAGCGATAACATCCTTGCAGTGGTCCGATTAAAGTGTTGAGGATATTTCAAATCAGATTGCCGCTCTCCGTTCTTTGATAGTATGGGTGAGGAAGAGATTAGCCTGACAGGAGAGCAAGAGAATTTGAGTAGATACGTGACTGACGAAGGTGGGATATGGAGCCTCAGGCAATTGGAGAAAGTTAGAGGTTGGAACAATATCGAATATGCACCGGGCTTGTCCGGTAAAAACACCCCTTCTACTGGGCTGTCGATGAATCGTGCATACATCCCTCCAGGGGGGATCGCCAAAGCCCATATCCACGTTGGTTTCGATGTTATGGTCTATCTCCTGCAGGGCAGTGTTCGTCACGAGTTTGGTCCGGGTTGTAGGAAGTCTGTGGTGCACAGCGCGGGCGATATGTTCTACATCGAACCGGGCCTACCACACGAGGTTTTCAACCGCTCAAATTCCGAATGGGTACACGCAGTCGTCTCCCGTTCGGACGCATCCGAGTGGCAGAATATAGAGCCATACGATCGGGATTCAGAGTGATTTCAGATTACTCTTCCTCACGCTTCTTAATGAGGTGGAAACCGACCTTCGATTCCACCTCGTCAGACTCCTCTTCAACAACAATCCCCAGTTCTGACAAGTGATTATGCACCTGTTCCGATGCACTCTTCCCCCGTGCCCCCCCCTTGGGCTGAGGAAGTCTGTTCTGACAGATTAGATAGGTCTCCGAAGACGCACTCCGACTTGCGGTGGGGGAGTATCTCTGGACGTTGGAGAAGCGATCCCTAGCGGCGGTGACTAGGCCCTCAATGCCCGTGCCTTGGAAAATCTTCGTGACGAAGCTACCACCGGGAGGGATGAACTCCATTGCCGCATCGAGAACTAGAGTCGAAAGCTCAAGTGAGATTGTTTGATCAGTGTCGTATCGTCCAGTCAGATTGGGGGAGATGTCACTGACCACGACGTTCAGTTCACGCTCACCCAGAGTCTGGTTTATCCGTGTAATCGTATCTTCCTCAGAGATGTCGCCGATGATGATGCTAGCGCCATCGACTGGAGATGTCGCCAGCAAGTCCACTCCGATTACCAACCCTTCCTCTCCAGCCTCTTCGACGGCTACCTGAACCCATCCTCCGGGATGGCACCCTACATCGAGCACCGCATCTCCCCTACGGATGATGCCGAAACGCTCTTGGATTTGCTTTAGCTTGTACGCTGAACGCGTGCGATACCCCTTGGAACGCGCTATCCTCCTCCAAGCATCGCGCCTGTTGTCTTGATACCAGCGCTTGCTCATACTGAGTCCTCGGGTCACGGGGTTATGAATGGGGCTCGCCGGCCAAGTGCTCACAGGCCAATCTCGTCTATCAGAGCCTGAGCAGTGTATCTGATGGCCTGCTCCGATTGCATCCCAGGTGAGAATCCGGTGGAAAACAGAAACTCGACATCAAGGGAGGTCTTCGGAACATCGCCAGCCCAGCCACGATCTCCTCCGGTGTATTCGATTGAGACTCCTTCCAATCCGCTCTCCTCAACCACAATCTCTGCGATTCTACCAACCGAGCATGTGTCTCCAGTACCAAGATTGTACAGGTTGACATCAGCATCGACGCCGTCAACTAAGTGTAGCATGGCGCCGACGCAGTCCTCAGCTGACATGTACGACTTTTCTTGCTGCCCGTCCCCTAGGACCTCCAGTCGAGAAGGATCGGACTTGAGCTTGTGCACGAAGTCGTAAATGACGCCATGAGTTCCTCTGGGGCCGACGATGTTGGCGAACCTGTGTATCCATGACTTCGCGCCAAAGGTGCCGCACCAAGCAGTAATTAGGGCTTCTGAGGCGAGTTTGGAAGCCCCNTAGAGTGAAATTGGTTTTATTGGACCGTATGTCTCGGGCGTCGGCATCTGGGAAGCCTCTCCGTACACTGCCGAGGACGAAGAGAATGAAATCCTACTCACTCCCTCCATACGCATTGACTCTAGTACATTGTAAGTTGCTATCGTGCCTTGTCTGAGGTCAGTATCGGTTACAGAGATGCCCAGCCTGATGTCAGGGTTTGCTGCCATGTGATGGACCGTGTCCACGCCCTCCATGGCCAACCTCACAGATTCTAAATTGAGTAAATCCCCTCTCATGACTTCCACCTTGCCTGAGCCAATGTGATGAGAGAGAAACTCCTCACGCCCACTGCTGAAGTTGTCGAGTACGCGAACCTGCTTACCCTTAGCGACCAACGAGTCAACTAGGTGGGAACCGATGAACCCCGCGCCTCCAGTAACCAGTTCCATGGCCGCACGACCCTAGGGTCAGCCTTGAGTCCATCGGGTTGCCGTCGCCGGCAAATCAGGCCCACATGCCGCTCTGTTTGCGCCCCCTCAGTGCGTAGGCAGCAGCGAGGAACCCTATCAGGGACAAGTGAGCGACTGTACAGAATGGGCAAATGTGAGGGGCGCCTTCGACCTGAGTCAACTCAACGAAAATTAGGAAGGCGACGAAGGGCAAACCAGCGAGCCCGGCCAGCAAAGAGTAGGAAGTGAATGACTCTGCCCACTTTGCATGCATGTCCATTCGTAGTGACAGGAAGAGGAAGAACAGCAAGCTGAAGGAGAGTAGGCCAGTGATTCCCCATGGGACGCCGAAGAGATTATTCCATTCCGGGTCACCAATCACCGAACCACACTGGACGAGACCCTCGGAGGCGCACATACTGCTCTCGCCTGAATCGAGCAGTGAATTGTGGATGGCGTAGGTCCAACCCGATGACATCAGTCCAATTACTGAGAATGCCAATCCTGAATGGATCATCGCTTTAGTGCCGTCTTCACCATTCTTCGACCTAGCTTGCAGGGCGAGAACCGAGGCAATCACCAGTCCAGCGATGAATACCATCAGGGGGGTGTCGAGAGCCATCAAGAACCACCCACCAAGCGCAGCAGAGCGCCTTCCATCTCTTCTCCCTCAGGGTGGTTACCCGACTGTTGCGGATTCCAAGCCACTATTCCATCAGGTTGTAGCAGTGCGGCGAAAGGCGTTCCAGGCAATTCCCAGTCCCCACTTGTCTTCGCATTCAGGTCGTCGATATAGGTCCACGAATGCGGATTCCCCGGTCTATCCGCGCAGTTTGAGTTAGTTATACAGCCGTCGTATGGAGTCTTGTCCCTGAAAGCTTCCACTTCCTCTCTGCTGCTGTCGTGACCCTGGATCCCGAGTTCAACCACGATGGTGACGAAGGTTACTTTCTGATTCCATTGCGAGTGTAACTGGCTCATCATCTCACCTTCGCTCCAGCAGTACGGGCAATCAGTATCGATGTACTGCACAACTATCCAATCACCATCTCCACCCGGTGTCCAACTCTTGTTGAACAAATCAGATAGACGGAAGTCCCCCCACTCTCCTCCGCTGTAAGCCTGGGCTGAGAAGTCGGGAGCCAACTCACCCTCCGAAGGGCCGACCTTGACCACAGGTGCCAGAAGCATCACTGCCATCAAAATCATGCTAGTAACTCCGAATGTCACTAGAGCCGCCATCAACCTGACATCGTCATCTCTGCCCTTGGGGGCGGCCACCTTCCTTCTCCTAGCCATGTATCCCTTCCGGGTTGCTCATCCACTTTCAGGGATTCGATGGTCTCTGACTGACGACAAGCAAGCTGTAACACGGCCAGGCAGTTCCAAAATTCCTATTCCCATCCGTAACACGTCTCCCACACGGAGCCGATGCGAACGCTTCATTTGGCTCCGGTGGAGGCCCCATCCCGTGGCGCGAGTTGAGCCGGAGGACAAGTACTCCATCAGAGATGGAGAAGGTCGTGATGACGAGGCTGCTTTTTGGGACGGCTTCTTTGAGAAACTCAAGCCCCTCAAAGAGTCCTTTGACAGCGCTCGCGGGGGCTTCGCTGGCAGTTTCGTTGGTGAAGGATTAGACACAATGGCCCAACTAATTGATGACGTAAGCGACGCCGCCGAGGCCACCACTCGCAGGACGGTCGAACTGACCTACTCATCGATACTCAGAAGTCCAGCCAGTATCGTAGTCCTCCTCCTTCTGGTAACTACGGTGATTGGTAGGGACGCCATGGAGTTCGAGCACCAAATCAACGGAGACGTCGAGATATACCTGCCCGATGGAGCCGACTCCACTATCCTATTGCAGCAGGTTAGGGAGCAGTGGTCGACTGACATATTCATCCTGTATGTGCAGACCGACAACGCTGTCGACGATTCCAGTTACAGAGGAACAGAGAACATCACTAGTGTAGAGATACTGAAACAGATCTCGTGGATAGAGGGGGACGATCAGAATCGAGGGATAGGTGGCTACCAGTCCGGACTCGACTACAATAAGGAAGACAGAGGAGGAATTGACGGTGTCGTTTGGATAATCTCTCCTGCGCAGATTATCAAGGAGGCGAACTCGTCCAACTACCGCTTCAACTGCGCGATGGAAAAGTATGCACTGCCGACAGGAGACAATGAAGACTGCGCAGTCTCGTCACTCAATCCCTACGAGGGGTACTCAATTCCAGAAGGTGCGGGGGCGCAGGAGAGAATAGACAGGTTCGTCGAGGATGCCGAACCGCTACTATCTAACTTCGTTCGTGACACCAATAACGATGGCATCTGGGACACCGGAGTAGTCATCATGGGATTGAAGTTCGATATGTCGGAAACGGACATCACATCTCGTCCAGACCCAAAAGGCTCAACTGAAGAGAATCCAGATGGAATTTTGAGGGACCACAAGGCCTTCATCAAGCACTCTCAACAGTTGATTTACGAGGAATCAAATCCTGTGGATTGCCAACTGTGTCATAGAGTATATGATACTCCTACGTCGACAATGGATGAATTCACTTCAACTGACAACCGCAAGGCCATCACTATTACTGGATTGACTCCCGTGGTGCACGACATTTCCGATGCAATCTACATCGAACTTGTCGACAGGATGCTCCCCATCAGTATAGTCCTAGTCTCACTGGCCATGCTGCTACTACACCGCAATCCAAAGGTCATTATTATCTGCGGCGCCCCTATCATGATGAGTCTAGCAATAACGTTCGGCATCACTGTCATCGCCGACATCATGCTCACCCCTATGATTATCTCGGTTGGCCCCATACTGGTCGGTCTGGGGGTTGATTACGCCCTGCACCTGACCAATAGGATAGAAGAGAATAGAATTGAGTTGATTGAGGAACGTCTCGAGATGGCTTGGTCGGCTCAGAGGGACGGTTTCCAGACCGAGGATATCGATCCATGGGATCCTCATATCAGCCTTACAGCGACAGTCAGAGCAGTTCTTACTACTGGGCACGCCATATTCCTATCCGCGTTGACCACTATCATCGGTTTCAGCGTACTCAGGTGGCCTAGTTTAGTTCCGATAGAACCTATGAGGACAGTCGGAACAACGCTACTACTGGGTATCTCGACAACCTTCGTGTTATCGATGCTAATGGTCCCTGCGCTGGTTCAGTTATTGAGATACAGAAAGAGTCGTTCAAAAGCCTTCGATAAGTTGTGGGAATCAATAGGAGAGATTCCAGTCAAGGCCACAGTCATAGTTCTGATAGTCACCTTATTGTTGACTCTCTCAGGGGCCCGTATTCTTGAGGAACAACTCGGGCAGGGAATAAGCGGNGCCGCCGATGAGGTCCCCCCGGGTCTAGAATCATATGAGACTCTCAGAGAATACAGCTACGTCTTCGATGGNGGGCAGACTAACATGTTCATCGTAGATGCTACNCAGAGGGGNGCTCAGAATGACACGGCCCCGATTCGGGACCTCCCCATACTCGATGCCATAGATATCATGCAAGTCAACAAAATTGACCAAGTGGCCAACACCTCTACCGTCAGTTTAGTAACCATTCTGAAATCAATACATGTAGATGTCGTGATTGGAGATTTAGAATTATACGATGAGAGCCTTTGGGAAATCCTTCACGACGAGTGTTGGGATGAGTCGACTAATCCCCTGCGCCCCGATTGCTGGGCCTACGTCGTGACCAGCCGCGAGGACATGGTCAATGTGGCTTTCGACACTCTCTCTCCAGAGATTCGCTCAATGCTGATGAATGCGGATCAGGGCTCAGGCGAGACAAAGACTCTGGTTTACGTTAACCAGCCCTATCTCAATCTGGCCGATGCAGGCTCTCTGCGGGATGCCATAGACGGCTTCCTGATGGGTGTAGGGTGCGGGGGCTCGGCCTGGACCTGCCAGGGTCTAGGCTTGGATCAGACCTTCAACTCGCTCTTAACAGGAGGGCTACCAGTATCCATCGACGTCAACGATGGGGTCCACGAGGCTCAGTCAGAGACAACCATAGCTACGATGCTCATACTGCTCATCGCCATGACCTTCCTGTTCCGCTCCCCTCGATTGGCTCTATTCACTATGATTGCAGTAGGGGTTGTAGTGGTTTGGCAGCCGCTGCTGATGCGCAGTGGAGGCGTCAACGTCAACTTCTTCACCGCCATGGTGGGAACAATTGTCTTCGGCATAGGAGTGGATGATTCCATCCACATCGTTGATCGAATCAAAGATGAGGGAGAGACTCCTGCTGGCATCGTCAAGTCCGTGGCTAGGACCGGCCAGACCATCTTCGAGACCACTGCCACGACCTGTGCCGGCCTCTCAGCTGGACTATTCGTAGCCATCCCCGGGCTACAGAACTTCTTCGTGTTGATGATGCTACTACTCATTCTAGCTCTATTGACTAGCTCAATCCTCCTGCCGGCGATGATTGTTGCCTACCACGAGTTTGGACACCGAATCGCCCGGGGGGAGTCTTGGCTCGACTACGGGCAAAGTGGGGTGCTATCTGAAGAGGCTGTGCTCGAGGCGGTCATCGAATAGCGAACGCGGTCGCTATGTATTTGGGCGAGGGTGCAGGGAGTAAGCCCCTTTCTGTTCACCTTTCGGCTGGTCGCATTCAACTGTGCGTCCTACCCGGTCCTGTCGATGCCATGCAGACCTGCTTGGACTTGCTCCGGTGGGGATGCTCGTTCCAGCCGCGGTCAGGAAACCTCCCCCTTACGGGTTCATAGTACGCCTGGCGCGGTTCGTTTCTGTTGCAGAGCCGACCCTCCCGGGCCTCCGACTTGCGTCGGACCACTTGCATCATGGAGAGGGGACTTTCCTCAGTGTCGTACACTGTCAGCAACCCTCCTGCTCCCTCGCACCCACGGGTGCAGGTGCCTCGCATGAACCCCTCGGTTGCTCAGAACGTAGCCTTGAGTAACAAATATACGCGGAAACCATGATGCGCGGTACACCTTCAGCGACTATCGTGGACGAGGTCGAGGCGCTGAAGCGCGAGGCCGGAATCGCTGCTTGCTCTTTCGTTAGAAGTGGCATGATACTAGGCCTCGGAACCGGCTCTACAGTCCGCTACACGGTGTTGGAGATTGGACGTCGGATGGTCGAAGAGGGATTACAGGTCAAAGGAGTACCAACCAGCGAGGCGACTAGACATCTGGCAGAGGACCTTGGTATCCCACTACTCACTCTAGAGCAGGCCGATGAAATCGACCTGACGATAGACGGTGCGGATGAGTTCGATCCAGATTTCCAACTCATCAAGGGCGGCGGTGGCGCTCTCACCCAAGAGAAGAGGGTGGCCGCTGCATCGAGGGCCATGGTCGTGGTGGCAGATGATCGTAAGCAGGTGCCCGTCCTCGGTGGATTTGACCTACCTCTAGAGGTCGGTACCAGCGACTGGAAGAGGGTTCGGGATGAATTAGACTCGATATGTCCAGGGATGGTGAGGCTGCGTGGCGGTCAGATACCCTATGTTACCGACAACGGGGGCTACATCCTCGACTGCGAGTTCGGCCCTACCATCTCAGACCCAGGTAAGTTGGAAGAACTGATTCTCTCGGTCGACGGTGTCGTCGAGGTGGGACTATTTGTTGGCATGTGCGACGCGGTCGTGATGGCGACGTTGTCAGAAGTGCTGACTATAGTCAAGGAAGATGGAAGACTGAACTGATTTCACGTTCCGTCGCGGTTATAGAGTGGCGTCAAGTCGGTGGGCTGGGTCTGTAGCTTAGTCAGGTAGAGCACCCGGCTCTTAACCGGGCGGTCGCGGGTTCGAACCCCGTCAGACTCGCCATCCAAACACATCTTTGAATCGAGGTTTCTTAACCCATAAGCGAGCGAGCCGCCCACAGGAAGAGAGCGCATGAGCAAGCAGTATTGGATCGGTGATGTCTGTGCAGGCGCCCACGACGGTGCTGAAGTCGAGTTGAAGGGATGGGTCCACAGGACCCGTGGCTCCAACAAGATCTGGTTTATGGTGCTGCGCGACTCCACAGGTTTAGTCCAGTGCGTGATCAAGCGCGAGGAAGTCGGAGACGATGCCTTCGAGGCGCTCAGCACGGCGCTGATCGAGTCCAGTGTCATCGTGCACGGGGTGGTCGAGCCGACCGATCGTGAGCACGGCCACGAGGTACAGGTCTCATCTGGTGAGGTGGTCGGGGGGGTCAATCCAGAGCGCCCATTCCCGATAACAGAGTCAGCCATGGCCGAAGCAGACGGCGGCGAGACGGAGTTCCTCCTCGACAACCGCCACCTGTACCTGCGAACCGGACGGATGACGACGATGCTGAAACTTCGCTCGACACTGTTTGGAGCCATCCACTCTTACTTCCGCGATCGAGACTTCACCGAGTACCACGCGCCGAACTTCGTAGCCGGTGCAGTGGAGGGAGGGAGCACATTGTTCGAGGTGCCCTACTTCGGTCGCAAGGCCTACCTGACACAGTCTTGGCAACTGTACGCCGAAGCGGCGATGCCGGCTCTGGAGAGGTTGTACACGATAGCGCCGTCGTTCAGGGCCGAGAAGAGCAGGACCCGCAGACACCTGACCGAGTACTGGCATGCCGAGATGGAGGTCGCTTGGGCGTCCAATGCGGATATCATGGAGCACGGTGAGGGAGTCGTCAGGCACATCGCCAGGACCCTGCTCGATGAGAGCTCGGACGAGTTGTCGGAATTGGGCCGTGATCTTGAGTTGATCGCCAGTTATGCTGACAGCGCATACCCCAGAATGAGGTATGACGAGGCCATCGAGACCCTGCAGGGCAAGGGAGTGGCCGTGGAGTGGGGACAGGATCTCGACTACTCAAAGGAGAAGGTACTCACCGCTGACTTCGACGTGCCGCACTTCCTCACCCACTACCCTCGCATCGCCAAGCCGTTCTACCACCGCCCCGACCCGGACGAGCCGAAGTACGTGCTATGCCACGACCTGCTCGCTCCGGAAGGCTATGGCGAGATCATTGGAGGCGGTGAGCGCACCTG
>JGI24815J26687_1000029_pt1 | contig 24624 bp, 22 predicted proteins | sample METZYME_3_150m_FD_26687 | JGI IMG/M metagenome (IMG submission 26687) | reverse complement strand
CCCAATCGGCTTTGTGGGTACTTTTGGGTGAGCGCGGACAGGTGCCGTTGTGCTGCTACATGTTCACCCAGTACAAGCTGTCGGAGACTGCTGATTAGCTCAGTTTCGTAGGTGCTCGCTGTCGGTTTTGCAGCCGACGCCATGCTTTGGATCAGTAGTGCGCCGATGATGCTGATCGTAAATGTTCTAATTGTGAAACGACAGTCGCGTAGACCGTGTTTCGTCAAAATAAAATGTACCATTANCGCTTGCCCAGCATGTCAAGCGGCAACAGATCGAGTGTCCGAGAATCACNGGAGGATTNATCTGCCTNNGTACCCAGCAAAGCCTTGCGATATGCTGAGATGGCCCGGGCTGCGTAGAGAGTACTTAGGTTCTGGTACAGCGTTGCATAGGTGGGATTGGTTTGAAGCCCCAGCTGGAAATACTTTGTTGCTTTCTCAAGGTTACCTCCAGCGGCATAGATCAATCCAAGGTTGTTATATGCTTCTGGCAAATCAGGTTCAACTGCAATCAGCTTCTCGTAGATCGTAACGGCCTGATCGCTCTTTCCATCAGTTGTTAGGATGCGGGCTTTCAGGAACAAAGGTACGGCAGCATTGGGCTGGAGGTCGAGCCATTGATCAACTTTCTCGAGCGCAAGGATTAGCTGATTGTTCTTAATGAGTTGGTCAATCGTCCCGGCATCAAATAGGTCAGCAGCATTCGAAGATGAACAAGAAATACTCCACAGTACAACTAAGGCTAGCCTTCTTAAGGTCGAATAACAGTTAAGTGAGTGTTGAAACAATGAATCAGTCTCTCTACAGCAGCTCAAAGATATGAGCTGGTAAAACAAGGATAGAGTTGGTCTGTCAACGCGTTGCAAGTGCCTGAGCAGATGCCCATCGCGCCCGCCAGTCGTCGGAGACAGTCGGCAGGGTCATCACTTGGGAGCTATCTATCCAGCCCGAGACTGCACCGAATATGCGGAGCCTGGCCCAGTCACCTTTGTGCCCGACAACCGTAACTTTTGTGCCGCTATCCAGTGCGCCAAGTACATCCGATGTTTCAGCTGTGCTGGGGCGAGATCGAATTCGTACGCGGTTACGGTTGATCGTGGCAGTCGCACCCCGCTCGTCAACAAACTTGCCCCAGACCCACACATCGAGTCCGTTGGGTGACTGAATCATCTTCCAGTTTCCCTTGCTGCCAATAATCTTGATCGGCGTATTGGAGTCGAGCAGGGCGATTACAGCACCGCCGGTATCAGGTCGACTCAGAACGCGGGCATTGGCTTGGGTGGTCAGAGCGGCTCGGAAAAGCGCACTGGTCTGGCCGCTGGCTGAAGAAGGTGAGATATCAATAGCGGTATTTTCAGCCGTTTCACCAGAATCAGGTCGGGCTGCAGCACTTTGCCACTGGCTGAGCCATTGGTCGGTAACAGACGGGTGAATCTCGAGCTGACTTGACAGTATCCATGCGCGCATCGTACGCGGTGCTGTAACCCTTACCCAGTCTCCAGAGGTGCTGAGTACGCGTACGTACTCACCTTTCTCGAAGTTTCCAATAACACTCGAACCGCCCTGGGTTGATGGTCGTGTCCGGGCTCGAACCCCTTCACCGACAATCCGGGCAGTATCGCCATTTTGGGAAATCAGCGTGCCGAATACCCAGACATTGATATCCACTGGAATGTGTACCTGGGACCATTTGTCGCGGGTACTGATCACCTTGATGGGTGTGCCGCTAGAAAGCTTTGTAATGGCGTTGGATGTTGGTTTGGACAAGCGAACCACAGCACCACGAGTTCCGACCGTTGCTGCACCGAAAGTAGACTCAGTAGTCGGGTCGGTTGGATTTCGTGGAGTGGAATCCTGGGCTGTAGTGTCCTTGGACAACTCTGCAAGTGTAAGACCGGAGCGTTTGACTTCCTGTTGGATCATCAGAATGCCTTTGTCAGCATTTGGGTATTTCTGTGCCGCGGCCTTATTCATCCAGTGGTAGGCTTTTCGCAGATCATGTCCCGTACCTTTCCCTAACAGGTAGCAACGTGCCAAGCTGTACTGAGCTGCTGCTTCATCTTTATTTGCCGACTTCTTCCACCAGTCGACGGCCCGTCCTAGATTCTGTCGCACTCCTATTCCAGTCCAGTATGCGTACCCTAGATTGAACATGGCGGTAGAATGTTCGCCTTGTGCTGCTTTACGGAACCAGGCAATCGTCTGGGTGAGACTTTTGTTGACACCATGCCCTTTGTGATACGCGACACCTAGGAAATATTGAGCCTCAACATCACCTTTTGCCGCGTAGGATTGCCAGATTCGAACGGCGGTCTGGTAGTCCTGATTGTTGTAGGCTTTAACTGAATCAGTGAGATGATTGTCACCCATGGCGCCATGGGGACCAAGGAGCAAAAACACGACAACCAGAACCGAAAAGATTCTGGTACAGGGCATGGGTTCACAGGTTTTCACGGGAAATATAGTGTGTGAAGATCTCCGGGATCTCGCCCACCTCACTCCAAATCATGGTTAGTGCGACGTAGAGTATTATCGCAAGCCCGGCATAAGCAATCCACCGTTGTTTCTGCAGGATTCGTGCGATGACTGTTGCTGCGCACATCATCAGTGCCACAGACAAGGCAAGGCCGATAATCAGAATGACGGTGTTATCTCGAGCCACGCCGGCGACTGCGAGCACGTTGTCCAGTGACATCGAAACATCGGCTATGATGATCAGGAAAATTGCCTGGCGCACAGACTTGGTCTCGCGCTTCAAGTTCTGATCATCTATACGCGATTCACTGGACCTAAGGTCCTGCCATAAATTCCAGCATACCCAGAGCAGTAGCAAGCCACCGACGAGGAGTAGGCCAGGGAATTGGAGAAGTTTTACGGTGATCAGTGCAAACAGGATGCGGGTGATTGCGGCACCTGCAATTCCGATAAAAATGACCCTCTGGCGCGCTGCAGCGGGTACTCCTGCAGCTGCGAGAGCCACAACAATAGCGTTGTCTCCGGCAAGAACCAGGTCTACCAGGATAACCTGAAATAAAGGCCAGATCTGATCAATAATAGTCTGCATGCTTACGAATAGATGGCGATGCTTGAAGTAATTGGAGATTGAGTATCGAGGTAGCCAATTATACTGATCTTCGAGTTAGGTCCGGATTGCCGCTCAATACAGCACGTAGTCGGAGTGATTGAGTTTCCCCGGTTGTCAGTCAAGGGGGCTAGAATATCAAGTGGCACCGGAGTGCCTGTTGCTGCAGTAGATTAAGTTGTGTAACCGATGAAAGCTATGCAAAAGACCGAATTTCAGTGGATGGATCCGTTGCTGATCCACGATTTGCTCACCGATGATGAGCGGTTGATCCAGGATACCGTGGCACGTTATTGCCAGGATCGGCTACAACCTAGAATTCTTGAAGCGAATCGCCAAGAAACGGTAGATCGAGACATTTTTTACGAGATGGGTGAACTGGGAATGCTCGGATCGACCATACAGGGGTATGGTTGTGCGGGACTTAACTATGTCTGTTATGGCCTTATAGCCCGGGAAGTGGAGCGCGTTGATTCGGGTTACAGGTCGATGATGAGTGTTCAGTCCAGTCTGGTCATGCACCCGATAAATGCCTACGGATCTGATCAACAGAAGGAAAAATATCTTCCGCATCTGGCCACGGGAAACTGGGTGGGGTGCTTCGGGCTTACCGAATCCGACCATGGATCTGACCCGGGTAGCATGAGGACGCGAGCACATCGAGTGGACAGCGGTTATCGTTTGGTTGGATCAAAAATGTGGATCACGAACTCACCGATCGCGGATGTTCTTATTGTCTGGGCCAAAGACGACGAAGGCGCGATCCGAGGATTCATTCTTGATCGTGGGATGGAAGGACTTTCTACACCCGTAATTGAGGGCAAGTTCTCCCTGCGCGCATCGGTTACCGGGGAAATCGTGATGGACAATGTTTTTGTGCCTGAACAGAACATGCTTCCCGGTGTAAGTGGACTCAGCGGACCATTTGGTTGCTTGAACAGGGCGAGATATGGTATCTCCTGGGGGTCAATGGGGGCTGCCGAGTTTTGCTGGCACTCAGCACGTAACTATGTGCTGGAACGCGAGCAATTTGGCCGCCCGCTGGCTGCAAATCAGTTGATTCAAAAGAAACTTGCAGATATGCAGACTGATATTGCTCTCGGGTTAAATGGTGCGCTGCGAGTAGGAAGACTGATAGACGAGGGTCGTATGCTGTCTGACGCAATTTCTATGCTCAAACGGAACAATTGCGGTAAAGCCTTGGACATTGCGCGTGTTGCTNGGGATATGCACGGAGCGAACGGTGTGTCCGATGAATATCATGTAATTCGACATGTCATGAACCTGGAAGCTGTAAATACCTATGAAGGTACTCACGATGTTCATGCGCTGATCCTGGGGAGGGCGCAGACCGGGATTCAGGCTTTTACGGGTTGATAACCGATGGNNGGNGCGCTTTCACGGTTCAGGGTTCTGGATCTCAGTCGTGTTCTGGCCGGCCCATCCTGTACGCAGGTCCTCGCTGATTTGGGTGCGGAAGTCATTAAGATTGAACGTCCCGGTACNGGTGACGATACCCGCGGATGGGGACCACCGTATCTGAAGGCGGCAGACGATAGTGATACCTCCGAGGCTGGGTACTATCTCTCGGCAAATCGTGGTAAACGGTCAGTGTGTATCGATATCAGTCATCCATCAGGCCAGAGTGTGATCCGGGACCTGGCTTTGAAATCAGACGTCCTGGTAGAGAACTTTAAAGTTGGCGGACTCAAGAAATACGGACTGGACTACGAATCACTCAGCCGGGTCAATGAGCGACTGATCTACTGCTCTATCACAGGTTTCGGTCAGGATGGCCCCGATTCAGCGCGGCCCGGTTATGATTTTATGATTCAGGGTACCGGGGGTCTCATGAGTATCACCGGTGAGCGTGATGGCGTACCCGGTGCCGGGCCGCAGAAGGTGGGTGTCGCGATTGCAGATCTTGTCACTGGTCTGTATTCGGTTTCAGCTATCCAGGCTGCGCTGCTCAGTCGGGAGGTTACGCATAAAGGTCAGTATATTGATATGGCGTTGCTCGACTGCCAAGTCGCCATGCTGGCCAATCAGGCAATGAACTGCATGATATCTGACGAGGTCCCGATAAGAGCAGGTAACGCACACGTCAATGTGGTGCCTTACCAGGTTTTCGAGTCGTCAGATGGGCACATTATTATTGCGATCGGGAACGATACACAGTTCGAACGCTTCTGCGAGTTGGCGGGTGTGCCCGAGTTAGCCAGGGACGCTCGCTTTTCCACTAACACGGGCCGTGTGCAACATCGGACAGCACTGCTGCCCGAACTTGAACGCATCGTGAAACAGCGTGGTTCAGAAGAATGGGCAGCAGAGCTTGATCGCCACCAGATCCCGTGGGGGCCAATCAACACCATCGACCAGGTGCTGACGATGCCGCAGGTGAGGCATCGAAAAATGCGTATGCCAATGACACACCCACTGTCAGACCGATTTGAGATTGTTGGGAGCCCACTTAAGCTCTCAGACACTCCTCCGGTCTACGACCATCCACCGCCACTGCTGGGTGAGCATACCGAGCAGGTGTTACGTGATCTTTTGCACTACAGCGACGATCGTATTCAGGCTCTGCATCAGGAACATGCCATTTGACTTGCCGGCTTTAAGAGTCTTTTAGTTTGAAAACCACCGGTACAGTTTCGGAAGACGGTACGGCTTTCCCATTGTGTAAGACCGGGTGAAAGCGCCATTTCTTTACTGTTTGTAAGGCTGCTTTATCAAGCAGTCGAGATCCGCTGCTCTGCCCGACACTGATAGTTTTGACGGTACCCTGGGCAGAGACTAAGACGTTGACAACAACACGACCTTCGATTCCCTTGTTACGGGCCAGAAGTGGATAATGTGGTTTAGGGTTGCCGGCAACGGGTCTGGGTTTGTGGTTAACTGCGGCGTTTCCTGTATCCGCTGTGCTTCTAGATGCCTGTTGTGTGGGTAAAGTCGATGCTGCCTGTGAGTCAGATAGAGGTTTTTCTGTTCGAGTAGGTTGTTCAACAATAACCCGATCCAGTTTTTTACTGATAGCTGTTAGTTGGGTTAGTTGTTGTTTAAGAGCCCGGTTTTCAGTCCGAAGTTCAATCCGGTCGTCTGCCAGTGACTGGTTGTCCCGCGCTGCACGTGCCAGCGATGTTTGCAGGGCTTTAGTGGCAATTTTGAGTTGATCTCTTTCCTGAGCGGCCGTGGTGATCAACTCGTGATCGTGTTTGCTCAACTTACTGGTCTTGTCCATCTGCTTTGTTTCAACAGCGTCAATTACTGCTGATGGCTCGATGGTCTCGCCAGCGTCCTGTGTTTCCTGGATCAACGTTGCCTGCAGGGTTGAGGAAAAGACGATTTCCTCAGCTAACTCCGGCGGGCGGTTTGTGTGGGCAAATACGGCCAAAGCACCGACATGAACAGCACACGAGAAAACGGCGGCTGTGGCAATTGGAGATAGGTTCATCGGCCGGTGTCAGATTTCTGGATCTGTCGGCACATTCCTGTGATGCGGATTATCATGCTCATCAACGCGGCTTGCTCCGGTCTGTTCGGCGTCGCCGACTCGGCTTACCGCACCTCAAGCTTTCCCCGGCCACAAGGTGAGCGACGCATGTTGCTGGCAGGTCTCCTGGCTTGCGGATCACGGCGGCAGATTCACCTTCCCGGCCAATGACCAGTGGCGTAAACAGTCTGCCGCTCGCCGCCTACAGTTGCGGGTACAGCCAAGGTTGACACGCTCTAGCGTGGGCCTTGTTCCCTTTTATCCTTGTTAGGACCAGCTCGCAGCGCAGATATTCTCTCATGACTCAGCCAAATTCAAGTCTGATCCCGACTGAAAGAGGTTTACCGGTGAGTATTTTCAGAGTAGCTATACTAAGTCCCTCCTGTGTTGCTTACTTCACTGCAATCCATGCCTTCCTCGAGCGCAAAGCGAACATCTTCGACTAATCCAAGGATTTTGTTGGCACTTTTATTACTGGCGATCGGTGCGTTTGCAGTTGCATTGTCGGCCGGTAGCGTATCTGTCGACTGGGCCGGCGTGATGGAGGGTCTTAGGGGACGAGATTTGTCGGTCGATTACGCGGTCGTGTTTCAATTGCGCTTACCTCGTGCTGCGACCGCATTCGTTGTTGGCGGTATGCTGGGGCTGGCAGGTGTACTGATGCAGATACTGCTGCGAAATCCACTGGCAGATCCGTATGTGTTGGGTGTTTCTGGTGGAGCAGCGGTTGCTGCGCTGCTCGCAATTTTGCTCGGCTGGCACATGGCCGGGATTTCAGGTGCTGCCGCAGTTGGGGCATTGGCGTCAATGTTTCTGGTATTTGTGCTTTCACGGGGGCGGGGGGATTGGTCGACTACCAGACTCCTCCTGACCGGTGTTGTCCTGGCCGCTGGCTGGGGCGCAGTCGTCAGTTTTATTCTTGCAGTCAGCCCAGATGCTCACGTTCGCGGGATGCTGTTTTGGCTGATGGGCGATATCCGTGAAACTTTTCCGGGCTGGATTCGGTTGGGAATTTTGATGACCTCGCTTTTGGTTGCGTTTGGCTTTGCTCGCAGTTTGAATCTCTTGTCGCTGGGTGAGTTGCGTGCCGAATCTCTTGGAGTCAATACAACTCTTTTGAGGGCCGGATTATTTTTCATGGCGGGGCTACTGACAGCATCGGCAGTTACACTTGCTGGAGCGATTGGGTTTGTTGGTCTTGTTGTGCCGCACATGGTGAGGCTCTGGGGGGGCTCAGATCACCGACTGGTTCTGCCCGGTTCAGTATTGCTCGGTGGGGTACTTCTGGTGTTGGCTGAAGCAGCAGCCCGAACGATCATGGCGCCAAATCAACTGCCTGTTGGGGTAATTACAGCATTCATCGGGGTCCCGGTATTCCTCTATTTATTGCAGCGCGACAGGGCAGGCGGTCGGGCATGACTCTTCTGGCTCTAGAAGATCTGTCGGTCGAGATCAGTAATACCTGTGTCTGTCAGGATCTATCGCTTGGGATCAATCCAGGTGAAGTCTGGTCCATTCTTGGGCGCAATGGCGTAGGCAAGTCCACCCTACTTAAGACCCTGGCTGGTCTGAGAACGCCAGTCAGTGGCCAGATCATTCTGGACGATCAGGAAGTCATGAGTCTCAATCGCCGTTCGCGGGCGCAACGACTGGGCATACTGTTTCAGGAAAATGAGACCCTCTTTCCTGCATCTGTGCTTGATACGGTGCTGACAGGGCGTCATCCTTGGTTGAACCCCCTTCAGGGAGAATCCGCCGAGGACATTCAGAAGGCCCGGGAGGCACTTGAACTCGTCGATCTCGATCAAATGAGTGATCGGAGCATGACATCGCTTTCCGGGGGTGAGCGTCGCCGAGCAGATCTGGCNGCTCTGGTCACCCAGGAGCCACTTGTTCTCTTGTTGGATGAACCCAGTAATCATCTTGATATGCATTATCAGGTCGTTATGCTTGGGAATTTGATCGCCGACTGGCGCAGTCGCAACGGAGTAGTGATTCTCGTGATGCACGATATCAACCTTGCACTGCGCTTCAGTGATCATTTGTTGCTGTTGTTCGGGGAAGGGCGCGCCGAGTCAGGTCCAGTAGAAACTCTGGCAACTGAGGCCATCCTCTCACGGGTCTATAACCACACCATGCGCATGGCCAATACTGCCGACGGCACATGGTTCTACCCCGGGTGAGGTGGATTGACTTAAACGTTAATTCTATTTATCGTTCGTTTCTCCTTGCAGGTTCTGTGCCAGCCGATTGCTGCGCAGATAAATGGGAAGCCGGTAAGCACTAGCTGAAGCAAATCCGGCACTGCCCCCGCAACGGTAGGTGAGTTACGTAGAGCAACACATAGCCACTGTGGTTTTAACCATGGGAAGGCGTTGCTCGAAGTGTCTTAAGGACGCTCGCTCACGAGTCCGGAGACCGGCCTGTAGTGGACCCTTTGAATTAACCGCGTGGGGCGGTTGCGGGCCATCAACTGAACCGGTCGACTACCCCCCGCTTAACAGTACACGGGTGGTGTGCCGGAGACAAACAGTGATCCGTTTTTACTTTCTGAAGTTCGTAGTTGCTGTCCTATGTTTAATCGTGGTGAGAGGTGTACTTGCGTTTGAGCCGGTTGTAGTCACGGCGACACGAACTGCGCAAACAGCTGATCAGGTACTGGCTCCGGTTACTGTCATCAGCAGTGACGATATTCAGAATAGCCAGGCACGGGATCTGGGAGAGCTTTTATCCCTCGTACCGGGTATAGAATTTACGCGCAATGGTGGTTATGGGAAGAACACCAGCATATTCATGCGCGGAACCAATTCCGGACATGTTCTGACGTTGATAGATGGCGTCAAACTCTATTCGGCAACAGTCGGTACAACAGCGTTTCAATTTCTACCGCTGGATCAGATCGATCGTATTGAGATTGTCCGGGGCCCACGGTCCAATCTGTATGGTTCCGAAGCGGTCGGCGGGGTAATCCAGATATTCACCAAGGACGGTTCTGGAAAGACAAGTTCACACGCTCAAGTGGGTTACGGGAGTTACAACACACTCACAGCAGGTGCGGGGTCTACTGGATTCAGTGACGACTCCAGCTACAGTTTGAATGTGAGTTACTCAGATACCGATGGTATAGACAGTCAGACGGGGGCTCAGCCAGATAAGGACGGCTATGACAATACGTCCCTGACAGTTCGATGGACACGATATCTGGATGCTGAAAACGATCTAAATGTATCGTTACTGCACGCCAGCGGCAATACAGCGTTTGACAATGCGTGGGCCGGAGAGTCAGTTGTCCACGACTCCGACTATACCCAGCAGGTTCTGAATTTCCGGTTGGACCATGCGGATGAAGAAGGCTGGCAGGGTAAATTACAGTTCGGGAGAAGCCTGGATGATTCGGAGATGTTTGCAGACGGTGTGTCAGACGGAAAGTTTGATACAACCCGGTTTCAGCTGAATGGCCAATTAGACTGGCCTGTTAGCGATCAGCACTTGCTCACAGCCGGTTCAGACTACTCTAAGGAATCTGTTGACAGTTCGGTAACCTACGATATCGATGAACGGTCAAACCTGGGTGTGTTTTTGCAGTGGCAAGGTATCTATGGTGCACAAAATTTTGTGGCCGGTACAAGAATTGATGATAACGAACAGTTTGGTATGCATACGACTGGAAATGTTGATTACGCACTCGATCTAATAAGCGGTCATCGTCTCAACATGGGTTATGGGACCGCGTTCAAATCGCCGAGTTTTAATGATCTTTACTATCCCGGTTTCGGTACTCCGACACTGGATGTCGAAACGTCATCCTCCTTTGAGATCGGGTTAAGCGGGGATAGTTACCGTGGTCACTGGTCGATAAGAGGTTTCCAAACAAGGATTGAAGACTTAATTGGCTATGACCCCGTGACCTGGGCGTCAGTCAATGTCGATAAAGCCAGGATAAACGGTTTCGAGTTTGAATGGGATGGGCTTGTCAGAGCCGGGTTGCTGAAGAACTGGGAGATGGGGACAAGTCTGACGTTGTCTGATCCCATTGATAGAAGCACAAACAACCAGTTGCCTCGTCGTTCGAAGGAAGTTATCCAGTTGGATCTAGATCGTCAGCATCGATCGTCACGTTATGGCCTGAATCTGCAGTATCACGGGACTCGTTACGATGATAAGGCCAACAGTTCACGACTCGATAGCTATGCATTGATTCATGGCTACTTTGTGTACGAGTTGAACAGGTCCTGGGCCATCAAAACAGAGGTAAATAATCTTCTGGATGAAGTGTATGCCACTGCAAAAAACTACCGTGAGCCAGGACGGGCCTGGTTTCTTCGACTACAGTATCAGGCAGAGAAGTGAGCTTCTCCCGTTGGTGTCACTGTCGCGCCTGATCCAGAATCTCACAAAGTTTCCTCAGGCCAAGGATGATCCGTGGGGAGTGTCTATGTAGCAGATCAGCATTTACAGAAAAAAGATGTCCGCGGGCGACCGCGGTGATATGACCCCAGGCTTCCCAGTTTTTCAGCCACTTAGGCGCACCGTCTGGTGTTCCGCCAACAACGATGACCTCCGGATTTCGTTTGATGACTGACTCTAGAGATACCACCGGGGCTATGTCCGGGAGATCCGAAAACAGGTTTGTTGCGCCGCAGCTGCGCAGCATCTGACTGACAATATGTTTGCCGTTAAGGGTAATGATCGGATCATGCCAGACCTGATAAAAAACGGTGAGGTTTTGTCTATGGCCGAATTCTTGCTTAATCCCATTGGCTTCGATCAATAGCTCCTGACTTCGTGCCAATCCTTCCTGAGCGCGTCCGATCACCTTGCCGATCTGCTGTATTGTGGCTGCCAAGCTTTCAAGTGTGCCGGGTTCCGCACGGTAAACAAGCAGTCCGAGTTTCTCAAGGCGGCTCAGTTGATCCGCCGGGTTGCCACTTGCCCAGGCAAATATGAGGTCGGGCTGGAGTGCGAGTATGGCCTCAAAATCAAACCGGTCGTGTGCACCGATGCGCTGAATCTTGCGTGCGGCTGCAGGATAGTCGCTGTGCTCAACTGTACCGACCAGACGATTACCGCCGCCAACGTGATAGATGATTTCCGTCAGTGCCGGAGCAAGACTGATTACCCGATGGACAGGGCCTGACAGCNTAATGGCATTTCCAGCATCATCAGTTACGGAGATTGGTTCAGCCATTAATTGACTGCTACCCACTAGAACCATGACTACGAGCAGTAGTCTGATCAACCAATGCAATACGGTGGACACCAGATAGCAGTGTGGGGGTGCGACTAGATCCAGTGTGCAGTACCTGTCATAACCCGACTGGCAAGGCGCATCAGAGATTTTATAGGTAGNGGTAGNTCGGAGGCACCGGCCCGATGCGCGGTTTCNCCATGTTGTTTTTCATCTTCTTTCATGGCACCGACGACAGNTCGGCTAGCGAGATCNTTTTTCGGTAGACGGTCCAGGTGAGAGTGAAGATGGCCTTCAACCTGTTTTTCAGTTTCNCTAAGAAATCCCAGATTAATTCGNTCTCCGGCAAAGCCGGCAGCGAGTCCGATNGTAAATGAACCCAGATACCAGGCTGGATTCAAGAGNCTTTTTCGTCCGCCGAGGGAATTGATGCGGTTCTCACACCAGNGTAGATGGTCTTGCTCCTCGAGNGCAGCCAGGCTCAANGTTTTTCGTACGCTGTCTGAACGGGATGTCAGGGCCTGNCTCTGGTACAGGGCCTGCGCACAAATTTCGCCAACGTGGTTAACCCGCATGAGTCTTGCGGATAGATTTCTCTCTGCTGGGGTTAAATCCCCTTCGGCAATTCCAACCGCGGGATCCGGCCGGTTCGTGCCGCCCTGGCGGCCAAATAAAACGGCTAGAGTGTCGTCAGCAGCACAGATCAGACGGTCTAGAGAAGAAAAGGTGCGCTCAGCCAAGGGTCTGGGTTCGGGTTTCTTAGGTTTGGTGATGCTAGTTTAATGCTTACAACAATGTTAGTGGAAAGTTCATACAATCAGGCGCCGCCTGACCAGCGCTACTGCTATCCAGGCGCCAACGAACCCACAAAATGCCAGCACACCGGCATGCAACCAAGCATCTATCACGGGTTGGCCTACGACTAGCGGCCTGATCAAGGCCACTGCGTGCGTGAGGGGTAAAAATTGAACGAACGTTTGCATGGGGGCAGGGAGACTGGTCGTGGGATAAAAGACACCGCACAGGATGAACATGGGTGTCATGACCAGTGTGAGATAGAACGTGAAGAATTCATATCCCTTCGCCAGCGCGGTCATAATGAGCGCGGGTGTTGCAAANCAAAATCCGGTCAGGAAAATTACGGGCAAAGCCAGTACGGCCCTCCAGTCAGCAACGGCACCCAGTACAGTGGCTACGACGAGGATCGCCGAACCACTGACCAGGCTTTTGCTGGCACACCAGAGCAGTTCCCCAATGACAATATCGTCAACGCGTGTGGGTGTTGCGAGAATAGCCTCGTAGGTTTGTTGGGGAACCATCCGTGTATAAACCGACCACATAGCCTCCATGCTGGCGACGTTCATAGCCGACCAGGCAATAAACCCTGACGCTAGAAACGCAAAATAGGGGATACCTGCCATCTCGCCTATAAACCTGCCGAGGCCGTATCCCAATCCAATGAGAAGGATAAAGGGTTCGCCGAAGTGCATCAGTACACTCGCGCCGATCATCCGCCTCCAGACTAGGGCATTCCGTCGCCAGACTGCCAGTGTCTCCAGTCGTGGTATAGGTAGCCGCCAGTCCATCAGTGACGCAGTTCCCGACCCGTCAGTCTGAGAAAAACATCTTCAAGCCCTGATTGGCGATGCAGGCAGGCGAGTTCAGGGAGAGCAGCGGCAGTTTCTAAGAGTTCAGCGGGATCGTCACTATATAAGTAATAAGTATCACCTGCTTGCTCGAACCTGCTGCGCTGATAACCGAGTTCCGTAAACAGTCGGTCGGGTAATTCGCCGCGGATCTCAAGAACTTCCTTTTGGCAGTGAATACGAATCAGATCCTTGGGCGGGCCTTGAGTGATGAGTTTGCCGTGGTCAATAATTACAATTTCATCACACAGACGCTCTGCTTCTTCCATGTAGTGGGTGGTGAGTAAAATAGTTTTACCATTGCGTTTTAGTCGGTGGATTTGGGACCAAATCATGTGCCGGGCCTGAGGATCAAGGCCCGTCGTTGGTTCGTCAAAAAGGAGTAGATCGGGATCATTTATCAGTGCTCTGGCCAGGATCAGCCTGCGCTTCATGCCGCCAGACAGGGTCGAAATACGATCTTTTGCCCGGTGATCCAATTCAACCAGTTTGAGTAGCTTGGGAATACGCTGCTCCAGCACCGAGGAGGTGATCCGAAAGTAAAGCCCATATATCCGCAGGTTTTCAGAGACTGTAAAATCTGGATCGAGGTTATTGGCCTGGGGAACGATCCCTGTCCGCTGTCGAATTTCACGCAGATTGCTCTCAATACTTTCACCGAAAACACTTAGAACCCCCGAAGTTCTCGGCGACTGTCCCAGGAGCATGCGCAAGGTTGTTGTTTTACCGGCCCCATTGGGTCCCAGTAGGCCAAAACAGTTGCCGCGCGGGATGTCAAGGTCGAGTCCCGAGACAGCCTCCAGATCACCGTATACTTTGCGCAGGCCTTTGCACATGATTATCGGGTCGGCCTGTATTTGAATCGCCGGGGCTGAATCCACTGAGTCTGAGAACGCTTTCAATTGCTCTTCAACGGTTGAAGTTGGATCTGTACCACTGGGGTAAATCCGCTATGGAGTCCAGTATCCAATCACAGTTCTTGGGCGAGGTACCTGCCCCATTACCCGTTCGAACCTGGAGGGTCCTCAGGCCTGCACTCGTAGCGCCAGCGATGTCTGTCTGCGGGCTGTCGCCAATCATGATCGTGTTTGACCTTGGGTAGCCGGCCCGTGCGAGAGCCGTTTCAAAGAAAGTGGTTTCCGGCTTGCCGATCAGTGTGATCTTTCTAGTGATTGCTGATTGCAGTGCGGCGACGATGGGGCCCAATCCGATCCGGGTTATGCCACCGTCTGGCCAGGTAGGATCCTTGTGCATAGCCACCGGTTCTGCACCAGCCTCGACCAGGCGCCTGGCAATATCGATTTCTCCAAAATGAGCCCATTGCACCTGCCCGATGATTACCAAATCAACGGGTTCCTCGCTTCGAGTGACTGTGTGGCCATGGCTTCGAAAGAGTGAATCAAGGTTTTCATCGCCGATGAGGAAACAGTGTGCATGACTGTACCGGGAATTCACATATTCCACTGTAGCTTGTGAGACAGGGAAAATCTCTTCGCTACTGATTTTGTAGCCAATGCCATTGAGTTTGTATTGAATATCTGAAGCAGACATTCTTGTAGTGTTGGTGACGAGTAAAAATCTGCTGCTTTGGGAGCGGAGAAACGATAGCGATTCCGGTCCACCTTTAATCAGGTTCGGGCCATCACAAAGTACACCGTCTATGTCGATAAAAAAATCGGGCTGCGGCACTGTTCATCTACGGGGCTGTGTTGAAGGTGGGCTAGTCTAACCCCAGAACACCGGAAGTAGAACGTTAGGGCGGATTGTGAGCCAGCATTACGGTTTTGGATCTGTTGTTAATTAACGTGTATGAGTGCACAGTAAGATGCTATGGACACTCAGGCGGAGGGATTACAGCAGAGGTTTTTGGGATGGCAATGCCGCTTGCGCCAGATCGCCATGCGTCAGGGCGAGGGCCAGCCCAGTGATGGTATGCAACCTCGTGTACTACTGAGAGAGGATGGTCTTTATTCCACTTCAATTACTGTACTTATCAATAGATGTTCGGCAGAAAGCGATGCAAGTCAGTTCCGATACCTGGTGCAAAAAACCCATGATCCGGCAGATCGGTTTGCCAATGGTCTTAAGTTTCTCTCGGCGACTCACTATCAGAGACCACATGAATTCTCTGATGAGTTAACCGCGTTGTTTCAGTCTGGTGGTCTTTTGGTTCGAGCGTTGCTGGCCAAGCGGGCCTGCACCCTGGTGTTTTCCCAGTTCAGTGCAGCTTACACCTTACCTTGTACAGTACGGCAACTGGTCGACGATGCCCCTGCCTATCAAGCAACCTACTGGCACAATCGGCTATTCAATTCCCGAATGCCCAAGGATGTGATCGTTCTTGGGTTTAAGCCAGACTGGAACAAGGCGAGCACTACAGTCTAACCCGTACTATCAATATACGGTGGACCCGTATTTTATTTTCTGCTTGCGCCGATAAGATCGGTGCGTGCGCGCTCGAGATGTTCATGTATCGTTGCCATCGCGCTGTCGATATTACGGCTTGAGATCGCATTGTAGAGTTGTCGGTGTTGGGCATTGTATTTAGCGATACGCTCAGAAGTCAGTATCGTATCCTTCATTGAAGCCCATTGTGAGTGAGTACGTGTTTCATTAATCAGTTGATAGAGCCATACCATCAGCCGGTTGCGTGTGCAGTCTGCCAGTGACAGGTGAAACTCGCTGTCAGCCAGCGTGAAACTTTCCGGATCGTTCTGTGTTGATTCCACTCGCCCGAGTGCTTTGTGGAGTCGTTCGATGTCAATTGCCGTGGCGTTGGCAATTGCCAGCCTTACCATCTGAGGTTCGATGCCAAAACGTACGTCGATCAATTCAAGTGGGCTGGTGACGTCGGCGATAGCAGCCTGTTCGGAGAATTCTCGATAAGTAACAAAGGTACCGCTGCCAATCTCTCTTGTGACCATTCCGAGTTCTTCAAGTCGTCGGAGTGCTTCACGAATTGTTCCCCTGGAGACGCTAAACGCTTCGGCAAGATGCCGTTCCGCGGGTAGGCGGTCACTGAATGCATAAACACCTTCAAGAATCGAGCGACGTAACTGTGCTGCGATACCCGCGGAACCACCAACATCGGCCGCATCCGGTAGGCGTGAGACTGATTGAGCGGAGTGACTGGGTTGTGTAGCAATAGGATTAGTCATAGCTCGATTTAAAAGGTACTAAGTTGGTATAAATCGGGATGAGCATATCCAGTATTGGATCAAAATACAAGAATTTTGAAGCCAGGATAACGTGGTTGACACTGGCTTATTCCGCAAGTTAATGTTTGACGATTCGGGTCTACACGACACCCTTTAAAGGTCTTATATTGGTATAACCACAGAACACACCAGTCCAGCTGGACACCAAAGGAGAGAAAAATGACCGACCTAGAAGCCCATGTAGCACAGCCAGGACGCGACGATCTAGTCAGGCAGGTTAGCGAAAAGATTAAGGAAACCGGTGTCGACTATATCTATTACCAGTTTATTTCGGTCACTGGACGCATCGTCGGCAAGGGTATTCCGTCCGCGCATTGGGAGCGCCTCGCCGAAAAAGGTTTCCAGCTGGTCTATGGATCAACCGCAAATTTATTTGTTGACCGCCATGGTAACTATATTGGTTATGGCCCTGAATCCTCTGAACTTGTTGGTATTCCGGACCCCGAAACTTTTTGTCAATTGCCCTGGGACAAACGGGTCGGCCGTGTATTTTGTACACTGTTTCGCAATCGCGAGGAGCTCGAGAATCCGGGTGGTGCATTAACCTCGGATTGCCGTGGCAATTTACGCCGTATTCACAATGCATTCCAGGATAAGCATGGACTGGATATGCGCTGCGGCACTGAGCCTGAGATGATGTGGCTGAAGCGTGGTGATGATGGTAAGCCCAACGGTGGTGTGACCAAACCCAATTGCTATCATATCGACCAGTTCGAAGAACTTCGCCCCACTTTCATGAAGGTTATAGAGTATTCACAACAAATGGGTCTCGATATTATCCAGGGCGATCACGAAGATGCACCCGGACAACTCGAGTTGAATACCCAGTTCGATGATGTGCTGCGTAATGCGGATCGGCTGACCACTTACCGCCAGATTTGTGCGCAGGTTGCTCGGGAAGATAACTTGATCGCCTGTTTCATGTCGAAACCATTCATGGGTGTATCGGCCTCGGGCTGTCACCATAATATGTCGCTATGGCGCGGCGGTGAAGATGTGGTCAATAGGCTCGGGATTGATTCCTTACCCGGTATGGAAGGGACTTTTAGCTATCGGGTCGGTGGTGAGAATACCTTCATGCCCGATCCATCGGTTGACGAGCGTGCCCCCGGTCCGATTGGCTTGCAGTCTATCGGCGGTGTTATCAAACACCTCGGTGCGCTGACTTCGATCGGTTCTTCGACGGTTAATTCCTACCGCCGTCTCTGGGATACAGGTTTCTGGGCGCCAATCTTTGCTGACTGGGGCTATCAGAACCGTACCTGTGCATTGCGTGTATCTGCACCAGGCCGATTCGAGTACCGTTCGGTTGATTCGATGGTGAATCCTTACCTGATGGGTTCCGCGCTGCTGAAAGCTTTCGACGACGGTATCGAGAACGATCTGGATCCCGGTGAAGCCGAAGAACGCAATATCTATGAGGCGATTGACGCGGGTAAAGAGGTCAAGAAATTGCCGATGTCGCTGGGCGAAGCCCTGGAAGCATTGGACAATGACGAGGTCATTAAATCATCGATGCCTGGTGAAATGTACAGGGTATTCGAGCATTACAAACGCGACGAATGGGAACGCTTTATGCATACCACGACGGAATGGGATATGGAAACGTATTTGGATTGTTTACCTTAATACCTATCTATTCCGTAGCGAGTTGATGCGCAGGACAGTGCTCACTCGGTCTGTTTGATAGATCAACTACATCTTGGAGGAATTTTCTATGTGTGGTATAGCCGGGCTGATTCATCGCGGTAAGAGTGCGGATGTCGGTAGCGAGCTGACTTCCATGTTACAGGCACTCAAGCACCGTGGCCCCGATTCAACTGGGTTTGCCCTCTACGGTAATCCTCGGGAAGACGAATATGTGATGCGTTTCAAAGTTGCAGAACAGGAAGACATGCGGCACGGTTTTCTTATTCACGATCAAGTTAAGGAAAGAAAGGCAGAAGTTGATAGGCGTCTTGAGGAAAGCGGTGTGCGAAAAACTGCAGAGTTGGACGCAACCGAATATGCATTTCGCTACCGATTTTCATTTGATGGAGACATGAAGCGTACCGCTGATTATGTCGAAGATATTGAGGGTGTCGAGATTCTTTCCTTAGGGAATGCGCTTGAGTTGATTAAAGATCTTGGGGATGCAACGGTTGTATCCGAGCAGTATTCGCTAAGCGGGTTTGAAGGTACTCATGCGATTGGGCATACCCGTATGGCAACAGAGTCGGATGTTGATATTCGATCCGCTCATCCTTACTGGGCATACCCATATAACGACATCGCTGTTGTGCACAATGGACAACTGACTAATTATTGGGGTTTTCGTCGTGAGATGGAGCGGCGGAATCACCGGTTCATGTCCAACTGTGATTCCGAACTGATCGCGGTTTATATTGCAGATCGACTGGATCGAGGTGATGAACTGGAAGAGGCGATGACGCGTTCTGTAGATGAACTGGATGGCGTTTTTACCTACGTCGTTGCTACAGAAGACAAGCTTGGTATGGCGAAGGATGTGATGGCAGCCAAACCGATGGTGCTTTATGAAAGTGACGAATTTGTAGCCCTGGCATCCGAGGAGGTCGCAATTAGAAGCGTGTTTCCACATGAAATTGATACTTACGACCCTTACGAGGGAGAGGTAAAAGTATGGCAGAGCTAAAAACGACTGACTCGTCTCTGGAGATGGGAATGCACACCGAGCAGTTGTCGGGGCGCACACAGCAGGTCTTTTTCTCGTCAGAAGAGGGAGATAACTATACCTATCCCTGGGCACATGAGGTAGACCTCGATAAGTCAACGGAGATCGATGCGGAAGGTCTCGAGGGCAAGGAGGTCAATCTGAAGATCAGAGACGCGATGGGGCAAGGATATGGGGCGATTACTGTACTGAATCCGGCAGCCAAGCATTCGCTGGGTGTCGGTATCTTGAACCGTTTAAATCTGCGATTTGAAGGTAGTCTGGGCTATTTTGGTTGCGGTCTAGTCGATGGTCCTAATATTGTCGTCACAGGCCGGGTGGGCTGGTCTTGTGCCGAGAATATGATGGCAGGGACAATTGTCGTCGAGAAGAACGCCGGCTCCACATTCGGTGCAGCCATTCGTGGTGGTGACCTGGTATGTAAAGGCGATGTCGGCAGTCGCACCGGTATAGATCAGAAGGGTGGAACGATCATTGTCGGTGGACGTGCAGGGGCTTTTTCCGGCTTCATGATGCAGCGGGGTCGTATGGTGATTCTGGGAAATGCAGGAAAGAATTTGGGCGATTCAATGTACGACGGCACGATCTATGTGGGCGGTGCGATTGAAGATCTGGGGGTGGATGCGGTTGAGGGTGAGATGACGCCTCTTGATGCGCAGTGGCTGACACAGAAACTCGGTCAGTATGGCCTGGAGGCGCCAAACGGCGTTGAGAAAATGACCAAGATAGTTTCAGGCAAGCAGTTGTGGAATTACGACAATCTCGAGCCTTCAGAAAAGAAACTCGTGCTCTAATCGATAAGGGAAAGAACAATGCCAACCAATAGAAATACAGATGTCATCGGGCACAGTTTTATTTTTCCGCCTGAGGTCATTGACGATATACACATCAAGTCNGANCTCGGCCGGTACCGTATGCGGGGATTTTCGCTGTTTAAGAAAATTCCAAGTTGGGATGATCTGACATTCCTTCCNGGTACGCTGACTCGATTCGTGATCGAGGGTTACCGGGAAAAGTGCCTGACTAAAACCGTGATTGGGCCGAGGGCAAAGCGTCCGATCGAACTGGATATTCCGATTTACATTACCGGTATGAGTTTTGGCGCACTGTCGTATGAAGCAAAGACGGCGTTGGCCCGTGGTGCAACGATGGCCGGCAGTGCCACNTGTTCTGGGGAAGGGGGAATGATTCCGGACGAACGGCGCTACTCCGAAAAATGGTTCTATCAGTGCATTCAGTCCCGATATGGCTTCAATCCACACCATCTACGATTGGCCGATGGTTGCGAATTTTTTATTGGCCAGGGTTGCAAGGTCGGTTTGGGGGGGCATTTGATGGGCCAGAAGGTGACTGACCAAGTGGCTGAAATGCGATCCTTGCCCGCGGGTATCGATCAACGATCTCCAGCTCGCCATCCCGACTGGTTGGGGCCTGATGATCTGGCGTTAAAAATACAGGAAATTCGAGAAGCAACTAACGGAGAAATTCCCATTCAGCTCAAGCTCGGTGCTGCACGTGTTTATGATGACGTGCGAATGGCCGCGAAAACTGATCCAGATGCGATCTACATCGATGGGATGGAAGGTGGCACCGGTGCGGGGCCGCACTTGGCGACCGAGGAGACGGGTGTTCCCGGGATTGCAGCGATACGCCAGGCCAGGAGAGCGCTTGAGGACGTGGGAATGTCCGGTGATATCACGCTGGTATATGCCGGGGGTATCCGAAATGGTGGGGATGTCGCAAAAGCACTGGCTCTGGGAGCCGATGCGGTCGCAATTGGTCACTCGTCATTAATGGCACTTAACTGTAACAAGAATATTCCAGAAGCGGACTATGAGCGTGAGATCGGTGTGGAGGCAGGTCATTGTTATCACTGCCATACAGGCCGGTGTCCAGTTGGGGTGGCTACCCAGGATCCGGAACTCAGAAAGCGGCTTAATCCAGATGATGCAGCCGAGCGTGTCTATAACTTTTTGCACACACTCACCATTGAATGTCAGATGCTGGCCAGGGCGTGTGGCAAGACCAACGTACATTCTTTGGAGCCCGAGGATTTAGCCGCATTGACAATGGAAGCGTCAGCTTTAGCTCAGGTGCCGCTGGCTGGTTCCCAGCATACAGTTGGTCGGCCTGATATGACTCGGTTCTGAGGAGAAACTCATTATGGCAAATGAAAACGATATTGATCATTTCATCAACACGGATGGACTAGATACAGAACGGGAGCAGACCATTGGACAGCACATCGGCTATCGGTACGATGTGAATCTGGTGCCAGACTACGACCGGATAACACCCTTTCTTCAAAAATATATGGATACGATGGGCTGGCAGGACCTAAACTGGCTCGAGGATGTGCATATGGGTTACGAGGATGGCCGGCCGGCCGTTTTTGATCGTAACATCAATGGATGGGTATCGATTCCAGAGGATATGGAACTGCCTGANAATCAGCAGGATCGTGACATGATTGCTCGNGAANTGCTCATACGGTTTCAGATGTCGCCCCGTCACCCGATGGTTGATTTGCGTAAGGCCTACGCTAAGTTCTAGATTGTTCGCCGAAAATAGGTCATGCCAAAAGCCCTTAGTGATGCGAGGGAGCGGGTGTTTTGTCGAGCCCTACAGTATGCACAGGCAGCACCACGGTTTTTGCTAAGGTATGTTAGGGATCATGCGGTATGCTAATTTTGCCTCTTGCCCTTAGTGTCTCGCGATAGCTGGATGTTTTAAGGCATCTAGGTATTCATCTAGACCTCTTGAAGTAACAGTTACCAGTTGGAGAAAGATATGTCGACGCCTGGCAGTGATATTGAAATCGCCCGTGCAGCAACTACTGAATCGATCCAGGATATTGGTGAGAAGCTTGGAATCCCAGAAGAATTTTTACAGCCCTATGGACACACCAAAGCCAAGGTCAGTTACGATTTTATAAAGTCTCTTGAGTCTCGATCCGATGGGAAACTAGTGCTCGTTACCGCTATTTCTCCAACACCTGCGGGTGAGGGCAAAACGACAACCAGCGTTGGACTGGGTGATGGTCTAAACAGGATTGGGAAAAATACAGCGATCTGTTTGCGTGAGCCCAGCCTGGGTCCATGTTTCGGGATGAAGGGTGGNGCGGCAGGCGGCGGTTATGCGCAAGTAGTCCCGATGGAGGATATTAATCTCCANTTTACCGGTGATTTTCATGCGATCGGTGCTGCGCATAATCTGTTGTCNGCATTGGTGGATAACCATATTTACTGGAGCAACGACCTGGAGTTGGATTCTAGNCGNGTCACCTGGCGTCGNGTGGTCGACATGAATGACCGAGCACTGCGTCAGATCACGACGTCTCTGGGNGGTGTAGCCAATGGGTTNCCGAGAGAGAGCGGATTTGATATTACAGTCGCGTCAGAGATTATGGCGATCTTTTGTTTGGCCGAAGATCTTGATGATCTAAAGCGGCGTCTAGGTAATATTATTGTCGGTTATCGACGAGATCGCACGCCCGTCCTAGCTCGAGACGTACATGCACCAGGGCCGATGACGGCTTTGCTCAAAGATGCGTTTATGCCTAATCTGGTCCAGACACTGGAAAATAATCCGGCTCTGGTCCATGGCGGNCCCTTCGCGAATATTGCACATGGNTGTAATTCGGTTGTCGCAACGAAAACNGCACTTAAGTTGGCTGATTATGTGGTAACTGAAGCAGGTTTCGGTGCTGATCTNGGTGCAGAAAAGTTTTTTGATATTAAGTGTCGCAAGGCTGGTTTGGCACCTGATGTCGTCGTATTAGTTGCTACCGCCAGAGCCCTGAAGATGCACGGGGGTGCGGCCAAGAGTGATCTTAGTTCAGAAAACGTGGCAGCAGTCCAAGCAGGCCTCGACAACTTAGGGCGTCATTTACGTAACATCACCCAGTATGGTGTTCCGGTTGCTGTTGCAATCAATCGATTTACAGCTGATACCGATGGAGAACTGAGTGCAATAAGTCGGTTTTGCTCCGAGTTTGGCGTAGAGGTGTTCAATTGCACTCATTGGTCAGACGGCGGTGCTGGTACAGAAGCGCTAGCTGCGCATGTGGCTAAACTTGCGGACAGTGGCCAGTCTCAGTTCCGTACGTTGTATGATGACAAGCTCTCGCTTTGGGAGAAGGCGCGATGTGTCGCTCGTAATATATATGGCGCAGATGACATCATCGCAGATAAAAAGATTCGTGCGCAATTCGATGACTACAATAAAGATTATGGGCGTTTCCCAGTGTGCATGGCTAAGACACAATACAGTTTTTCGACCGATCCAAATCTACTCGGTGCACCTTCGGGACATATGGTGCCTATTCGAGAAATTAGACTGTCGGCTGGTGCGGAATTCTTAGTGGTAATTTGCGGCGAGATCATGACCATGCCGGGCCTCCTCGGGTACCCGCCGCAAACAACATCTCGGTCAATGAGCAGGGCGAAATAGAAGGTTTGTTTTAATTTTTGTCAGGTAAGGCGTCATCGTGGAGTCGCCGCTGGTTACGATGCCTGGCTCTGTCCCCCAAAGAGTACGCTAATCACTTTAGAAGGATGCAAAATACCAACAACTCTGTCATCGGCGTCTACAACTGACACTGCCTTCGACTCGTTGAGTACTGCTTCGGCTACGGTTTCAATAATGGCGTCTTTCGAAACCCGTAAGTCTCCAATATGTTCCGACGAGTTGATTGGTTCCATCACGGATTCTATTTTGAGCACCTTTTCCCTTGGGACTTCTTCGGTAAATTTGTGGACATACTCTGTCGCTGGNTGGAGTACGATGTTAGCCGGGGTGTCCAACTGTTCAATGACACCGTCTTTCATAATCGCGATGCGATCGGCAAGGCGAAGCGCCTCATCAAAATCATGCGTAACGAACAGAATTGTTTTATTCAGAACCCCCTGTAGTCTCAAAAATTCATCCTGCATTTCTTTTCGGATCAGTGGATCTAAAGCCGAGAAGGGCTCGTCTAGGAACCAAATATCAGGTTCAATTGCAAGCGAGCGTGCGATCCCAACTCGTTGTTGTTGTCCGCCTGATAGTTCTCTAGGAAAATAATTCTCTCGCCCGCCAAGACCCACAAGTTCGACCATTTCCATTGCTTTTTTAATACTGTCCTGAGTCTTGCCTCCTTTTACCTGTAAGGGGAAAGCAATATTCTCGAGAACCGTTTTGTGGGGTAATAAGGCAAAACTCTGAAAGACCATACCCATCTTGTTTCGACGGAGTTCAATGAGTTGCTTGTTGTTCATCGCCAACAAGTCCTGTCCGTCTATATAAATATTTCCGGCAGTAGC
>JGI24815J26687_1000028_pt1 | contig 24960 bp, 19 predicted proteins | sample METZYME_3_150m_FD_26687 | JGI IMG/M metagenome (IMG submission 26687) | reverse complement strand
CCGTTGTGCTTATACAGGGGGGGTCGGTCGCCGGGCGCACGGACCTCTCCTCCAGAGGCATGGCCGATGAGGGACGGGAGGGAACCCCCCCTTCCTCCGACCGGCCTCGGAGCGGGTCCGTTGCGGAGGAAGAAACCCATGTACAGTCTGGTGACCCGAGAGGATACTATACGAATCCCCGCCGAATACATCCGGGCGGGACGCAAGCTTGAGGATCATATCGACGAGCTGGCCTACGATGCTTTCGAGGGTCGTTTTGACGAGAACGAGGACTACACTCTGCTAACATTCGACCACGAGGCGGTGGATCGAGGCAGGATCATCCATGGCGACGGCGCGATTTACCAGAATGTCCGATTCAAGGCGCTCATCTTCACCATGGAGAACAATGAGGTCGTCGATGGGGCAGTATCCGAGATCTCGGAATACGGTGCGTTCGTCCGAATCGGACCTATCGAGGCTTTACTCCACAAGTCGCAGATCCTTGACGAGCCAGTCCAAGTCAGCCTTGGCATCCAAAACAAGCGCATCGAGGGCTCTCAGAGCGGTAAGCACCTCGAGGAGGGGACACCTGTCCGCTCTAGGATTGTCTCGAAGTCAATCAACCAGAACGACCCTCGCTCCTCCAAGATAGGCCTCAATTGCAAGATGGACGGCCTCGGGGCCTTCGACTGGCTAGAGGAGGCCGACTGAATGGTCAAGCAACCCTTCGCCTGCGGCGAGTGCAACAGGATTCTGCCCGAGCCAGAGAAAAAGAACGACCCCGCGCAGTGCGTTCATTGCCCAAGTGCCCCTGTAACCACTGACTGGCAGGGCTTCGTGGTGATTCTGCATCCGGAGCGTTCAGAAGTCGCCAAGAGACTCAACGTCACCCAGCCCGGTAACTACGCCCTGAAGGTCAACATCCGATAAGGAGGGATTTGAATGGAAGTCATCGATAGGAAGGAGAACCCTCTGCTCGACCGCGTCGAGATTAGATTCCAGTGGGAGCACACTAACTCGCCGACCCCGTCCCTTAGGGAGATGGTTGCAGCCGCTGCGAAGGCGGAGCCCGGAGCCAAGGAGAACTTGGTCTTCCTCAAGGAGGTCAAAACTCGTTTCGGCCGGCCCCAGACCACAGGACTTGCTCTAGTCTACAGAACTGCAGAGTCTGCCGCTCTCGAGCATGATTTCGTCAAACGAAGGCACAGCGGGGAGAAGAAGGCCCCCAAGGCCAAACCAGTCAAAGCTGAGCCAGCAGCAGTCGAAGAGCCCGCTGAAGAATCGGTCGAGGAGGCTACTGAGGAGCCCGTAGAAGAGCAATCAGAAGGCGGTGATGAGTGATGGCAGACGGCCCCAACGCCCATGGAAAACACTCGAAGTACTCTGTAGAGGACGGGAAAATGGTCAGGAAGGGCGAGTTCTGCCCTTCCTGCGGCCCGGGAGTGTTCCTGGGAGTCCATGAGGATCGCAAGGTATGCGGCAAGTGCGGTCACTCTGCTTCATCTGAGTAGAACTTAGACCCGGATGTCATCCCAGTCACCATCATTGGTCAGGACCGTATCGCCCACCAGCGCGACACCAACCTCCTCCCTTGTTGCACACTTGGGCAACTGCGCCCCATCGAAGAGCTCCCCGTCATGGCGCCATCCAGTCCATCTCCAACGGCTGTCGTCGTGCACGGCATCCAAGACCGGGCCGGGAGTCCGAACGAATCGCGGTTCGGACTCAAGACTCTCCAGCAGGGCGACTCCACCGCTGCTCAGAATCAGCAACCACCCTCCTTCATCTGAACTCTTGACATCTTTCAGTATGTCTGGAAGCACCAGTTCCCTGCTCAGCAAGGATGAGCCGTCATCGTGGTCGAGGACGACCATCCCTCCGGCTTCGGACCACATCACTACTCCTTCTTTCGACTCGTTCGATGAGACAAGGGCATCTCTGGATGCGATTTTGGATAGACTCGGCCATTCGGGATATGGCGCTCGCCAGAATTCCTCCGTGTTGGCACTGATCCTGTAAACGCCTCTGCCCAGAGTGGCGAAGACTAGATCGTCACCGACTCGGGAGAGCGCGAGGGGCTCTGCATCCAGGAACTTTGACCACGCCGATGAGGATGGCATTACAGCGGCTACGGAGTTAATCGAACTCCTGAGGGACTCCTTGCCTGCCCCTTCCTTCCAGTCCCCCTCTAGGGGTAGTGCAGCCATCCTAGCCTGCCGAAGTTCACGCTCGACCCACGCGCCGACCCAGAAATCGTCTAGTATCGCACCCCCTGTGACCGGAGCCGGGAAGGGCCTGACAGCTGGATGCATCGGACTGCAGTCAGAGGCGACCCTGACAAGTTCTCCCGAGGTGCCTATCGCAACTAGGGAAGAGCCTCCTCGGTCCACTCTCATTGGTGGGAAACCAAGATGCGCTCGGCCCATGCTTCCCCCCATCGCCGTTCATGCTTGAAGGTGTGGCTGAGAGGATTAAGGCGCAATCGCCCTCGGATGCACATGGTCACCTTGCTTCTAGCATCGAGGTGCGATGTGGCATCTGTCAATCTCCATGATGCCGTGTTGCGACTCGGAAATTGGGGTGATGCAATCGAGATGGAGCACGGAACTGTCAGAATACACTCAGGTCGCCGCGCCCATCTGCTGCTGATTGACGAACTACATATCAGAGCCGATGGAATCGATGCCATCCACATGGAGCAGACTGGCAATCCAGTGGACGAGGTACTCGTGCTGTCACGACATGTCTCGGCAACTGAGATACCTGCATTGACATTGCACGCGATTGGCCTGCCAGGGGAGACCCCTCACGGCGAGCCAGGACAGGCGGGTGGCACCAAGGGCGTCGTAGTCCCCCCGTCCCCTCGTTTCGCCTCGCTCTTCCGCTCGATGCTCTCCACAGCCCGCTCACACGGGATTGACGAGAAGTACGATCTCACACTGGAGGCCACGCACCACGGGCCTCTGCTCGAGAGCCCGGCACTATACATTGAGATAGGCTCTACAATCAAGCAGTGGGAGGACTCGGAAGCCGCTGACATCTGGGCTCAGGTAATCTCGCACAATCTTGGCTTATCTGGTCATAAAGCAGTCGAGTGGCAGGCTGGAGGGGATGTGATGATCGGGCTTGGGGGCGGCCACTACGCACCCCGTCACAAGGCAGTTCTGTCCGAGTCCGAACTGTGGGTCGGCCACATCCTTGCGAACTACGCTCTGCCTTTCGAGTTTCCAGAAGAGGACTCTACTCCAGCGGGCGCCTGGCGCCACTCCCTCGAGGTCTCTGTCCAAGCGACCCGAGACGCATTCCCCGGTGCCAACCTGTTTGCCCACCTTGACAAGAAGTCTTTCAAGGGCTGGCAACGAAGTGCGATACTCGAGCTTCTAGGCGAACTCGATGTGCCAGTACGCCGTGGCCGAGAGTTGAACTAGCCATCAGCAATTGTGAAGGCTTGCCGGACCCTGCCGCTGTCAGATGGGCCTGTTCGGGCGAGTCATTGTGGCCATGATGCCGCTCACCCCCCGTTTCGTCGTCAGATGGGTCGCCAAGCGCTACGTCGCTGGCCCGGACATTGAAAGCGCCATTCTTCTGATGAGTAGGATGAGATCCGAGAACGCCTGCTTCACAGTGGATGTTCTAGGTGAGGATATCGCCACATTGAACGAGGCCCAGTTCTTCATCGATGAGTACGGCAGGCTAATCGATGCTATAGTGGAAAGCGGCCTAGATGCGAACATCTCCATCAAACCTACAGCATTCGGTCTTCTAATCGACAATTCGGCGGCCCACACTAACATCGAACGACTCCTTAGGAGGGCCGCCAGTGATGACATATTCGTGCGTTTGGACATGGAGGACCACCGTGTCACCCAAGCGACCATCGATGTGGCTCTGGCGATGCACGAGAAGGGACTAACGAACATAGGGGTTGCACTCCAAGGAAGGCTGTTCAGGACATCATCCGACATCTCCGGGATCAGCAAAGCCACCGGTGCAGCCACCGACTTCCGAATCTGTAAGGGAATCTACCTCGAACCCAGCGATATCGCGTATTCTGGTTACAGGGAGATAGTGGATTCCACCAACCAAGCCATCGAGGGGATGCTCGACTCCGGTGCATACACTGCCATTGCATCCCATGATACCCCTGTCATCCAACATTCTCTCAGCGCTTTGGAGTCGCGGGGAATGGGCCCTGGAAAGGCGGACCCGAGGCATTCGAGCGAAGTCCCTCGCTCCGCCGACAAGGGTCCGGGCTACGAGTTCCAGTTCCTACTCGGCGTCAGGGGTGATGTCCGCAGACGTCTGGCCGGAGAGGGACACCGGACCCGCGTCTATGTGCCCTACGGCACCAAATGGTACGAATACAGCATGCGCAGACTGCGGGAGAATCCCGAGGTCGCATCGCATGTGGCCAAGGCCCTGATGATGCCTTGGTCCAACCGCAGGTGAGGGCGCCTAGTAACTGCGCTTACCTGGGAGGTGGAGGTACATCCTTCTGAGCTCCGATGCCTCCCTGCTTCCCCTAAGGGTCCTGCCTTTGCCGGTGTGCAGGGCCCTAATCCTCCACCTACGCCCATCGATTTCGAGTATCGTCCCGCAGGTGAACACCCTGTCCGGTTCGCACTCGATGCTTGACGCGACACTGTCCTCCCCGTCGGTCATTGTCAGTCGTACGACGGCCCTATCCTTGCGCACGGCCCAGAGGCTCCTGATATCGCCCGCGGGCAGGCTGTCGAAGGGCTGCGATGCCGTGCCATCGATTCGAGTGATTTCCCACTGCGCCTCATCGTGCTCGAACAATTCACCTACCGAGATTACCTCGTCCTCATCGACCTCGATGATGTCTGAAGTGCTCAAGCCACCGTCAGAGAGAGTGGCTGTGATGCTCACTGCCTTTGGTGGGCGCAACTCAATGTTGTGGACATCCCCACAATCCATGCATTTTGCCAGCAGGTCCTCCCCCGAGCCTCGGGGAGTTCTGCGTAGAACCTGATGCTCCGTCGAAATCGAGCAGTTGGGACATGTCGCGACATCAGCGATGTCGGGTTGTTCGTCGGGCTGCACGAGCGCTCGGGAATGCACCCCTCTCTTGAAGCCATCCACGCATGCGATGATTGAATAGAGGCATCCCAAAGGAGCGACCATGGACGCTGATGNGGGTGGCATAGGGCTCCCTCAGATGTCGGAGCGTGAGATGTTCGATAGACTGCTATCTGAGGATTCTGAGCGCGGCGACTCCGAGCCGCCGATTGCTGCCGGCATCGGTGAGCAGATGCTACACATGGACCTCCGCCCACTGCCTCGCTCGATGCGCGCCAGAATTAGGGACATCGTAGCGAGAGTCCCGGCGAGAAACGCCATCCTAATTGGCGGCGGGATAGGGCATCTTGCCGCATGGCTACTTGATCTATGGTGCGGCGATCCTGCTAATCCGCCCGAGCAGCCTCCCCCAAGGCCGGATTCGTTCAGGATAATCGAGCCTGGGGGCAAATTCGGCGTCATCATAGATCGTCTGGTACGTCGTCACGGGGCTGAGTCATGGACGCAAATCATCGCAAAGCCATGGCAGGAGGTGACGGCTGAGGCCGCTTCGTGGTCGGCCGCCACCACTGCACTGCCCGCATCCAACCCCTCATCGTCGTTTTCTCTGCCTATCGACCTAGTGATTATCGATGTACCGGAGTCCGAGCGGCCTTCCACTGCCTCGGCAGCATTCGACATGCTGTCTCCGGGAGGGGTGCTGCTGGTGCAGGAGCCTGAGGTACCAACGGGGGATGTGGGAGTCGCCGAAGCCGGCTCGGAGCCCACACCAGCCCAGAGAAAGGTCGAGTCGTTCAACAGTTGGATAGGCTTCGTGAAGAAGGTGAGCGAGCCTCACTCGCTGGGCTTCGTCGAACTGGCCGGAGGCACTCTGGCGGTGCTCCGTCGGACCACTTGAAGCTCATCGGCGAGAGGCCGCTCGTAACCCGCATCAGCACTAGAGGTTTGGAAATCGGACGCGCCATCGCCTGAGTTACCGAGGGCCTGCAGTAGAAGATCGATCCTGAGATGCCCGTAGCCATAGTGGTCGTCGTGCCCGCTCTGTCCATCCCCCATCTGTGAGTTCTCCATTATCAGGGCCTTCATCTGAGCCACTGCACTCGAACCACCGGACGCTCCTTCGCGTTGCATCTCAGGATGAGCCTCCAAGATGACAGCCAGAGCCCCCGAGACCCATGCGGTGGCCGCCGAGGTGCCGCTAGACCAGCCCCACCACGTCCCGCTTTCCAGCCCGCCCGCCATCAGAACCGGCACTTCGTGCGCGGGCGCAACCAGCTCCGGCTTCTTATCCGGGTCGTCCCGCGGTAGAATCGGGTTTGGCCAGATTCTACCGTTGTTGTCCCCCTCGGAGCTACCGATCCAGATGTTGCCGTACCTCGTGATGCCGCCTACGCAGATCACGTCCTCGACCGAGCCAGGCGACTCCACATCCCCATCATCGTCCTCACCGTCGTTACCGGCCGCGGCAACCACATACACTCCCTCGCCGATGGCCTCTTCCACAGACTGCTCGAGCGCGTCAGTCGAGAAGAAGCCGGAGCCGAACCCTTGGTCGCCACCCAGGCTCAGCGATACGATGTCGGCCTGCTGCTCGACACACCAGTCGACGGCATCGGCAATCTGCTCATCGTCACCTGTGCCCTCCTCGCCGATTGCCTTGGCGACCAGCAGGCTCACTCCGGGGGCATTTCCATGCAATCCGTCCCGAGCCACGATGATGCCAGCCATCGCGGTGCCGTGCCCTTCGTTGTCGTATGGGTGCTCGACGCCGTCGATGGTATCCAACCAACCGGCCAACTCAAGTTGTTTGAGGTCCGGATGCTCCAGATCTATGCCCGAATCCACGATGCACAGCACCACTCCGCCTCCGTCACCCCCGACAGTGTTGAAACCCGTCAGGTCGCGATACTCTTCCTCCCAGGTCAACAGTGCCGAGGGAGGGCCTCCGATGTTGACCCCCTCGATTCCGGACCATACCCACAGCATCACAATAGCAACACTGAGCAGCACGATGAGGCCAGCGGAAATGCCGATGACCACGCCCAACGCGTCCCTACTTTGAGCATCTTCGTCAGTGCCGTCGAAGCGTGGGACTGGCACTCCCTCGCTTTGCTCGGTCTGAAACGCATCCGCCACGTCAGCGATGTCGTCGTCGGATTTCCACCAGCCACGTCCCGCCATCTGCCTCATGCCACATCGGAGACGCGCGACCCTTCAATGCTCGTCACACGCGGCCAAGTCCGTCACTGGTACGATTCACCACGCCTCCGACCTGCTGAAGTGGCTGACTATTGTTGTGTTCGAGCTACAACTGGGACACTCAATCCTCGTAGGAAGGATGGAGTCGCACTCGAGGCAGGATGTGCCGGGCTTACCCAACCCCGAGCACTCAGAGGCACATGTCACTTCTATCCTCCCCGTAGCATGACGAATCGCAGGGGTGTTGTTGCCGCAGATAGGGCACTTGCCCTGCTCAGCCTTAGGTACGACCTCCGGCGCCTCTCCGGCAACCTCTCTGGCTCTGACCGATTGTATCCTGTCCTCTGCTCCACCGAGCATGAACTGCGGATACCAGAGAATGTGCATCAGGAAGCCGGCAGAGAGGAAACCCGTCACCACGAACATCGCTACCACGAGATTGCTGTAACTCTCTATCGGAGGGCGGTCGGCTATCGCGTGTGCCCCTGACCAAGCCATCAGGTTCACCAGAATCATCCACATTCCAAGACTGAGACTCCACGCCCTCAGACTGTGGTCCCTCCAAGCCTTCCGGACCACCCGCGGATCAGGGTGGGCGTGTCGTTCCTCGACATGGATGTCACGGGTCTCTATCACCGCTCTGTGGACTACCACGATTGACAGGAAGAACAGCACTAGATTGGAGATGCCCAGCATAGCCCAGTCTCTGGCCACGGAACCGTTCGGGAAGTTCGGCGATTGGGAGTGTGCGCTGATGGAACCCATCTGAACTGCCAGCATAGCGATTCCGAGGTACACCAGATTCTCGCGCATAATCGGGTACCTCGACCAAATGGTCACCAGTACACCCGCCCATGCTATCATTGAGAGAAGTGCCAGCATGAGAGAGAAGTCAGAGAGGTTCCTGAAGCCGCTGAGGCCTACGCGGTTGTAGTCCCCCCCTCCCGTCAACTCCCCTATGCCGAGGTCCCACGCTCCTAGCACCATCCCTGCCAAAGCCAGTCCGAGACAGGTGAGCTCCCCCGCCCCCCACTGCCTCCTAATCATTGCAGAATGGAATACGAAGTCCTCCAGGAACACATCGAGCAGGGCTAGCCTCTCATCGCGCTCGGCGAATCTCCACGGCAGCTGGACATCGGTCAGACGCAACGGCTCTGAACCCGCTTGGAGTCCGATGGCGGAGCCACTATCCTCTCCTTCCACAGCCGTGGCAAATCGAGACACCGAATAAGGCACGCGCTACGATTAGCGTCGTGCAGGTGGATAGCGAGTGGTGGCGCCGAGAGGGAGATTTGAACTCCCGAGGGAAAATCCCACAAGATTTCCAGTCTTGCGCAATACCAGGCTATGCGATCTCGGCAGGTGAGCCGACGAGAGATATCCCCGACTTGAGCCTGTTGCATCTGCACCCTCTCTTCACTGCTAATCCGCAGTGGTTAAATCGAGTCCACTGATGCCCCCTCCACCGCCACTGTGGCTTAGGGGTATAGCGTCGCCTTGGTAAGGCGAAGGTCGGGGGTTCAATTCCCCCCAGTGGCTCCAACTAAACTCCTCCCGGCCCAGTTTAACAAACAATCTGAAAGAAAACAGGCCCATAACCACCTGTTCGCAGAACAGGACCAATTCATTCATAATGCCGAGGAGCGACGTGCCATACATGCCAGCCGAGCGTAAGAGACTAGCAGGAGGCCTTGTACTCCTGATGCTCCTAGCACCGATTGCCGCAGCAGCGAATGCCAACTGGACCGGACCGAACTCAGTCAACCCCCAGGGAGAAGATGTCACACTGACTGGTTTCAGAGTACCTGGGAACGCCACCATCCTCGACGGATGGCTCCATGTGACTGACTCTCCTATGGCAACCTCCCTCGACAACGGGATTGTATGGGAAGGCTCCGATTTCTCGTCTGGGACCTTCTTCGGAACCGACCTAACTGATGATGACGAAATCGTACTGTTGGACGACGGAACCAGATCCAACATTAGCACCTTCGACGAAGGCGACATCACCGTTTCCCTGCATAGCAACTACAAGTACACCCCCGGATGGAAGCATGTCTACAGTTCGGCCTATATCACCACAGGCCTTTCAGCCTGCAACGGCACAAACGGCAGTACTTTCGAGCACGGCTGGGACAACGACTTCGACAACAACTTGGACAGCGACGAGGTGCTGTGGACCGAGTACTTCTGCGACGAGGTGGTTAATGGCACTACAGTACACGTCCTGTTCGATTACTTCCCGGTGTCCGCCGGTTCGAACTGCACCTACGCCGGCAATCTGATGAAGGCCGGCCTGAACCTCGACGGCGACAATCAGCTGGACGCCAACGAAGTCACCACTCAGGAATATCTCTGCCATCAGTACAAACTCTGGCAGGCGACCACCTTCACCAGTCTGGGGGGGATAATCTACGGTGACGAGCAGACGCTGACCCACGGGGTGGTCCCTTCGTCCGCCCCCGAAGGCATAGTCGCCGTAGGGACTATGCCCGGCTCGCCTGTGCCAGCAGGGGCCGCGGGGTACTTCCTGCTGCCTCAGGTCAATGTCCCCGATGAAGCGGCCATCAACGGCTACTACCTGACTTTCGACCACTGGTACCATCTCGACAGCACCGCCGCCGGCGACGGCGACGGGGCATGGATCGAGTACAGGATCAACACCAACGGCTGGACCAACTGGACCTACATCGCTCCTGACGGCGGCTACCCGAGCACCATGTCGACCGACGCCCCGTCCCCAGAGGGCGCCCCCTCCGGGGCAGTCCCGGTGTTCGCCTCCCCCCTTCAGAGCGGCTGGGTCAACAGCAACGTCTCGATGTCTTCGATACCGGATATCGGCAACGCCAGCAAGATTCAGTTCAGGCTCCACATCTGGACCGACCCCGATGCAGTCAACGAGAGACCTGGATGGTTCTTGGACAACTTCGACTTCCACAACGACGGGATCCAGAACGGCGCTTGGCACGGCGGCTGTTACACACCCGGTGCTGGCTGCACGTACTCCGGCAACATGTATGGAGCCCTGCAGAGGACGCTCAACCTGACCGGGACCAACAGCACCTTCAACATCGAGGTTGACATGGAGTGGGACTTGGCCGGCTCGTATTCGGACAACGCCTGCGTCGAGCTCTCCCTGAACAACAACTCCTGGACCGACATCTCGTCCACCGGCTCCAGCACCACTAACAACTGCGAGGACAGGGCCGGGTCCATCCCGGGCATCAGCGGCTATGACGGGGTGAGCGGCGACGACAGCAACGGCCTCAGGTCCGTCTCCTTCGACATCCCGACCACATTCCAGAACCAGAACAGCGTCTACATTCGGTTCATCGTCGACTCCGATGCGTATGCGCCTCAGTTCGGGGGCAACCCAGCCGATGAGCTCGAGGGCCTGACGGTCTACGCCATCCGCATCGTCGACGGCTCGGACAACGTGGTGTTCGAGGACGACCTCGAGACCACCACCACGATGTACCACTACGGTGCGGTCTGGCCCAATCCCTCCTCCAACACCCAGGCAGGAATCGACGACTGGGCTTACTATATCTTCTCGGAAGGCGACCAGGACATCGTCAAGGGCTTCGAGGACTCGTCCGCGAGCAACCCCTCGTCCAGCATGCCGGGCGGCGGCTGGACTAGGAACAATGCCAACTCAGCAGCTGGCGCCAAGTGGTCATACGGCCAGATCACCTCGACCGCAGGGCCCACCAACGACGAGCCATCCTTCCCCTACGCCATGGCCATCAACCTCGGTGGCATCTACGCCGGCAACCTCAATGCCGATTTGATATCGCCCGCGTACACCCTCCCGGCCAACTCGAGCTCCTCTCTGGTCTTCGACCACTGGGCGTGCTTCGAGAACAACTGGGACGGGGGCGGGATATTCATCAAGATCAATAATGGCGCCTGGAACTACTGGGACCCCGGTAACAACTTCTACGACACGCCCAGCATCGCGTACACCTACGCCGGGATCCCCCAGGGCTCCAACTACTTCGGCTCGGTCCACTGCACTGGCTCTGCCTCAACATACTCCGTTACGACGACTGCGTTCCAGCACAAGGAGGCAAGTCTCGCGCAGTACGCAGGGGACACCGTGCGCTTCAAGTTCCACGGCGGCAGCGACTCGATTTGGAGCTACGCCGGCTGGTACCTCGACAATGTCGGGGTGATGATTGCGAACTACGGGGAGGGCGGCGACTGGCTCAGCCCAGTCTTCAGCGCCTCAGACATCCACGACTTCAACCTCGGATTTATCGACATCGACGCATCGATGTCACCCGATACCTGGGTCCGCGCCTCGCTTATCGACACCTACACCGGCGAGGCCGTGCCCGGTTACTCGAATGTGTCATTCCCAATCTCCCTTGCGGGCGTCGACACCATGACGACGCCCCAGATGCGGCTGAAGCTGCACATGGACACCGACAATGTGGAGGAGACCCCCAAGGTCACGAAGATCCACATCGGTGGCAAGAGGGTACTCTCGGCGGCCTCGCTCGAGGGCAACGGATGGGAGTTCAGCCCCAGCATCAGTCTGATTGACGGCGTGCTCAACGCCACCGGTGTGGCCGGGACCATCACCTCTGACTACATCCATTCCTCGAGGCCGATCAACAGTATCACCCTCTCTGGAAACTTCTCCAGCGGCATGGCGATCAACCTCCTCGGCCCCAGCGGCGGGACTCTGGCAACACTCTCCCAGGGCAGCATCGCCTTCACCTACCCACAGCCCGGATTCGGGGTCTCTGTCTCGCTGCCCACGAACGGCTGGATCGACCGCATGATCTTCACGGCGAACTTCGCCGAACCAGCCCTCAATCCTGATATCGACATGCTCGGTGACGAGACCCACGAATGGAGCTTCCCGATGGGCGACGACTACGGCCACTACGGCTGGCAGTCGCTGCTCTCTGGAATGGGCAGCGCAGTGACCAGCACCACGGTCAGCCTCGACGGAGCGGCCCCGGCGTCGATGACTCTGCGGATACCCGCAACCGGCGTGGTCAATGCTGGAATCATCTCCGTCGCACCGGACTCCGACGGCTTCGATTCTCCTGTCTCGGTATCCTTGGGCAGCGCTTCGCAGACCAGTTCGCCAGACGATGCTCTGTTCCACAACACACTAGACAGCGCCCAGATACTGGCAATCAACTCACTGCCGGGGAGCCACACCGATTCGGACACCGGCAGGCAGTGGAGGGAGGTCTCGCTAAGCATCGACTCCAGCACTGCACAGACAGTGACCCTGACGCGTCTCGGTATCGGCTACATGATCTTCGAGAATGTCTCCGGACTCGGCCCTGATGTCGCAGCCTACCACGACTCGCAAACTCAGGACGACCCGCCACCCGAAGAGGTCTCAGTACCCGTGAACATCTACGCGGAGATGGGCTCTGTGGCCATCGATGGCGCAATGGACTTCGACTACATCATGACCAACCGGGACTTCCAGACCCCCAACACGATGTACCCCAACCGGGAGCTGGTCGAAATCATGACCAAGCACCACCACCTGTACGACAACGACGAGATTGTGAAGATTACCCTGAGGGGGACCGCCTCTGACGGGGAGATAATCGAGTTCGAGGCCACAAAGGACCCGACGATGGGCTGGGATGCGGCACCCCCAACCTTCAGCCAGTCTTCGGGAAGTAATGTGGCAATGCTGGACGAGACATCGAGCTACTCCGACAATGTCGTGCACAACGACGGCTGGACCGACATTTCAGTGCACTGGATGTTCGAGATTAGTTGGAGTTGGGACGATGTCGACAGCATCCGCTGGGTCGCTCAGGCATACGACTCCACCGGGGAGACCGTGTGGCCGGCTGTATCCTTCAGCGGCCAGTCAGGAGCCAAGGCCATCGAGAATGACCTCCAGGTCGACTCGTTCGAGGTCCGAGACGAGTCCGGCAGACTACTGTCCAACCAGTACTCGCCGTTCTACCCGTTCCCAATAATGGCAGGAAACGATGTGAACATCACTGGAACGGTACGCTTCCAAGACTCGACCGACACTCGACCCGACTCGGGCGACTACTCAGTAGGGGTGGACCTGTCCGGCAACCTGTTCGCCCTAGACTCTGAAGAAGGGGGCGGATACGCAGGGGCGGTAACTCCTCCGTCCTCGCTTTCAGAGCTGTCCCTGTCCCCAATGATGCTCACCGTTGGCCCCACTGGATCATCCACCGGAGCCGAGGATGTGACCGGTACCGCCCAGGAGGTCGTCGTTAGGGTAGATTACAATCCGCCGACCGCCGGACCGATGGAGGTCAACACCGATATTGGTCTGCAACCCGCCCATGGCAAGGTCTGGGAGCCTCAGAACCCCCTCACCGTATTCGTCACAATAGAAGAGGCGGAAGCACGTGGCGAACTCATCACCCTGCGCTACTGGCGTGAGAACATCGACGATGTCAACATGGACGGCATAGCCGATGAGGACGAGTACCTGTCTCAGCAGCAGCCTCTGACTTCAGGTATGACGGGCCAGCAGCAGGTGCAATTCGCAGGCTTGGACGTCTCGTCCCTTCCCTTCAACAGCAGAGTCCACATGTACATCGAGGGCACAGACTGGGCGGGGTACTCGTACCAGGACGGAGGCACCGGCGGAGGCCCGGGTGCAGAAAACGCATGGGCGTCTTTGGTGGTCGCCACCGACGAACCGACGAGTATTATTCCGACCGGCTACGACCTCGACCGCGAACTCGGTTACCTCCTTGCTGGCGTCCCACATACCTTCACCATACAGATTGAAGAGGCCAACGGGATACACACACTCGACAATGTCACCATCATGCTCTGCGGTGACGGCCCCTCTACCCTCGGCAAGTTCACCTACGACCCCTCTAGAGGGGTCCTGTGGTCCGCTGACGACAGCATGGTTTCACCGCTGACCGCCCAGACTGCCGAGGTTTCGGATACTGTGGTCCAACTCAGTCTAGGGTTCCAACTCTCGTGGGACTATCCCTGGGAAGAGGGCCAGCTGGGGTGCAAGCCCAGCGTCAGCATCGAGGACGAGCTGAACACCGTGGCTTACCAGAACAACATCGGCGAGTTGACTTGGGACCTAGACAACAGGTACATGGCCGTACCTGACTCGGTTCTGGACCTAACGCCTCCTCGGATTGAGGCCGTAGGCAACATGCTCTACCTGAGACAGGGCGACGAGTTCCAGATGGACGGCACGATATACTACGCAGGCTCGCAGGTCATCGCCAGCCATATTCCTGAAGACCTGCAGGTCGAGATCGAGGTAGTTTACGGGACCCAGGAGATTGACATCGTGGTCGATGTAGAGGACGATGGCACATTCTCCGGTTCGATGGTCCTCCCCTCCAGAGTGCCGCTTAACCCGGAGATGGAGGTGACTACAACCGTCCTGAATGTTCCAGGACTGGGCTCCAGCGGTGTGAACAGCGACGCCACGGTAGTGGTTGACAGCAAGTCGCCGCAGGTTCTTTTCAACATGGCAGAGTACCCCGACTCGTCGCTGACGATTCTCGACTCCGACATGCTTGACGATGTGACCGTGACCGTGACCATGGTCGACGAGATCGGCATGGTCGACGGCCCGTTACAGGTCGCCTGGGTCTATGTAAGGGACAACGGGCCGGTGGCTGGCACCGAGACCACGGGAGAACTCATCTCAATAATCGACGGCGACACCAATGATGTGTACCAGGCAATCCTCGACCTCAACCCTCAGAATGGCATGACGATCGAGAGCGGCGATTACATCTGGTTCTGGGTGACTTCCACCGACAAGTCCGGCAACGAGATCATCGGGTCCGCCAGCGCCGTCGCTCCGAGACAGGTCACCTTGAGGATCATGGAGTTCCTCGGCCAGTACTCGCGCTCGGTCATCAATCCCACTCAGACGCCGATACAGGGAGAAATCCTGACCGTAGAGACATTCTGGGAGAACCAGGGCAAGAGGGAAGGGGAGCTCCAAGTCGGACTCTACGAACTGAAAGACGGTGGCCAGTGGACCGAGTCGCTCTCGACTGCGAGGGACGGCCCCACCATAATTTCACTGCCCGCGGAGAGTTCGAGCGTATATGCCGAGTTCCAATGGGAGTCGTGGCAACCCGGACAGCCGAACCTTTACTTAATCGTCAACGACGACTTCGACAACCCCTACCAGCCCATCACGGGAATCAATGTCCAGCCACCACCTGTGACCGACGAAGCCAGTGAGGAGTCTCAAATGATGATGATTGGAGGCGTCCTGTTGCTCGCTGTGCTTGGCATTGGGATGTTCATGGCACGAGGCAGAGAGAGTGAGGACTACTACTACGACGACGAAGATGATGACTACTACGAGGACGACTCGTGGGATGTCGAAGAAGAGGAAGAAGAGAGCGAAGACGGAGAGGAAGCAGAGGAAGGAGACGCCGAGTGAGCCGGCCCCCCCGGCGGCCTCGCGGAACCAACGCCTCTGTCCTCGCCCCACCTCTCGTCTTTATAGGCCACAGAACGGCGTTCGCACGCTCGAGGGAGAGATTCCTCATGATGGGATGCGCGATGCCTGAGGACAGCGGAGCCGGTGAAGTGGAAGCGCTCAAGGACGAGCTCGAAGACCTCAAAGCGCTCGTCAACACACTGCTGACCATCATCATGGAGGAGGCCGACGGCGTCCAGTCAGGCGCGGCCCCGTCAATCCCCGACCAGCCAAAGCGCGGATACTGCATGTGATTAGTACTGCACTGGCTCCGGGTCTATACTGCGCCACAGGTACCAAGTCGCAACAGTCCTCCAAGGCCTCCACTGCTCCGCCCTTTCGACCAGCTCCTCTGTGCTCATCCCCCCTCCGTCGTTGTACAGCCCCTCCATGGCCCGAACGATACCGATGTCACCGATCGGGAAGATGTCCGGCCTGAGCAGTGCGAAGATCAGTATCATCTCGGCGGTCCACTTCCCCACTCCCCTGAGGGCCAACAACCTCTCCGATGCCTCCTCATCGCTCAGTTCATCCCAGCTAATATCCTCGTATCCGTTGGTCCACGCCTCGGCGATTCCGTGGATGTACTCAGCCTTACGACCGGACAGCCCGCAGCCTCGCAACTCCTCGTGCGTGCGTGAAAGGATGGATTTGGGAGTGACCTCGCCTACTAGGCCCTCGACCCTCGACCAGACTGACTTGGCCGCTATAGTTGAGATCTGTTGACTGACAATCGAGCCCGTCAGTGTGAGGAACACGTCCCCGCGTGAGGTCAGTACGGGCTGCTCACGTGATGCGATGACCTCGGCTAGGACCGAGTCCGCCCGACCTAGGCCGGCCTTTGCCTCCTCCCAGTATCCGGGAACCGCTCCGGGCTCGGGCATGCACGGATGTGAGGCCTCATGGTTCAAGACGACTACCACTGTGCGCCCATTGTGAAACTGGAGGCATGGTTGATGGCCGGAGCCGCAGCGATGACCGTGGCGTTCGTAGCAGTGGTGGTGTTCTCCCCCGACTCACTGATTGATGAAGACTGGGAGATTGTCGATGTCTGCCTCGCCGGTCACAGCGAGATAGTCTCACACGACCACGCCACGCTCAGGATATTCCTCGATGGCTCCGAGGTCGCCATAGCGGCGGACATAGGCATCGACGATGCCACTTGTGACGGGATGAGGGGCATTCACACCCACGACGAGACGGGCAAACTGCACATCGAGACCCCTTGGACGATGGAGGCCCCGGTGGGCGCCTTCTTCGAGATATGGGGCCAGACCTTCGACGAGAACCAGATCCTCAACAATGTGGCGGACGAAGACAGCGAGGTTGTCATGTATGTTAACGGCGAAATCAATGACGAGTACGGCAGTTATGCCATGCAGAACAACGATGTCGTCGAAATCTACTATCGGGACAAATCTGACTAGCCCTTGATTACGGCTATGGGTCTCAGACGCGCTACCGGCCTTGCCAGCCCGGCTTCCGCGGTGAGGTGAATTACCTCATCGACGTCCTTGTAGGCGTCCGGGGCCTCTTCAGATAGCACATTCGGAGTCTTGACATGGACATGAATGCCCCGCGACTCGAGTGTTTCCTTGAGCGAGACGGAGTCGATGCTCTTGCGAGCAGCCGTGCGAGAAAGCCGGCGTCCGGCACCGTGGCAGGACGAGGAGAAGGCATCGTTAGCACCACTGGTAGGACCTGCTAGAACCCAAGAGGCGGTGCCCATGTCCCCAGGAACGAGAACAGGCTGACCGACCCCAGAGAATCTGGCTGCTAACTCAGGATGGTCCCCTCCAAGGGCACGTGTGGCCCCCTTGCGGTGAACACAGCATCTGCAACTCACACCGTGTACCCTGTGGTCCTCGATTTTGGCGATGTTGTGACTGACATCGTAGACCAACTCCAGATCGCCGTCCCTGCCGTGCTGCTCGCGAAGAGCGTCGCGCAGACGCTGGGTCAGCGCCGACCGGTTGGCGAATGCGTAGTTGCCCGCCGCGCGCATCGCATCGAGGTAGGCTGCCCCCTCGGGGCTGTGTATCGGCGCAGCCGCGAGTTGTCGGTCCGCGAGAGTGATACCCCAGTCGGGCGAGTGCCAAGCGTCGCCGACTTTGTGGTATTTCGACTCGATGGCGGCGACATGTTCGGTGCAGACCTGGTGGCCGAGCCCCCTTGATCCGGTGTGTATCATCGCTGTAATCTGGCCTTGCCTCAGGCCATAGGCCGCCGCCGCGGGTTCGTCGACGATACGGTCGACGACTTGGAGTTCTAGGAAGTGATTGCCCGAGCCGAGAGTTCCCAGCGCAGTGGAGCCCCTCTTCATCGCGCGCTCGCCCACAGAACGGTCCTCACTGTCGAGGCGTCCGTTTGACTCGATGGCATGGAGGTCACGATCCTCCCCCCAGCCCAACTCCACAGCAGCACCCGCACCCTCTGAGAGTACCGACTCCATCTCGTTGTCACCTAGTAGAACTCCTCCTTTTCGGGTGGCTCCAGCGGGAATCGAGCGCGACAAACTCGCCGCGAGCAGTTTCGGATCGATGTCGGAGTAACTCATCTCGGTAGCACAGAGTCTGACCCCGCAGTTGATGTCGAAACCGACTCCACCCGGTGAGATGGCCCCGCCTTGCTCGCCCGCCTCGGTGTCCGTGGCCACCACTCCACCGATTGGGAAACCATACCCGAAGTGCCAGTCAGCCATTGCCCAGGCATCCCCTACGATTCCAGGTAGGGCGGCGGTGTTGACCAGTTGTCCGGGCGAGCGGTCGTCCGAGTGCTCGGCCATGTGCCGCTCATCAGCAATCAGCATGGCGTCAGCCAGCATATCGCCATGCTTCGTGATGCGCATTCTCCCCGGGCCCGCCGTCTCTAGGAATTCCCTCCACTCAGCCGCCACGGACAGCCCTGCTACGCCTTCGCTTTCAACACAACGGGCACCTCCGGCACAATTGCCTTCAAGACTGCCTGTCCGATGGCGCAGCGCAGGTAAGGTGCGGTAGCGTGGCTTTCGGTGAGATTCACATCCCCTTCTGGGAGGAGTCCGGACATGTCTGCAAGAAATGCCGGGTGACCGGCGCGCGCTTCTGGACTAGGGACGAGAAACGCACCACTTGCGGTGATTCGACCGAGGACCCCTACACCTTCATCGGCAACCCTGCTATCGATGGATTCCCGATGCGAGGAAAGGCTCTGAAGGATGCCATGAGGGAAGCCTTCCTCGATTTCTTCGAAAAACGCGGTCACACGCGAGTCGAGCCTTACCCCATCATTGCCAGATGGCGCGATGACATCCACCTCACCATCGCCAGCATCGCCGACTTCCAACCTCATGTGACCAGCGGGCAAGTGCCGCCACCGGCCAATCCGCTGACCATCAGCCAACCATGCATCAGGCTGACTGATGTGGCCGCAGTGGGGCGTTCTGGTCGACACCTATCGACATTTGAGATGATGGCTCACCACGCTTTCAACAGGCCCAGAGGCGACGATGTCGTCTACTGGATAGACCAATGCGTGCGCTATTGCGACGAGATGCTCATCGACTCATTTGGAATCAGCCCCGACGAACTAACCTACGTCGAGAACCCGTGGTCCGGGGGCGGCAACGCCGGCCCGGCTCTAGAGGTCATCATAGGGGGGCTGGAGCTTGCCACACTCGTCTTCATGAACCTCGAGGAGGACGACGACGGAGATGTCGAAATCAAAGGCCTGCGGTACAAGGAGATGGACCTGCAGATCATCGACACCGGCTACGGCCTCGAGAGGTTCTGCTGGGCCGCTGCTGGCACCTCTACAATCTACGAAGCTATCTACCCCGAATCAGTGGCTTGGCTGAAGCAGCTCAGCAACTTCGACTCGGTGGTCTCATCACTCGGGATGGAGGTCGATATGGACAACCTGTTGGGTGAACTCTCTAGGCTAGCCGGGATTCTCAACATCGATGTCGGAACTGATGTCGAGGCACTCTACGATAAACTGGTCGAACGGCTCTCTGAGAACGGCATAGATCTTTCTGTGGGTGAGTTGAAACGAGTGACTGAGCCTCTGTCCTCGATTTACGCCATACCCGATCACATGCACGCTCTGTGCAATATGCTAGGGGACGGCCTAGTTCCTAGCAACGCTAAGGCCGGCTATCTGGCTCGGATGCTAGCCCGCCGTGCTTGCAGAATGAAGGACGACCTCGGAGTGTCTGTCAGCCTCGCTGACTTGGGGGCACACCACATGGATACCCACCTCGATATGAGTTCGTTCGTGCAGTCACGCGAGGGGGTCCTCAGGATTCTCGAACTTGAGGAGATGCGGTACCATGAGATGCTTAGGAAGGGCGAGGCTGCGGTGCGCACCGCCCTCAAGCCGATTCCCAGGGATTCTGCCGAGGCCCCCGACGAGACGCTGTTCCGCCTAGCCGAGGAGAGGGGCCTGAATCCCGACATGGTCGTTTCGATAGCGCATGGACTCGGTTGGGAGAACCTGTCCGTGCGGGTGGGGTTCGCAGCTGACATGGCCGCTCGCAATGCTGAGATGACCAAGGCAGCAGCCAAGGCTAGGCCCGGCAAAAGCGCCATTGAAGCCACAACTCTAACTGAGACTTCAGCAGACTACTACAGCGATACAAGCGCCACCGAATTCACTGCCGAAGTGCTACATTGCACCTCACTTTCTGACGATGCAGTGGAGTCTCTGAACCTGTCTTCAGAGGTCCGTGGAGCGCCAACACACGCAGTGGTGCTCGACCGCACCCTGTTTTATCCCGAGGGAGGGGGTCAACTGGGCGATCAAGGCACGCTGACCCAGAACGGCTCGGTCGCAAATGTCGTCGATACCCGAGTCGAGAACGATGTGATTCTGCACCTCACCGACGCCCCCTTGAGTGGCGGCTCTGCCAGTGGAACGGTTGACTGGGAGCGCCGCAAGCAACTGATGGACCACCATACTGCAGTCCACATCGTCGGCGGCTCTGCCAGAGAGGTCCTGGGCCCCCACATCTGGCAGGCTGGCTCCAACAAGGGCGCTCGCTACGCGAGGCTGGACATCACCCACTACTCGAGACTAACTAGGGAGGTGTTGGACACCATCGAGGACAGGGCGAACGAGATTGTCGAGGCAAACCCCGGAATCGAGAAGCTGGTCATGGACAGGGCAGACGCTGACGCGATGTTTGGTTTCGACATCTACCAAGGCGGACCGCCCAAACACAGCCAGATTCGTATCATCAAGATCGGTGACTACGATACCCAAGCCTGCGGGGGCACGCATCACGACGCAGCCGGTGAAGTTGGGGAGTTACGCATCATCAGGTCGAGTCAAGTCCAAGACGGAGTGGAGCGTCTGCAGATCGTGGCAGGGGAGACGGCACGCGAGCACGCCCGGCGTCAGGAGCGCCTTCTCGGCGAGACTTCGGAGATTCTCGGAGTGCAGCCGGACGACCTGCCACGAACCGTTTCCCGCTTCTTCGACGAGTGGAAGTCGCAACAGAAGCGCATTGAGTCACTGGAAGCAGAAATAGTGAGACTGCGGACTGATGGGGGCGGCGATGCAGCTGTTGAGAAGGCTGGTGTCAGATATGTGGTAATGGAATCAGGCGGAGACGCCAAGCAGATGATGGCGATGCTCGGCGAGCTGACCCGCGACCCATCCACCCCAACCCTCGCAGTACTCGGAAGCCGGGAGGGCGGTGGAACACTCATCGTCGCTTCGACCGAAGGTAGCATCGCAGCAGAGCAGCACAACGCAGTGGAAATCCTCAACGCAATAGCAGGCTATATCGGAGGAGGGGGAGGGGGCAGGCCCACCATCGCGCAGGGCGGCGGCTCGAACCCTGACGGCATACCAGACGCTCTCGACGCCGCCCGCTCGCTACTAGGCATCTGAGCAATCTGCAATCCGTCGATTTGATGGCCAAACCTCATCACGCACGAATGTGGTCGAACAGGTCGACGCCTCTGCCCGCGCGGCTTCAATAGAGTACGCCATCCGCGATGTCGTAATTCCCGCAGCCGAACTTGAGGCGCAGGGCCACGCTGTAATACGACTCAACATCGGCGATCCGCTGGCCTATGACGGACTGCCAACCCCAGACCACATGGTCGACGCCTTCAAGGCGGCTCTGGACAGGCAGGACAACGGCTACGGACCATCTTACGGAATTTCCGAGCTACGTGATGCCATAGCATTACGCGAGAGCGCGAAAGGATGGGACTGCTCCGCTGACGATGTCTATGTGACCCACGGCGTGACCGAGGCCTTGCAGATTATCTTCGCTGCCTTCCTAGAGGAAGGCGACACCGTCCTAGCACCCGGGCCGCATTACCCTCCCTACATGGCCTACCCGCAGATGTTCGGAGGCACCACGGTCGAGTACCGGCTGGACCCGAACAATGGCTGGCGCATCGACCTAGAGGACATCCGCTCGAAGATGGACGACAGCGTCCGCCTGCTGGTCCTAATCAACCCAAACAACCCAACAGGCAATGTCGCCACCCCCAAGGAGGTCGATGCGCTCATCGAGATCGCGAGCCAATGGCCCAAGTGCACAATCATCGCAGACGAGATCTACGACGGACTGGATTTCACCGGCCACCAGTGTTCGGTCGCATCTCGCTCCGAGCAAGTACCGGTGATTGCGCTCAACGGGGTCTCCAAGGTCTACTTCGCACCCGGTTGGAGGGTCGGCTACATGGCTTGGCACGACCCCAGAGGCGGGAGGGGATTGGTCAGGGACGGGGTGGAACGGTTGCTTCGCAGCCGACTTTGTGCATCCACGCCAGCGCAGTACGGCTTCCTCGCAGGCCTGACTGACGAGACGGGCTGGCTGGAAGCCCATCGTTCCAGAATCACCGACAGGATGGGTTACTGCCTGAGGAGGATCAAGGCCATAGACGGTTTGGAATGCGAGGCCCCGGGTGGAGCGTTCTACCTGTTCGTGAGAATCACTGACCCGAGTATAGCTGCCGACGACAAGGCGTTCGTACTCGATTTGCTGCACCAGCACCATGTGCTACTCGTTCACGGCTCGGGCTTCTCGCCGGAGTTCGGACAGGGCCACTTCAGGATGGTCTGCCTGCCGCCTGTCGATGTCCTCGCCAAGGCCTTCGACCGCATCGAGGCATTCCTGGATGGTTGACCGATGGGCCTCTTCGACTTCATAAGGGAATTTTTCTCCCCCCCGTCGAGCCCAGAGGAGCTGGTAAAGGAACGCTGGACAGCGTTCGATGACGGCACTTACAGGGACAAGCTTCGAGACTACGATGAGATGGCTTGGCGAGTAGGAGTAAGTTGGTTCGAGTCGTGGTTCCAGGGGATTGAGCAGAGGACCGAGCAGAGCCTCGGAAGGCGCCTCGCACACGCCGCGGTGGAGCACGAGGAGTACATGATGGGATTAGGAGGATCGACCATCCCTTCAGGACGCGACCCCGCATCCTGGTCGCGTACCATTATGCACTGGGAGACGAGCGGCCTCGGCAGGTTCAGTCTTCTTGAGGACGGTGATGAGACTAGGATGGTGGTCGAACTGCCCGCCTCGGCCCCTATCTGCTCTGGACTCATCGCCGCAGCTTGGGAGGAGGCAACGGGCAAGCGGCACCGTTTCCTCTGGTCGGAGAGCGCGGGCGATGGTCTAGTCATCACCCTGACCCAAGATGACGCACAAGTCCCCGGGCCGAAACCCCTCAGTCCGAATTGGAATGCTCAGGACCCCACTGTTGATGTCGTGCCCGAGACGAACGATGAGATGTGGTTGGATCTGCGAACCGATTCTCCCGGCCACTGGTCGATAATGAACGAACGCAGGATGTTCGCCCCCCTCGACCTAATAATGCGCTTCGAGGAATACTGCATCCCGTACCTAGATGGCAACTGTGGCGTAAGGTTCGAGGACTACTCGTGGAGTGGCTTGGACGAGAAGCGCTCGGCGTGGTGGACGGCCGCTGCCGACTCGGCCAGAGAAAGNCTCGTCTCGGAGGGCCATCACATCCTACTCCGCGAGCACTCTGACTGGACCAGCATCGCCCGTCGGCATTTGTCATTCCACGGACTCGGGAGAATCGAGTCGACGAAGCAGACCGACGAGCACGGAGGAGTCAGTATGACTTTCTTTACAGTTTTTCATCCAGCCATTGTAAGTGGGGTACTGCTCGGCTGCTGGGAACGAGCGTACGGCAGGAATGGACGCTCCTCGGTAGCTTTTGTGGAAGGCAGAACGACGCTCGAATTGCGCTCTTCAAGAGAGATAGCCTCCTGACTCGGGCTGCTCAGTGGCCGTGAAACATTATATTGGTGCCCAATTTCACTTGGTCGGCCCCCTTGGGGGCCGGGTGTGCACTCATGGCCTTGAATCACAACCAGTACGCTGTTCTCGCAATAACAGCGACGCTGTGTCTGGCCGGATTCTACACCATTATCGACGCTGGCCTTTCCACCACCATCTCCGGCGGCTTCGAGTCAGCGTCGGGCGACATTGACTCCGGTGACGACACCCATGTCGGCGGGGAGGACTTCGACGGCGACGGTCTGCCGGACAGGATGGAGCAGACTCTCTACGGGACCGACTGGAGGGAGGCCGACACCGATAACGATGGACTAGACGACGGATGGGAGATAGCCAACGGGCTGGACCCTCTCGACAACGGAGAGCCAGACATCAGCGAGATATCCTTCAACGCCCCTGACAACGAGGAGGACACCGGGGAGCAGAATGAGACCTTCCCCAATCCTGACAACGGACCCTTCGGAGACCCGGATCGTGACGGCCTGACAAACACTGAGGAGATGCTCCTCGGAACCAACCCCAATCTGAAGGACACTGATGGCGATGGTCTGAACGACCGTTGGGAGTCCGAGTACACCTTTGTCGTTGAGACCCCTACGGGGTCAATCACCTTGCTCGACCCTCTTGACGGCAACTGGGACTGCTATCTGCTGACCCCCGAGGCGCAGGGCTTGATCGAGCAGGACATTGGTTCGAGCGAGTGGGAAGAGATGGGTAGCCAGTTCGGCCACTCGTGCGACGCACTGCTGGACCTCGAGCAACCGGAGCCCGACAGCCTGCGCAACTATGTCGAGGAGAGGTACGACACCAATCCGCTCGAAGAGGACAGCGACGGTGACCTCATCGCCGACAGATACGAGATTGCCTACGGACAAATCCAATTGGGCGTCCACTGCGGCGTCCCTGTCTTCGGCACTCTGAATCTCCAAGCACCGTACACCGATTTCATGAGCGGTCACGGTGACCGGACCTGGTTTGAGCAGGACATGGACAACGACGGCCGCCTCAACGGGCCCGGGGA
>JGI24815J26687_1000025_pt1 | contig 25410 bp, 17 predicted proteins | sample METZYME_3_150m_FD_26687 | JGI IMG/M metagenome (IMG submission 26687) | reverse complement strand
GGGTCCTTGACTGGGCTCGGAGTTCCTGCGTACCAGCGAACAGGGCGAACGCATGCATAGAGGTCGAGTTGTTGGCGGAGTGCCACGTTGAGGCTGCGGATGCCGCCGCCGACTGGAGTTGTCAAAGGTCCCTTAATCGAGACCAATCCCTCGCGCATTGCTTGTTTGGTGGCCTCGGGTAACCACTCACCGGTGGCATCGAAGGCTTTCTGCCCGGCCAGAACCTCACTCCAATGGATGCTGCGCTGGCCCCCATATGCATGCTCGACTGCGGCGTTTACCACAGCTATCATAACTGGTGTGATATCGATGCCTATGCCATCACCTTCGATGTAGTGTACGATGGGGTCGTCGGGCACGCTCAAGCGGCCTTTTGCCATCGAAACTCGGGTACCCTCGACCATGTCTCTCAGCGCGCCGACCAACCCCCCCTTCATGAAGCCAACCCTTCAAGGGCGATGGCGCCGGTGAGTGGGGCATGAAGGGGGAGGTGAAGTGGACTGATTCGGGTGGATACGTTGGTACCACCTCTAGCGGTAAGAGCTTTGGAATCTATGGTGACTCTTCCCCTAGTCCTACAGAGATGGTGATTCATGCACACGCTGCTTGCTCTTTGATCGACGTAATTGATGGTCTGAAACATAGAGNAGCAAATGTGGAATATGCGACAGTAGAAATTGAGGTCGAGATGGCGGAAAAGGTCCCCAAGGTTTTCACATCTGTTAACATGAATTACATCATCAAAGGTGACGTTCCCGAAACTCTTGTCCGACGACTCATTGAGAGTAGTCACGAGAAATATTGTAGAATCGGGATAATGATTACTCGTTCGGGAGCATCGTTGGATTGGTCACTTGATATGAGATCTTGATAGAATCAATAATCTAACAATTGGCGTTCTATGGGAGCAGTGAATAATTCCTTGATTCGCCTCTATGTTGACTGAAGGTTTCCTCAATCATTAAACACCCTCCATTCGGAAGAGTGAATCCCTTGCGCCGTGCAAGGACAAATCGGGTCGGTAGCGACGAAGGAGGGAGAAGGTATGCAGACTAGAATCAAAGCAGATACCGATGCCGGAATTGCAGAATCTGGGATGGTCATAGAGCGCCGATTCACCACCGCTGGTGATGACCCGTTCGATGCCTTCGACTGGATAGAGATGGATGTTGAAATTAGGAATCCAGACGGTTCTATGGCAGATGCCGTCGAGGGGGTGAAACTTCCCTCAGGCTTCACTGGTGTACCTGGAAAGGTGTTAGGACAGAAGTACCTGCGGAAGGCCGGCGTTCCGAAGTACCTGCGGAAGGTGCCGGAAGATAATGTTCCCATCTGGTTACAGCGGAGTGTACCAGATCACGAGAGGCTTCAGAATGTAGAGGCCAAAGAGAGAATGGGTGGGGAGGCTGACGGGAGGAATCTCTTCCGTCGACTCGCAGGGACCTGGACCTACTGGGGCTGGAAGTACGGCTACTTCGCCAGCGAGGCTGATGCTCGCGCCTACTTCGATGAAATGTGTTACTTGATCGCAAGCCAGCGCTCGGCACCTAACAGCCCCCAGTGGTTCAACACCGGACTGCATTGGGCCTATGGCATCGAGGGGCCAGCTCAGGGCCACTCGTTCATCGACCCTGCCAGTGGCGAACTGGAGTACTCCACTAACGCTTACGAGCACCCCCAACCTCATGCCTGCTTCATCCAATCAGTATCCGACTCTCTGGTCGGTGGCTCAGAGTCAATTATGGGCCTGTGGAACCGAGAGGCGTTACTATTCAAGTACGGCTCAGGAACCGGTTCGAACTTCTCCAGAATTCGAGGAGCGGGTGAGCCTCTCTCAGGAGGCGGCAGCTCGAGTGGATTGCTGTCCTTCCTCAAAATAGGTGATAGGGCCGCCGGGGCGATAAAGTCCGGCGGTACCACCAGAAGAGCAGCCAAGATGGTCACTCTAGATCTTGACCATCCTGATATCGAGGAATACATAGACTGGAAGTCGAGTGAGGAGGAAAAGGTCTCAGCACTAGTGATAGGGAGTAATATTCTGCAGAAGCACGCTAATGTCCTAATGGACGCGATTTGGAAGTATGCTGACGACGAGGGCCGATTNGATCAGAACACCAACCTTGGTCTACGTAGAGCCATGGTGAGAGCCATCGGAGAACATGTTCCACANCCCCATATCCAGAGGATACTAGACCTTGCAAAGCAGGGATGGAAAGGTGTCGATTTCGAGGTTCTAGATACCAACTGGCAGGGTGAGGCTTACCTTACTGTATCTGGTCAGAACAGCAACAACTCAGTCCGCGTCCCGAATCGGTTCATGGAATCGGTCAAGGAGGGTGGTGATTGGAATCTTTACTGGAGAACCGAATTGGATAGTTCGGAGGCAGAAGGGAGGGATCCTGAACCATGCAAGACTCTTGATGCAGGAGAATTGTGGGACAAGGTGGCGTACACTGCTTGGGCTTGTGCTGACCCAGGTGTCCAATATGACACCACAATCAACGAGTGGCACACCTGCCCTGAGGGAGGGAGAATCAACGGCTCCAACCCTTGCTCTGAGTACATGTTCCTCGATGACACTGCCTGCAATTTAGCCAGTATCAACCTACTACACTACTACGACCTCGATACTCAGACTTTCCAGATAGACGACTTCAGACATAGTGTCAGGCTTTGGACTACGACCCTTGAGATTAGCGTTCTAATGGCGCAGTTTCCCTCTGAGGAGATAGCGCGCAAGTCATACGAATACCGTACTCTAGGTCTGGGCTACTGCAACATAGGCTCTCTGTTGATGCATATGGGTATCCCCTATGATGATGAGCGGGCCTATGCAATCTGTGGCGCNATCACCTCTATCATGTGCGGAGAGACCTACTCGACTAGTGCGGAGATGGCTTCGATACTCGGGGCCTTTTCTGACTACGAGAGAAACTCCGAGCACATGCTGAGAGTGATGAGAAATCATAGGAGGGCTGCATACGATTCGCCAGAGGACGAATATGAGGGACTCACTGTTCCACCTATGGGAATTAACTCGAAGAAATGTCCGAAGGACCTACTAGAGGCGGCGAGGGAATCCTGGGACCGTGCGGTCAGAGATGGAGAGGAGCATGGATACAGGAACGCGCAGACCACAGTCATCGCACCCACTGGTACCATCGGTCTGGTGATGGGCGCGGACACCACCGGTGTCGAACCACAGTTCTCACTTGTGCAGTTCAAGACNCTAGCCGGAGGTGGTTCGCTGAGGATTGTCAACAAGGGTGTACCGAGTGCTCTTCGTCGACTTGGCTACTCCGATAGCAAGTGCAAGACGATTGAGGAGTATATCGTAGGCACCGGACGACTCAGTGGATGCCCCACGCTACCAGTGAACCGTATGAAGGAAGTTGGCTTCAGTACCGAGGATCTCGCTGCTGTAGAGAATAAAATGGATGATGTGTTCGATTTGCGCTCGGCCTTCGCACCGACTCTACTCGGAAAGGAGCTGTGCACAGGAGCCCTTGGAATGTCAGAGGAGCAATATGAGGATTCATTCTTCGATACCCTAGACTTCCTCGGCTTCACCTCTGAAGAGATTGAATCGGCCCAATCTCATATCTTCGGGAATCTGACCATCGAAGGAGCACCTGGACTCAAGGAAGAACATCTGGCCGTGTTCGACTGTGCCACTCCATGCGGGGCGAAAGGAACGAGGTCAATCGCATGGCCTGCTCATGTNAAGATGATGGCTTCTGCACAGCCATTCATCTCGGGAGCGATTTCCAAGACCATTAACATGCCATCCAATTCAACGGTAGATGATGTTAGAGAAGCTTACAACCTTAGTCACACTACTATGAACAAAGCATGTGCGGTTTACCGCGACTGTTCGAAATTATCGCAACCCCTGATGAACCAACTCGTCGAGGACACCGAGCTGGCTGAAGAGGTTACTGAAGAGGAAGAAATGGTCAAGAAAATGGTTGAGGAGACTGTCAAGGCGCTGCCCCTCCCAGAACCCATGGCTCAACCAGTGGCTGAGTCGTTCGTGAAGTTCATCGCAACCAGACGCTCCCTACCAGATAGGAAAAGGGCTACATCGACCAAGGCTAGGATAGGTGGACACAGTGTGCGTCTAATCACAGGGGAGTACCCAGATGGTAAATTGGGCGAGATTATACTGGTGACCTCCAAGGAGGGTGCCGCTTGGAGAGCCATGCTCAATCAGTTCGCAATAGCGGTCTCCATCGCTCTCCAGCATGGTGTACCACTGGAGGCTTTCATCAAGGTGTTCACCTTCCAGAAGTTTGAGCCTAGTGGACCTGTTGAAGGCGGTAGTGGGCGGGTCAAGATGGCTTCGAGTCTAGTCGATTGGATCTTCAGAGAATTGGCCATCGAGTACGCTGGCCGGGATGACCTCGCACACGTTGCTGCCGAGGACTTCGATCAGTTCTCAATTAGTAAGCCAGAGATTACCGACCAAGGAGTGATGCGAACTGAGGGCGAGAAGAGGGAAGTTCAGATGACCCTTGATGCTGCGGTCGCTCCGCTGCAAGAGCAGGATGCTGAGGCCCGTGCNCGGCAGGCGGCACGTGAGAGAGGTTTTACCGGTGACATTTGCGGTGACTGTGGAAGTAGCCAGATGGTGCGTAACGGTACTTGTTTGAAGTGCAACGCCTGCGGCTCTACAACCGGTTGCTCGTGAGCATTACTCAAATCTCAAGCTCGATGTTGAGATTCTGTATCAGTTCCTTGTAGCGGTTCCTGATTGTAACCTCAGTCACACCAGCTACCTCGGCGACCTCACGCTGGGTTCTGCGCTTACCACACAGAACGCTAGCAATGTAGATGATTGAGGCTGCTATTCCAGTTGGGCCTCGTCCACTCGTGAGTTCCTTTTCCTGAGCAGCGGCGATTAGTTCGTATGCCTTTGACTGGACTTCAGCATCCAAGTGCAGGCCAGAACAGAATCTCGGTATGTAGTCCTCCGGCTTGGTAGGTGGTATCTTCATNTTGAGTTCNCGAACCATGAAGCGGTAGGTCCGACCAATCTCCTTNCGACCAGTTCGGCTGGCCTCCCCAATTTCGTCAAGGGTTCGAGGNTTGTTNCATTGCCTGCACGCGGCGTAGAGGCTAGCTGCAGCGACTCCTTCGATAGAGCGTCCGCGGATGAGTCTCGCCTCAACGGCTTTCTTGTAGTTCACAGCAGCCGACTCACGAATTGACTTTGGTAGATCGAGACGGCTGGCCATACGGTCGAGTTCAGCCAGAGCCATGGCAAGGTTTCGCTCGGTGGCGTTGCTCACGCGAGAGCGTTTTTGCCACTTCCTCATACGATAGAACTGGCTTCGGTAGCGACTTGAGATGGCCTTTCCAGAGTAGTCTTTGTTCTGCCAGTCAATATCAGTAGACAGGCCCTTGTCGTGCAGCATCACCGTCATAGGTGCTCCCGTACGCGCGCGCTGGTCGCCCTGTTCAGGGCTGAACACACGCCACTCAGCGCCTTGGTCGATTACGTTGTCTTCTAAGACCAAACCGCAGTCTTCACACACGACTTCTCCTCTGGTTTCGTCTCTATTCAGGTTCCTGCTACCGCACTCGCTGCACTTCACAGTGTCTTCCACTAGGTATCCTTCGTCTGCCATTCCCTCACTCCACCTTTGCTTGAAAGGTAGTAAATCCCGACAGACCATCTTATTTAAGAGTGATAGTAGAGGAAAAAAGTAACAATCGCCTTACTGGGCGGCTGTGTAAGGTAATACGACCATTGAGAATGATGAAATAGAGCGCGACGTTGACGTTAATCGAAAGAGGAGGTGTAACCTTGTCCAAACAGTGGCCCCCAGCACAGATAGCGCTGACCCCTGGTAAGAGAGTGCTCTTCCTCACCAAGGATCTCGAACTGATACGCAGGCAACTCTACGAGGGCCTCGATTTACGCATGGTGGATCTCAAGGTCGGTGATTTACTCGATGACATCAACACCGACGTCATGACTCCGGCTTGGGTCTGTTTCGACCACGATCCGGCAGTCATAGCCGAGAATGCCTACGCCGGCCTAGTTCACGAGGGGCGACGTGTGTTCGAACCTCGTGCATTGCTAGACGGTGGTTTTGAAGCCATAGTATCTGGACATCGTAAGGGCACTGGGTCAAGTCGCGAGACTGCCGCTCAGTGTGAGCGTTGGTCGGGAATTAGGATTGTTATCGCGGCGTCCTTCGCACCGATTCACGAGCGGAACAATATCAACCTCGGACAATTGATGGGTGACTACGGGATGTTGGAGAGACTGCAATCTGGTGAGAGTATCTCATTGAATGAGTTCACCTCTGAGTACGACCCAGTGACCAGATTGATTATTGAAAATGGTGGCATCCTGCCATTCGCGAAGAATCTCAAAGAAGGGGATATCAGTCTCCCTGAGTTGAAGACTGAGCCGCGACCGATGACTATGGTCGAGAAGATGATTGCGAACAAACTGCTGGGTCAGAATGGCACGGCGCGCTATGTCAAGCCTGGTGATGCTGTGCTCTCACAGGTCGATGGTGGCTACTCGCACGAGTTCACAACCGCACAGGTCCACGAATTCCTCAAACAGGAATACGGCAACGATTACTCGCTTCCCAATCCATCAAAGTACGCAGTCTTTGAGGACCATTTGCTGTACGCCACCGGAGTGCCGAGGTTTGGTCGCTTCACTGAGAAGATTCAGACCCTGAGAGACATGCAAAACGTGTTCCAGCAGCACACCGGAGTGCGTGATTATTCCGCTGAAGATGGTGTCAGCCCTGGTATCTGCCATCAAGTCGCAAGAGAGGAATTCATCGATGTTGGCGATTTCATTCAAGCGACCGATTCGCATACCTGTATGGGAGGTGCCACGAACGCACTGGCCTACGGTGTCGGCTCAACCGAGTACGCCAACCTCGTGCACAATCAATTTGCATTCGTCCAAGTCCCAGAAAGTATACGCTTCGAGTTGGTAGGTAACCTAGATCCTGGGTGCACAGCCAAGGATGTCATACTCCATATCCTTTGGAAGTATGCCGCTGAGTCCGAGACACTTGACCGTAGCATGGAGTTCGGTGGTCCCGGACTTGCCGGTTTGTCGATGGATGAGAGAGCTACTCTGTGCAACATGGCTACTGAGTGTAGTGCTAAGACTGGGATATGTGAACCAGATAGTCTCACTGTAGATTGGTTAATGAATCGNAGATCAGGACTGAGTGAGGCAGAGGTGCGCAACGCCTTCGTGCTGCCGGACGAGGGGGCGGAGTATCACGGAGGAGTACATACCATCGACTTGACACAGATTCGTCCGATGGTCGCACATCCCGGCAAGCCCGACGAGGGAATCCCCTCCGATCCTACAAATGGTGCTTACATAGATGAAATTGGCAAGGTGAGGATAGATATCGCCTACGCGGGTTCGTGCACTGCTGGCAAGGATGATGATTTCGCCTACTACGCGCAAGTCACTGAAGCGGCTCTTGAAGCAGATCTGGTAATTCCAGAAGGTGTCGACTGTTACATCCAGTTCGGCTCAAAGACAGTGAAGAGCTTGTCTGAGAAGAACGGCTGGAGCGAGATGTTTGAGCGCGCCGGTATCAAGCTAATTGACCCTGGTTGTGGTGCCTGTATAGGAGCAGGACCTGGTATTAGCGATGATGCGGAGCAGGTTACAATCTCTGCGATTAATCGTAATTACCAGGGTCGCTCCGGACCAGGTAAGTTGTATCTAGCAAGCCCCCTGACTGTGATGGCCAGCGCTTTTGTCGGGAAGATTACGGCGTGGCATCCAGATATCTTTGCACAGGGTTAAGAGCGTTCCTCGGTCGGAGACTTCTATCCAAAAGAGGCCCCGTGCCATTCGGGTATCGGGAGGACCTGCCGGAGGTTTGCGAATGAGCGAAGAAAAACCACTAGCCGGGAAACAAAAGCAGATTGCGATAAGCGAATTCTTCGAGAAGAACAAGCATTTCCTAGGCTTTGACTCCCTACAGAGATCTATCATCACGGCTGTCAAGGAGGCCGTCGACAATTCTCTCGACGCCTGCGAGGAGGAACGGATACTCCCTGATATCAGAGTTGAAATTAACCGACTCGAGGGTGACCGAATAGAGTTGATATCACAAGACAACGGGCCGGGCATACCAAGAGGGGCTATCGAGCACGTCTTCGGAAAATTCCTCCTCGGGTCTAGATTCCACGCAATCAGACAGACCCGCGGTCAGCAGGGAATCGGAATTACTGGAGTAGTGATGTACGGCCAACTCACCACAGGCTCGAAGACCAGTGTTATTTCAAAGGTCAAAGAGGAATCTTCAGCGGTCCAGGTTGATCTCGGTATTGATACAAGGAAGAACAAAGCGATCAAGAGTGGCGAGAGTAGGGATGTTTGGATTGACGATATCACGGGTGAAGAAATCAAGCACGGCTTGAAGATACGGACCGAGATGAAGGCCAAGTACCAACGAGGTAGACAGTCGGTCTACCAGTACCTCAGGATGACTTCGATTGTCAACCCACATGCGACCATCAGCCTGACCGTAAAGGACCGCGATGGAGANCTAATCGAAGAAGGCCACTGGCCTCGTACCACCGGCCGGCTCCCTAGGGTGGTAGAGGAGATTAAGCCCCATCCACACGGCATCCACCTCGGTACATTGCAGAGGATGCTACGTGAAGCTGAGGAGAGGAAGATGACTTCTTTCCTGAGGCACAACTTCTCCGGAGTCAGTATGAGAGCGGCCCGGGAGATTCTCGGAAAGGCGGGGCTTGAGGAGAGTAGGCAACCCCGCAGAATCAGAGCCGAGGAGGCTCAGGCTGTGCTCGATTCATTCCAGAAGGTCAAACTTCTGAATCCACCTACCGACTGTCTTTCCCCCATTGAGGACCTGTTAATCAAGAAGGGGCTATCGAAGGCGATTGATTCTCGCTTCGCCTCGACTGTTACTAGGGATACACGAGTCACTCAGGGCAACCCCTTCCAAATCGAAGTCGGCCTAGTTTTCGGTGGCGACCTAGCCTCAGACAGTCCGATTGAGATTCTTCGATTCGCTAATAGGGTGCCCCTGATGTACCAGCAGGGTGGATGTCTGCTCACGAAGGCAGTTGAGTCTGTCGACTGGAAGCGCTACGGCCTAGATCAACCGGGCGGTAGAGGGATACCAAAGGGACCGGCGGCCGTTCTCATTCACCTCGCCTCTACTAACGTCCAGTTCACCAGTGAGGCGAAGGAAGCCGTTGCTGGTAATGAGGAGGTATTAGGGGAAATCAGGAGAGCTTTGATGGAAGTAGGTAAGGGCCTGAAAAACCATCTCAAGAAAAGTTCGCAGAGGAAAAAGGCCCGGGAGAAGTTTGAGCTGATAAACGTCATTCTCCCTGAGATATCGCAGAAAACCTCGCAACTATTGGGCAGGGAAGAGCCTAATCTAGCGCCGATAATAACCCAGATTATGAATGCAGTTTTCTGCGAAGAGGCTCTTGGATGGGACGCAACGAGGAAACTAACGACCTGTGATATCACCGTNTTCAACTACACCGCTCGAGCACGTGCGTACACAATCTTGGCCAAATGGCCCGANAGCGAAACTGTCGCCATGGTGGACAACCCTCTCGGAGGTCGTAAGGAGACTCATGGTCTGTGGGCTTGGCGATTGGACACGCTGGACCCTGGNTCCTCGGCGGTAATCTCGTTCACCGTTTCCGGNCTCAGCAAGGGTGATTGGGCGGACATGGAGATCTTTTTCAGNGGCAATGGTGACATCATCGGAGCCACCAAAATAGACGAGAAGCTACTCGATGAGATGAGGAACAAGGAGGCTCTTGATGCCGCTGTGGAAGAGGTACGCATCAAGAAAGACCCCATGATTGAGAATCTTGCTGAGAGAGCTGAAGAGTCGGTTCCAGTCCCAAATGANGAGGGCGTAATCGACATGGGGTCATTGACTCCAGATCAGGGGGTAGATGAATGAGCATAAGCAGAGAGAAATCCAAGGACGAGGTGATTCAAGCCCTCCATAATGTGGCTTCAGAGATGCATGACAAGATGTCCAAGGGCAATCCTCCGACGATGACACTGCCTGTCCGCTCTAAGAGCAACATCGGCTTTGACCAGCGGTTGGGGGTCTACAAATATGGCAAGAAAAGGACAGTTCGCGACGCGACCAACCTCGGTTCCGCTAAACAGTTGCTACGCTCACTACACGTCACCGAGTTCATCGAGGAGATGATCAACAACGGTAAGTCCTCAACCCTGAGAGAGATGTACTACATCTCCGAAGCCTGGGGCAACGGCAAGTTTCACTCGCAGAACGAAAGCAATAACCTAGCTGAGGACCTTGAGATTGTCACCAAGTGTCTACGTGAGGATTTCCGTCTGAGGCCAGAGGAGGACGGGGCGAGAATAATCGGGAATGTGACTTTTGAAGAGCGCAATCGACGTGGTGACTGGATGAGGATAAACTGTCGCGACGACGTCGGCGACTCTGGATACGGAGTCCCTTACAACGTCGAGTCAGAGAAACTCAGACTCATTGATGAAGACATAGATTTCATCATGGCAATAGAGACTGGCGGGATGTTTGATCGATTGATTGAGAATGGTTTCGATGAGGAGGCGCGGTGCGCGCTGATCCATCTCAAGGGGCAACCTGCACGCTCCACTCGTCGAATTATGCGACGAATGAGTGATGAGTGGAAAAAGCCAATCGTGGTATTCGCTGACTGCGACCCGTGGTCGTTCAGAATCTTTGCTAGTATCGCATATGGGGCCATCAAGACTGCTCACATCTCAGAGTACCTAGCGAGCAAGGGTGCGATATATCTCGGGATTACTGCAGACGATATTCTCGCTTATGACCTACCTAGCGATGACCTCTCAAAACAAGACTTGGGCGCTCTGCAGGCTGAATTATCCGATCCTAGATTCTCGACAGGGTGGTGGCAGCAGCAGATTGAGCTGATGCAGGAGCTCGGGAAGAAGGCTGAGCAGCAGTCCCTAGCCAAGTACGGGCTGGATTTCGTGACAGATACCTATCTCCCTGAGAAGTTGGCNCACCCGGATGTCGGTCTCGCCTACTGATTGAGAAGTCTGATAGCACGGAACCATCACCTCGGGCCGTGGCAGATGTTACGCTTTGGGCTAAGAGGCTCTCAGGAGCCTCACTACTACTGATGTTGATTGGGGTAGTATCTTACTACAACGCCATGCCAGCAATGTTCGATGAGTTGGATCCGTCCCAGCGACATCTTCTCGAGTTGGAACCAGGAGAGAGTGGGGAAATCAATTTAGATCAATTTCATGAATACGCTGCTCTGCGAGTCTCAGAGGATGATTCGCAGGCTGCTGAACTCAGGCTTATTGATGCAATGGGGTCTGAGGAAAGTGGTTCGGGGCCCACGGTTCTAGATCTTGAGAGACCTGGTGAGGACGGGACTTTGTATGTCCCTGTGAGGGTCTTCAGATCAGCTCAGACCGGAGAATACACCCTACACAATGATGGAAACACTACCCTCTGGTTCGTGGATGATATATCTGCACAGAAAGCACTGTTTGGGAATGGTTGGTTCGTAATGATGTTCTTCGGGTGTTGCCTCGGATTGCCACTGGGCGTCGTCGCACTCATACTGTTCCTCGCGGGACGAGGGCAACGTAAGAAATCCGGAGGGCCCGTGGTCATGTCCAAAGAGGGTAGGTTGCCGACAACCGATGAGTTGTATAGACAATACCGCGGTCTCCCGGAAGTAGAGGAAGAGCACCCGATAGCGGATCCCTTCCCTGGTCAGACAGAGATTGGGGAGGAATCCCAGCATACCGAGAGCGAACAGGATTGGCAAGGCTGGGACGAAGGCTGATTACTGTCTCTTTCTGATTGCTACCATGATTACTGATACTACAAGAATTGTAGCGCCTAGGTAGCCAATCATTTGACCGATTGAATTGACTCTATCTCTCATATCACGACCATCTTGACACTGCCCCTCATCAGCACCGATAATTTCTCCAATTGTACCTGCCTCATCTTCGCATTCATCGGCAATCCTCTGATCAATGGCATCAACTACTATTGAAGCAACAAAGGACAGAGCCAACATCAGCAATCCAGCGATGACTAGTACTGTGACTAGTACGGTCTTCCCGGTTCCCATATCTGTTTCACTAGTTCGACAGATATTATTCTATGCTCAAGTTGGGTTTTTAGAAGTCCTCCACTACCCAACCTCAGGTTGGTAAGTAAATGGTGGGTTTCGACGAGGCACTCTCGATACTCGAAAACCCCACTCGGCGTCAGATTCTCAGGAAATTGGTCAAGGAACCTCACTACCCCCTGCAACTCTCTGAGTTACTGAATGTAAGTCAGCAAGCGGTGGTCAAGCATCTCAAGGTCCTAGAAGAGTCTGGGTTCGTGGATTCCGAACGTGTGCCATCCGAGAAGGGGGGGCCACCGAAGAAGATGTACAAGGTCAACCAATCCTTCTCCCTACGTCTCGACCTTGGACCTGATTTGTTCCGCGCGGAACACAGGAAGATACCAGATGGGGGGCCGATGCGTCTGTCAAACAGATTGCCCCCTGAACTGAATGGAGTGGTCGACCGGCTAGGGACTCGTCGGAAGCTCCCGATGGTAGAGGCTATGGGAGTGCTCTCGGAGTTGGATTCCGCTCTTGAGCGCATAGATGAACATCGTGACGCTGTAATAGCACTCCATCAGCAGGTGATGAGAAAGGTNTCTCCAAGCATCTCCGAGCAATCTGAATCATATGAGGAGAGGCAGTTGGCCCACGCTATCATGAACCAACCNCGCAGGCCACTCGATTTGGATGCGTTCTCGCAAGGATTGAGGATCCAGTCGATGGATGCTGAGGAGATGATGGATGCTCTACGCGAGCGTTTGATGCGCGATTTTGCAGCTAGTCGGGGCCGCCTAGTCGCGGCGCGTGAAGGTACACCGTTGCCATGGTGGCTAGCACGCTAATCAGAAGACCATGTCCTCATCGTCAAGGTTCGAAATCATACTGGACTTTTCGGCGTAGCGGATTTTTGCCTCCTCTCTGCGTCCCCACATGACTACTGCAACTACCCCTACAAGAGCGAACGTCGCACCGAGAATTATGGTCGGCACTGTGTATTGAGCGATGATTTCGACACCGACATCGAGCAGCCCCAAATTTGAGCCCATCTTCTCATTGACCGATTTGATATTGTTGTTCTCATCGGTCTCAACAATTATGTTGTCCGGATCTATGACGACAACGACGTCGTGTCTTCCAGCCTCGACCATATACAGTAGAGCAATTGTGGGTGGATCCTCACCAGCACATGAGCTAGAAGGGTCGTCACAGGGCATTATCGCCTCAACTATTTGTCGGTAAACAATGTTCTCCTCGTCGCACCCGTTCTTCTTGATGTCAGATGTAGTCTGGTCTACGCATAGGATGATGTTGACGTCAGTGGCATGGGAGTTGCCCTTGTTGAGGATTTGTACGTTGACGGAGAGCATCTCCCCAACGTCTCCCGTATAGACTGCGGAGAAGACGTCGAGGATGAAGAGGTCTGGTGCCCTGAGTCTGAGTTCAATGACTTGTTCGTTGGTGTCACAATTGGGTCGGTAGTTATCTGGCAAACCGTCTCCATTTGCGTCGAGAGTGCAGGAGTCATCCCACACCGCAGTCTCATCGTGGTCACCACCTGCTTCCGAGGATCCGAATGCCGATACGACTTTGATTCCAATCTCTCGATCGTTTAATGAAGCAGCAGGGTCAATCTGGATGATTACGACAATCTGTAGAGTAGAGTAGGCCTCCATCACTGGCATGGTGATTGCATTGGTCTGGGCTGACAGGTAACAGCCATCAACAGGTGGATCTTCACCTAGAGTTTGACCAACACATGGCCTCTCAATCGGATATTCGGTGTCAAAGTCCTCGAGCAATGCGTAACTAATCACCCAATTACCCAGTAGAGGCCCCAGTGTAGGGGACGTTTGCCATGAATACCGGTCATCGCTGTCATAGAGAGTGTGGTTGTGGATTGTCGGCTGATCGTCTACATTGCCGTGGTTGGTGATGTTCATGATGAATCGAACAATCCTGCCAGGGGCTGTGGATTTGATTCGGCTCTCAACCATCGGGTCGACCTCTATCCTCATGTCATGGAACTCAACAATCTCAATTTGTAGCTCAATGACATCCCTCAGTCTAGTTCCCTCGTATGACTCCTCGCTTAGCACATGCAGGACTACGGTGTATTGGCCGGCATGGGTCCTCTCTGGCACGTTGAGAAGGATAGGTACGGTCTGCGACTCGTCGCGATCTAACTCAGAGAACAGTATCCGGGGAATATCGATGTCCCAGACGTGAGATGCACCGAATGTGTCCTCAATCGAGTGCACTGTTATGTCGTATCTGTCAGCACCATTTCCTTCGTTGGAGACTGTGGTATCCAATTGGTACATCTGTCCTGGATGCATGGACAGAATAGTTTCAGGTACGCTGCCTTCCAAGTCGTATTCTTGAATGACATTCGTCAGAAGGACCACGGAGTCCCTGACACGCTGTGCTCCTTCCAGATGAGCCTTGACGGTGACAGAGTCCCCTAGGCCGGCAGTAGCGTTGTATGGTGCGCACATGATGGCAGTGACGGTGTATGGGGTGTCAATAATCGACCAGTAGCGCGGGGCATTGTCTGGGATTCCGTTCCCCCCTGGGGCTTCAGAGAAATCCAAATCCACTGTCCAGTGGTCGAACCTCCATGTCTGTTCGGAAATCTCAGGGGGCCTCTCCTCGGGACCACCTGGAGTCGTGAATATCAGGTGACCGGGTGTGAAGTGCTTGATGACGTCGATATCGAACTCAGAGCATTCGCCTGGCAAGACATATTGTGTGGTGTCTCCGAGATTGAAGACAATGTTACCCGTGCTCTTGATTGAGACATTAATCCAGAGTTCGAGAACATCGAAGGTACCTTGATCGATAGAGAGCACTGGCTCACCGGTGGACCAACCCTTCAGGTATATCACAAAGGTCCCGGGATCCTGTGCGGTCGGGACACTGACCTGCAGGTTCCTAGTCACTGACTGCCCGGGGTCCAATGATAGCGATGTTGGAAACGTTAGACCCCATCCGAATGGCAGGGCCCATTCGACCTGTCCTTCCAAGGTAGATGGGTCGTAAAACGCAAACGTATCGTATACGTTACCCGTATTGGTAACCGTTATCGAAAAGAATGCCGATTCACCCTGTTCTACATCTACTTGGGAATGACTGGTGTCTAAGTCAATCCCATGAACAACATCCATCAACGTCAGAGTAATTCTATCGTCCCTGATAGCCGGGTCCTTGTAGGATATCGCAGTCACAGTAATCTGAGCCAATTCATCCGAATGGGCTTGGTATATCGAAGGGGCGCGGACGCGCATGTACATCGAAACCACATCGCCGCCACGCAGGAATACTGGGGTCGAGTCGAATATTGGTGTATGGTTAGTGGTGAAGAACAGAGTGGCTGTCCAGTTGTTGGGGACGCCTTCCATAAACACGGAGAAGGTGTCGGCCACGAGCTCAGCGGGCCCAGGTGTGGGGTTCGAGATTGTCATGTTGTAGGTGGTCTGCTCGCCAGGCTCAATGGTGTGGTAGTATGTCTCAGTCTCTGTGAGGGCGACCTCAACCAGCCCAGTCAGGACGTGGACGTAACACAGTGTGTAGGAACCGCCATTGCTGATGTCGCTGCACTTGTTAGTATCGGACCAAGCGATATGAGCTCCACTTCCAAGATCGTTTGCAAATGCCGGAGGTTGGCCCAAATCGGGGACTGCAGGTGAGTTCGGACCGAGCTTGTCAGACTGCCACTCAGTAATTGGAATTACTTCCCACGGGTCGAGAACTCCCGCGGCGAGTGAATTGAGAGGGAAGCCTTCGGGATAGTCATCGTTAGTGTGATTCAGTCTAGTATAAACGACGGTCTCTCCTTGTGTTCCATTGTAGTTGTCCAACCATGACAGGTGCACATTATCGAAGGAGTCGGTGAGGATGGCTGGCATGTGCGAATTAGCGCCGAAGGGGCGATCAGTCGGAACTCCTTCGATGCCTTCGACTTCTGAGACGGCTGAGTCGACAATCTGCTTGATTCCGTAAGTAGGTAACCCATCAGGGGCTCCGTCCCACTCGCCCGCTCCTCTGAGGCGAAGTCTGGTGTAGTAGATTTCGTAGTTGACATCGATATCAAATCCATAGGCGCGACCGTCCATCCAAGCTAGATGGGTGTTACCAGAGGTGTCTACGGAGATTGAGGGATGTAGACTGTATGCATCGTTGAGTGTAATTCTGGTGTCGTTGACCACGACGAGATTACCGTATCCTAGGCCGTCGATAGAGGGACCGATATCCTCGATGTATCTGTCGGCGGTGGTGTCAACAAAAGTCCCCGAGTCTCCCTTCTGCCAGGTTGGAGGAGGGTTCTCCAGCAGTGACAGAGGATCGAGTATGGACATGTAGATTTCACGCGAGTTGTTTGTGGAAAGGTAGACCATAGCCTCGACCATTAGTTGTAATTCGGCCGAGTTCGCGGAAGTAGTCGGGAAACTGTACATCTGACCCTCCGCATTGGTCAGGCGGGTGTTTGAACCCGGGCAGGTTCTTGTGTTCAGACTGACGAATCCGTTGGGGCACTGGGCGAGGTCCATCATGTGTGATCCGACGCTGCTGGAGCCGGAGCCGAATCCAGCTGCAAGCAAGGGGACCGGGATAATTCCCGCGATAACACAGGCGTCGTGGGCCTCATTGATACTCTGAGTATCATCAGACTGTTGAGCGGGGTCTCCTCCATAGGGGCCTTCGTCTGAGATTGGGATGATAATCTTGGTCGCGTTGGGGTTCCAGTGGTGGTCCAACTGAGTTGGTGGATTACCGGGGACGCTGCCGGTGGCATCTCGCCAAGACAGGCAGGCCCAAGTGGAGCCGGGGCCCCAAAATTCACTGTAGTACCCTCCGTCTTGTGGCAAGTTGACTGCGCCGTTGTTGTAAACAACCTCGGTGAGTTCTCTGATACCACCTGAGTCATCTCCTGGATTGATGCCTAGGGGGGTGGCTCGAGGACCTTGGCTTCCCGAACCACCGGTCTGGTATGCAGCGGCGCAATTGCCGCTGGTAGCCGCACTCGGCCAGTTGCCGCTGAGGGCATACAAGGTCTCGTAGACCGTCATATTAGCTCGCAAGAGCATTGGCTTTAGTCCCTCGAAGTAGCCACCACTGGCGAAATAGCCGCCATAGAAGACCACGCACATGTCAGCCCACTCGGTGTTCATCGAGCCGGAGGTGTCTATNGGAGCAACCATCTCGACTTTGCCGCCACGGGTGTCATCCCATACAATCTGAACAAAGTCATCGGCATCGACAGCGACATCGGGGTGCCCTTTGTGACCGATGATTGGAGTGAGGAGGGTCTCACCCACTGCAACTANAGCCTCACGGGACTGTAGGTCGGGTTCAATCATGGAATAGTAAATCTGGGGTTGTTGGTAGAACTTGTCAAGCGGCTCAAACGAGTCTTCCCAAACGATGTGGGCGTTGTTCTCAGAATCGGTATCGATGGCTGGCCAGTCGCGGTTCTGTGTGTGAACCGAGACCTCGAAGTCGTCGATAATCGAAATCACGTTGTCGATAGCTGAGTCGCCACTCTGATCATCCTGAGATGGGTCAAGCATGGTGTAGAGGATAGTCCACTGAGCGGCTTTATCGGTCCAGGTGATATGCACGTTGTCATCACTGTCAACACTAACATCAGGGTGCCAAGCCCGATGTGCACCGGGGTTTGATATCTGGGTCTCAGAAATCAGCACATCGCCTCTGGGATTGTGCATCTGATACCACAAGTGCTGGGTGTTGCGGCTCCAGACGAAGTGTACNTTGCCCATCGAATCGGCATCGGTAGCCACCATCTTATCGTTAGCTGAGCCCCCGTTGACAATCTGAATCGCATCAGTCAGGACGACTTCACTTGCTTCAGCCTGCGGTATTTCGATTGCCGCGAAAGTGCTCATAACCATCAGAAGAACCATTGTTATGCTGTTTCTCATTTTTGCAGTTTCCATTTCTAAACCTCCAGCAGAGCTGTGTATCGCTCTAGTTTGTCTTCCAGCGATACTTAACCTCGACCCTTTGCCGTCACCTGCGCACGTGAGGGAGCGAGAGTGTGAAGATGGGTTTCAGGCCCATTCTGAGGGATCGAAGTCGCGACCAAATCCACCTGTTTCATCGGTGTCTATCTCGCTAACCTCTGAATGCACTTCGGGTTGGTTACCCCTGCTTTGGGCCTTCTTGGCAATCCAGTCATCAACCGGTCCGGGCTTGCCCACGCCAGGTCCGTATGCGAACTTTATCTTGTGAATCAGAGCGAGTTTTGTGAGCCAAAGATGGCGCATCGTGTGCATGAACTCATTCTGCGTCAGACCATCAAACCAAATCGGTCGAGAGAGATTGAATGCCTGCAGTGGNCCAGGGACGCCATCCTTCTTCTTACCCACGTGAAGCACCCAATCGAGATCTGCCTGAGTGAGGTGAATCCTAGTGTCGTGGAGCCATTTCTCCCAATCCCCGGTCTCATTCCCGGAGTGCTCCGTCATTTCGCTCTGCTGACCGTCGTCGACCCGGGTGACTGAGTATATCAGAACCAGATTTCGGTTTTTTGGGATGACGACGTTGAATACATGACCCTGCTTTGTGGGTGGGTAACGGACATGCAAGTGGAGCATGGCCTGTTGGTCGGCTACATCTCTGGCTTCGAGGCGCTCACTCTGCAGCCATTCGCGCACCATGTCGCCGGCCTCGCGGGAGTTCATGAGGGGATTGAGGTGCCCGTCCTATTTGAGAACGCCGAGTTGGGGAATCAGTTGTCCTACAAGTTCTTCCAAACGACTACCGGTTGCTGAGGAAGCCAATCTCCTTCTTGTTCGGGAGTCGTTGAAATCAGTCAACATATCATAGCCCCANAGGAAAACTAGGTTCGACATGTGTATGATAGGGAGAGATACTGCGAGATATATTGGGAGTAAGGGAGTAGCGCCGAAGAGAGAGTAGAGGAACGCGAGGGAGATAAGTGGCCAAAAGAACAGAGGAGAGAAGATTGCTCCAATCATATGGTGTGTAGTTCTAGAGTCAATCCCCTCGTCCGTGTGTTCACCCGCGTACCACCCGACGAATGCCTGCAAGCCAGTCGTTGGGATGGTGATGGGAGTGACGAGAAGCATTGCTAGAACACCCAATACTCCTCTTTCTAGTCTGGATTCGCTTTTGATTCGCCCACTCATATCCAGTGTACGGGCGTCTAGGCCCACCGAGTGCAGTATGTCTGCAGCCTCCTTGGCTTCTTCGACAAGAGTGTCGTTGTTCTCAATCAGAATGAGTTGTTCTCTGATGTCACGGGCTGCTAATACCTCCTGCTTCAGCGAGCCGAGAGGAGAGGTGGATGAATTCGCCCTCAAGTGACCCAGTAGGTGCCACGCCCTGTATGTCTCCCAATCTGGTGCATTTGGGGTGATGTGGGTCAGACTTTCGTACAATTCGTCACGGAGGGGAATGACTTGTTCTGCAGGCGGCTCAAGCCACTCACCTCCAGCGAGGCTTGAGTGATGTTGGGGGTCTTCGAGCAGTGGTATGGTGATTGGTTCACCGAACTCTACAAAGACATCGGTGCGGAACCAGAAGTGGCATCTAAAATGAAGGCCTACGGGCTGAATCACAGGTTGAGGTAATTCTCTCTCATGCGCGATGCTGGCAGCACTGAGGGCGAACCGTAGAGCACCTGTCCTGAGAGCATGCATCTTGGTGTCTTGATGTGATTTGCCTTCAGGCATCACAATCGCCGCGTGTCCTGAAGCGATGCAGTTGGCCATGGTCAACATACTCCTCTTGTTGATCTTCTTTGCGAACTCAGGGTCACTAACTCCCCTCTCCAATTCGGCTCTCCTGATTACTGGCTGCGAGCCGATTCGGCGCGTAATCCAGCCTATCACAGGCATGGTCATGAGGTCGTGCCTACCGATGGCGATGATACGCCTATCCTGTGATTGCATGATTGCCAGTGGGTCGATGAGGCCGTTGATGTGCGTGGAAGCATACACCGAGCCACCCTCCACCTCGGGCGGGTTATCCATTTCTGAGTGTCTGATGATGTAAGACCAGGCTATGTCAACAGCCCGACGGATGACCTTCCAGAAAGTTCGATTTCCGGGGTGTTTGCCGGTGTGATCCCAAGGCAGACTCTCAAGTTTTCTGACATTGATTCTAGTAGCGCTGCTTGACAGGCTAGGGAGCTCGTCGGGTGCGTTCCCGGAATCAACCATGGTATACCCACGGGGTTAGTGGTTGAGAACACACCGGGTCATTTCAGATGGTTACGAATGTGCTTGGCTAGTATTGCACCCTCATCGGGATCAAGTTGTGTGGTGGCGAATGGCCAGGTCAGGCCGCTGCCATCATCGTGTTTGGGGATGATGTGAAAATGAACGTGGAAGACTGATTGAAATGCGGCCTCGCCATTATTCTGTAGGACGTTGAAATCGGTGGCCCCGGATGCCGCAAGGACGGCTCTGGAAATCTTTGGAAGAACTCTTCCGACAGCAGCAGAGGCCTCTTCTGATAGTCCATCCAGTGTAGTGCTCTGCTCCTTCGGGACAACTAGGGTGTGCCCGATGCTGGCTGGATTAATGTCAAGGAAAGCGAATACGTCCTCATCCTCGTACACCTTATGACAGGGAATGTCTCCTTGAATAATGAGTGTGAAAATGCTCGGATCGGAATCGCTCATGCTATTCCTCTGAGCTGATTATTGCCTCAGCCAAAGCAATCATGCCCTCGAGATAAATTGCGGTGACCAATTCGGTGTTCATCACCATGGAATGGTCTGTGACTCTGATTCCAGTATCTCGCAATCCAGCGAGGCTGGTTGCGGCTGCTTCGAGAGTTTTTTCGTCGCGACTACCGTTGAGATTTTTCATGATTGATGACATGGTGGTTGAGACGCGTCCTACTGACTCGCCGGTGGTTCCCATCAGGGATGTGACTCTATCTCGTTCGGACTGAATCGCCCCTTCCACCAAAGAAGAGGCGGCGAATGGTGTATCCGAGACCCAGTCTCCAGCGTGTTCTCCAGCACTGTTTCCACTCACTAGTTCCTCGAGCAACTGGTTCCCCGGCAGCATGCCAGATCCATGCATTCCAGTGTTGGCTGATCGTCCGGCCGCGTAAAGACCTGTGAACCACATATTACCATCTTCGAAGGTTACTCTGCCACTCTCATCCACAGGAGCGCCTCCTGTAGTTGCGGCGACGCTTGACATCAAAGGAATGACTTCAGTGGTAACGTCCAAGCCTGCCCTCTCTCTCACCCTTCTTGTGGTCTGAGCGAACCAAGGAGATGCTGTAGCATCGAGTGAACGTAGGTCGAGGACGCAGCCTTCTCCGTTGAGGATTGTCTCGGGTTCGACGTCCTCTCCACTCTCCTTTCGCAGTCTACCTCCAGCACCCAGCAAATCAAGGGGAAGGTGCATGTCAGTGCCGCGGATTGTGAGTGGGTGCCGAGGAGAATTGGCCATACCGGACAGGCCTACGCCTGCAGAAATAGCAAGGGCGGATCCGATACCCGCGCCATTCGAAGGAGAGGACCATATTCCTTGATGCCCTTCTGTGGCCAGAATGACAGCTTTGGATTGTATCGAAGATATTCCTCCAGTCAATAGATCCAGCACTACAACGCCACGAACCTGTTGATTGTCCATCACCAGAGAAAGGGGCACTAGGTCCGAGCGGCGAGGGATATTCCTCTTGATAGCCTGCTCCTCAAGAATACGAGTTACCTCTCTGGCCGTGCTGTCCCCGCAACCTGTCAGACGAGCCCTACTGTGGCCTGGTGCCTCTGAGGTGTGGGGTAGCCCTCCTTCTCTGCGGCGCAGAACCAATCCCCACCTCTCGAGTTCAGCAATGACTGAGATTGCCTCACCACAGAATCGGGCTGCTGCGACTTTGTTGGTCGACTCGCCGCCAGCTGTAACCGTATCGTTGCGATGTGCGGTGGAGTCAATCTCATCTATCGAGGCAGCCAAGCCTGACAGAGGAGCTGTGCCAGATGCTGAACCGACACCTGAGGAGTCAATCACCAAGGGGATTGTGCCTGCGTCGGCAGAAGCGATGGCTGCTCGCAGGGCCGCTGGACCGCTGCCGATGACGACTATGTCCCACGACTCCATGTTCTCTCCGTTGGTCGCAATCACAATAGCGTCATGAACGTGACGCTCGGGACTCCGTCCCGCGAGGACCTCAATCGGCTATGGATAGGGCCAGTCTTCGAACCGCCGATGCTGCGTCAGACATTCGCTGGCCTACGCTCTCCTGCTGCGCCTTTGACGACAGCGTGGTCTGCACCACAACTGAGGAGAGTGTTTCTCCGTACTCCCCCCTCAAGGTGACCTGAACTGGGTGCGAGCCTAGTTTGGAGTCCGGCCACGCAAGACCAATCCAGAGCACGGTGGCGTCATCCAACAGACGCCCCAGTGAATCGACCTGATCCGTTGCTCTTGCTCTGTCTATAGGACGAGAAGCCCTAGCCTCGACTCTGATTGTCTGTAGAGCCGGTTCCCCCTCGGCCACCACAACATCGAGTTTGACATTGGTATTGGCTCCGGTGTTGTTGTGTAACATAACGAATAGATCAGCCTGACCTTGAGAACATCGGGGGGGCAGGTCGAGATCTAGTCTCCAAGACACCTCATTCATCGAGTGGTCGCCTCTGATAGCCGAGTCCTGTAGTCTGTCAATCAACCTGAAGAGTCCTGGTTCCCATGCTTTGGTGTGCGCCAACAGGGTCCGCAGTGATTTAAGGTCGAACTTGTTCGATTTGTCAATCAAACTGTCGATTGCTGTCACTTTGAAAACACGCTTCGCCTCGGTCATCAGTCTAGCGTCGTTGAGCATTCCCCGCTCATTGAGATGTACAGCACGCAGAAGGTGCTCTATGGCCGAATCGGGGGTCTGATTTCCCCTTACACTATCCATTAGGGAGATTTTCCAATCATCCCACGCTGCCGCAGTCTCTGGATCTAGATGAGCGACCATGAGATCTGACAACGGCCTGTTCAAAGTGCTGTCATGTAGAGTCGGGGCATGCAAGGATAGCAGGGGAAATGAATTGGAGCGCATGGGAATCGAGTCATCCAGCAGTAGTGAGTTGAGGAAGCACAGTGCCCCCAGAGCCACCGAAGCGCCCAGGAGCATTGACCCGAGAGTATTGCCTGTCTCGAGGTCCCTCACTGCAATCAGCGCCAGCGCACCAAGTACTGCTGAGAGGAGGCGAATTCGTTCCCTCAGGGACCTTTCGCGCAAGGTATTGAGAATTCGCTCCACGCCTGGATAGGCATCCATCGACCTCTGGCTCCCATCCCTCAACTTGAGGCGGTCGCGCGCGGACATCCTCGCGAAGGCTGCTGCTAGATTGGTGGGTATAAGCAACACAGCAAGGAGAGTATATGCTGCGATGGCCGCATCGTAGGAGGCGAAATCCCACTTTACCAGTAGCAAACCAGCGCATATAGGAGCCACTAATGAGAGAGCCTGGCGAATCAAAGGGGTCTGGGCGGATCCAGAAATGCGGGTCCAGAAACGCCTCCCGGTATCTCTAGCTGCCACTCTGCGTGAAAGAGCTCGTTGGTTTGAGACACCGAACTTGCTTGAATCCGAATATGGTGTCGGCAGCTTCGGGATAGGGGCCTCCATGGAACTTCGAAGGACGCAGGATGCTTGATGGCATCGGCGCTATTGCTGTCGATGGAGGGGGATTTTGCGAACGTTACCTTTCTTGGGGAGTGTGCTGTCGCAGAACCGGGCGATTAGTGTAGTCTGGATATCACCTTGGCCTCCTAAGCCGAGAACACGGGTTCAAATCCTGTATCGCCCGCCACTTCACTCAACCGAANGCGAGGCCGTGCTCCTTGCCTGCTCTGGATACTTGGTGCAGGAAATTCTCGAATGGAATTCTAGCATGCATCGAGCGATTGAGTTGGGCGTCACAGTTGGCCAAAGCCCCTAGTAGCTGTTCACGGAGAGCCTCTGGGAGTGAGAGTCTGCGACCGACCAGAACGTCGTGGAGTTGGTGGACCACGTCATCGGAGTCCATTCCGTGGTCATTCATCATACTGTCAATTTCGGCCAATGCCCCCGCCAGCACCTTCTTCTTACGACCGCCCCTATTTTCCCACTTCCACTCAATCACTCTCCCCCTCAAAGCCAGTTCCAACAGGTGTCTGCCTGACTGCAGGGTTGTTGACTGAACTAGGGTGTGAACCGCCGAACGATCTTGTGCGAGGCCTCTCAGGTGCAGCATCTCCAAGGTGAACAGGGCCTTCCTGAGATTGCCTGCCGAGATGTACGCAATGTCCTCAAATACGCCCTCTACAATCTCCACGCCCTCTGATTCGGTAATGGAGTGCATAGCAGAAAGCATCGTGCCACGCTCAGTCGATGGNATTCGAATCATCTGAGTTCGAGAGCGTAACGCATCGATAATTCTTGAGGGAGCTCTGGCCACAAGGATGAACCTAGAGGCGTTTCCAACAGTCTCCATCATCCTGCGCAAGTAGGCCTGTCTGATTGAGCCGAGGTGGTCAGCGTCCTCGAGGACAATGAGTCGGCTCACCGGCAGAACACCGGGCGTGATTTTGATTTCCTTGCCAGCAGGGGCAATATCGTTCGGAGAGCCGGTTGAAATCCCTCTGTCAAAGGCATCTAGGCTGAGTCTTCCAGCTAGGGTGTCACTTGAACCAGTACCGCCGGGTCTGAGAAATTTCTCGAATGTGCTCATGGCGCCGCGTTGCCTGACGAGGTCGCGGGCCTGTAGAATATGAGTTGTTGAGCGCCACCCTCTTCCGAGAATCTGGCGGGCAACCAATCGCCATGCTGCCGTCTTACCTACACCCGCTGGGCCGGTTATCAGCAAGTGCGGTGGATCAGTGGATAGGCTGGCTGAGAGAAGTGCTTGACGCGCCTTGTTGGGTACGGCTAACTGCTCGAATGTCCGAGGTGCGTGGGTATTCAGCCAGCCCGTCACGAGAGGCCGTCGGATTGGCAGGACTTGAAGACCGCGCTGCTCATTCGGCCTTCAGGGTCTTGTGGCGTCCTTCCTTACGGGGTTTGACAAAGATCCGGTATCCACACTTGTGGCAGGACTTTCCAGAGGTGCCGGCCTCGGTCCACGTTAAGTGGCCGCAGCGCAGGCATTTGTAGCGAATCTCGAGTGGATCCATGGTCGATTCGCAATGAGTGCATTTTGGCAGTTCAGCGGGGCTCCAACCCCGACGATCGGTGCGATTGCAGTTCCTGCACTTGTGGAGCACGAGACGTTCTGCTTCGGTGGACATCGAGCCGGCGACCTGTCCG